>Ga0073928_10008867_pt1 | contig 12442 bp, 7 predicted proteins | sample PaiPotPPA55metaG_FD_76969 | JGI IMG/M metagenome (GOLD analysis project Ga0073928, IMG submission 76969) | Iron sulfur acid spring bacterial and archeal communities from Banff, Canada, to study Microbial Dark Matter (Phase II) - Paint Pots PPA... ...
CCTGGGGCGGTGTCAGACGGATATAATGAACCAACAGGTCCAACCGATTACTGCCGGAGGTCAGGTGACTGATGACGAACCACGAATCTTGCGCCACACCCTCCTTGGCGACTAGATCCGGATCTGCAGCGACGAACAAAGGCGCGCCTTTGCTTAAGCCGGACGCTGCGACCGCCTGAGCAGCCGGCTGTATCATTGGCGGCTCTGCGATCGGGATTCTTCCTTCAAGCTTACCGATGGTCTTACTAGCCATTTTTTACTCCTTAACTACTCTTTGACATTCGGTTCAAGTGACGCGGTCCAGTACGCCTACTCAAAAGTTGATTCCTGTCCGGAGCCCGCCCACGAATGCGTCGGGAATCTGACCAGTTCCACCGGGTCGGATGATGTACTGCAGGTCGGCCTGGACGATCAGTGCGCCCCCGAGAAACCGGAAGCCGTAGGTCAGCTCGAGTGCCGTCTCATGTCGCTGCACTCCGACGGTGGGATTTGTCTGCTGCGCGAGCAGCTGAGAGATTTGCAGATCATTGCTGAAGTAACCGGAAACGACGCCGAGGCCGCCTCCGTCCGCCGGCCGCGACGGGAAAAGGCCGCGGACGAGGAAGCCAGCGGTGTAAAAGAACGGCATCTGACTGACGGATTGGTCGGGAGAGATGAGAACCGAGCCGGTGACGCCGAAACCGCGGTTGCTGCCAGGCTCGTCGAACCGAACCAGCATCTGGTCGAACAGGCTATAGAAGCCCCAGTTCCCCCGAGTGACGCCAGGGGCGTGGCTCCGCGCGACGGTCTTGAAGTCGGTGAATTGGCTATCGTCGTACCAACCCCCCACCGTGTAGTTGCCGATCAGACCCTGGTCGCCCGGGAGACCGTTGCGTTGGTACCCAGCCTCGCCAATGGCGAAGAGCGGCCCATCCATCGACCAGGCCAGGCCGTGATGCTTATTGTCGCGGATGGTGGGATCGCCGTTATACCAGCCGCCCTTCACGTACGTCCGCGTGGTCGGTCTCCCCGTAACGAGAGCGCCCCAGGTGGAGTTGGGGTAAGGGGTCATGCCAGGCGCGTTGAAGAAGATGCCCGCTGGATTGCCGTCGAAGCCGTTCTGTATGAACACGTAGTTGTAGGGGGACACGAGAAAATCGTCCCCGGCGGCGATGCGGCCGACTCGGAACTCGACGCGATCATCCAGTAGCTTCTGCTGGTAGGCCACATTGACGAGGCGGTAGGTATCCTCTCCATAGACCGCTTGCACGTTGAAGACGTTGCCGATGTATTTCGCCGAAAGGCTGGTGCCGAAGCGCTCCGAAAAGGAGAGTTGGAATGAGCCACCCTTGAGACCGCCTAGCTTCTCGAGATCGAAGTTCAGGTCAAGGCCCAGGTTGTTTCCGGCGCTGAAGCCTTGCCGCCGTCCGCCGGTCGGATTGCCAAGGGCATCGGTGAGAATCGTCAGCGTTGGAGTGACGCCGCGCTCCTCGAGCCAGCTGCGTAAACCGTATCTGTCGCTGAGCAGGTGCTGGCGGGGCAAGACCAGCTTGAACGGCGTATCTGCCAGGGAGCGCGTTCCGGCAGGAGCGCTCGAAACGTCCTGAGCACGGGCGGCGGTCGCCCCACCGACGAGCGATAGTATGGCGACAGGGGCGCATCTTCTGGAGATCCCAACAAGCGTTTCCCGGACTTGGGAGCGATTCCGCCCGCTCGTCTTTCGTTCTCTCGTGAGCCGCCCTCGGATGTTTGCTGGGTGATTCCTGAGCTGGACGCCGTCCCCTTCGCGCCGCACAGAAAAACTGACAGCGAAGTTGAAAAGCTCTCGAGATCCAGGAGTCAACATTCGCTTAGCCTCGAACTTCCACAGTCGCAAGGTGCGTCGAATTCGACGCCACAATAGGCATCTGTACATAGCAAGATAGGTGTTCCCTCTTCTTTAACTTCATCGCGTTCTCGTGATGCAGTCCCTTGTCGCCGTACTAATCATCGAAACCGGACGCGCTTCAATGCTTGGCGCAGTCTCTTCCGCGCATGGAAAATTCGGCCTTTCACGGCTCCGACCGAGAGCCCCATAACCTGGGCGGCTTCTTCTGCGGATAAATCATTAAGCACTCGCAGCTCGACTGCCGTTCGTGTTCCTGGAGTCAACGTATCCATAGCCGCAAATAAAATTCGGCTCCGCTCGTTCTGTAAAAAGGCAGCCTCGGGTCCTGCACGTAAATCGCGAATCTCCGGCCGGGGTGCGGTATCGTGATTAGCGCTTAAATCGTCGATCGATACCTCGCGCAACCGACGAGCTCTCCGCAGCCACATAAGGGCTTCATTGATGGCAATTCGGGTTAACCAGGTGGAGAAGGAAGATTTCCCTTTGAATGTCCGCAAGTAGACGAAAGGTTTTTGGAAGCTTTGTTGAACGATATCTTCGGCATCCTCTCGGGTATTAGTGAAGCGTCGTGCAATGCGTAGGATCCTTCGCTGGTAACGCTCGATGAGAACTTCGAATGCGCGTGCATCATCGCCTTTGGCGGCAAGGACGAGCGTTGCTTCTTCGCGCGGGCCCGCGAAATTCTGCCGGTGCGAATCCGCAAAGTGGTGTGACGCACTTCGCTTTTGCGTGTCCGGGCGTTGGGTGAGGGCCGACTGTGTCGCCGTCGCCATGATGCCTCCTTTTCTGCCGTCGCTCGCTCGCTATCAACCGTATGTGACAGTCATTCTCATGCTGCAGAGGGACGATTGACGCTGTAGCCTCGTTCGCAGGTGAGCCTCTAACTTTGGCCTCGTTCTCTCGTGATCCATTCGCGGATATATGCTGGACAATTCTTGAGGGTGATGTTGTCCGCTTCGCAGCGCTTGAGAAAACTGACCGCATCTTGATCTACGAGGGTCAGATCTTTTAAGTCCAGGATGATGCGGCGACCTTTCGCCTCCGAGGTCATTAGCGTTTCCAGCTCGATTAGGTCTTCTGCGTCCATTCGACCGCTCAATTTAAGGACCACCTCTCCATTCGCTTCCCTCGTAATCTTCAGCATCTTCCTTCCCTGGAACTCTTGAAAACACGTGCCTCTTGCAGGTCTACGCCACTACAGACTTTTGGGATGGCAACCGCAGTTCCAGATACTGGCTACTTATATGCATCGCTTGCATTGGCGCAATCTCGCGCACACTGGCACTACGGTAAGAATTTGTAACCGGTGCCATGCATTGTCCGAAAATGCGCCGGGCGTGAAGGATTGCGTTCGAGTTTTTGGCGCAGCCTCAGAATGTGGTTGTCTACCGTTCGTGTACACGGATAGTTTTCATATCCCCACACTTCGTTGAGCATCTCATCACGTGAAATCACGCGTCGTGCATTCTGAATCAAGTATTTCAGCGTCTTGAACTCCAGGGTCCTGAGCACAACAGGCTCGCCTTTGCGGAGAACTTCCATGGTGGAGAAATTGACGGTCACATCGCCAAACGCGACCGAACTACTCACGAAGCGCTCTACTGCTTTTCCGAGCGCCCCAAACAGGTCTTTCGTCTTGGAGCGTTCGCTCGACGATTTCGCCCCCGAAGGCTTGTGCGGAGCAAGTTGATGCGCACCCGTGGACCTGGGAATAAGGACCATCACTGGAAGGAAGCGCGCCAACCGGTGGATTTCCTTCAAGTCCACACTTGAGAGCGGAGATAGCGAGTCATCGAAGAAGATCTCAGCGGCTGGCTGGGCAGAGGCCCGCGAGATTTGCGCTACCTGATCGTTGATGGCGTGCGCTGCAGCATGAGAGGTCATACACTCCTGTGATGGCAATCACAGTTCCAAACGGAAGGTACTTAAAATGTATGAGTTAGCTACCTACGGAAATGTCGAGCTTCGGCAAATGCCGAATTTCCTACAGCAGTTTTCAGGTCGTCTTCTTCGAGCAGCTATAGGTGTGTGCTAGCTATTTTTTGAAGCCCTTGCAGTTTTAAAGCGATACTTGTCGATCTTCAACGAGATAATTTTCGATTCTAAGGTTGATCGATGAATCCCCAGGTTTGCAGCCGCTCCGGACGGTCCCGACACCCGTCCTCCGCTTTCGCGCAGGGCAGCCTCAATGATCTCTTTCTCTTCGGCAGCCGCCTTACGAGATAGCCCCAGGTGGCTTTTCGGTCCAGTTGCATGAGGCTGCGGCGAAAGCCAGCTCTCATCCACCGAGAAATTCTCGGTGTCGCACACAATTACGGATCGCTCGATGACGTTCTGCAATTCGCGAATGTTACCTGGCCAGGGGTATGACTGCAGCAATTCCAAGCTCCTGTTGTTAACCCCGCGAATGTTCTTTCCCGCTTTCCTCGCGTACCGATCAATGAAGTATTCGACCAGCACCGGAATGTCTTCCTGTCGTTCCCGCAGAGGAGGCACCTCGATCGGAAAAACGTTGAGCCGATAAAAGAGATCGCTCCGGAATATGCCTGCAGCGATAGCCGCCTGCAAGTCACGATTGGTGGCGGCAATCACGCGAACATTTGTCCGAATGGATGCAGTTCCACCGACACGCTCGAATTCACGTTCCTGCAAAACACGCAAGAGCGCGATCTGGGTTTCGGCTGGAAGCTCGCCGACTTCATCGAGGAAGATCGTGCCTCCTTCAGCCAGCTCAAAGCGCCCTAAGCGTCGCTGAGTTGCCCCCGTGAAAGCGCCCTTCTCATGGCCGAACAATTCTGACGCGATCAAGTCGCGTGGAACTGCGGCGCAGTTAACACTGACAAACGCACGCGAGGAACGCTGTGAGCGTTTGTGGACGGCACGCGCAATCAGCTCTTTGCCCGTCCCCGTTTCGCCGGCGATCAGAACTGTGGAGTCTGTGGGAGCGACCTTGGAGACACGAGAGAGCGCCGCGTGTAGGGCTGTAGAAACTCCCACGATCTCCTCGAACATCGATGCTCTAGCGATTTCTTCTCGCAGCGCGACGTTCTCGTTCTGAAGTCGGTGCTCAGCCTGTTTGCGCTCCTCGATATCGGTCGCGGCGGCATACCAACGCGTGACGCGTCCTTGTTCATCTCGAAGCGGGTTCCAGCGGAAGAGAAACCAGCGATACTTCCCATCTTTTCCCAGAAAACGTGCTTCGTATTCGTGTGGGAGGCCGCTTAAAAACTTACTTTGCGTTTCGCTGTTCAAGCGTTCCCAATCATCTGGATGATAATACTTACGACGGTCGGAGCTCCTCCACTCGTCAAGAGTAAAACCGAAATAATCGAGCATGGTTTGATTGGCATAAAGACGAGTGCGATCGCGATCAGGCCCTAATACAGCGACGTATTGCGGCGCGAAATTCACGATTTGTCGAAGCTCCATTTCGCTCTGCCGGATTTTGTCTTCCGCCTGCTTTGCTGGGGTGACGTCCGTCACGGCACCCACATATTCGAGGTTGCCTGACGAAGTCGTCAACGCGCGAGCTAATACGTGGAGGTGCTTGACTCCACCGTCCCGCATCAGCAAACGATGCTCAATATCAAAATCTGTCTTTTCGTTGATAGCGTTGTCGAGAGTCTGCTGCACAAGGTCTCTATCCTCGGGATGGATTCGCTGACTTATCAGCTCCAAGGTTGGCTTAAAGGCTTGATTGTCTCCAAAGATGTTGTAGGTTTCCTCCGACCAGTAGATCTCTCCGCTGACAACGCTCCAGCCGAAACTACCCGTGTGACTTATGTTCTGCCCTTGAGCCAGGAAGGCCTCGCTGCGTTGTAGCTTCTCATGTGTTTTCCTGCGCTCATCAATATCCGTAATCAAGTTATACCAACGGACGATACGGCCTTCCCTGTCTCTCAGTGGAAGGCCGCGTACGTGGAACCAGCGGTAGACACCATCAACACCGCGGATACGATGTTCAATGTCGTATGGATGCCCGGTTTCTACCGAGCGGGTCCACCGCGCCATCACCATCTCGAGATCATCCGGATGTATAAGCGGGCGCCAATCTGCCAATTCCTCAAGAGTCAAACCCGTATAATCCAGGATTCCTTGATTAACGAATTCGACCTCGCCTCGCGCAGTCATCGTGCATAGAAAGCCGGGAACGGTATCGACGATCAGACGAAAATTCTGTTCCTCTCTTTGCAGATCAGAATAGAGGGTAGCGTTCTCCAGCGAAATCGCAGCTTGCGAAGCCAGCAACTCCAGCACGGCGACCCGGTCCGACGTGAAGGCGCACGGAGTCAAATTGTTCTCGAGGTAGAGCGCGCCGACAAGCTTCGTTTGTTCGACGATCGGCAGGCATAGGAGGGATCTGGCGCGCTTCGTTCGGACATACTCGTCGTCCGAGTACAAGTTCGCGATTGAAGCATCATCAAGGACCAAGCACTCCCGCGTCCGGATCACGAAGTGAAGTGCGGATTGGGGGAGCTCAAATGGCGTAACGGCTGCCTGTCGAACGGTAACCTCGACCCTGCCGTGGCCGGTGGTCGCTTCTGCCTCGATCTGCGGCTCCTCACCCCGGAGAAGGATGAGCAGCCCCCGCTCGGCGCCTGCATTCTCAACCGCGATTCGCATGAGCTTCTCGATCAGTTTGGGGAGGTCAATCTCGCTTGAGAGTGCCTGCGAGGCCTTGATTACGCTCTCGAAGTCTAATTGCGCGGCGGACGCGCCGATTGTGGCAATGGTAGACGTAGAAACGCGTTCCTCGTGGAGGTGCGGGTAGCGTGCGTCGAGTTGCTTCACTTTGCCGAGCGCGCCCCAACGGTCGTAGCAGCTCCGCGCGTTGCGTAGATACGTGTGAGCAATCGTCTCGAAGCCGCGTGTCGCGTAGAAGCACGCAGCCACTTCACTGGCCAGCGCCTCGTTCTGTACGAAACCATTCTCGCGAGCCGATTGAATGGACTGCTCGTACAATTGCATTGCGTCGAAGGCACGGTCTTCCAGGCGGGCGATCTCGGCAGCCACGAGGGTGTACTTATCAGCGAAAGTCGGTGGATAGTTCTCGGCCCATTCGCGTAGCTGTTCCCGATGCAAGGTCAGGAGTTCCCGCCACTCTTGTTGCTCGTCCGCCGAGGCGTTGTCATAGAGTGCCGCCACCGTAAGCGCGGCGTAGTAGAAGTAGTCTAGCTGCTGGATCTGAGCGACTGAGCTCCACAGCAGCGCCTTCACCTTGCCGGCTGCAGCGAGAGCCTCGGCGTAATCGCCCGACAGGAACCGTGCCTTGAGTTTGAGCATCCGGTACCAGAAGATCATCAGGGCCATCCGCTTCCCTGTCAGCTGCGCCTCGAACGTCGCCTCGTCGAACTGCGCGTCGCTGAAAGTGGAGAAGGTCGTGGTCCGGCCCTGCATGTTCGCGATGAAGCGTTGCTGGCTCCGGATGATATCTGCGACGTCGCCGTACTTGGACCTTTGGGTAAACTCCAGCGCCATCTCCGACTCACGCCACACCGCGTCCAGCGGATCATTACGCAGGAGAAGGCCTGCGATACATGGCGTCATACCGTAGCAGGCGTAAGTAAGATCACCCGTCTCAATGGCGGTTCGAAACGTCGCCCGCATGAAGTCGATAGCGCTCGAGATTGGCTGCGTCCAAGGAATTACGGTTCCCATTGTGTGGTAAACCTTCGCCTGGTAGGCGATGAATCCATGCTTTTCGACAAGGTCGCATGCGAGTTTGGCGAAACGATAACCATCGGCGTAACGATGAAAGATCGGGCCGAGGAAGCTTCCGAAATAGCCAAAGGCTAGCGCGGAAGCGCCGCTCGTGCCGTGCTGCATGGCGATCTTCACCGTGCAGCACGCCAGGAAGCAACACAAACGGAAGTCGGTTAAGTAGGCCGGAGGGCTAACGACCGAGAGTACTTGCATGGCCGCCTGCATCTCCGGATCGGTCATCAGCGGCAGATTGATCAGGCTCTCGATCGGCCGCCTATCGAGCGTCTGCCAGACCGTGTCGTATTCGGTCTGGACCTGCTCCTGGGTCGGGTGCGCCGGCAGGTCAATGCCGAACAGGCGCAAGCAGGTGAGTGCGCTGGCCACAGCCTCGTGGTTTTCCGACTTCATGATATGGAGCTGGATCTTCAGTTGGTAGACTGCCGCCTGGTCGACTTTCGACGCCCCGCGTTGCAATAAATGCGCAATCAGTTGCTCGGCTCTGTCGAAGTTACCGATAAGAAACTCGCACTGCGCGCGTTCGAGCCACAGGCTGAAAGTCAACCCGTATTGGCCACCCCAATCCCTTTCGTCCAACAGCGCCATGCCGGCCGAAAAATACACGAGCGCCGACTCATAGGCCGCCGATGCCTTGGCCTTTCGTCCGGCACGCAGATCGATCGTCGCCACCTGCACTTTCTCGTCCCCGTCAATCAGCCGCGCGGCGCCTCGATTGAACTGGTTCGCGACATCGAACAGATGCTCGGCAAGCTGATCCGCCGTCATGCGCACCAGCAGCGCACGGCCGATGCACAGGTGGACTTCCTCACGGTGCTCCTCGGGAATCAAAGAATAGGTCGCCTGCTGGATCCGGTCGTGCAGAAATTTGTAGGTGCTCACCTGCTGGAAGATGATCCCCGCGCGGATCGCCTCCCGGAGATCGGCGTGTATCGCCCCCTCCGTTTCCCTGTGAACCAGGGCGAGGGTGGCGACGTCGGCGAAATTACCCAGGGAGGCGAGATGTCTGAGGGCTTCTTGGGTGGGTGCGGACAACCGCCGCAGCTTCGCGGACATGAGATCCACAACGTTGTCGGTGAAGTTTTTGGCGCGGATGCGATTGATGTCCCATTGCCAAGTTCGTGTAACTGCGTCGAAGGCGAGCAGCTCCTCTTGAACCAGCTCCGTCATGAACTGAATGGCGAAGAACGGATTGCCGCCGGTCTTCTCGTGCACCAGTTGCGCTAAAGGCTGCACGCGCTCCGGCGCACAATGCAGCGTATCTGAGACGAGCGCGCCGACATCGTCAAGCCCAAGAGGCGCCAGCACAATCTCCTGGACCCGTGCTCCAGCTTTGCGTATAGCTTCCAGCGTCCGCAGAAGGACGTGGGATGAACTCATCTCGTTGTCCCGGTAGGCTCCGACGACCAGCAGGTGCCGCAGATCTGGGTGCGTGACGAGACGCTCAAGGAGGTCGAGCGTTGCTGCGTCCAACCATTGCAAATCATCGAGGAACAGCGCAAGCGGGTGCTCCTTCCGCGCGAACGCACTGATAAACCGCCGCAAAACCATTTGGAAGCGATTCTGCGCATCTCGCGGTGGCAGGTCTGGAACCCGCGGTTGTTTCCCAATGATGAACTCCACCTCGGGGACGAGGTCGACGATCAACTGGGCATTCGGACCCAGCGCCTCTTGAAGAGAGTGCCGCCAATGGGTGACGTCCGTTTCGTTCTTGACGAGGATCTGACGGACCAGCGTCTGGAAAGCCTGTGCCAAGGTCGCGTACGGAATGTCGCGTTTGTATTGGTCGAACTTGCCTGCCGCGAAAAGCCCGCGTGGCGGCACAAGCGCCTTGTGCAGTTCGTTCACCACGGAGGATTTGCCGACGCCGGAATAACCTGACACCAGCACGAGCTCCGTGGTGCCCTGGGCCACAACGCGGTAGAAGGCTGCGAGTAGGGCGTTGATTTCGCGTTGCCGTCCGTACAGTTTTTCAGGGATTAGCAACCTGTCTGACGAGTCGTGCGCACCCAACGGGAATGCATCGATGCGACCATGCGACTGCAATTCCGCCAGGCACTGCCGAAGATCGGCTTCCAAGCCTGGGGCTGTCTGATAACGCTCTTCGGCGTTCTTGGCAAGGAGCTTCATCGTGATAGCGGATAGCAGCTCGGGGATTGCGGCGCGTTCCCCGGGCGGCGCCGGCTCGCGTGCAACGTGGCAGTGGACCCACTCGAGGGGATCGGCGGCGGCGAAGGGCAGCGCGCCCGTAAGCATCTGGTACAAGGTGACGCCGAACGAGTAGAGATCGCTGCGGGCATCGGTCGAGCGATTCATGCGGCCGGTCTGCTCGGGCGCCATATAGGCGAGCGTGCCGGCAATAATCTCGGGCGGTACGGGCGACTGGCGCTCGTGCGGCACTTTGGAAGCAATCCCGAATCCGGTGAGCCATGCGTTGTCGGCGTCATCGACGAACACATTCGCAGGCTTGATATCCTTATGTATGAGGCCGCGCCGATGGATTTGGCCGAGTGCGGCCGCCAAGCCAATCGCGATTCGCAGGATGCGAGTCAGATCGAGCCGTTGCCCGTGGTCTCGTTCAAGAACTCGATCCAGCGGCTCACCGCCAGGGTCCTGGAGTAAGAGAATCGTCCGTCCTTCGTGACGAGTAAGTGCCAGAGGCTTGATTGCCCACGCGGGATCGAGTTCCGCTGCGAGCGAGTATTCGTGCTCGAGGCGCCGGAAATTCTGCGGTGATGGCTGTTCTGCCGAGAGTGCGATCGCAAGTACCGACGATGGGTTGCCGTGCTGTCGACCGCGGTAAAGGATGAAGTCCGCACACTCCCGTAGCGGTTCCAGGACGTACCCAGAAGGCCCCGGGATGGAGGACATCCTCGTCGCCACGGCTGCACGACCTCAGGGTGTCGATTCTGACGAGACGCTGGGAGAACGTCAACACCGATGCCTTTCCGAACCAACTCGGGCTTGGATGGTTTGCGAAAATCTCCCTCAGGCGAGATCAGGACATAAAACCACATTCTTCTGAGGCGAGACTAATGGTTCGGGCTAAGCGGATGCGTAGCCGCCGTTGGGCAATTTTCCACTACCTCGAAAATAGGTTTTACGCGACCAGTCAAAACGAAACAGTCCGAAAAAAAATGCCTTGCGCAAGGCTGAGACCCGTGGCCGGTCACTCGCGGCGCTTCGATGGAACCACCCGACCTACATGGGTGCGTGCGGATCTCGCCACGGATCTCCCTCATCCTCGACTCAGTTCTCGAAGGCGCGTCAAAAAGATAGACGGAAACTCAAGGACACTGGAATAGCAATCATGAGTCACGGAACATAGCAATCCAGCGAGACGACGACGATTTATCCGTTTGCCCACCTCAACCCATCGCCTTTCTGCGAACTCCATTGCGAGGGATTCCTCTTTCGAGAAATGACTGGGATCTATTCTCAGGATCATCGAAAGCAACATTGTCGCACCTCCGACTCGATAGAATTTGGGACAGGTAAGCAATTATTGACAATTTGCGATTTTAGAGAGCCCAGCTTCAACATCATTTTCTGTGTGTTCCCAAAACGAAGTCATCAAAAAAAGTCATACACTGGCCTAAAACCGACCGCGCCGTCACCCTCGTTACAATGTCGCCTAGAAGGACCCACGGTTTTCTAGCGAACAACCCGTCCCGGTAAACGACCACGTTGGACATCTTCGCGAGGTTAAGGCTTTCATTCAGTTCGGTTTGATAGGTAACCCCGGGCTACGCCGTGAACACCGAGCGGAAGGCCGTGGCCACTGAAGCGCTGGCCAGGAGCGATCCATCCCGAGCAGGGAGACTGAACGCCCATGTTTTCGTAGGATCGGCGGTCTGGTCATCGCATTTCGCTCTCCCTTCAACTATTTTATTTGGAACCGTGTCTCGATCTCTCGAACTTTCCCGCCAATACAGGGGCCAGCAAGTCGGCGTGGTCGTCGTTGCGTTTGCGCCGCTGTCCGGCGGTGTGCCTGAGTAATTGTTCTTCAAAGGCGACGGGATTTTGTTCGTACAATTCGACGATTTCATCGAAAGTCTGTAGTTTCTTTTTCTCCGTGATTTGCCGTTTGCAGGTTTTCGGCTTTCCCTAAACATTATCCCCAAACGATCGGCTAAAATTCAGCGATTCAGATCCAGTCCAAATAGGCAATTTTTGCCATCGCTATCGATTTTCTCGGCCTGTACTCCCGCACGCGACACGAACGTTGAGGCGATGCTAACCAACAGAGTTTATGAGCCGGCAGAGTGGCTGCTCACCCGGCTTAGCCCAAGTTGAAATACGTAATTGTGCCGTCGCTATCCACTTCACGACGTGCTTGCCCGACCGCAACGTCAGCGTGAGACAACAGCGTGAACATAAAATCGCCTTCCCCTCCGCGCCATTCATCAATCTCTTTTTCATCGCCCGTCCATAAACCAGCGGACCGCATTTTGCTCGCAACGCCCGAGACGAATGCCTCTGGGAGTCTAGTCCAGACTGCTAATAGGCGGACGTCCGGGCCTACCAGCAGCGCTGAAGCCACTAATGTTAGGCAAGCATGAAATCGTCGGCCTTCTCGATCCGTGTAATATTTAGCTTTGCCGTTTCCTGGCTCGAGAAGAAAATCAATTGCTCGAAGCGACGTTTCATCATATCCAGAGACTTCCGTTCCACTCCTCAGCGCGAGAATCAATTCAGACAGCGACATTCGATCCTCCTTTGAGTCAGATTTGCACTCGACACGTTCGCTTCCTTCGTGCGTCCAAAACTGCCCACGTGACCGAAATTCGCGTCCAACTGCGTCCAAAACCAGCTTTTTATAGGTGGATTATCACGGTGGGAAGCCCGTAAGGCCAA
>Ga0073928_10008869_pt1 | contig 12440 bp, 8 predicted proteins | sample PaiPotPPA55metaG_FD_76969 | JGI IMG/M metagenome (GOLD analysis project Ga0073928, IMG submission 76969) | Iron sulfur acid spring bacterial and archeal communities from Banff, Canada, to study Microbial Dark Matter (Phase II) - Paint Pots PPA... ...
CTCCACGCCCGCCGTCGCGCGCGTGTGGACTGGCTGGGCCCTTGAACACGGCTTGGTTCCTGACGAAGTCGTGCGCCAAGCGCATGGCAGGCCGAGCCTGGCCACGATCATCGAATTGCTGCCTCGCGGCAATCACGACGCCGAAAATCGCGAAGTCGAGCGCCGCGAGATCGAAGATATCGCCGACGTGGTGGCCCTCCCCGGCGCCTTGAATCTGTTGCAAGCAATTCCGCAGCAGCGGTGGGCGGTTGTCACCTCCGCAACTCGCGCGCTTGCGGAGGTCCGCTTGCGCGCGGCGGGATTGCCGGTCCCGAAACATCTGGTCACCGCGAGCGATCTCCGGCGTGGCAAGCCCTTCCCCGATCCCTATCTCAAAGGCGCGGAGATTCTTGGAATGGTTCCGGTGGAATGCGTTGTCGCCGAAGATGCCGCTTCGGGAGTTCGCTCGGGAAAAGCAGCGGGCGCGCGCGTGCTCGCATTGCGCACCACCTCGATGGATGAAGATCTCTTATCCGCGGGGGCGGATTGGATAGTGGATGATCTGAGCGCGCTTTCTCTCGATCTACAGGGACTAACCACCGGTCTCGCGTTTCATCTGAAAGAGAAGAAGTAGCGCGGGCTCCGCGTTCGTGTGGCTGCACATGGATTCATTCTCGCCACGCCACGGGGCAAGTCGCAAGACACCGGTTAACTTTTGAGCACGTCCGTTGAGAGTTACAGCCCCCGCGCCTTCCTATCGTTTACAATCACTTCTGTCGTTACTCGTTCGACCCAGCCCTATCCCTCAGGTGACCAGGTTAAGAAACAATGGAAATCCCAACACAAGTAGCACCGGCGGAAGCCGCACCAGCACAGGTTGCACCCGTTCAACGCAAATTTGACACCGCGCAGCTCATCACCGCGATGCTCAAGGCTCACGGCCACGTCAGCGACCTGATTTTTTCGCCGGGCCGCGCCCCTCAAATTGAAGTCAGCGGCCAGCTCGTCGAGCTGAAGTTCAAAGGCCTGGATCGCCTGACCGCGCAGGATACCAAGTTCCTCTCCCAGGACCTTATGGAGAACAACGAGCATGCAGCCGGCAAGCTGGAGCTGGAAGGTTCGGCCGATTTATCCTATGGCGTCCCCGGGGTGGGAAGATTTCGCGTAAATATTTTTCGCCAGCGCGGGAGCCTCGCAATCGTAATGCGTGTAATCCCGGACAAGATTCCGGGCTTTGAAGAACTGCATCTTCCGGAGCAGTTGCAAGATATCGTGCAGCTGAAAAACGGGATTGTTCTGGTGACCGGGCCCACGGGCTCGGGAAAATCTTCCACGCTCGCGGCCGTCATAGACAAGATGAACACGGAGAAGGCCTATCACATCCTAACGATCGAGGACCCCATTGAGTTTCTGCACAAACACAAGAAAGCCACCATCCACCAGCGTGAACTCCACAGCGACACGCCCACATTTGCTCTTGCTTTGCGCGGCGCTCTCCGCCAGGCACCCAAGATTATTCTGGTTGGAGAGATGCGAGATCGCGAAACAATTGAAATCGCTCTGGAAGCGGCAGAAACCGGACATCTGGTGTTATCTACCTTGCATACTATTGACGCCGCGAAGACCATCGAGCGAATTGTCGGCGCTTTTCCTGTCGGTGATCAGCTAACCATTCGCAGCCGCTTTTCCAGAGCCTTCCGCTGCATCGTCTCTCAGCGCCTTCTTCCTCGAAAAGATGGCAAAGGGAGGATCGCGGCAATTGAAATACTCAAATCCACCATGCGCACGCGTGAATACGTCGAAAAAGGAGAAACGGAAGGAAAGTCTTTGCTCGACGCCATGCGCGATGGCGACACCGAAGGCATGCAACACTTTGACGGAGAAATTGACAAGCTCATCCGCACGGGCGTGGTGGAATTTGAAACGGGTCTTGCCTTCGCATCAAACGCAGGAAATCTGAGGCTCGAACTCGCTGATTTCTCGGAATCGCGTGGCATCCGCGCACCGTTACCTGCTCCCGTTGCGCGCGAGGATCGAACCGAAATCGAAATCGAGCGCTGATCGCGCTCCGATACTCCTACTGAGTCCCGCATAATATTGCGAAGTAGCGATTTGGAGTGCGGCAGCCCTGCTGCCGCTTTTCTCAGTGACTCGTACGACTCTATATTTGGCGAGGCTCAATAAATTCCTGCTCCTCAATTGCGGTGCGCTTCCTCACGCGCGCATTCCAGAAGCAATTCACGTTAGAATCCCTCTCGCGTAATGAATCCACTCGGAAGCCAATCGAATACCCATTTCTGGCCTTCGGCCGAAATTGCGCTGCTGCTCACGCTCATCCTCGGGCTTCTGGCTCTGTGGAAGCCAACCGTCGGCGAAAATATCTTTCGTAAAATAGAAAGGTCTATCTCTCGTTTTGCGGAGCACAAAACACTCGTTGTCGGGTTGATGTTTCTCGGTGTCGTGGCCGCCCGCCTCGCGGTCTTGCCGCTCTTGCCCGTGCCCATTCCTGGGATTCACGACGAATTTAGCTATTTGTTGATGGCAGATACATTTGCCCACGGCCGCCTGGCCAATCCAACCCATGCGATGTGGATGAGCTTCGAAACCTTTCACGTGAATTGGTTTCCTACCTATTCCTCAATGTACCCGCCCGCGCAGGGTTTCGTGATGGCCATCGGACAATTGCTCGGCAATCCGTGGATCGGCGTGCTGCTCAGCGACGCCGCAATGTGCGCCGCGATTTTGTGGATGCTGCAAGCGTGGATGCCCGCGCGATGGGCTTTATTAGGCGGCGTATTTACTGCGCTGAATTTGGGAATTGCCAGCTATTGGATGAACAGCTATTGGGGCGGAGCCGTGGCCGGCGCTGGCGGAGCGATCTTGCTTGGAGCGCTAGCGCGCATCCTGAAGCGCGCCCGTGTGAGCAGTGCTCTGCTTCTTGGTCTAGGCGTTGCCATCCTCGCGAATAGCCGTCCTTATGAGGGCCTTCTCTTCTGTGTTCCCGCGGGAGTTTGGCTCCTCGCGTGGCTGGCGGGAAAGATAAAATCGCGCGACGCATTCGGGGCACGCGTTCGAACCGTGTTCCTGCCGCTCTGCGCCGTCATCATGCTAACTCTGGCATTCATTGGGTATTACAATTGGCGGCTGACAGGAAATGCATTGCTCTTTCCGCATGTTTTGAATACGCGAACTTATCACTCGACTCCGCTATTCCTGTGGGAACATCTCAAGCCCGAACTAAAATACAACAATCAGCAATTCGAAGATTTCTATAACGGCTGGGAGCGCGAAGACTATCAAACCACGTGGAAGGATGCAGTGAACGTCACGGCGGAAAAGATAGCAAGAATGGGCGTCGAGTTCTTCTGGCCGGCCACGCTCTTCCTACTGCCCGCGCTGCCCTTTACCTTTCGCGATCGCAAGATGCGGTTGCCCTTAGTTACATTTTTCTTATGCCTCGCAGGAGTATTTGCGGTGATTTGGTCGGCGCCACATTATGCAGCACCGCTGACCTGCGCTATCTACGCGCTGCTGGCGCAATCCGTGCGCCACCTGCGCACGATGAGATGGAAGGCGCGCCCGGTAGGCGCAGCATTGTCCCGCGCCCTCATTGTGCTGCTCGTGTTCAGCACCTGCGCTAGCGTCGCGCGCCGCTCCTGCGATCCCCTCTGGTGGACCTGCACGGGCGATCCAAGCCGCGTCGCCCTGACGAAACAACTTATGGATACTCCCGGAAAACATCTAATCGTCGTCCGCTACTCCGACGATCACAACATACATGACGAATGGGTCTACAACGGCGCCGATATCGACGGCTCAAAAGTCATCTGGGCGCGCGAGCTCGATGAAGTTCAAAACGCCAAACTCTTCGCGTACTTCAAAGAGCGCCATACCTGGCTGGTCGAACCCGACACTGATAACACCGAACTCAAACCCTACACTCCACCGCCTGATCAGTAACACTCTGCCAGCCACAAACCTTGCAAACTCTCAGCGGGAAGCGACCATCAGATTGTTAACGCCGAATTCGAAGCGGCGATGAATGAATTTCTGAAATCCGATGCCATGGAGGATTTTTTGAAGTGTTTCGACGGGAATGCGTTTTTGGTGCTCGTCGCTTTCCATCTCATCGCTGATCAGGTGCAGCGAGTGCAGTACGTTGAGTATCGGATCGACCATCGAAGAGGGCCACGTCATGATCAACGAACCGCCCGGCGCGATCACGCGGTACGCCTCGCGAAGCACCTTCTCCGGTTCGGTGAGATGCTCGAGAACGGCGAGCATCACCACGTGATCGAAGTGGCCGTCCGGAAAAGGCAGCGGTGCGCGCAAATCCGCGCGCACGCGGTGCCAGCGGCCTTGTACGCCGTCCGCAACCTGATCGTCGAGACCAACGCCCATCGTGATGCGGTCCGAAGCGTAATCCAGAAAAGCCGCCTCCAAACCGCAACCGAGATCACAAACGCGCGAATCGGGACGAATGTGAGGATAGGCCGCGCGAAAACGCATCCTGGCGATGAAATGGTCGATCCCGGTATAGGGCATTTATTTTAGGTCGTAGTCGCCGATGTATGTGCCGCGGCTGATGCCGAGCATGCTCAGAAAAAAAGAAGCAAAAATGATTTGAACGCCGATGAACAGCCACATCGACCAGAAAAGAACCTGGCGAACCTCGGCGAGCGGACCAAAGCCGCTGGCGGCCCACTGCCAGGTAACCCACGCGCATCCCGCAAATCCTGCAAGAAAGAGCGCCCCGCCAAGGAGCAAACCGGTTTCCAGAGTGACACGTTTTAAAACGCGCTTGAGAGACACTGTGTTGCGATCAAACCGCTCCGCATAACTGAAAACTTTTGCAAAAGATCCGATCGAGAGAATTTGCACGCCGAGAAGCGTAAAGATCACGCCGAAGATCATCGTGTGAATGTCGAGAATGATGCGGGGCGAAATGCTGCGTGGCCCCGGCAGCAGCCAGCACACAATAAAAAGGCCGAACACCACGAGCGACGTGCCCGGCAAAAGAAAAAGCCAGTTCGGCGCGTACAACAGCATGAAACGCAAGTGGCGCCAGCCATCCCGAAAACTGCGAAGATGCGGCGGACGGCCGCGCTTATCCGGCCACAGCGTAATGGGAATTTCCGTGATGCGCGCGCCAAGTTGCGCGGCCTTGATCACAAACTCGGACGCGAATTCCATGCCCGTGCTGCGCAAATCCATGCGGTCGTAAACGGCGCGAGTAAAACCGCGCATGCCGCAGTGGCTATCGCCGATTCCCGCATGAAAAAAAAGATTCAAGACGGAGGTAAGCACGGGATTGCCAACATACTTGTGGTGCCAGGGCATCGCGCCAGGTTTGATTTCGCCACGGAAGCGATTGCCCATGACGACGTCGTAACCCTGCCGCCACATTTCCACGAAGCGTGGCGCTTCGCTGAAATCGTAACTATCGTCCGCATCGCCCATGATGATAAACGCGCCGCGCGACGCGGCAATTCCGGCGCGCAACGCGGCGCCGTAGCCGCGCTGGTCCACGCGAACCACGCGCGCGCCAAGTTTCTCTGCAATTTCAATCGAGCCGTCCGTCGAACCGTTGTCGGCGACAATAACTTCGCCGCGCAAGCCCGCCGCCTGAAAAGACTTGAGCGCCTTCTCCACGCAAAAGGAAATGGAATTCGCTTCGTTCAAGCACGGAATGACGACCGATACGTCCGTGGGCGGCGCGTCGCCACTCACGTCGAGTCGCGTGGTCATTTCCGTCTTGATGATAGGCGCGCGATCTACAGCCAAGTTTCCCGCCTCCCCGATCCATTTGAAGTTCGATCGGAACGAAAGCTTCTCACGCCAATGTCGCGGCGCTGTGACTTCCAGCTTGCATTTTGGTATCCGGCCACTATGATGGCGGAGTTTCCGCTACACTCCTGAGACTCCACATTGTCTAACACATCGGGCGAGTCTTCCACCAGCACCATCGCCACGCCAGCGGGCGCAGCGAGCGGCCACGGAAAGCTGCTCCAGGTGCTCGGAATGTGGTTCGGCATCGCCGTCGCTATTGGCAACTCGATTGGTGCGGGCATCGTGCGCACGCCCGGCGATATCGCCAAGATGCTGCCGAACGCCTGGCTCTTCATCGGCGTGTGGGTCGTCGGCGGAATGTACGCGTTCTTCGGTGCTTCCTCGCTCGCGGAACTCGGTGCCTCCATTCCGCGCAGCGGCGGACAATACAATTTTTCGCGACGCGCCATCGGCGAATATGCGGGCTTCATTGTTGGATGGAGTGACTGGCTCTCGACGTGCGGCACGGCTGCCGCGGTCTCCATCGTAATTGCAGAATACAGCCGCGATTTTTTCCCTGTACTTGCGGGATATGAACTGATGATTGCGGTCGGCATCATCTGCGTATTTTTTTTCTTGCAATGGCGCGGAATCCGATGGGGCAGCGGCACGCAACTGGTTACTTCTGCAATCAAGACTGCCTCCTTTTTAGTGCTCGTCGCTGCTTGCTTCGCGCTGGGCGCGCATGGTCGCTCCGCTGCTCCTGCCACTGCTTCCCCACTGCCGACGATGCCAGCCGGGTGGCCGTTTGTCATCGCGATCATTCTCAGCTTGCAAGCCGTCGTTTACACCATCGACGGTTGGGATGGCGTTGTTTATGTCGGAGGCGAAGTGCGCAATCCGGGACGCGATATTCCACGCGCGATCTTCGGGAGCGTTTTCTCCGTGATGGGAATTTATCTGCTGCTGAATCTCGCGGTGCTTTATGTGCTCCCCATGAACGAAATAGCCGGGAACGACTTTGCGCTGGGTGCGGCGGCTGGGCGTATTTTTGGAAGATATGGCGACCCGGTAATCCGTTCCATCATGATCGTTTCCATTTTGAGTTCGCTCAACGCCAATCAGATTTTTTGTACGCGGACATTGTACGCGATGAGTTGCGACGGATTATTTTTTAACCGCGCTTCTCGCGTGAACAAAGGCGGCACTCCGGTCCTGGCGCTTTTTCTAAGCACCGTCGCTGGTGTGCTTTTCTTGCTGACGGGAACCTTCGAGCGCGTCATTGATATGCTTTCGTTTTTCTTTGTTGCGAATTACACGCTGTCGTACTCTTCGCTCTTTCTGCTGCGCAAGCACGAGCCGCAGATGGCGCGGCCGTATCGCGCGTGGGGTTATCCGTGGACGACGGGAATCGCGCTGACCGCTTCGGTCGTGTTTCTGGTCGCTTCGATCGCCACGGACCTGCAAGGCTCGGTGGCGTCGGGTAAATTTTGGCCGCCAAGCCCGGCGGTCCTGGCGCTGGCAGTGCTGATACTCAGTTACCCCGTGTTTCGCGCACTGAAATGGGCCACGAAAGACAACATTTCAACTCACTCTTGGTCTTAATCGGCCGCGGGCTTAGTTAATCCGCTTCTTCGCAACCTCTCCTAGTTCTGTGTTTTTTCGGCGATGGTTTTTGCTTGCAGGAAAAGCAGCAAGTAGTCTCTCCCGCCCGCTTTGGAATCGGTCCCGGACATGTTGAAGCCACCGAAAGGATGCGCGCCGACCATTGCGCCGGTGCATTTGCGATTCAGGTAGAGATTGCCGACGTGAAAAGATTCCTGGGCTTTTTCGAGCTTCGCGGGATTTTTCGAGTAGACGCCGCCGGTGAGCCCGAACTCGGTGTTGTTGGCGATCTCAAGCGCATGGTCAAAGTCGCGCGCTTTGATCACAGCCAGCACGGGGCCGAAGATTTCTTCCTGCGAAATACGCGCGTGGGGATCTACGTCGGCGATGATCGTTGGCTGGATGAAATAGCCATCGCCCGGAGCGCGGCCTCCGCCGTGGAGCAACTTTCCTTCCGTCTTTCCCACCTCGATATAATCGAGAATCGTTTTCATCGCTGATTTGCTCACGACCGGGCCCATGTAATTGTTGGGATCCTCGCTGGGTCCGACGGCGATTTTCTTGGTGCGCGCGACAAGTTTTTCAACGAACGTATCGTAGACTTTTTCGGAAACGATGGCGCGCGAACATGCCGAGCACTTTTGTCCCTGATAGCCGAAGGCGGCTTGCGCAACGCCTTCGACGGCAGCGTCCACGTCACCTTCTTCATCAAGGATGATCGAATCCTTGCCGCCCATTTCGAGCACGGTGCGCTTGATCCAGATTTGTCCCGGAACCGTTTTGCCAGCGAGTTCGCTGATGCGCAGGCCTACTTCCTTTGAGCCAGTGAAGGCAATGTAGCGAGTCTTGGGGTGCTTCACCAGGACGTCACCAATCTCGGCGCCGGGTCCTGTCAGGAAATTAAGCGCGTCCTTAGGAATTCCCGCTTCATAGGCGATCTCGACAAATTTCGCAGCGACAGTTGGCGTATCGCCAGCCGGTTTCAGCACAACGGTATTTCCCGTGACGAGCGACGCCATAGTCATGCCTGCGGCGATGGCGGCGGGAAAATTCCAGGGTGGAATCACCACGCCGACGCCAAGTGGGATATACACGAGATAATTTTTCTCGCCTTTCATGGGCACGACTTGTTGCGGACCTGCCAGACGCAGCATTTCGCGGCCATAGAACTCGAGAAAATCGATGGTCTCGGCGGTGTCCGCGTCAGCTTCGGGCCAAGTTTTGCCGGCTTCGTAACAAATCAAGGCGTTCATTTCAAATTTTCGTTCGCGAAGAATCTTGGCGGCGCGGAAGAGGCATTCGACACGCTGAGCTGCCGGCACGCGCTTCCAGGATTCAAACGCTTTGCTGGCGGCTTCCACGGCCTGCGCCGCCATTTCCTGAGTCGCGGTCTGGAAAATACCAATGACCTGCGACGGGTGCGATGGATTAGTCGAAGTCCGTTTTTCCGCGGTGGTGACTCTTTGGCCGCCAATGTACATGGGATATTCGCGGCCAAATTCAGAGGCGACTTTTTTCAGCGCGTCTTCCATGGCTTTGCGATTTTCGGGCTTAGAGAAATCGATGAATGGTTCATTGGAGAATTCAGAAACGTGGATTTTTGCTTCAGCAGTGGCCATAGCGGATTGCCTCCTCGATAAGCAAACAAGGGATTGTACTGCCGGTGTGGACGGCCTTCAAGGCGGCGCACGGGATACGTGATCCGTGGCCGGTGGTACTGTCGGCCGCTGTATTCCTTGGTGAAGGATTTGGTGAGATGCCGGACGATCTGTCGCGTGCGCAGGGCCGAAAGTCGTGGCATCCGACATACCCTCCACCTAGGATTTTTGTAAGTGTTGCATCTACAGGCTTTAGCGCTTCTGTAAGCGGTTTAGAATCAACAGCTGGGGAACATTTTGTAAACGTTGATTTTAATGGAGATGCGGGAGAGGTCGGCGCAGGAGCGTTGAGAATCGGAGGAATTAAGTACGGCGCGACGGTGAAGCGTGAAGATCCAGGATCAAGCGTGAATCGCTGAAGGGAAGGAAAACGGGCTGAAGCTTGTTCTACCGCCAGCCCCCACCCGGGGTGATTTCTGTAAGAGTGGCAAGCAAAAGACTTATGGATTACGTGGTCTGTAAGAGTGGCAAATGCAGGACTTAAAGTTGTTGTGTTGTCATGGAGTTGCGATGAACCTGTAAAAGTGGCAGGGAAAGCGGTTACGGAGACGGCGTGGAGGTGACAGAAAGGGCTTTGAGACGATGGACTCGTCGGCAGGGGCCAACCACTGTAAATCACAACAGATGATACCATGACTCGATAACTATGTAAATATAATTATAAGTGGTTATACTTTAGCAAAATCTGGGGCGGTGACCGTTGGATTAAGTGGCGCTTTGGAATAGTGAAGCGTTTGTAAGTTTAAGCGGCCGAGGGGTTTAGCGGTCGATTGTGGCCATGGGGACGAAGGAAAGACAGCGGGGACTGCGAGAATCGGCAAGTGTTGAGAATGGGGAAGGAAAAAGATTTTACACAGAGGGCACGGAGTTCAGAGAGGACTCGGAGTATGCAGACGACGCGAGGACAAGATGGAGGCCAGCGGGGGAAAAGCGGGAGCGTGGCTGCCGCACTCCAAAATCAGCGGAGGGCGTGGATGACTTCGCGGGCGGCGTTGGCGCCGGATGCGCCGGTTAGGCCGTTGCCGGGATGGGTGCCGGAGCCGCAGAGGAAGAGGCCGCGGATTGGGGTTTTGTAACGCGCCCAATCAAGGACGGGGCGCATGGTGAAGAGCTGATCGAGGGCGAGTTCGCCATGGAAGATGTGGCCACCGGTGAAGCCGTAAATGTTTTCGAGGTCGTGCGGAGTGATGACTTGCATGTGTTCGATAAGCGTGGGGAGATTGGGGGCGTATTGCGCGAGAGTTTTGACGACGGTGTCGCCGAGATCGCGGCGGCGAGTGTCCCAGTTTGATTCGGACTTGACGATGGTTTTGCCGTCCGCAGATGCGCCTGCGAGTTTAAAGGGGGCGAATTGGACGTAGGCGGAGAGGACGTGTTTGCCTTCGGGCGCGAGCGACGGATCGAGAATCGTGGGAATGGTGACGTCGAGATACGGCGTTGAGGAGAAATCGCCGTATTTAGAGGCGTCGAAGGCGCGTTCGAGATAGTCGATTCCTGGGCCAATGTGGATGCGGCCAGAGAGGGAGTTGAGAAAGCCTTCGGCGGCGTCGAGCGCGGAGAAAACGGGGAGGCCGCCGAGAGCGAGATGAACTTTGGCGACGGTGCCTGCGGCGCGAACGTTGCGAATACGAAGGGCGAATGTGGGATCGAGCTGGGTGGGATCGAGGAGCTTGAAAAAAGTGCGCTTGGGATCGACGCCAGAGACGATGGCTTCGACGGGGATTTCTTCGCCGTCGGCGAGGACGAGGCCGGTGACGGCGCCTTCTTTCACGCGAATGTGTTGAACTTCGGCGTTGGTGCGGATTTCCACGCCGGCCTTGCGGGCGGCATCGGCGAGGGCAAGGGTGAGCGAGCCCAAACCACCGCGCGGGAAAGCGGCAGAGCCAACGGGATGGGAGTCCGCGGCGGCGCGAAGAAGAAGGACGGCGGTAGAACCTGCGGACCAGGGTCCTAGCGCGGTGCCGAAAATGCCGCGCGCCGCGATGACGGCGCGAAGCAGATCCGTTTCGAAAAATTCGGAAACGAAATCGGCGACAGCCATGGGGCCCCAGCGGAGCAGATCGAAGATTCCCTGCTTGCCGAGACTGCGAACGCTGCGGCCGGCTTTGAAAAGATTCCAAAAATCCTCGGGCGAGGGAGTATCGATGGCGGGCGGTGTGATCGAAAGGAGTTCACCAAGAACGGTGAAAAAATGATCGAGCGTTTCAGCGAATTTCGTGTACTTGGGGGCGTCTTTTTCTGAGAAGCGGCCGATCTCGGCGGCAGTTTTGGCGTGGTCGTTATAGAAGAGAATCGCCTTGCCGTCGGGCGTGGGAGCGAAGACGCGAGGATCGGGGCGAAGAATTTCGCAATCGAGTTTATGGAACTCGAGGTCACGGGCAATGTCGGCGCGAAGTGGGCCGATGGTGTGGGAAAGAGTGGAAGCGCGGAAACCGGGATGAAATTCCTCGGTGATGGCGCCGCCGCCGATCATTTCGCGGCGTTCGAGAACGAGCGGTTTGAACCCGCCTTTTGCGAGATAGAAAGCTGTGATGAGAGCGTTGTGGCCGCCGCCGATGAGAGCTACTCGCTGTCCGATGGGCATGATTAATTCTTGCTCCCGGCGCGTGAAACTTTCGAACCCTTCCAATCCTTGAGGATGACCTGGCTGGCGATCCGGCCAGGAGCGCCCATGATGCCGCCTCCGGGATGCGTTGCGGAGCCGCACATATAAAGGTTGTCGATGGGCGTGCGATAGTAGGCCCAACCGGGGACGGGACGGAGGAAAAAAAGCTGCTCGAGAGAAAGCTCGCCTTGGAAAATATTGCCCTGGGTGAGGCCGAATTCGCGCTCGAGGTCCAGCGGCGTGAGAATTTGGCGGCCGGTGATAATTTTTTTGATGTTGGGGGCGTGTTCAGCGATGGTGTTGATGACGGCGTCGCCGAAGGCTTCGCGCTGTTCGTCCCAAGAGCCTTTGGCGAGTTTGTAGGGCGCGTACTGGACGAAACAAGACATCACGTGCTTGCCGGGAGGCGCAACGCTTGGATCGGTGAGACTGGGAATGACGATGTCGATGTAGGGCTTGCGCGAGAAGTTGCCGTACTTGGCGTCGTCGTAGGCACGCTCCATGTACTCGATGCTGGGAGAAATGGAAATTGCGCCTCGGAGATGGGCGCCGGGGCCGGGGAGGCACTTGAATTCGGGAAGGGCATCGAGCGCGAGATTTACTTTGCCGGAGGAACCGCGGTATTTGTAGCGACGGACACCTTCTAGAAAATCGCTGGGGAGTTCGCTAGGGTCGAGAAATTTTTCGAAGGTGAGATGCGGATCAACGCTGGAAGAGACGACGTTGGCCGAAATTTCTTCGCCGCTTTGCAGGGCCACGCCGCGGGTGCGGCCGTTTTTGACGAGGATCTTCGCGACGCCCGCCTGGGTGCGAATTTCCACGCC
>Ga0073928_10008870_pt1 | contig 12440 bp, 13 predicted proteins | sample PaiPotPPA55metaG_FD_76969 | JGI IMG/M metagenome (GOLD analysis project Ga0073928, IMG submission 76969) | Iron sulfur acid spring bacterial and archeal communities from Banff, Canada, to study Microbial Dark Matter (Phase II) - Paint Pots PPA... ...
AGCGAGGCTTGCGCGCAGGCTCCGCCCACCGCGTCGCGCACCGCACGCTCGAGCTTCGCGCGGCCCTCGGCGCCCGCGGCGTGGTTGCAGGGACCACCCGCGCCCGCGCCCAACACACGCCCGTCCTCATCGCCGATCAGCGCGCTGCTCCCGGATTGTCCGCCGTCCACCCCAAGAAAGAGACGCATGGGAAGCTGCGAGTATAGCAAGTTAGTGCTACCCCAAGTACCAGGTAGGTTTACCAGTTGACGAAAGTTATAGCAGTACAATAGTTGTAAATTACGAGATTTACCTCTACAAATTACACCCATGTCTGTGTGACTCTAGTAGGAGGCAGTAGGAGGCAAATATGCAAAACACAATCGGCGCACCGGCAACTGCATCGCGGCGGGATGGCCCGCGGGAATACACGGAAGTGATTCAGGATCTCATCCGCTTGCGCAGCGTGGAATACATGGTGGTCACACACGGCTACCCTTATCGCGATGACTTGCGGCGCAAAATCCGGGAGGCAAGCCTGGAGGCTGACCGGGCCCAGCAACGATTCCTCAACGAAGCCGGCGGCGGCCGAACACCGCTCGCCGAGGACGAACGGCGGCAGCTCGCCCGCGAAGCGGAACGCGACTTCACGCCGGAAGAAGTAGCCGCACTACGTCACATCCGCGCATGTCTCGAAGCCGCCGCGCATCGCGACGTGAGCGCCCGTGCGTTTAGTGCGGGAGCGCATTAATCTGCGCCTGAATAAACGGAAACGCGTTGTGCCCTTGAGCCACATCGAAGTGATTGCCGTTGATCACGCCCAATTCGACCGCATAGCTCGCAGGCAACAGCGATTCCGGATGTGTGACGACGCCATCGTTGGGCGGCGGATTCGGGCCGGTCATGGATGCCAGAATCGGTCCGGTGACATCCGTGATCACATTGCCGTTCCACGTATTGCCGGACAGCGTATAAAAGGGGACGCCGGCCTTCGCGAAATACGGGTCCCACTGCGCGCGCAGGGCGGTGACGATCGGTATTTGCATATCGTAGATGGCCGGACTGATCAGCCCCAGCCCCCCGCACACCAGCACCCCGCCGCCGTAGCACCAGTCGGCCAGCGCATCGCCCTGGTTCGGCGCCGAGAGCGTGAACACCGCTTTCGCCATGCTGGTGTACTTGCGATTGGCCAGCAGGGACTCCACGTTGAGGCCGCCCTTGGAATGCGCGATCATATACACGCGCGAGACGCCGTAGTGCTTCATCAGCACCGGCACCAGGTTTTCCAGCACCCGGCCATCGGCTGCGATGCTCCCGTTGTCGGGCAGGTTTAGCGTGTTCATGCTGAGGAAGGCCGTACGGTAGCCGGCCTGGTAGGCGTAGGCGTACATATCGTTGCCCTCGATATCCCACCACATGAAAGCGTCTTCGAGGAAGCCGGGGACGAACACCATCACGTCGCCGTGAGCGCCGTTGGGTGGCACCGCGCCGTAGAACAGATTGAGGTGGTTGAGGTCGGCGATGGGGGGCGGAGGTTCGGGCGGGCTTTGCGCCCTGGCATTGAGCGCGAACAGGAGCAGCGAAACGCAGCTTACGGCTCCCCATCGGAAACGGCGGCTTCGAAGCATGAACAATCCTCCCTGTGGAGAAAGTATAACGCGAGGTGTGACGCACGCCAATGCGTTAATGTGCGCTCGCGGACGGAGCGGCGATCACGGGCGGCTTGGCCCCTTCGGGCATGGGGGCGAGCATGTGCTCTTTGCGCAGCACCAGCGTGGCCGTATTGAAACTGGCGACTTCGAAGCCGTGGCCGTGCGTGATGGCATCCGTCGGGCAAGCTTCCACGCAGTAGCCGCAGAAGATGCAGCGGTTGTAGTCGATATTGTAGACCTTGGCGTATCGCTCGCCGCCGCTGATGCGCAGCTTGTCGGTGTTCTCGGCGGCCTCAATGTAGATGCAGTTGGAAGGGCAGGCCGCGGCGCAGAGGAAGCAGGCCACGCACTTCTCCAGGCCGTTGGCGTCGCGCTGCAGAACGTGCACGCCGCGGTAGCGCTCCTGGAACTTGGGCGGCTCATCGGGGTAATTCTCCGTGACCGTGGGAGACATCATCTCCTTGAAGGTGATGCCCATGCCCTTCGCGATGGCCGCCGCGGAACCGAGGATGTCGAGCTTTTCCGGCATATTCGTTGAGCTCCCACCGGGAGCCTAGTTTTTAGAGCCTCAACCAGCTTTCCATTCCGGGACGTCGTCGCCCGGACCAAACACTTTCACGCCCGCCCTTCGGCCGAGGGCTGTCATCTCGCGCTTGTTGAAGCCTTCCTGGCTCCAGCCCACGGTGCCGTCGGCCTCGATCAGGAATAGCGAGGGCACGTGCGAGATGCCGTAGTCGTTGCTCGCTGGATAGCCGCTCTCGGCGGTATCGAGCAGCATGGGGAGCGTGATGCCGTACTCCTTGTTGAATTCGCGTGCGGTCTCCGGGTCATCCTGCGAGATGCCGTAGACGCGGTAGGCGTCCACCTTGCGGTCGCTGTGAATACGCTCCAGGAAGGGCAAGGTCAACTGGCAGACGGGGCAGGAGGCTTTAAAGAACGCCAGCAGCACCGGTCCATCTTTCAGCAATTCCTTCAGGTGCACATTGCCTTGATCCAGGCGAGCCAGATCGAAATCCGGCGCGCGGCGGCCGGTCCGCAGCATGTCCCTCTCTTTGGCAGCTCCCATAGCTCCAGTGTAGCGTGTTCAGAGCACCGCGCGGCGTCGCATAATGGTTCCATGGAGCCTGAAGAAGACCTGCTCGACGTATTGCAGAACATCGAATTCTCAATTATCACGGAATACCGCGCCGACCGCACGATCCTGGATATAGATGTGCATGATGCCATCCATGCGCTGGCGCGCCACTATGAAGCTGAGGAGGAACAGCGCACTCCGCCGCGCCCTCGTTTGGCGGAGCGTGCGCAGCGGGTCTTCGAGGCTGTCCAAAAGGCTTGCGAATGGCGGCTGGGGAGGGGGACGGCTGGACCTGACCCGCCCAACACGCTGACGGAAATCGTGGCGTGCCTGAAGCGCATCCGCAACTCGATTGAGTTGTGGACGAAGGAATATGGCCGCCAAGGCTACCTGAACTACGTGCAGGAGTTCATCAAGTAAGCTGAATACGGTCGCGGACTTGGGCGAGCACCGTCGCCGGGTCGGGATCGTCCACGCGGATGACGGAGATTCGGCCGGGGCCGGTGGGACGCCAGCGGGCGAACATGCGGGCGCACGGGAATCCGGCGAAGATGGTGACCAACGGGACGCCGCAAGCCGCGGCGACGTGCTGGCCGGCAGAATCGTAGCCGATATAAAGCTCGCTGCGGGAGATGATGGCGGCGAAATCGGCGAACGACCCGTTCCAGGTTCGGACGCGCGCGCCGGAGCGCTGGATAGCGCGGGCGACCCGCGCGGCTTCTTGCCCCCCCCCGCCCAAGTCGATGCAGATGGAGCGGCCGGTTTCGGCGAGCCTTCGCAGCAGCTCTTCTTCGAAGGGATCGGGGATGCGTTTGGCGGGATTCTCGCCGACCCCGAGGCTGATAGCGATCTGGGCTTGAGGCGCGGCTTTGGGCAGGGCGACGGCGATATAGGGCTGTGCATCGGGGATGCCGAACGTCTCGGCGGCCCACCGGCGGGCGAGCTCCACGAGCGGCTCATCGCCATCGCCGCCATACGCACGGCTTTCGAAGAAGTAGTAACGCTCGTCGGGGCAGACCGGCAGCAGGCCGAGTTGCGTCATGCGTGAGTCGGGATCGATGACGATGGCATCGGGTTGGTCGAGCGCGGCCCGCAGTTCGGGCCAGGCAGCCAGGCGCTCGCGAAACGTGCCGCGATGGTAGGCGATGGGCAAGTGGCGTATGCGTGGGTCGGCGGCGAAGAGTTCCCAGTTTTTGCGCGGGCCGGCGAGGTAGATTTCGGCGTCGGGGAAGCGGCGCTTGGCGGCGTCCAGCATCACGCTGGTGACGGCGACATCGGCGCCAAGGGTCACGCGCGAGAGCACGAAGATGCGGTGCGGCTCGCCTGCGATAGGGCGGGGAATGCGCACGCGGCCGTAGCGGGCGACCAGATCAGCGGCTCCTGCGCCCGGCGCGATGGCTTCGGCGAACAGCGCCGCGTAGGTGTCGCACAAGCGCGGCTCGAAGCGATCCGCCAGACCTTCGGCGACTACGCGGAACAGGACGTCGGAGCAGGCATCCTCCGCGAGCGTGCGCACCAGCTCGGGATCCCATCCCTCGCCGCGCAGGCAGCACTCCAACAGCCGCTCTGCATCCTGATCACACAAAGTACTTTCCAATAATCAATTCCAGTTTGCGGCGAGTAGCCTCCGGCACCAGCCTGCGATCCGTAATGATGGCATGCGACAGCGCCGAACCGCATTTGCAGCTTCGCTCGGCGGGCATGCCTGCGACCGCCGCCGCCACCACCTTGCATGCATGTTCGGCGTTGTGCGTCAGGTTATCGATAATGGTGCTCACCGTGACGGCATCGTGATCCGGATGCCAGCAATCGTAATCGGTGACCATGGCGACGGTCACGTAGCAGATCTCGGCCTCGCGCGCGAGCTTGGCTTCGGTCAGGTTGGTCATGCCGATGACATCCATGCCCCAGCTTCGATACAGGTTGGATTCGGCCAGAGTCGAAAACGCCGGACCCTCCATGCACAGGTACGTGCCGCCCTCCTTGGCGTTGACACCGGCGGCGGCGCAGGCTTCGCTGACGACATCGGCGAGCTGCGGGCAGATGGGATGAGAGAAGCCGACGTGCGCGACAAGGCCTTCGCCGAAGAACGTCGAGATGCGGCCGCGCGTGCGGTCGACGAACTGATCGGGGATCACGAAATCGAGCGGGCGGTGCTCCTCTTTGAGCGAGCCGACGGCACTCAGCGAAAGGATGCGCTCGACGCCCAGCGATTTCATGCCGTAAATGTTGGCGCGGAAATTCAGCTCGGAGGGCGAGACGCGGTGGCCGCGGCCATGTCGTGCTAGAAACGCGACGCGGCGGCCGGCCAGCTTGCCGACCACGTAATTATCGGAAGGATCGCCGAAAGGAGTTTCGACGAAGACCTCTTCCTGCGCTTCGAAGCCGGGCATGGAGTAGAGGCCGCTGCCGCCTATGATGCCGATTTCTGCTTTCATCTTGTGGTCTCCTTGGGAGGGACGCGGAGACGCGGAGACACGGGGACGCGGAGATCCCAGCGCTGCCAGCAACTCCGGCACCCCGGCGCCCGTCGTGGCGACGGTGCGCACGATGGGCGGTTTGACGCCGTGATTGGCGAGGCCCAGCATGCTTTGAATTTCGCGCTCGACGCGCTCGGCGCCGGGCTGATCCGCCTTATTGATGACGTAAACATCCGCGATTTCCATGATGCCCGCCTTGATGGCCTGGACATCGTCGCCCATACCGGGCACCAGCACGACCACCGTGACCTGCGCCACGCCCGCGATCTCGATTTCGTCCTGGCCCACGCCCACCGTTTCGATAATGACGAAATCCTTGCCGGCCGCATCGATTAGCGCGGCCATATCGGCGGTGGCCACGGCGAGTCCGCCAACCGATCCGCGGGTGGCCATGGAGCGGATGAAGATGCCGTTATCGGCGTGATGGTCGAGCATGCGAATGCGGTCGCCCAGGATGGCGCCGCCGGTGCGCCGGCTGGAAGGATCGACCGCGATGATACCCACGGTGCGGCCCTGGCGGCGCAACTCGCGCGCCATCGCATCGACCAGCGTGCTCTTCCCCGCCCCCGGCGATCCGGTAATGCCGACGACGACGGCGTGGCCGGTGCGCGGCTGCAATTCGCGCAAAACGGCCAGCGCCTGCGGATCGCGATTCTCTATTCCGGTGGCGACGCGGGCCAGCGCGCGAGTGTCGCCTGCTGCTATCTTGCGGGCGAGGTCGGTCATCAACTTTGGAGAAGCTGCCGCGCTATGGCTAGCGGGGTTTCAGGGCGATGGGGAGACAGGGTACGCAATATAAAAATGTGGTGGTGCTTGGCAGCGTACCTCATCTCCACCACATGGTAGCACGGAGGATCGCGGCGTTCACTTTGATGGGCGGGCTGGGGAGTTATAAGTGATTGTAGGGTTTGGGGCAGCCGGGTACGGCGGGATCTTATCCTGGGCCGTGACTTGCGAACAACATTCAAGCATTCGGAAACGTGTATGGCCTTGCCCTCTTCGCAAGTTCTCCCGCAACGAACTCAGCTTGCCTCAAATGTTCTGATCCTAACGTAGGGTCCGGAATGCCGACAATCAATGCATGCGCGGGGTCGTCTTCATCTGGATCTTCCTTCAGGTCCAGATTGGGGTCGATTGGAACCTCTCTCACCGAGGCGACCCGTATCTGGCAGGTTCGGTGGCCAGGCTTGTCATATTTTGCGCGATGCCTGGCAGCGTGTAGCTCGCTTTCGATCGACACTGAAAGTCCGTCTCGATCCTGGCCATCTTTTCTTGGCATAAAGGCCCCTTTCCGAATGCGCCCAGAGTCTTTCACCTCGGAGCTGCGTGCTCCACGAAGTGCATTGTCGTTGGGCGAAATCATCGCGGGAACGGGCCGCCCAAGCCCGCCAGCCACGCAAGAAGTCGGCCAAGCCTGTACGGACCCATGTCGTAGGCGATGTCGTGATCGAGATCGTCGGCATAGAAGATATACGGACGCCGATCGCCTTCGAATGGGCACACGAGCTCTAGGGACCGGCCTTCCCTCTCCCACGCGACGCGCAGATCTCCATCTCGATCGGTAGAAACTTCCTCTGGCGATGGTACATCGAAGCCGGACTGAAGCATCCGAACGAGAATCTTGCCGGCGGCTTGTATGGCATCAGGGCTCGGCCTGAGCCTTCCAAAAGCATCCGACTCCGGCAAGTTCGATAAATCGTGCACCTGCCGGAGCGTTTCGCTGTAGCCGAACGACTCCATCCTCGACAGGTTCGTAAGCGTCTTGGGGAATGGTTCGTCGATAAGACTGACGTACTGCGCAATCGGAAGGCATTTATGAAACAGGTCGATCATCTCCGGGCCGGGGCCGACGATTTCGCCGCTCACCAAAGCGCCAATATACTCCGGCAGGAGCACCGCCATTGGCCGCGCGGCAATAAGGTCAATGATCATCGGTACCTCTCCAGTGCCTCCACGGTTAGACTTCGAAAGAATATCCGGTTCTTCAGAACTCTGAGCTGAGCCAGCACCTCCCAAATCTCGGCTGAATCCGTATCCATTTTAACCTCCCGAGAGGCTTCGACATCGAAAATCAACGGAATAACGGATCGCTCGGGATCAGCCTGAGCAAACGTTTGGTTGATCGCGGCTATTGCGCCGGACGCAGCGTCTGGGATCACGATATTCAGGAAGAAGTTTAGCATCTCTTGAGGCAGGGCACGGGCGATTTCAGGACACGTCAAGATGTAACGTTGAATTTCGGTACCTAGAGGCATCTCGATTCGGTTCACGTTTCGCATCGCCAGACGCTTGACAGCAAAGGGATGCGCCGCCGCCACATACGACTGCCAAAGCTCTCTTGCCTGATTGAGAAAAGTCTGGCCGTCGTGATAGGGCTGAAGCCGGCTTAGAGTGAAGCCATCGAGGCGGGCCTGAGCAACGAGATGCTCTTGCTGCGATACAAAGAGGTATCCGTCTGGTTCGCCTGTGGGCATCACTATCCTGCCGGTTTTTGGAGGAATCTCAATTTGTGCGTGAATAGCCCGACGTTCGTGGCGCGTTGGGAAGCGCGACTGGATACTAGATCCGAAATCAGCTAGGTCGCCTAACCCGATCGAAGGACCTCGTTCGACCTGAATGTCGATTATCGCTTCAGTAATGGGCGCGTTCGCGAGGGTTGGGAACGTGTTTGTCAGGTCGAACTTCATCGCTGTACCCGCAGAAGAGACAACCATACCAGTTTCCGCAGGCCCGGAATGATTCGCCAGCGCAAGAACAAGTGCCGCAGCAGGCCTGAGCAACCCCCCAACGCCACTACAAGTCAGCGTAGCACATCCGCATCGTCGGGCCTCTGCACTGCGTCGGGCTGTCAGGGCAGGATAGGCGCTCCCCGGTGTCAGCCCTGCAAAAGCTGCCGCGCAATCACCAGCCGCTGAATCTCGCTGGTGCCTTCCCCAATAGTGCACAGCTTGACGTCGCGATAGAACTTCTCGACCGGATAATCCTTGATAAATCCGTACCCGCCGTGGATCTGCACAGCTTCGTTGGCGACGCTCACCGCAGTCTCGGAGGCGAACAGCTTGGCCATGGCGGATTCTTTAGTGACGCGCTTGCCGTGATCCATCATCCAGGCGGCGCGGTAGATGAGCAAGCGCGAGGCGTCGATCGAGGTGGCCATGTCGACCAGCTTGTTCTGGATGGATTGAAATTCGGAGATGGGCCGGCTGAACTGGCGCCGCTGCTTGGAGTAGCGCAGCGCGGCGTCGTAAGCGCCCTGCGCCATGCCGAGCGAGAGCGCGGCGATCGAGATGCGGCCGCCATCCAGCACTTTGAGGCTATCCACGAAACCATCGCCGCGCTTGCCGAGCAACTGAGTTTGCGGGATGCGGCAGTTTTCGAAGATGACTTCGCCGGTGGCGCTGGCGCGCAGGCCGAGCTTGTTTTCCTTTTTGCCGGGGCGATAGCCGGCGGTGCCCTGATCGATGATGAACGCCGAGATGCCGTGCTGCGCGGCGGCGCGGTCGGTCACGGCCATGGCCACGCAGACGTTGGCGTAATGCGCGTTGGTGGTGAAAGTTTTCGCGCCGTTGAGGACCCAGCAGCCATTTTCGAGCGCGGCGGTGGTGCGGGTGCCGGCGGCGTCCGACCCGGCTTCGGGCTCCGTGAGCGACCAGCATCCGATCCACTCGCCGGACGCCAGGCGCGGGATGTAGCGCTGGCGCTGCTCGTCGCTGCCGGACTTATAAATATGATTGCTGCACAGCGAGGTGTGCGCGGCCACGATGATGCCGACCGAGCCATCCACGCGCGACAGCTCTTCGATGATGATGCTGTACTCGATGTAGCCGAGGCCGGCACCGCCGAGGTCCTCTGGGAAGATGGATCCCAGGTAGCCAAGTTTTCCGAGCTTGCGCACCACTTCCATGGGGAAGATCTGGTCTTCGTCCCATTCGAGGACGTGGGGCGCGATCTCGGCCTCCGCGAATTCGCGGACTTCCTTGCGGAGCTGTATTTGTTCGGGGGTGTATTCGAATTCCATAACGATGAAGCTTAGACGATCTCCTCCTTGGCCGGGTCCCAATGCACCGGACGCTGCCGGCGATAGCTTTCGACGGCCATGCGGCAGGCGATGGAAACGCGAAAGCCCAGCTCGAAGGGGCTATTGAGATCGCGGCCGGAGCCGATGGCATCCAGGAAATTCTGCATGTGGGCGTTGGGCGCGGTGCGGGTGGCGCCGGAGATCTCGACGCCATCGGGCCGGTTGACTTTCTGCGGCAGGTAGCGGATCTGCTGCGTGCGCGAGATGGCGCCGTCGGTGCCCAGCACATCTTCGCTGGTGCCGAGTTGGTTGTTGCCGAAGCCGGAATCCCACGAAAACAGGATCTCTTCGGAATGTTCCAGCGTGACGTTCATGGTGTCGGGCACTTCGCGGCCATCTTTCCAGAGGTAGATGCCGCCCGCCATGTGGACGGTGTGGGGGATCTTGAGGCCGAGCGCTTTGTACCAGAAGGCAAGCTGGTGCGACATGTTCTCGTAGACATTGCCGCCGGAATAATCCCAGAAGAAGCGCCAGTTGAGATAGCGGTTGGCGTCGAAGGCGCGGGGGGGGGCATCGCCCAGGAAGGATTGCCAGCCGATGTTATCGGGCGTCATGTCGGGGAAAACGGGGCGCGACCACTGCGGCTTGCCGTGCGGCGTGTTGCGATACATGTGCGCGTGGATGGCGGTGATGCGGCCGAGCCCGCCGGTGCGCAGGAAATTGGCGGCGTCGGCGGCGTGGCCGGAGGAGCACGCCTGGTGGCCGATCTGGACCTTCGAGTGCCCAGCGCGCTCGACGGCCGCGCGCATGCGCTTGGCATGCTCGACGCTGAACGCCATGGTTTTTTCCTGATAGACGTGCTTGCCGGCATCCAGCGCGGCGACGAAGTGCTCGCAGTGCAGATGTTGAGGCGTGGCGATGATGACGGCGTCGATGGCGGGGTCGTCGAGCAGATGGCGGTAGTCGGCGTAGGTTTTGGCGGCAGGCGCGATGGCGCGGGCGTCGTCGCGGCGGCGCGTGTAGATGTCGGCGATGCCGGTGAATTCGGTGTTGGGGCAGGCGAGCGCCTCGCGCATGAGTTGCGTGCCGCGGTCGCCCGCGCCGATGATGCCAAGCCGGATGCGATCGCTGGCGGCGAGCATGCGCGGAGCCGCGATGGCGCCGGCCAAAGTGGTGGCGACGTTACCGATAAAGATGCGCCGGGACTCGATGGGAAACTCCTTCGCGACGCGCGCCCGGCGGAGGGAGCGCGGCGTGCCATGTATCAGGATACCATCCGCGGCGGGCGGGTGCAGTTCGGCTACGCGCTCAACGAGGCGTAAGGCGCGGCTCATAGATCGCCGTATGGCGCACCTGTTGCACGACGCGCGCGCCCTCCGCCACGACGATAATGTCCAACACCACGAACTGATGCCCTTTCCGTTCGAGCCGCTCCGCCACCCGGCCGCGCACCGTGATGTGCTCGCCATCCTTCGCCAAACTGAAATTGCGGACTTCGCTGGCCGCATGAATCCAAGGCCCTAGTTTCACGTTCTCCATCAGCAATTGATTGGACAGCGAAAGCAGCGCTTCGGGATTTAGAAACGCTTCGTCCGGCAGGCGCAACTCCCGGTGCAAGGAGCCCAGAATCCGGCCTGTGGCAAGCGACCTCTCGGAGGCCGCCGGCCGCTCCGCCGGCAATGGCGCCTCCGGGTAAAACGCCGGCGATGGCGCCTCTCCGTCCGGCCAGAAGATCTCTCCGCTCGCGCACAAAGTCCCATCAGCTTGCCGAGCCTCAATCTGGTTTCCCTCGAGTTCTACAACCACCTCATCGTCTGCATAAACCGGCTGCTGGAACCGCACACGCATGCCGCCCCGCCCCAGCCAGTCAGCGCCAAAGTGCTCTACTACAGGGACGGTCAGATATCCATACACCGTGACGCCCGGCACCAACCCGCCGCGAAACCCATACGCCGCCGCCGTCCGGTCTTCGTGAATGCGATTTTCAGAGTCGAGCGCTGTATTGCGCGCGCGCACGCGGTAGGTTTGCATGTGCGGAGTATCCTAGCATGGTTTTATGGGCGCATCCATGACCCGGAGAGACTTGCTGGCGGCCGGCCTTGCCGCGGGGATTGCGCGCGGCGACACAGCCTCCGAGCGCACGATCGTAGTCAGCGTGCAAGTCATGTTCGATCGCGGCGCGCACTCCGGCCAGGGCCTCGGAGCCCGCGAAATCGCCGCCTTCAACGCGTTGCAGGAAAAGGCGCGCCGCGACTACGCCATTAGCGGCATCCATTTCGACGTGCACGCCGAGGAGGGCGCCTATCTGCGCCAGCAAGGCTATTCGGAAATTCCCGACAAATTCCTGACCAAGTCCAGCATCAACCTCTTCGTCACCGAAACGCTCGGCTACGATATCGACAAGGATCGAACCGGCGGCTGCTCCATCGGACCGCGTGCCCCGAGCCGGCGCTCAGGCGGCGACCCGTTCTACGAGATCTTTCTCGGCCTGCGCGACGCGCACGATACCACGCTCGAACACGAATACGCCCATCACTTCACGCTCGACACGCTCCATCGCCCGGGTGCGGCGGGCAATCTCTGGGCGGACCTCAGAAACGATTACTGGCTCTGGCGCCAGCGCCATGGCACTCCCATCGCGGCGTTCCGCGCCTGCGCCCACGCGCCCTGGGCCAGGCTGGCCTAATGAACTGCCAAAGACTTGGCCTACTAGCCTCAATACTATCCACCTAAGATTAGTGGCGCAGGCTGTCAAGCCTGCTGAGCCGAGATTCATCTCGGCTTTCGTCCCGCAGATCTTTCTCTCGAGAGCCTTTTCCGAGTCTGCCCAACGTCTACACGGCGGGCATGACACAGTTCATCACTTGGCTCCTTTATGGGAGTCCCCTCACAAGCTCTACCCTAGCCTCAATGCCACATACTTTGTCCCCTGTTCGCGAATCCTGCGGAAATCGTGGGGCAGACCCCTGGGCAGCCCCCCCCGAGGGCCGGCCGCAGGGCGAGGGCTTACTTCGTCCGCCACTCCTCTTCCTTAATCACCGTGATCGGCGCCAGCTTCTTCCCCTCCAGCGCCCGGTTGATCTCCGGCAACTGTCCGTCAGCCGCCGCGCTGAACTCCCGAACCACCTTGTCCAACTCCTGAGCCAGCACGTCCGCCCGCGCCGCCTGCGAAGCCGTCGGCCGGCCATCGTAGCCGTTGACCGCGCCGTAAAGATCCGCCAGATATTCGCGCAGCC
>Ga0073928_10008871_pt1 | contig 12438 bp, 14 predicted proteins | sample PaiPotPPA55metaG_FD_76969 | JGI IMG/M metagenome (GOLD analysis project Ga0073928, IMG submission 76969) | Iron sulfur acid spring bacterial and archeal communities from Banff, Canada, to study Microbial Dark Matter (Phase II) - Paint Pots PPA... ...
CGCGCAACTGCTTGGGGCGTTGGAGGCAGGCCAAGTGCGCGCCGCGGAGCGTGGGACTGACGGAATCTGGCGCGCGGTGCCTTGGGTGAAGACAGGCATCCTCCTGGCCTTCCGCGTTGGCGAGCTCGCCGAGACGGCTGCGCCGCCGTTCTCCTTCGTGGACAAGGACACTTTGCCGGCGCGGGCATTCACCGTGCGAGAGGCCGTGCGCGTGGTGCCCGGAGGCTCGACAATCCGTCGAGGGGCGTATGTGGCACCGGGCGTGATCTGCATGCCGCCGATGTACATCAACGTCGGTGCGCACGTGGGCAGCGGCACGATGGTGGACTCCCACGCGCTTGTGGGATCATGCGCCCAAGTGGGTGAGCGGGTGCATCTGTCGGCTGCAGCGCAGCTCGGCGGCGTGCTGGAGCCCGTGAACGCCGTGCCAGTGATAATCGAGGACGATGTCATCGTCGGCGGTGGGTGCGGCGTGTACGAGGGTACGATCGTACGTGAGCATGCCGTACTCGGCGCGGGAGTGATCCTGACCCGCGGGACTCCGGTCTTCGATCTCGTGCGCGAAACGGTGTATCGCTCCTCCGCGGATGCGCCGCTTGAGATCCCGGCCGGCGCCGTCGTTGTGCCGGGCGCGCGACACGTCTCGCGCGGGTGGGGAGCCGAGCAGCACCTCGCGCTTCAGACGCCGGTCATCGTGAAGTACCGTGACCAGAAGACCGACGCCGCGACGGCATTAGAAAGCTGGCTGCGGTGAGCGCAGGAGCTTCGCGCCGCGGAGCGACCATCGTGCGCGGCAGGATCAGGGTGCCGGGCGACAAGTCCGTCTCGCACCGTGCGCTCATCTTCGCCGCGCTCGCGACCGGGCGCTCGCGCGTGCGAGGACTTCTCAACGCGGCTGATGTTAGATCGACAGCCAACGTGCTTCGCGCGCTCGGCGTGCACGTTCCCGAGCTCTCGGACGAAGTCGCCATTGCCGGTCTTGGGTTACGAGGTCTACACTCCGCGGCGAGCGTGCTCGATTGCGGGAACAGCGGCACGACCACGCGTCTCATGGCGGGAGTTGTGGCCGGCTACGACTTCGTCACCGAGTTCGTGGGCGACCATAGCCTGAGCCGAAGACCGATGCGTCGTGTGGCGCAGCCACTCACCGCCATGGGAGCGACGGTCGCGCTGGCTCGCGGTGATGTCCTCCCGATGGAGATTCGCGGTGGCCCGCTGAGACCGATCGACTGGGACAACGAGTCGTCCAGCGCCCAGGTGAAGAGCGCCATTCTTCTGGCGGGGCTCACCGGCGGCGTATCGGTGCGCATTTCTGCGCCGCGTCCCTCGCGAGACCACACTGAGCGCTTCTTGAGGGCGCTGGGCGCAACCGTTACCGAGAGCGATGGCGGCCGCGCGGTGACGCTCGAGCCACCAGTCTCGCTCAGGCCGGTCGATATCGCTGTACCAGCCGATCCATCTTCGGCGGCATATCTGGCGGCGCTCGCCGCACTCGCGGACGAGGGCGAGATCGTTCTGGAAGACGTTCTCGACAGCCATTATCGAGATGGGTTTTTTCGCGCGCTCGGGCGCATGGGAGCGCGGGTCAACCGCGCGCCCCTCGCTCGGGATTCAGCGGGCGACGCACTCGCTACGTACACCGTCGGGGCTCCGGCCTCCGGGCTGCGCGGCATCAGCATCGAGGTGGGCGACGTGTCGGCGATGATCGACGAGCTGCCGCTCCTGGCATGTGTGGCCGCGAGAGCGGCTGTCGGGGACGAGACCGTAGTGACTGGCGCGTCAGAGCTTCGCGTGAAGGAGAGTGATCGCATCTCCGTGACGGCAGCTAATCTTCGCGCCGTGGGGGCGACCGTGGAGGAGTTGCAGGACGGACTGCGTATAGTCGGAGCGGGCAGAACCCCGCTTAGGGGGCACATCCGCACGCACGGCGACCATAGAATCGCCATGGCGTTCGGTGTACTTGCGGCGCTGGCTGGCAACGAGATCGCGATCGACGATCGGCATTGCGCTGACGTGTCCTACCCAGGGTTCTGGGAGGATCTGGCCCGAGCGACCGGCGCGGCCGCGGACAGTCCAAGCGGATCGGCCATGGGCGAGCTCGCGTGAGCGACGACGCACGGCGCCCACACGGCTTCGTTATCGCGATCGATGGGCCGGCGGCCGCCGGGAAATCGTCCACGGCGTTGCGCGTGGCGGAGCACCTCGGATTTCGACACATCGACTCAGGTGCGCTTTATCGTGCCGCCACGGCGGCGCAGGCGCGCGTGGAGGCGGATGCTTCGCGATGGACCGAGGCATCGGTTCTTGCGGCGGCCGAATCGGTAGCGCTCATCCCTCGCGACACTGCGTTCACTCTGTGCATCGGTCGGGAGGACGCGCAGGCGGATATCCGAAGCGCCAACGTCACCCGCCACGTATCGCGTGTAGCGCAGATGCCTCGCGTCCGCGCGTGGGTGAATGAGCGAGTGCGCGCGTTGGCGGGCGAGTACGACGTCGTGGTCGATGGACGCGACATGGGGACTGCCGTCTTTCCAGGCGCGGCCGTTAAGATCTTTCTCGTGGCCGACACTTGGGAGCGCGCGCGTCGTCGTCTCGTCGAGAGAACGAGTAGCGCGCCGACCGACGCCGAGATTGCGGAGGAAACGGCGCGCCTCGCTCAACGCGATGCACGGGACGCGACCCAGACCCTCCAAGCCCGCGACGCGATAGTGATCGACACGACCCACCTGACCCAGGCTGAGCAGGTGCATCGCATCGTCGCGCTCGTGGATGCTGCCATGGCTCGGCCGAGAGGGCGCTTCGCGGAGCCGCGTACCGGCGAGTGACTCCGATCGCGCACTCGGCTAGCGGGTCAGTATCTATGACGCCGGCATCGCGAGCCTTTCGAGCGCGCGTCGTCGCGGCTCTGTTGATCGTCGCACCAGTGGCCTTACCGGGGCAGGACGCCACGGTGGGATCCGTCAGTTTCGCCGGCGGTCTGGGGTTCGTAACGCCCACTGCCACTTACGGGCGAATCGTTTCAACCAGTTACCACGTGGCTCCCGCGCAGCTGGGCTATTTCCCGGCGCGGATTCCCCTGGGCTTCGCACTGGAAACAATGGTAGATGGCTTTTCCATCGGATCCTCGGTGATCCACGCACTCCCCACGGCTACCTCGGGAGTAAGCACCGTGTTCGCAGGGCTGGCCGATGTCTTCCTTGGCAACCTGCATTGTCGCAGCCTGTGTCCGTATCTGGTCGGTGGCGTCGGTGTCTACAACCGGGCGGTCGAAGTGTGGCGCAAGCCGGGCATAGCCGTGACGTTCAACAACCCGGATTTGGGTTTCAACAACGTGATGTTGAGCACGTCGCCTCACGCGACGCACGCCACGGACACCGAGATCCAGTATGGAGAGCACGCCGGCGGTGGGCTGCTATTCGGCTGGTACCCGCGGCTGTTCATCGAGGCCCGGTATCATCGCATCTTCACGACTCCCCATGCAACGACGCTCGTGCCCGTGACGTTCGGGCTTCGCTTCTGACGCGCTCGCAGGGAAGATCGGAGCTCGGAAGTACCGCGTTCAGCGTCCTGGCGGCGATCAGCTTTTGCCACCTGCTCAACGACATGATGCAGTCGGTGCTGCCGGCCATCTATCCGATATTGAAGAGCGGCTTCGACCTCACGTTCGCTCAGGTCGGTCTGCTCACTCTAACGTACCAGGCCACGGCCTCACTGCTGCAGCCGCTGGTGGGACATTACACCGACGACAGGCCGCAGCCCTACTTCCTGTCGCTCGGAATGGGATTGACTCTCGTCGCCATGCTCGCGCTCGCGGGGGCCGGCAGCTTTGGCCTGCTGCTGCTTGGCGCGGCCTTGTTGGGCATGGGGTCTTCCATCTTCCACCCAGAGTCGTCGCGGATTGCGCGCTTTGCTTCGGGCGGGCAGCATGGCCTGGCACAATCTGTCTTCCAGCTGGGCGGAAACTTCGGCGCCTCGTTAGGTCCGCTGCTCGCGGCTTACTTCATTCTGCCGCGCGGGAAAGTCAGCCTGGCCTGGTTCGCGTTGGTGGCGCTTGGCGGCGTACTGATTTCCGCCGCGCTGGGGCGCTGGCGCACTCAAAGTGGTAAGGCTCGCGGACCGGTTGCAGCTCACCCGTCGGACGAGACACGGGCGCTGACGGGCGGAGAGGTGCGCCGCGCTCTCACGGTGCTCGTCGCGCTCATCTTCTCGAAATATTTCTATCTGGCGAGCATCACGAGCTATTACATCTTCTATCTGATACAGCGATTCGACGTGCCGACGAAGACGGCGCAGGTGTATCTCTTTGCCTTCTTGGCGTCTACGGCTGCGGGCACGGTCATCGGGGGCCCGCTGGGCGATCGCTTCGGTCGGAAGCTCGTGATCTGGTGGTCGATTCTCGGCGTGCTGCCTTTCACACTCGCGCTTCCGTATGTGAGTTTGGGCTGGACGGTCGCTCTGAGCGTGGTGATCGGACTGGTGCTGTCCTCGGCGTTTCCCGCGATCGTCGTTTACGGCACGGAGCTCATGCCCGGACGCGTCGGCATGGTATCTGGGCTCTTCTTCGGCCTGGCATTCGGCATGGGCGGAGTAGGCGCGGCGGTGCTGGGTGCGCTCGCGGACCACACGAGCATCACCTTCGTGTACCGCGTCTGCTCTTTCTTGCCCCTAATTGGCCTGCTGACGGCCTTCCTACCAAGCGTCGAGCGACACGGTGCGCCAGCGAGGACCGACCCTGCCGCCGCTGGAGCTTGAGCCGACGGCTCGCTGTGCTACTGCGGCACCGAGATCGGAGCCGTGAGCTGCAGGGTAACGCGGGCCCCTTGGGGCAGAACCGCGTCATGACTCTCTGTCTTGTCGGCGACTACTGCTCCGGCGGCTCCGCCAGCCACGGCGCCTACGACAGTGCCACCGGCCCTGCCATGGCCGATCAAGTTACCTATGAGCCCGCCGACGGCTGCGCCACCCGCTACCTCCCCCACCTGTGCCGCGCGAGCGGTTCGACGAGACTGCACGATGGGGAGAGACGAGATCGTACCCTGAACTGGGTAGCTCTTTCCACGAACTGAGACGGCCGAGAACGAAACACCCAGATGGGGTGTGTGTGCCGGCCCGGTCGACGTGGACACTGTACCGGTCGCGGCCGATCCGGCGGGAATGACGACTGCACCAGAAGCGTCGTGCACATCAGACACAACTTTACCGTGCACGGGGTCGCCGACGTGCGCGGTCGCGGTCGTCACCGTGTCGGCAAGGGCGATGTCGAGCGACGCGCCGCTGGGTGCAACCAGCGGTGGTAGCGGCGCAGGAGCGGGCGCCGGGGACGGCTCCGCGGGTGCGGCGCTGGACCCATGCACGGCTGGCGGCGGCGCCACTCTGGCAACGTGATGCTTGGCCGGCTTGGCTGATACAGCAACGTCTTTGAGCTGCGGCTGAACAGCGAGCGTGCGAGCATTGGCGGCGGTGAGATCGCGCGTGGCCGTGCTGTCTACCGCCGTCGCGGCCTTCGTGTCTCCTCGCGGGCCGCACGACAAGAGCGCGAACGTTACGGGCACTCCGACGGCCGCAATCGAGATGAGCTTGTGCGTGACGGACCCGCGGCTGCGGCGATGAAAGCTCGGCATGCGCATGAAAACGGTCTCCGCTGGACGGTGGTCGTTGCTTTGACGCCGGCATGGCATGCTCCGCAACAACGACCAAGGCCGCCTGGCCCGCTGCTCGTGGCTATAGTATCTTGTCCATAGACACTTTCCCGTGGACACAACATGCAAAAGACCCGTGCGACGCGAATCGCGAGAGTACCCGCCGGTGACTTCAAGCAGCGCTGCCTCCAGCTAATGGACGAGGTGCGCCAACGCCGCATCCCGATCATCGTCACCAAACGCGGGGTACCTGTCGCGAAGCTTGTCCCTTTGGACGAGGCCGATGCTGCCGCCGACGACTCCTTCGGTAGCCTTCACGGGAGCGTGACATACCATGGTGACATCGTCGAGCCCGACCTCGACGTCTGGTCGGACGATGGCTAGCCCTGCCCGGTCGGACGTCCCGCGCCCTGGCGCGTGGCGCCCGACCGCGCGCTCGCGGCTCGTGGGTCCGGCGCTGCTCGACACGCACATCTGGCTTTGGTACCTCGACGGCGTGCGGGATCAGATCTCGGATGCGGCGCTGGCGATGCTTCGCCGCGCCGCGCGCACGTCTGGGCTCCTCGTGTCGGATATATCGGTTTGGGAGCTCGGAACGAAGGCATCCAAGGGCAAGCTTACCCTCGCGCCGTCGGTGTCGGCGTGGCTGGCGCGCGCCGAGGCCAGGCCTGGCTTCGCGTTTCTTCCAGTTGATCGGGCAGGGCTGCTTGCCAGCGCGCAGCTTGCCGGCGCCATCCATGGCGATCCAGTCGATCGGATCCTGATCGCGCATGCCGCAGCCGGCGCGCTGCCTCTCGTTACAGCCGACCGCCTGATCGTCGACTATGCGGAGCGCACGAGAAGCGTCTCGGTTTGCGACGCGCGCCGGTGAAGGATGCCGTTACGACCCAGAGTCTGCCTTCTCGCCTGGAGCGAGGTGTGGGCGGCCCGCGGCTAGGCGCCCGCTGCTTCGAGCCTTGACGTAGGCCCAGATGTCCTCCGCACTGTGCCCTCTTTACGGGCAAGGCCACGTTCATGGCGCGGTCATGGCTTGACAATAGTTGGCACGGATCCATTATTATGGGATGGCAATTACCGTCACCATGGATCGCGCTGGCCGCATTGTCGTGCCGCGTCCTGTTCGCGAGCGGTTCGGTCTAACCGGCGGGTCGCACGAAATGGAGCTCATCGAGGAGCCGGACGGAATCGTCCTGCGGCCGGCCGGTACGGAAGTGGCAGCGACGCGCGATGCCAGCGGGTGGGTGGTCTTTCATTCCGACTCGGACGATGTGCCCCGAGAATCGATAGACCCAGTGGCACTCGTGGAAAAGGAGCGGGTGCGGCGCGTACGGCGCTTGTCCGGCCAGTGATCCCAGCCCCGAGAGCCGGCACATTCTTCTGCGACACGTCCGTGCTGGTCGCCGCGTCCGACACGGCGCATCTGCATTACGGGGCCTCGCTCAGCCTTGTCGCGACGGCGCACCCGAAGCGCGCGTTCTGCGCCGCGCACACGTTAGCGGAACTGTACGCCACGCTGACCGCCACTCCCCCGCCGCGCATGCGGCGCACCGCAGATGTACTTGCCAATGTCGACCATGCGGCCAGCGTGTTCACACCGGTCTCACTCGATGTCGACGACTATCGATGGGTGCTCAGCCACGCTGCCAGGGTCGGCGCACGCAGCGGCCAACTCTACGACGCACTGATCCTCAAGGCTGCAGAACGCGCGGGCGCCGAAGCCGTATACACCTGGAACGTCCCTCACTTCACACGTGTCGCGTGGCCAGTGATGGCTGGACGAATTCGCACGCCCTAGTCAAATGCGACAGTAATCCATCCGCCAACCGATCCGCGGCGTTTAGGTCGGGCCCACCCTCTTCGCGGCGCCAGCTATCCGCGCATTTATCGACCATGCGGTCTGACCCAGCTCCGCCGCCGCCAACTGTGCTAGGGAACGATCCGCGCTAGGACCGTGCAGCGACGCCTCGGCTCTCGTGGCGAGCTTCGCGGCGGCCACTGTGTCCTCCGCTAGCTCGGCGAGAGGGGGAAGTCTGCTCACGAGAGTCGCCAAGCGACTGGCTTCGCCAGCGACAACGCTCGATTGGCGCCGGGCTTCGGAAAGGTCGCCCGTGTCCGTGTCGAGTTGTCGATGCAGCATGGTGGCGAGCACGGCCACTGTGTTCGCGACAACGCCAGCCTGCGTCACGAGGTCCTTCACGGACTGTGGACGTCCCTTTGGCACAGCGCCCTCCCCCTCCCTAGCGCATGAGCGAGCGGTCGGGCGGCGGGGAGCCTTGCGCCGGGAAGGACGCGGGCGCGCCGGGGAGACGGAGCGCTTGGGTCAAGACATCGAACTGCCGTTCGAGCGTGTCCATGCGGCGCTCGAGCGCCGCGAGAGCGGCGTCGTCCTCCTCGGCACGGCCCCCAAGGCGGCGGACGAAGGCAGCCCGGATCGATGGGAAGAACAAGGTGCTTACCGCCGCCGGGATGCCGACGATGATCACGATACCCAGCAGCGGCCAAATATGCGGGTCCACGCGCTCCCTCCGATGAGGTGCGTCTTACAGCCCGTGAAGAGGGTGCGGCCTGAAGCGTGTACGCCTTTGATTTACAGAGCGGGAAACGGGACTCGAACCCGCGACCCCAACCTTGGCAAGGTTGTGCTCTACCAACTGAGCTATTCCCGCGGTATGCCTGCGACGAGTTAGTATAGCCCGGCCTGCACAGGCGAACAAGCACGCCGCGGCCTCATGGCGTCACACCAAGAGCATGCACGGCGTACCACACCGTATACGCCAGCAGCCCGGCCAGCGACGCGTCGCCGCCGTTCCCCACAGCTCGGCCATCAGCATCGACCAACTCGGCAGCGATCCCACCGTCCAGAGGTGCTCTCCGGAGCCACGCGAGCGTGCTCCCCGCCTCTGGGCCCACCAGCCGAGCACACTGCTGCACGAGCGACAATGGCCCGCCATTCGGCTTGACCGTGCCGACGCCTCGCACCGTTCGACGATACATCGAGTCCTGTCGGTCGACCGCATCATACAGCGGCAGCCAAAGCGCCGAGGAGATTGGGTCATCGTCCTGCGTCACCCCGCCTTTCATATCGATTGCCGACGCCAAGCCAGCTTTGCCATCCCGATCAGCGGCAAACTGCCGCAGGATTGCGGCTCGCACCGCGCTCGGATCCTCGACCGACTTTGCCGTCTCTTCATCGAGAGTGCGACGGAACACGTCGAGCGCCACGGCCACCACCGCGTTGCCGTGCAGCGTGTACGGCAACGGCGCGGACCCCCCAGAGGGGAGAACCTCCGTCTCGTACAGCGGAGTTTCGCGATTGCGCCGACTGGCGATATCGTCCGCGCTGGCATACAAAGTGTCCGCCAACACGGGCTCCTCGACGATCTGGTCATCACCCGTCTCGCGAATGTATCGTTCGGTCGCGACAGCATACGCAGCCGCCCCTTCAAGCGAGAAGCCCGGCTCGAAGAGCGTTCCATCGATGTAATTGACCCCGCGCCCGGGAGCCGCCCCGTGAATCTCGCACGCCCGGAGTATGAGCTCTCGCGCAAGCGGCGCATCCGCCAACTGGATGGCAGGCACCGTCCACGCGAGCGCATCCCAGTCGCGCACGGTCACGCCATGCCCGTTCCACGGCGCGCGCGAGCGCAGCAAATAGAAGCGGGCATCGTCCAAGGCGCGCCCCGCGCCATAGAAGTACGCGAATAACAGGTTCGCGTTCACCAGTCTGTCGGTCGCCGCGCTACCGGTCGTCTGCTCGAGCGATCTGAGCGCGTCACGCGTCGTCGCGAGCAAGGCACGCCAGCCGCGCCGTCGCATTGCGCTCACGGTCGCCTGCGCGCCGTCAGACTCTGGAGCAACGGCCAAGTAGAATGCCGCGTGCACCGTCGTGCCCGATTCGACCGTGAAGCTGCGCACGACTGTAAAAGCGCAGGAGTCGGCGACGGCATTCTCAGCAGGGGCAACGGTAAGCGTTCCTTCCTCGTCCGCGCTCACCGCCAGAGCCGCGACCGCTGGCAGCGCGACGCCCGACACCACGACCGTGTCCGCATCGCGCGTGAGGCGCGACGCGTCCCCAAACGTGCGCACGGACCGCACGCGCTGCTGCCGGTGCGCCGGGTTTCCCGTGAGTCGAGCCTCGACAGTCGCGACGTCGCCGCGATTCTCGACGGCAATCGCATATACGGCGCCCGGATAGTCGGCGTCGCGCCCAAACGGCGCGAATATCGTCCCGCGCACGACCAGCGAGCCGACCGTCCACGTGAACGTCGGGATCCAGCCGGCGACCCTCTCCCACAGCAACGCACCGGGCTCGATCGTGCTCGGAACCCCGTTCACGATCAGAGTGAGCCGGAGCAGCGGCGCGCCAACGCCGGAGAGAAAGTCAGGCGACCCGGCAAACTCAACCGCGGACCGGGCTCCGCGATGCAAAACGCCAATGGCGTAAACCGACCCGTCGCCCGGGTGGATGCATGGCAGCGACACCCAGTGGTTGCCGGTTACCTGCCATGCCACGGGCGGTATGGGCACGGCTAGCACAGTGGCGGTCACGGCGAGGCCGTGTCAGGTGTTAGCATTGTGGCGGAAAATCGCCGCCACGGGAGTCTTTATCCACTTTTCACATTTTCAGGGCCTGGGTCGCCGCAGAGCCCGAACACGCTTCGCGAGCGCCGCCGCGCTCGTCGGCGCAGCCGCCGCTTTTTTTGCAGCCGTGTGCGCCCCGCCTTGCGCGCAGGCGCAGGCGGTGTCCTCGCTGGGCGACGAGGCGCGCACGATCCCGGGCGGCGACATACGAATCTCCGTGTCGGAATCCGATACTCGCTTCAACCAACGATATGGCCCCGGCGGCCTACTGCCACTTGGCGCCGATCTGAGTGTCGATTCGCTCAATGTCGCGCAGCTGCCGATACTCGGTGCTTCGCAAACCGCCCTGCAATCTTTGCTCGGTGACCCGACATACCGACTCACGCTGGGCAACACGGTCGTTGGCTCCGCGGTCCGCATGTCGTCGACACCTATCACGCTCGAGGTAGGCCTCACGCACTGGCTTACCCTTCGCGCCACTGCTCCAATCGTGCGCACGCACGATGAGGTGTTCTTCAACCCGAATGCGCAGCGCATAGGCAACGTTGGTCTCAACCCTGCCCTGTTCACGCACACCGGCGCTCGAGTAACGGATTCGACCCTCCTGGCTCAGTTCTCGACGGCGGGCAGCACGCTGCAAGCCGACCTCGCGGCATGTGAGGCTAATCCGGCAAGTGCAGCCTACTGCCCGAGTCTCGACGCACAGGCCGCGGCCGCCACCGCGCTGATTCAACAATCGGGAAGCTTTGCCGCCGCAATGGCGCGGGTGTACGGAGGTGGCGGCAGCTCGGCGGCGCTCGTGGTGCCGGTGATCAACAGCGCGGCGCAGAACGCGGTGTCGGCGCGTGTGACCTCGTTCGCCTCGACGTACGCGCATTTCGACTCGCTCACCGGCGGACCTGGCATCACCGGGCCTGGCCCCGCCCCGGCGGCGCCGCTGGCGTACAGCGACGGCCAAACATTGCTGACGTCCCCCGCGTTCGGGCTCGAGGCTGATTCGTTGCGGTCCATTGACCGAACGTCGATAGGCGACGTCGATCTGAGCGCCACGCTTCAGCTGTTCGACTCGTTCCACGGAAGCGACAGTGCTCGGCTGCATCCCAGAGGATTCAATGTGCGAACTGCCGTGACAGGCCTCTTTCGGCTCGGCAGCGGACTCCCGAAATCACCTGAAGACTACATCGGCATCGGCGCGGCTACCGGAACCGGCGTCAACGCCGTCGAGGTGCACTCAGCGACGGACATCTTATTCGGCCGGCATTTGTGGGCGTCGATCATCGCCATAGGAACACAGCCCATGACCGACCAGATATCGGCGCGCATACCACTGAGCGCTCTCAACGTCTACATCCCCAAGTTCGCCGAGCAGATGGTCGGACGCTCGCTCGGGCGTTCGCTCAGCGTCGAGGTCGATCCGCACTATTCGTTCAACGACTACGTTGGCCTCACCGCCAACTATTCGTACCGCCGCAAGGAGACGGACCGCTACACCGGCCGGTTTGCCTTTGATTCCGCCGAGACCGGATTCGGCCCGACCACGCTGGACGCTAGCATCCTGGACGGCGGCACCGATTGGACGGAACACCGCATAGGCCTAGGGCTCACACTCTCCACAGTCGCCGCCGCGGCGCGCGGCAAGTCGATCCCATTCGAGGTTTCGTTCTTCCATTACCAAACTCTGACCGGCTCCGGCACCGAGCTCCCGCGTCTCAATTACGACGAGGTTCAAGTCCGGATGTACGTCCGGTTGTGGGGTCATAAGCAGCGCGCGGGCAACCCTTCCCCCTGACCCCCTCCCCTGAAGGGGAGGGGGAAATTTCTTTTTTTCTTTGTGGGGGCTTCGCCCCCACGCCCCCGGTTGCCGCTTTTTAGGGGGTCGAGGGGGCGCAGCCCCTCGTCATTCAAGCGAAGCTTGAAAACAAAGAATTCCCCCTCCCCCTTTGGGGGAGGGGGTTAGGGGGTGGGGGAAACCGTCGCGCTTGCCAACAGCTCCCGCGCATGCGCGCGGCTGACTGACCGCTCGGGATCACCGCCTAACATTCGCGCGATCTCCCGCACGCGCGCATCGCCCTCGAGCACGCATACGTCGGCCGTAGTGATCCCGCTCGGCGCGGCCTTGCTCACGAGAATGTGGTGGTGAGCTCTCGCGGCAATTTGTGGAAGGTGCGAGACCGCGAAGACCTGATGTTTGCCGGCGACTCTCCGGAGCATGTCTCCC
>Ga0073928_10008872_pt1 | contig 12438 bp, 15 predicted proteins | sample PaiPotPPA55metaG_FD_76969 | JGI IMG/M metagenome (GOLD analysis project Ga0073928, IMG submission 76969) | Iron sulfur acid spring bacterial and archeal communities from Banff, Canada, to study Microbial Dark Matter (Phase II) - Paint Pots PPA... ...
ATACGTCGCTACGATAGCGGACACTGCGATCACGTGCTCCACGTAGGGTCTGCCCGTGTACTTGCGCACTTGAGTGAGGTGCGCTTCAACCGCGAATGATTCGGCTAGTTTGGCGAGTTCGCTCATTAGGTCAAAACCTCTCAGAGCTTACTACTCGCATGGTGGCCGACAGCATGCCAATTTCCCGTCCAGGAATCGCTAGGATGTCGCTGTGGCCCGTTTCTGGCCGAATCGGTGCCTTGCTACCTTCCGAACCGCCTGCAGGCGCCTGTGGCGGCAAACTCTTTGCCATACTGGTAAACTTTGTTTGCTCTGGTGTGCAGTGGGTCTGACTACTGAGATTTTTGCCGCCCAACTGCCAAACGGCCGTTGAAATTGGGTGTACATTGTCGGTCCCCAAATGAATCTAAAAAACACCTTACTGACGGCAGCGTTCGGCCTCATAATGAGCGCACTTGCGGTGCAGACCGCCCATGCACAAGTTGCACCGACACAAGCTGCTAAATCCGCAAATATCCAAATTTTAGCCCTGCCCTACGTCATCACTGCACCTGGCTATTACGTGTTGGCGCATGATTTAACGCTTCCATCGCCTGGGGTAGCAATCTCGCTCTTTCGGAGCATTAATGGAGCGGTGGTCGTTGATTTGAGGGGATTTACCACGAACGGTCAGGGTGATGGCTATGCCGGTATCGTGAGTGGATATAATCCAGGGCTAGCCAACAGTCCCATAACCATCAAGAACGGGACACTCAAAAACTTCGGTGTGGGAGTGCCCGTTGGAGAACAAACCAAGATCACCATAGCTAAAATCGTTTTTGATGCACCTTCACCGCCCCTTGATATTTATTCTACCACTAACGTTGCTTTCCAGAGCGTAAATAACTCGACAATCGTGAATTGCACCTTCAATGGAGGGCTATTTGGAATCGTGGACTACGGAAGTAGCGGCGGTAATAGCTACAACAACAATACCTTCGTCAAGGTCTTAACGCCTTCTTACGTAGAACAATCGGTTCTGGGCACCTTAACGTTGAAAAGTTGCCAATTCAGCCCACCACCATCTAATTAAGTGAACTTTTACAGAAATCAGCCAACCGCCGAACGCGTTGGCTTTTCTCTTATCTGCCGCAAAGAGCCACTCCAATTTAAAAACGGGTGAGGCTAATGCTCTCTCACCGGCTCGGTTTTAGTGCTGCGGGGTCACAATCGCACTAGGATGCCTGGCATCGGGCAACCTAACACCTCAGGCTGCTCCCTGCTAGCTAGCTAGCGGTCACAGCACACCAAGGCTACCCCTGACTCATTCAGTCCGCCTTTGCGCCATCCTCCTTCTTCAGGCGCTCGATTGTCAGCCGTTGAAGTAAATTTTGGTGTGTAGACAGATCCAAGAAATGACGATTCCGAGATAAGTGATGAATGCCCCGGCAGGCGTGGACACCGTCAGATTGAAAACCAACAAGCCGATAAGCACCAATACAACCAGACAGACGGTTTTTGTCGCTTGGTTCACAGCGCACCGCCCTTCAAATCCTGCTTGAGCCGAACTTCGGTCATCATGCGACTGATGGTGGAACGGTCAACCTTGTAGATGTGCGCCACCTGACCCTGGCTCTTCTTCTCAACTTGGATCAAGCGGATAGCTTCCATTTGGTCGGCAGGCGACAGTTTGTACCGGCCTCCACCAATCTTACCGTTAGCCCGTGCATGTGCCAGCCCTCGTTTAATTCTGTCCACAATGACCTCGCGCTCGAACTCGGCAAAAAGTCCGACCATTTTCATCATCATACGTCCAGCAGGCGACTCAGTCTCAAACGTCTCGCCCAGGCTGCGGAACGTCGCACCCGCGTCTTCGATCTTCTTCAAGATGTCTAGCAGGTCAACCAACGACCGGGTCAATCTATCTAGTTTGGTGACAAACAGAACGTCGCCCTTCCGGATATGCTCCAAAGCCTTATCGAGTTGAGGTCGATTGCGCTTCTTACCTGATTCGTCCTCGTCCGTGTAGATCAGCTCGCAGCCTGCGGCTTTGAGTTGCTTCTCCTGAATCGTGATCGAGGTAGCCTGCTTGTCGGTTGAACACCGAGCGTACCCGATCTTCAATTGGACCTCCGAGCGGCTTCACACTTTGCAGTGTCGACGGCGTCCTGCAGATCATCACTGAAATACTCAATACCGGGCGCACGAAGAATGAATTCGTCGTCCACTTTTTTGAGTGTGAACCCAATCTCGCGGAGTTGCTTCTTGGCCTCTTTGATAGACATGTGCATAAACTAGTGTAGCATGTCACTATGTTTGCACAACATCTATCGTAGGGAAAAGTTAACTATTTTCACTAGTGATTGAACAGATGTTCGCACACTAGTGTTCAGAAGCCTATCTGTTAGACTTTGAAGCGTTGCGATGCAGTATACACTGCGCCGATTTAAGCCACGCCTCTCAACTCCGCGATGGATCAGACGTCCAGAGGCAGATCCGAGCCAGGACAGGCGTTTATGAGCGGCGGATTAGTAAATCGGCTGGTTGTTGGCGTCGGCGTTACAGTCCGAAGGTGCCAAAGGCCGCAGGGTCTTATCTGGGGTGCTCGGCTTCGCGGCCACCCATTTATGAACCGGCCCCGCGAGTTGCTCTGACTCGCGCTTCGCTGCCCTCTCTTGCTCCATGCGCACGCCCAGGTCGTCGCTCGGCCCGGGCGGCGGCTCTAGCTTCGGCGGTGCCTCGGGCTCGGCTGGTGCTGCTGGATCCGGGTACGGCGCGTCGCCTTCGGACTCGGCCTTCGCCTGGATCTCTCCACCCATCGGCTTGGAGTTCTTGAACATTTCCAAAGTTGCCAAGCCGACCGGCGACTTCAGCAGATCTTCCTCACTCGGCAGATCGGCCAGTCGCCAAGTTTCGTCCAGGTACTCCCGCCGTTCCTTTTCATTCATCGCCGGTAGAGCTTTCAAAATCGCATTGGCCGATTGTCTCGTTGCCTCGTCCACGCCGAAAATGCTCAATCTCGCCAACACGGCGCGACTCGGCATCATGCCTTGATACTTGCCAAGATCCTGGTTATCCATCCGCCAGCCGGATCCCCTTCACGTTGCACAGGTGCCGAAGGAACTCCGATTCGCCCATGTTAATTTGCGTGTTGTTGGTCACGCTGCCGCTGCCGCTTCCATTGCTCTCTTTCGGCGCAAACATTCCAAACATGCTGGCGAGGTGGTCGCTCGACCGAATATAGCTGTCTTGGCACTTACAGATGGCCGCGCTGATCTCGCACTCCTCTCTGTTATCGGCAGGCACTAAATTGTGCAACTTGTCGATATGCTGCACAAGCAGCCTCTGGTTAGCTTCGATCTGGACCCTCTGAGCCTGCCTCATGACATGCACCTGCTCGACATCGGCGACCGGATACTTGCTCGACTCCAGAAATTTGTGGTAGTGATTGTTGACCGTCGCCTGAGAGATTCCCTTTTCAGTCGCTATGTCTTCGTTGCTCCAACCGGCTAGTGAAAGCTTCACGATTTCCTGCCGCAACACCGCCGCTTTGACCGCCGTTCTAACGTTTTTCCCGTTCGCCACACGCGTAAGATACCACGGCCAAATGGCCGGGAAAAGCCTGACTCAAGCGCTTAACGATACTTTTGGTAGGTGATATCACGGTGCCCAAAAAACCAACTGAGAAGAATGGATTTCCAGTGTGTCTCGGTCGCGGTGGTCAGGGCGGTCAAGGGTATTTCCTATTGTTACCATTTCCTGCGCGCCTGCGACTAACAAAGATAAAAACCCCTGACCGGGCTGACCAGAATGACCAAATGTCAGGGTGGTCAGGGTGTTCACGGGTATTTGTAAAAACTTAGCATTCATCTTTAACGTCGATTCCTTTAACTTTTTGGGTTCTTTCGGCTCCATCTCGTGGTCTAATCGCCTTGAGGGTTGGGTGTCTGGCATAAAGGTCTTTAAAGAAAGCCCCTTCTTCATGGTGCCAGACGCCATTGCCCCTACCGAACTTTGAATAAGCGTCGTAAAGCTGGTCTTTGACGATTTCCTGTCCGCCACCAAGTACGCATTCCTCTTCGATGAAAGAACCAAGAGGGTCGTTCTGAAGCTTGAATCTTGTTTTAGTTTCGAACGATTTATCACTCGCTTTGGGAAACCTTTTATCCATCATGAGTTTTCGGAGTCCCTCGATCATGAATAAGAAAACGCCGTCTCCCTCGGCCTTGATGTTCTCTTTTATCTGCTCGTCTCGGATGAGGACTTTTTGCGCAAATCGTATGAAGAGAAGACGTTTTAATTCAGCGTCGGTGCCGTGCGTGAATTTTGGGAGGTGATTGGTATTAAACCAGAGCTTGCAGGGTGTGCAGAGGGTAATTGAGTCGCGGTACTTACAGTCAGCGTCGATGGCTTCCCCGCTCACGAGCATTTTGAAATTTTCGCTACCCACTTCGACGGCGTTCAATTCGGTCGAGAGATTCAGGGCAGCGCGTTCGAGTTTAGCGAGGTTCTTGCTTTCCGGATTGCTTATTTGGGCCAGAGAACACTTGGTGACGAGTTCTGGTCCTAGAGCGGCTTCTATGCCGGTGGATATGGTACTTTTGGCGGTATCGCTGTCACCATAGCAAATCAAGGCGACTTCGTATCTGCAGTCAGGCATAAGGACGTAGCCGCTAAAGCAACGGATTACATTTATGTCCGCCGAGTCAGGGAGAGCGAATTCTAGCGCCTGATAGAAGGACGAACAGTTGGCTTCGAGGTTATAGGAAGCGGCGATCTTTCGGGTGAACATGTATTCCTCCTGATGCTGAAGGATTCGGACCTTTTCGACTGAAACTGCCAAGACACAGTTCGAGCAATTCAGAATGATTTCTCCTTTAGCGTTCCAGTAGTGGAATGACCGGAATTCCTTCCCGGTCGTCTGATTGCTGTATTCAACGTGTTTCACAACTTCCATCGCTTTTTTTGCCGAACGGGTTCGCTCATCCTGAATGGCTAGAGCTAAAGGTTTCACTTGGTCGCGTGAAGTCTTAGACCAAACCCCTTCATGATAAATGTACCAGTCCTCTCCCACGCACTTGAGTGGAGGCAATTTGGATTGAAGAACACGGGCCAATTGAGTTTCGGTGGCGTGCTCATCAAGAACGGGAGCAGGCAACTCGTGGATCTTTTGATTTACTTCTTCTATTGTCGCGGTGCTCACGGGAATAACTCCTCCAATTGCGTTCCCTGCAATCCCACGCAGTCGGTCAGGTCTTTTACGGCCTCCCCGTCAGGGTTGAATACGTCTTCAAACAGGAAAAAATCGACTCGGCACTCGAGCTTCAGGAGTTCGTTTGCCCAATGCAGCGCTTTGCGAAGCCCATCCCCGTTATCGTCATGATGAGGGAAGATCCGGACGCGGCGACCACGAAGGCGATCCCAGGCGTCTGGATGGAATCCATGGAGCGCCATCCCTTTGCCCAGCATAGCCACGGGCAAGATATCGTTCCTATTGTGCAAGAAGAGGAAATGATATCCACTGAGCAGATCAGGACCCCCTTCGAACATACATATCGAATAAAGCGGATCTGCCGGGATCTGGATTCCAACCGGCCATCGCTTATCGGAATGCAGAATTGAGTGAGCCTTTCGTTCTGGAAGATCTTTCTCCCCATTCTTGAATGCAGGAAACAGTTCGTCGTCCAGACGCCTTGCCTCGGCGCAAATGCCCGAACCATCCTGGACTATCCAGCAGTCTTGTTTGGAGACTCTGCCAAATCTAAGGACTCCCAGATCCTCAGCTGCTTTAAGAGCAGGGATGCTCCAGCCTCTCTTTTCCTGCATCTGCTCGAATTCCCGGCGGTAGCCTTTTCTGAACCGAGTTAGATAGGGTTTTTCAGGTAGTACGTAAGGCTCTTCAACCACCTTCGGACACTCCAGATTGGGTTCCTTGCCGTTCAATAGGTATCCCAAAGGCCTCTTGGGTCTTTTTCGAGCCTGCTTCAATTTGCGACGTAGTTCACCATGCGGCCATGGAGGCATGCAACGCTCGTTAAACTCGATCAAGAAAGGCAGCGCTACGTCGTCCGACAAGGCGAATCCAGTCACCAGGGCCCCGGCAGCGATTAGGAGCGAGTTGTGTCCATTTTGGCCCGACACCGATGGATCCAGTTTCGACACGTATCGGGAGATTCGGTCCTCAAGATTCATGAGAGCCTCCTGGTTGAACGAATATCGCGGAGTTGGCAAAGCCAGCCGCAAAGGGCATGCACGCAGGTCCAAGCGCGACGGCGATCGTTCCAACTTCCCGAATTCTGGAAGTCGCAATATGCAGAGTCCAGGCAGCGGAGGTAGTGCGCGGAGATTGCACCGCCGCCTAGCCGCTTATGCTCCCGAGTCAGAAACCCAATATAGAGTTCAAGCCAAGGGTCTCTGCTTGCCTCGTGCGGCCTATCGACTATTCCCGTCCATTGAGTCCTGTTGTGCATGGTTTGAAAATTGGGTTGACCAATCCACGGCCATGCGATACAAGTCGCGCTGGATGGAGATCGGTCGTAGCGGGTCGATTCCTTCTTGTGAAGAGCGGTCGGTCTGATTGCCGTCGGACGACCGTAAGTGTGAGACAAAGCAAGAGGCCGGGCGGAGTAACCTGCTCGGCCTCTTGTTTTTTGGGGATGCGGGAATTTCCCCGCGTGAAAGATGTTTTCATCAGCGTCTTCTTGATTCGTCCGATGAACGATGAGACACTATTGCCAACTGGTAGTGGCAAAGGTCTCACCCTTTCCGGACGGCAGGCAGCAATGCCTGCTGTTCTGTTCTATGGGTTACTTACTCAAAAGTGATGTCTATTTCTTCGTTAAGTTGTTCGTTAGGAGGCACCTTCCGATCCTGGTCCTTGAGAATTAACATTGAGATATAGTTGTTCTGGCTCCTTCGCTCCCTCCTCGCGCCTTCCCTGAGGATCTGGCGGACAGCAGGAGAAATACGCAGCAGGAATGGCAAAACCTTCGTCATAGATTTCAAAAAGGAATCAAATATTATAATTCTGGCGAGTATGGTTTTCAAACAGGAATCTGGAATCCTCTGCATATTATACAGCGGATGACTTGACACGTTTGAATTAGTGATCGTGGAAGGCATGTCAGCGCCAACCGATTACGGAATGTAAAACGGAACCGGCAAATTTCGCCATGCCTATCGCGCAGTATCACCGGCCCGGGTTTCACCTCAGACGCCGGGTAGACGTCGTGCTGGCGGCTCCATGACCGGCGGGTCAGTATGAGAGAAGGGCTGAGATCTTGACATCTGGGATTGATCCAGGGTTGAGGTTTAGCTTCCTGAACCCGTTCGCTGCGGTGCTCAGGGAGCGCTTGATTAGGATATCTTACCGAGAGGTATGGTCGTGCGGGTGACGTTAAAGACTTTAATCCCCGGCTTGCTGTTCCGAGTTTCTCGCGTTGCTGTATCGTTTGCCTTTTCTTGTGGCTCTTGATTGGCGATTTCAAATGCGGCGAGGTCAACATCAGCGGTTTTCTCGACAAACTGCTCCAGAAGCAACTCGGAAATCCTATCGGTTAACGTGTTGAAGATGGATTTGCGGAACGCTTCGTCAAACTCCGAAATGGTCAGTGTGGCGGAATTGTTGGTGCCAAATGCGCTTTTCTTAGACGGTCCTTCTAGGGTGATCGTTTTTTCTGGATCCAAGGCGAAGGGTTCGAGGATTGATAGGACGCCGAAACCTTTCAGTTGTTCGTTGGCTCTTCGGCGAGCTTCTTCTGTTATGCGTGATTCAATTGCTGTCATATTCATCTGTTGTTTGCTGCGCTTGTTCCTCCGCAGCAGAGGGTTGGATTAGTCAATTACAAAAATGTTTAGGATTCACGCCGAGGCATCCTCCAGTTCGCCCTCGTTTAACGGGGCGCGGCTACCAGCCAAATCCCCGGCGATGTACGAGTCCAAATCTCCCACGCCTGATGCACGCCCCTTCTGAAACTTATATCCCAAGGCTTCCATACCAGCTTCAACGATATCCGCCTTCCGTAAGACGATTGCCTTGCAGTCGTTGTTTTGTGCCTGTCGTTCTGTCTTCATGGATCTCAGGCGCTGAGCAATTCGAACGGCCATTCCTGTCATGAATGCTTTCCTGGCCGTATTTGCTGCGACTTCTGTCCGTCCGGAATTAACGGCCCAAAAGAAGCCCCATTCTTGATCCATTGCGGCGGCAATGATTTTTGTTAGATGAACCGCGACGCGGACATCTCCCGGTAAACCGAAATACGTTAGGCCGATACGGTGTTGGTAGTTGTAGTACCAAGTCTTCGTGTCCGTAAAATCGGCAATCCCAGCTGCCGCCCGGAAGACGGGATGCAGTTTCTTTTCATACTTGATATGAGATTCTTCGCATTCTTGGACGGCATCCACTGTCTCAAGTTTTTTGAGATCCAGTCCGTACTTTTGCATCAAAAGTTCTAACTTCTGAGCTGCGGCCATTGCCTCGGATTCTGTGCATCCGTTCGCGATTGTCTTTTGGGAAAGGGCCTGAACGATTCTAAGGAACTTTTCTCGCTTGTTCACTTGGATCCCTTTAATTCAGGAAATTTGCGCAGGATCAATTTCAAGAGACTGCGAGCCACATCTAGTTCCTGCGACGGAGCGTAATGGATCGCGCCTTTCCAGATTTGATCGACTAGACGGTTTATATTGGCTTCGGGAATCTTTTGGCTATCGGCTGGCTCCCCAGGCTCTGGCGTCGGCTCAGGCTGTTCCGGCTTAGTACTTATCTGAGAATCCGATCCTTCCGGCTCTTCTTTGTCCTGCTCTTCTTCGACACCACTTTCGCCTTCGACCTCCTCGGCGTTGTCGCCTCCCGGTGCGTCGAGGGGCTTTACGTCGTGGAGAGGCTCGTCTCGATCATCCAGGTTGAACCCTCCTGACTGCTCTTCATTCTCCTCTTGGCTGGTTATGATTTCGAGGTGACGATAGACAGCCGTTAGTGAAGTCGATTCCAAAAGGGACACGTGTCCTTTTTCGATCAGCTTGGCTACATCATCGCGCCTGCTCCATAGTCTCTCGTACCGGCGTGCAGTCTTGTAGCTAAAGGTCAAGTTAGTAGCGATCCACGTTTGCCAATCGCCGTGCCCAATGCTCTGGCGGCATTCACAAAGTGTTCGCCCAAGCTCCAAACCTGTCTCCACGCTCGTTCTGACGTGCTGGTTAACCGGTCTGTACAGTCCGTTAATCCGATCGATCATGGACTCTGGCGAAGCGGATTTGGCCGGAATGATAGCCTCGGTTGCCGGGGCCACTTTGGAGTCGGTTATGGGGATGGATTTGCCGCTCATTTCAAAGTCTCCAATAAAGCGTTCTGACGTTCGGTTTCCTTATCGGTCCCTGACGTTTCTAACGCCTTCTTCCTTCGCCAAGCCTTTAGGTGTCCGAGTGTTGTCTGCCTACCAAACTCGAATCGATACGGGTCAGGCCCTTCGCTCTTCCAGCGATATATAGTCCACCTTGACACCCGCATGGCTTTCGCCAGTTCGACCAATGTAAGTGGGACATCATCCGCGTATTTGTTAACAATCGTTGCCGTTGGTTCAGGCGGCTTCTCCTTTGGTTTGTTTTCAGTCTGCGCTGTCACGATTAGCACGTAAGGCGTCTCTACCAGTTGCTCAATGTGGTTTTTTGCTTGAATTGCAGTTGTTTCGGTAGTACGTGTAAACTCATGGGAAGACCGATTAAAAACGCTAACCATCCGCTCGCTCGATTGCGAAAACAGCTTAGCCCCCAAAAGGGTCACCAGATGACTCGAGGGGAGTTGTCGAAAAAAACGGGAGTACCCGAACGCTCTTTGCAGGACATCGAGAGAGGCGAGTACAATCTATCGCCCGATGTAGCGCTCAGAATCGCAATGGCGACCAAGGTGAGTGCGACGAGCCTTATGGACGGCGAGGATCCGCTTCGGGATGATTTGGGCCGAAAACTCTCAGCATCCAGCGGGAGGATGGTGAAGGGCTCAGTGCTAGAGATAATCGACACAATTAATTCCGAATCACGGATGCGAACCCGAAAAGAACTTTTTGAAGCAGCATTGGAAGCGGCACTCGAAAAAGGTCGAACGTCTTTGTTCGCGTACAGTTTCGATCATTGGCTTTTGAACACAATGCGGGCAATGGGCTTGGAGAATATCCTGTGCGAAAAACTTACAGAGAGACTGCGCTTGGCTTTATTCGACCCGACGGACATCCTCAGCTTCAATCCGAAGGAACTCAATCCGAAGAACCGGAAACTAGCAGAAGAATGGAACCGACACGCGGAGGAAATCAATGAGAATCAAGAACTGCTTTTTAGCGAAAAAATGGAGAATTTCAAATGGGATTGCGTCGTCCTGAACCCATTAGAGGAACTGGCTCTAGCAATGAGATGCCGTGCGACGGCTATAGAGGACCTGCAGCAACAGAAATCTGAGGAACTAGGCTTGGAGGGGGTGGCATGAGCGCCTGCTTGTGCCGGTAAAGGGCGAAGGCATCGAGCATGGGCATCAGGTCCGTAGCAGTGATCTTCTGGTAAATGGCGTGAACTTGGCTCGAAGCGTGATTAACGAAGCGCTTCGCCAATGATTCGGGGATACCGGCCAGAGCGGCTCGTGTAATCCAGGTTGCTCGCAAGCCGTGATGAACAAGATGTTTCAGTCCAAGTGTGTCCAGAAATCGACGCCACTCAACCGATGGCAAAACCGGGATTTCGCAGAGCAGTGATTTGCCAAGGGATTGCCGGTGCGCAACCAACTCTTGCAAGATCGGATAAAAATCAGAGTCAATCGGCTGCGAGTAGCCCTTGCCGCCTTTCACTCTGTCTGAGGGGTAGTCGATGATTCGACGCCGGAAGTCGATTCTGGAAAGCGGTATTTCAGACTGACGAAGCCGAGCGGCCTGATAAAGCCCCATTAAAAACGTAACATGCATCCAGCCGAACTTGTTACGCTCGGCAAGCGCCTTCTCGACTTGTTCGACCTCAAATTCTGACCAAGGAACCTTTTCGGCTGGAGCAGTTTTTTCGATGTGCAGCTTTCGCGCCGGATTAGTCGTTGCGTACCCGCGATTGATTGCCTCGTCCATGAGCATCCCCAGGAACTTTATTTCATGGATTGCCGTATTCCGGTGCCCTCCATGTTTCTGCCGCCACTCAAGATAATTGATGACGTGCTCGCGCCGAAGCGTTGCCGGTTGAGTGACCTCGTTTTCTTGAAAGTATTTCAGCCAGCGCCAAAAATAATTGGTGTACATCTTGGGCGTCCGATTGGTGCGGTTACCCCACCGGGCAATGATCCATGGCATCGCCCAGTCCTCCCAGTTGTGACTGGCGACCCGCACCGGCTTGGAAGCCATTTCTTCCAAGGATTTCCGCTTGGCGACAATCTCGGCTTGCTTCCGATCTCCGATATTATCCTGGCGATATCCGGTGTTCTTGCTCGCCCACTTACCCGCTGCGTCCTTGTAGCGAATCCAAATAAAGGGCGAATCCGAGCGATTGTAGAGGCTTGCCATAGGACCGTAGCATACACCCAAAACAATCGAATTTGCTACACTTTTTGCTACAGTATCTGTAAGTTCATGATGATCAGATACTTATTGCGTCCGACAGGGATCGAACCTGCAACCTTCGGCTCCGGAGGCCGACGCTCTATCCAGTTGAGCTACGGACGCGAGTAGCTCGGATCGTAAATCTTCTTTTGACCTTCGTCAAACGTTGGAGGCGCTCTACAGCCAAGCCGGCGGTTTTAAGCCGCAATCTTTGCCTTTGACCCTATTCGTATGGCAGCGCGATCCTATCGACTTCCGAAATCTATTTTCACCATTCGCTTGCGAAACCGATCAGCTTGGTATTTGAAAGTAAGCCAATTCTAACGGCCGGAGTTATCTTTCATGCAAAAACCAGTTCACAGGATCCATTTTCTAGGAGTTTGTGGGACAGCCATGGGTGCTGTCGCTGCTGCTCTCCGGGAGCTGGGTATCATCGTAACAGGATCAGACGACAACGTTTATCCTCCTATGTCGACGTTCCTTGAAGCGAAAGGGATTGAGATCTCGCACGGTTTCAGGCCCGAAAACATCCCATCGCAGGTAGACCTGGTCGTCGTCGGAAACGCACTCTGTCGCGGTAACCCCGAACTCGAAGCTGTGCTAAACCGCAGACTCCTCTATCGCTCGCTTCCGGAGACACTGAAGGATTTCTTTCTCCAAGGCAAAAGCAATATTGTTGTTACCGGGACTCACGGCAAAACAACGACGACCGCACTCGTGACCTGGCTCTTCCGGGAAGCAGGCTGCGACCCGAGCTTTTTGATTGGCGGAATCGCCAGAGATCTGGGTCAAGGCGCAGCTTTTTGTGATTCGAGCTATTTCATTATTGAAGGAGACGAGTACGATACCGCGTTTTTCGACAAGCGCGCTAAATTCCTTCATTACCTTCCTGAGTCCG
>Ga0073928_10008875_pt1 | contig 12434 bp, 14 predicted proteins | sample PaiPotPPA55metaG_FD_76969 | JGI IMG/M metagenome (GOLD analysis project Ga0073928, IMG submission 76969) | Iron sulfur acid spring bacterial and archeal communities from Banff, Canada, to study Microbial Dark Matter (Phase II) - Paint Pots PPA... ...
ACCGCAGTGGACGTTCGTCGACATACCGGCCGAGGAACTGGTCGCCCTCGCTTCGGAATGGGTCATCGCCGGGGCGAGGATGCTCGGCGGCTGCTGCGGGCTACGAACCCACCATGTCGCGGCGCTACGCCGGGCCCTCGACGCCGGGCTCTCCGCGCCAAACTAGGCGGATCCTATGGCCGTCCGGCGTGGGGCGCCGGCCGCTCCGGTGCGGCGAGCAGCTGTCCGGTCGTCCCGGGGCCGTCCGTCATCGCCGTCTCCATGCCGTGCCATTGCGCTGCGCCGATGAACAGCGTTCGGCCGTCCTCGCCACCGAGCATGCACGCGAAGCAGCCTCGGTCGACGGGGAGGGTGTCGAGTACGGCTCCGCCCTCGGCGACCCGGATGCACGCCTGACCCGGGACGGTCGCGACCCAGATCGCTCCCTCGGCGTCCGCGCAGATCCCATCGGGCGCGTGCTCGAGCTGCGCCCACACGCGGCGGCCAACGACGGTGCCGTCCTGTACGTCGAACGCGACGAGCTGCTCGGTTTGCGAATCGGCGACGAGGAGCGTGTGGCCGCCGTCGAGCAGTGCCATGCCGTTGGGCCACCGCAGGCCGTTGGCGACCTCGCGTGCCGTGCGATCGGCGTCGACGCGGACGACGCTTCCTCGTCCACCGTTGACGTACGCGTTCCCGTCCGCGTCGACGACGAGCTCGTTGTACGGAGCGGGCCCGAACCGGTTCAGATCCGCGTACGTGCTGAGCTTGCCATCGGCCTCCTGCTGCAGCAGTAAGCCTCGCGGCCCGTCGACGATGAGCAGCCGCCCGTCGGGGAGCCAGTCGATGCTGATCGGGAGCGTCCGCTGCGGGAGGCGCGCGACCACCTCGCGCGTGCCATGGGTGGTCACGGCCAGGACCTCGCCCGCGCCCCAGTTGCACAGCCAGACGCGCCCGTCGTGCCATCGGGTCGACTCCGGGAACCCCAGCCCTTCGATCACAACGCGGGGCTCACTCATCGGCGTCGGTCTCCGCAGCCGGCTCGTACCTCGCGATGATCACGCCCGTGGTGGTCGGCGTGCTCTCGACCAGTCGGAGTTTGAACGCGTGGTCCTCCTGGCCGAACAGACGTGTGCCGGACCCGAGGACGAGCGGATAGATGAACAGCACGAACTCGTCGATCACCCGGTGGGGCAGCAGCGACCGGATCAGCTGTCCACTACCCATGACGACGAGATCGCCCGGCTCGGTCGCCCTGAGCTCCGCGATCGCGGCCGGGATGTCGCCGTGCAAAAGGGTCGAGTTCGGCCAATCGAGCCTCGTCTCCGCGTTTGTCGAGGCGACGAACTTGGGCGCCCTGATGAGGGCATCTTTGAACTGACCACCCTGGAGGTTCCAGTAGGACAGCAGCTGCTCATAGGTCCACCGACCGAACAGGAGCCCGCCGTCCGACCTGCCCAGCCATTGGCCAATCTTCCGGCCCATCACCTCGTCGCCGTAGGGAGCTGACCACCCACCACGGCTGAAGCCATCCCGGGTGTCCTCGTCCGGGCGGCCCGGGCCTTGGAAAACGCCGTCGAGCGTCACGTGATTGATGACGACAACACGCATGAAGAAAGCCTCCTCTCTCGATGCCCCTCCCGCCGAGCGATGACGGCTCGCAGGGCCTGGCTTATCTGGACTGGACGGTATAGTACCGCAGAACTGTACCGTCTAGTACCATCTGGGCGACATGGCGTTCGAGACGCCCGCATGAGCCTTGAGCCCCCTATAGACACCGAGTTCGAGGGGACGGGCCGATCCGCGCGCAAGCGCCGGGCGATCCTCGAGGCGGCGACGACCTCGTTCCTCAGCAACGGATACCTGGGCACGAGCATGGACGAGATCGCGGCGCTCGCCCACGTCTCCAAGCAGACGGTCTACAAGCACTTCGCCGACAAGGAGCGGCTGTTCGTGGAGATCGTGACGGGCACGGTCAACGAGATCAGCGACCCCGTCTACGACGAGGTGCTGAACCTCGCCGACAGCGGGGACATCGAGGCCGACCTGGGCGACCTCGCCCGCCGGCTGCTCGAGGGAGTGATGCAGCCGCGGCTGCTGGCGCTGCGCCGGCTCGTGATCGGCGAGGCGAGCCGTTTCCCGGCCCTGGGCCAGACGTTCTACGAGCGCGGCCCGGGGCGCACAATCGGCGCGCTCGCTGCCGCCTTCGAACGACTTGCCTCTCGCGGGCTCCTACGCCTCGATGACGCGGAGCTCGCGGCGACGCACTTCAACTGGCTGATCATGTCGGCGCCGCTGAACAGGGCGATGCTGCTCGGCAGCGACGAGGCGCCCCCGGTCGCCGAGCTCGAGCGCGGTGCTGCCGCCGCAGTGCGGGTGTTCCTGGCCGCCTACGGCAACGACTGACCGACCGCCGTCACCGATCGTCCAGCCCTTAGGTCCAGTCGTCCGGCCCACGCCGTGGCCCGGCCGACCAGCGCCTGCGGCGGCCCCAGGACAGTCTCCAGAAGATGAAGAGCAGCGGTATCCAGAGCAGGAAGAAGTGGTGGGGGCCACTGAGCGCCGCGAGCACGAACAGCACGATCAGGATCGGGGCGATTCTCCCGAGTCCCCAGTGCCGCGGCGAAAGCGACGACCCGGGAGGGCGCCGCTCGGCCGGCTCGTCCTGTCGGGGCAGGTCGTTCACGACCTCGCCGAGCTCGCCGAAGGTCTTCGCCTCGTAACAGCGCTCCAGCCGCTGCTGGAGCTCGGCCGTATCCAGCCGACCCTCGGCGTGGCCCTTGCGCAGGCGCTCAGCGATCCGCTCGCGGTCAGCGTCACCGGCGCGGAGATTCAGATCTCGACCTGAAATCCGGGCGAAGAAGTACTGATTCGTCATCTTGAGTTCCTTCCGATTGAGTCGGTCACCGCGTCGATCGACGCCGCTTCACACCTCGCGGGGCTCGTCCTCGGAGTCGCCCTCGGCGGGTTCGTCCGCGAGGATGCGGTAGAGCGCGCGCCTCGCGTCGGCGAGCACTGCACGCGCCTGGTCGCGCTGAGCCTTGTCCCCAACCGAGGCGACCTGGAATGCGGCCTTCCCGATCTGGATCACGAGCGGCCCGAGCTCCGCGAGCGGGTGCTCGTTGCCTTCCGTCGACTGCTCCCAGGGAGCCGGTTCGTCGGCACGGCTCGCGAGGTGCTCGCGGCCGGCGTCGGTGAGCTGGAACTGGCGAGCGCCCTCGGTCTCGGTGGAGCGGACCAGGCCCTCGTCCTCGAGCTGCGAGAGCGTCGGGTACACCGAGCCGGGGCTGGGGCGCCAGACGCCGCCGCTGCGCTCCTCGATCGCCTGCATCAACTGATACCCGTTGCGGGGCTCCTCGGCCAGCAGGCGCAGTAGGGCGAGGCGCACATCTCCCCGGCGCGCACGGCCAAAGCCGCGCCGGTGCGGGCCCCAGCCGGGTCCGCCGAACGGAGCGCCCTTCCACATGCGCCCAAGCGCGATCAGGTCCTCGATGTCCTCGACTCGTGGTCCCCCGCGACCGCTGCGCGAGAAGAACCAATTCGCGTCACCCTGGCGGTGACCCTGTCGCCTCCCGCGCGAAGCGCCAGGCCAGTCTTGAGCAAATGCATCGCTTGTCATCTGAAATCTCCTTTGGTGGGATCGCTCGTCGGGCGTGTGGTCCCTCGGGCGTGAGGTCCCTCGGACGTGCCCGCCCTTCGTACGATAGCTCAACGATATATCGTGAAGCATCGTCTGTCAAGCGGGCCGGCAGCAGGTTCGCTACTCACGACGGGCTCGCGGAAGGACGCTTCGGCGACGCACTAGATTCAGGAGGTCGAGGTCATCGGGCTGGGTGACGGTGGCCGGCGTGTTCTTGTCCGCAGACCGCGAAATGTCTGAGAGTCGCCGCATGGAGAACCAGGAGCAATGCGCGTAGGCCCCCTGGCAGGCCGCTATCCGGCAGCGGCGCTGATGGTCGTCTTCGCCCTGGTGCCCTACCTGGCGCTATCGGCCGCGCTCGGACCGATCACTCCGTTCATCGTGCGAGACCTCCACACGAACCTCCAGACGCTGAGCCTGGGATTGGGGTTGGCGAACGCCGGATATGCGGTAGGCACCATCCTCGCCGTCCAGTTCGCGATGCTGCTGCCGCAACGACGGATGCTCGTCGGATACGCGACTCTGCTGGTAATCGGCTCGATCCTCGTGGCCAGCGCGCAGGACCCGGCGATGTTCATCGTCGGCCACGTGCTCCAGGGGTTCTGCACCAGCCTGCTGCTGATCGCGGCGGTCCCCCCGCTGGCACTCGGGTTCCCCGCCTCGAAGCTGCATCTGACCGCGATGATCATGAGCATGGGTCTGTTCGGGGCCGTCGCGCTCGGCCCCGCGATCGGCGGGATCCAGGCCAGCGCCCACGGGTGGCGGCCGCTGTTCTGGATCGTGGCCGGCGTCTCCGCGATCGCGCTGGTGATGTCGTTGCTGACGTTCGAGGACGCCCCGCCCGCAGACCCAACCGCCCCGCGTGACCTGAGCGCGATCATCCTCGCGGCCGTCGGCTGCGTCGCGGCGTTCGTCGGCGCGTCTGAGCTGACGACGCACAGGTTCGTCGAGCTCAGGACGTTGGGCTTGCTGGTCGGCGGCCTTGCCGTGATCGTCGCACTGATCGTCACGGAATACCGCGCGAGGCACCCGCTGCTGACGATCCGGAGGGTGCTCACAAGCACGATCCCGGTGGCTGGGATCGTCATCGCGCTGTGTGCGGCCGCGGCGTCCGTGGCGGCGACGACCCTGACCGCCAGCGCGCTGGTCGGGCACTACTCCCCGATTCACATCGGTCTTCTCTATCTGCCCGAGTTCGTCGGGGCGGTGCTCACCGCAGTCCTGTTCGGCTTCGTCCTGGACCGGATCGCGTTCCAATACCTGCCGCCCATCGGGATGCTGTTCCTCGCCGCTGGAATCCTGGTGTTCCGGATCCAGGTTCCGTCGAGCCAGGCATTGACGCTGGTCGGCTCGGGTCTCACCGGCATCGGTCTGGGGACCACGGTCGCCCCCGCGCTCTTCGCAGCGGGGATGTCGCTTCCCTCGCGCAACCTCCAGCGCGTGTTCGCGATCATCGAGTTGCTCCGCGCGGTTGCGGCGTTCATGATCGCCCCGCTCTTCGTGCACTTCGCCCTGACGGTCGGGCACAGCGTCGACGCCGGGACGGGCATCGCCCTGTGGATCGGTTTCGGCCTCGCGGTCGGAGGGCTCGCGGTGGCGGCGATCGTGTACCTGCTCGGCGGTGCACGTCCGGAAACGCCGGATCTCGACCGCTTCATGGCCGGAGAGGCTCCTGCGTGGTACTCGCCGCCGCTGCTCGCGCGGGCCCGCGGGGGATCTCTCGACGCCGCTCCGGAGCCCTCGCGGCCATGATCGAAACCGCCGCCGGCCCGATCGTGTTCGCGTATGACGGCTCCGAGCTCGCCAGGCTCGCGATCGAGGAGGCCGGCAAGCAGCTGCGTCCCGGGCGCGACGCGCTGGTGCTGACCGTGTGGCAGACGTTCAACGTCGGCTTTATTCCGAGCCGTGAGCTCCAGATCGACGCGGCCAAGGCCCCGGACGTCGAGTTTGCGGCGGAGGACACAGCCGCGGCCGGAGCCGAGCTCGCCGAGGCATCGGGGTTCCGGGCAACAACCCTGGCGAAGGAGGCGGCGTCCGCGTGGGAATGCATCGTCGACATCGCCGACGACCGTGATGCCAGCCTGATCGTGCTCGGCTCACATGGCCGGTCGGGGTTCCCCGGCGCGCTGCTCGGCAGCGTCGCAGGCGCGGTCGCGGCCCACACCAGCCGGTCCGTGCTGATCGTGCACCGGCGGACCTGAGCGCGCAGGCCGCCCGACGTTTCATCGCTCTCATCCGGGGAAGCCCCTATCGCAGTCAACCTGGAGGAGAGTGAGGATGTCGGCATTGGCAATCATCGTCATCGTGGTCGTGGTCGTTGCGATCCTGGCGGCACTATTCGTGCTCATGCCACGGATGCGCGTCAAGCGACGCGAACTCGAGTTGAACCAGCGGCGCAAGCAGGCGATCTCGGAGCAGCAGACCGAGGCGGAGCGCCGTGTGAGCCAAGCGGAAGCGGCCGAGCAGCGCGCGCGAATCGCCGAACAGGAGGCCCAGGCCGAACGTTCGCGGGCGCAGCTGCACCAGGAGCGAGCGGCGCTGCACGAGCAGGGTATGGCCGATCACGAGCTGATCGAGGATCACGAGCGCGAGCGGTTCGCGGGCACCTCTGCGGTTCCAGCAGGCGCAGAAGCCTCTCAGGGCGGGGCGCCGACAGCCACGGAGTACGGCGAATCGCGCGGGGACGAACCCGACGTGTCGTCAGGATGACACGCTGCCGCGTCGCACCGCGACCGGCACGTAGATCAGCCAGGTGAGCAGCCCGATCGCCGCTGCCAGCGCGAGCGGGACGAACAGGCTGACCTTCAACAACAGGGCGCCGGTGAGCGCGCCGGTGAACATCGCGATGACGGCGGCGAGCCTTCGGACCGTGCCTGCTCCCGAGCCTCCCGCCGGTCGCGAGCTTGACGCCAGCGTCGACAGCGTCATCGTCAGCACGACCGTCGAGAGGTCCGGTACCCCGATGCGGCGCACTGCCGTGCTTCTCACCCCCATCGCGAACGCGAGCAGCGCGATCACGACATAGGCGGCGGCGTCTCCGGGCTTGATCGTCACCACTGCGGCCAGGATCGCGGACGCGCCAACGAGCACGACCTCGATCACCAAGGCCCGCGCGACGAGCGCGGGGTGGCGTTTATCGAGCCGCGTCACCAGCCCACCACCTGCGGCCGACCCGAGCACGAACGCCGCGAGCGAGCAGATCGGGGCGACTACGGGCAGCCCGCCGGCGCGCGCGACGCCGAACCCGAGCAGCACGACGTTGCCGGTCATGTTCGCCGTGAACACCCGGCCGAGACCCAGGTAGCTGGCGGCATCGACGAGCCCGGTCGTGAACGTCAGGGCCAGCAGCGCCTGGGTGAGCGGGTGCCTGACGCTGGCGACGCCGCGCATCAGCGCCGCTTCGTCGAAGCTCGCAGCCTTGGGACTCGCGGCCCCGGGAGAGCCGGCTACGCCGTTCATCGAGTGTTTGATTCGAGTGCCGGCCGCAAAACCTTGCCTCGGCCACCAGGCCGAGGCGCGGGTTACTGCCTGAGCTCGCTCAGACGCCGAAGCTGCTGCCCCGAGGCGTCGAAGTTCGCGGGATCGAGCCACCGCTCAAAGGCGGCCCTGAGCGCGGGCCAGTCCCCGTCGACGATCGCGTACCAGGCCGTGTCGCGGTTGCGCCCCTTGATCACCATGTGCTCGCGGAAGACCCCCTCGAAGGTGAACCCGAACCGTTCGGCGGCACGGCGTGAGGTGGCGTTCAACGCGTCGCACTTCCATTCGAGGCGGCGGTAGCCGAGGTCGTCGAAGACCTGTCGCGCCAGCAGGTAGATCGCCTCGGTGGCGGCGACCGTGCGCTGTAGCCGGGGCGCGAACCAGATGTTGCCGATCTCGATCACTCCGAATTCGGGTGTGATCCGCAGGTACGAGGCGATCCCGCTGGGGTCGCCGTCCGGAAGCGGCTCGATCGTGAAAAACAACGGATCTTCGGAGACCGCGCGCTCCGAGAGGTCCCTCTTCATCTGCTCGGTGTCCTCGAACGGTCCGTCGAACAGGTAGGTCCAGATCGAGGCGTCGCCGGCCGGTGGATGCGAGGCGGCGTACAGCGGCCCGGCGTCGCGGTCGGGGTCGACTGGCCGAAGCAGGACGTGCGTCCCGCGCAGCGGCTCGCGACCGGGGCGGGGCGCTGGCTGGAAGGCGACGAGTTCGCCGAGCGGTCGCGGATCGTCGGCCGGCATGGGGCTCGAACCCTATGCTGCCGGGGTGCTCGACGCCGAGTCAGCGCTGCGGAAGGCCAGGCGACCGCTCGTGATCGGGATGGGCGGCGGCGGCGACGTGGTCGGCGCGCTCGCCACGGCCGAGCTGGCGCGACTGTATGACGGCGCGCAGCCCGTGCTCGGCGGCCTCGCTTGGGAGCGGCGGCCGATCGATCCGGTCCCCGGTCCGCGCCGGGCCGAGGAGATCGTGGACGCCGAAACGCTTGCTCCGGGAGTACTCCGTGCCGGGCCACTGACGAGGGTCCGCGGGCGCGATGTGTACTTCGCCGAGTCGCGGATGGCGCAGTTCCTCGGTGAGCCGACGATTCTGATCGATGTCACCGAGGGCGCCGGGACGATCGCCGCAGGGCTTGCGGAGACGGCCGCCGAGCTGCGGTCCGACCTGATCGTCTTGATCGACGTCGGCGGCGACGTGCTCGCGTACGGCGACGAGCCCGGGTTGCGCAGCCCGCTGTGCGACGCGGTGATGCTCGCCGCTGGGGCGCGTTTGGAGCGCTTGGGCGTGGCGGTGCTGGGCGGTCTATTCGGGGTCGGGTGCGACGGTGAGCTGACCCCGGCCGAGGTGCTTTCGCGGCTCGCCGAGGTTGCCGCGGCCGGCGGCTTGGCCGGCGCGCGTGGACTGACCGAGCCCGTCGCGACACGACTCGAGCAGGCGGTCCAGCTGATCCCCACGGAGGCCAGCGCCCAGGCAGTCCGCGCGTTTCGCGGCGGATCCGGACCGGTGCAGATCCGTGGTGGTGTCCGCACGGTCGAGCTGAGTTCGGTGGCGGCGATCACGTTCTACCTCGAGATTGGGGCGATGATCCGGGCGACGGGGCGGCTGGCGCTGGCGGTCGACGGCGCGGACAGCGTCGAAGCGGCGAGCGCAGCGCTCAACGCAATCGGGGTCAGGACCGAGCTCGATCTTGAGCACGACGCGGCCCTCGCGCGCTGATCAGCCCCCGGATGTGGGAACAATGTCGTTGATGGGCGTAGGCGAGCGAACCCTGGCCGGGCGCTACCGGATCCAGGAGGTGATCGGCCGCGGCGGTATGAGCACCGTCTACCGGGCGACCGACGAGGTGCTCGGCCGCGACGTCGCGGTCAAGGTCCTGCTCCCCGCGCTAGCCGAGCAGGACCCGACTTACGCCGCCAGGTTCGAACGCGAGGCGCGAGCGGCCGCCGCGCTCGCCAGCTCAGCGGTCGTGACGGTGTTCGACACGGGCACCGACGAGGACGGCGGCCAGTACATCGTGATGGAGTACGTCTCCGGCCACAGCCTCGCGGAGCTGCTCGCGCAGGGACGTCCGCTGCCCGTCTCCGAAGCGATCAGGATCGCGGCGCGAGTCGGCGACGCGCTCCAGGCCGCGCACGAGGCCGGCATCCTGCACAGGGACATCAAGCCGGCCAACGTGATGGTGGCCGATGACGGCAGCGTCAAGCTGCTCGACTTTGGCATCGCCCGCCAGCTCGACGGCGTGACGCTCACACAGGCCGCATCGGTGGTCGGCACCGCCGCGTACATGGCTCCCGAGCGCGCGCTCGGACAGCCCGGCGACGCGCGCGCCGACGTCTACTCGCTCGGCTGCCTGCTGTATGCGATGTTGACCGGCCGGCCGCCCTTCAGCGGGGAGATCGCCGCCGCGCTTCTGCACCAGCAGATCAACGCGGATCCCGTTCCGCCCAGTCGGCTCGAGGCCGGCGTCCCGGCAGGGCTCGACGCGCTCGTGCTCGCGATGCTCGCCAAGGCGCCTGACGCGCGGCCCGGGACCGCGGCCGAGGTCGGCCAGCGGCTGGGCGCCCTCGCCCGGGGGGCGACCGCCGCCACGGTGCCGCTGGCGGCTGCGACCGCTTCGACCGTTCCGCTTGGCGCGGCGCCGACGACGCCCTTGGTCTCCTCGAGGCGCCGCTCAGCGTTCGCTGCGGTGATGGGCGACCATCGCTGGCGGGCGGCGCTGGCGGGCCTGGTCACCGCCGTGGTCGCGCTGCTCGCGGTGCTGCTGCTCGCGGGCGGCGGGTCCTCCCCGAAGCCGGCGGCCGGCCACACGACCAACACGCACGCGACTACGCACCAGACGACGCCGCCGACGACCCAGGCGACGACGCCGCCGCACCCGCAACCGAAGCCGCATCCCCGCAAGCAACCCAAACCGCCCAAACCGCCGGGCCACCATCAGGGCCACGGTGGCGGCCCCGGCGGGGGTGGTGGCGGCGGGGACTGACCCCGCTTCGACGGGGTCAGGAGCTCAGGAGCGCGAGGCGACCCGGGGCGGCTGGTGGAAGGTCGCCCCGGATGAGGCTTCGCCGAGCTCGACGGGAGGCTCGCCGAACAGCAGCCATTCATCACCCGAGGACCGAACCAAACCGGCTCGCACGAGGTCCGAGAGGGCGGTTGTGACGGTCGGCCGGCGAGCGGCGACCAGGTCCGCCAGGACCGCGTGGGTGAGCCTCATCCGCAGAACGGTGCCCTCGCTCCGAACCCTGCCCCAGCGCCCCGCCAGGTGCCAGAGCAGCATGTGCAACCTCACGTCGACGCGCGCCTGATGGACGATCGCCATGTTGACCGCAAGGTTCCGCGCGCGCTGCATCGCGCGCCCGACGAGTGCGGACGCCAGCTCCGGAAACGTGCCGAGGCTGCGTTGCACGAACTCGTCGTCGAGCAGCACCAGGCGCGTCGGCTCGAGGATCGACCAGGTCATCTCGATCGGGAGGGTGGGCGAATCGACCTCCCACCCCCAGGGCCGCAGGAGGTCCCCTTCGCCGAGCAGCTCGGCGCCGAAACGACCGTCGATCCCGACGCGGCGGATCAGCAGTCCGCTCAGCACCAGCAGGCCCAGGCCATTTTGAAGCGGGGAGCTATCGGATACGCCCTGGCCCGTCGGGAGCCGGAGCTCCGTTGCGGTACACGAGTCGAGTGCAACCTGGCGCCGTTCCGGCGGGATCAGCTCAGCGAGCTCCGCGTCCTCCCTGAGGACGTAGCACGTTCCGGTTATCCCGCTGCCCAGGACGGTCACCCATTGCAACGGTAGCGCTCGCCCTCAAGCTGCCGCCGCGTCGCCCTCCGAACCAGCCCTGTCTGCGAGCTCGAGCAACGCCCGGGTGACCGTTTCGGGCCGCTCGAGCGGCGCCATGTGACCCGTGTCCTCGAGGATCGTCAGCCGCTCGAGCGATGGCAGCATCGCGGCGATGCGCTCCGCGTGGGCGGGCGGCGTCAATCGATCGTCCGCCCCGGTGATCACGATCGTCGGGACGTCGAGCCGCGGCAGCGCGTCGAGCAGTTCGATCTCCGACAGCGCGATCCCGACCTTCGCCCGCACGTCCGGTGGGCAGGAGATCAGCATGCGCTCGAAGAACGCGACCTGAGCGGGGGAGGCGGCCGGTCCGAACGCGACGTAGCGAATCAAGGCCGCCGTCAAGGGCGTCGAGAAGCGAGGCAGCGGCGCCCTGTTGCCGAGGAAGCCTCGCAGCGCCACCGTCCTGTTGATCGCCCGGGCGATGCTCGGGACGGGCACCAACAGCTGCTCCGCGATGAGGTCCCCGACCCCCGTGTCGATCAACGCGGCAGCCCCCACGCGGCGACGCACCTCGTAGCGCTCGGCCCACGCGGCGATCGCCATCGCCCCGAGCGAGTGGCCCGCGATCACGGCTCGCGCGCCCTCGGGAACGGTGGCGCTGAGGACCGCCTCGAGGTCCTCGCCGAAGCGGGCGATCGAGTAGTCGTCGTTGGCGGCGGGCTCGCTGTCCCCGTGACCGCGGAGGTCGTAGGCGACCACGCGCAGGCCGCGCTCCGAGAGGTCGCGGATCTGATAGGTCCAGAACTGGAGGCTCTCGGTCCACCCGTGGGCGAGCACGACCGTGGCCCCGTCCTCCGGGCCGAACAGCTCCGCGTGGAGCAACGTCCCGTCGTCGGAGCGAATCTCGAGTGCCCTGCCCGTCGGCGGCTCGGCGAGGAACCGCTGCTCGGGATCGTCGGCGATCCGTCTCATGAACCGCCGCTGTGCGGCGAGCCCAGCCCCCAGCCCGGCGGCGGCGACGGCCGCTCCCCAGATCCGGGGATCGCGCGGCGGCAGGTGGTTCAGCTCACGCACTGCATAGGATTTTCGCCGGATGCGGATCGGGCTGCTCACCGGAGGAGGCGACTGTCCCGGCCTCAACGCGGTGATTCGCGTGGTCGTGCGCAAGGCGATCGACACCTACGGCGATGCGGTGGTCGGGTTCCGCGACGGCTGGCGCGGGGTGCTGGAGGACGACGCTGAGCCGCTCACGATCGACTCGACGCGAGGGATCCTGCCACTCGGCGGGACGATCCTCGGGAGCTCGCGGACGAATCCATACGCCCGCGAGGAGGGCGTTGCGCGGGTGCTCGCGACGATCTCGGGGCACGGCCTCGACGGGCTGATTCCGATCGGCGGCGAGGACACGCTTGGCGTGGCGAACCGGCTTCAGCGAGAGGGGCTGAACGTGGTCGGCGTGCCGAAGACGATCGACAACGACCTCGGCGGCACCGACGTGACGTTCGGCTTCGACACGGCGATCCAGATCGCGACCGACGCGATCGACCGGCTCCACACCACCGC
>Ga0073928_10008877_pt1 | contig 12433 bp, 14 predicted proteins | sample PaiPotPPA55metaG_FD_76969 | JGI IMG/M metagenome (GOLD analysis project Ga0073928, IMG submission 76969) | Iron sulfur acid spring bacterial and archeal communities from Banff, Canada, to study Microbial Dark Matter (Phase II) - Paint Pots PPA... ...
GAGGACGAAATCGATAATCCGGTAACGGCCTCCAAACGGCACCGCCGGCTTCGCCCGTTCCTTGGTTAGAGGATAGAGCCGGGTTCCCTTACCGCCTGCGAGCACAAACGCCAGAACGCGTAATTGCATTCACTCAACCTCGCTATCGTTTCGGCAAACTCACAGCTTTGCCCGACTTCACCGATTCCTTCGCAGCATCGATAATGTCGATCACGTCGACGTTGATGTCTATCGCCGTCAGACCCTCAATTGGCTTATTATCCTTGATTGCGCTCACCATGTATGCGATCGGCTCGGCGCGGTCCTTCGCCAGCGGCTCCGTTGGAATCTCTTTCGACTCGCGCCCTTTTTGCAGCGTGACGCCGGACTGCTTCATGTAGATGCTGGCGCTGCCGCCTCGGTCCTGTCCCAATCCGAAGATCTCCAGATCCTGAAAACTCCGCGGCAAGTCCCACGAGCCTTCGAAGACACCAACACCGTTTGGATACGTCAGCACCAAGTCCGCGTTGTCCTCAACTTTTGGAAATGTCTGGGGCCGCAGATGGTTCACCTGGGCGTATACCTTTTCGGGCCGTCCCATGTACCACAAGCTCCACAGCGCGTTATAGCAGCCGAAATCCATCAACGCGCCGGCGCCGTTCTTCACGGGATCGGTGAGCCATTCGAAGAAATACTTGCTGCGCGTCCCCTCCGAGCCGGGTCCGCCGTGCCCCACGATTCCATGTAGTCTCCACACCTTCCCGATCGCTCCCGAGTCGGCCTCTTTCTTCGCCGCATAATTCGCGGGCCACCAGGCCATCTGATAATTCGTCATCACCCGGATGTTGTTCTTCCGCGCCAGATCGCGGATCTCTGCCGCATCCTTGTACGTTGACGCGAGAGGCTTCTCAAACATGACATTGATTTTTCGTGCGGCGCATGCCTTCGCGATTTCCAGGTGGCGGTTGTTCTCGACGAACGCCCACACGATTTGTGGCTTCTGCTCGTCCAGCATCTTGTTGTAGTCGTCGTAAAAGGGAACGTTCGCGCCGGCCTTCTTCGCTTCGGCCACCAGTTCCTGGTTCGGTTCGGCGATGGCGACGAGCTTCGCCGTGTCGCCCTTGATCATCTGCCCCAGGTGCCCCCACACATGCGAATGGACCAGGCCGATCACGGCGATCCTGTACTCTTGCGCCGCGGCGGGCAGCATAAGCACACTCATAGCGATCAGAAATCTTTTTATCATTTTGTTGAGCGTTTTCCGCGTTATTTGCGATCACAATCGAGCGCCAACTGAAGCTGCTTCAATGCTTCGTCGCACTCGTGGACCGCGTCCTTTCGATGGCCGCAGAAATCCCTCGCCGCGGTCTGCAACTCTCTCCGCGCTTCGCGAAGTTCCTGCATGGCTGCTCGGATGTGAGGGTGGTGCTCCTGAGTGACACCCATTTGTGGCAGGCAGATGATCCCCATGGCCAACATCGCGGCCCAGGGGAGAATGTTGAACAGTCGCTTCATGTGATCGTTCCTTTCTTCAGTGATTCTAATCGAAGTACCGGCGTGCGCGCAGTGCCGAACCTCTGCTATCCTCAAACCGCAAGCCATGTCTCAAGATTTACCCGAGATGGACTTCCAGCGCTTCTGGCGCCGCTTACAACAACTGGGCCTCAACGCCTACGAAGCCCGCAGCTATCTGGTGCTGATTGGCCACACGCGATTTAAGGCTCTCGAGTTGGCGGCTCGCGCGCATGTCCCCAGACAAAAGATCTATGAAGTGCTCGATAGCCTGGTAGAAAAGGGCTTCGCACAGGTCGTTCAGGAGAAGACGAAATTGTTCTCCGCTGTAGAACCGAGCCTCGCCATCCCCAGCTATCTCGCGCAGCGTGCGCAGGCCGTCCAGCAGGAGCTGACTGACCAGAGCCGCATGGCCGGAGGTCTCATTGACGACCTCGCCACTTCCTATTCCGAGGGCCAGGGAGGACGCGGCACGTTGGACTTCCTGCGCATCGTCAACGACCCGGGCCAGACCGCCGTGCATTACCGGAAAATGTTGTCGGAAGTGCGCGGCGAGTACCTGGAGTTCTCGCGACCGCCTTATGCCGTCGATCCGCTGGATGAACAGCTCGTCAAGAGCGCCCGCGAGCGTGGCGTTTCGTGCCGTCTACTAATCGAGTCCGGCACCCTCGACGATGCGCACCGGCAGCGTTTGGATGAATACACCGCGCAGGGCGTGGAGGTACGGCAGGCTCTGTCGCTCCCGCTGAAGCTCGCAGTGTTCGACGGCGGGCGCGGGCTGATTGCGCTGCTCGACCCCGTGATCACAAAGCCGACCTGGACCTCGGTGGTGTTCGAACACGGCGGTCTCGGCGAGGCCATGAAGGGTCTGTTCGAAAATTACTGGCGAGCGGCGGAAGGGACACGCGCCGCGCAGGTTTCGAACAACGTCTGACGGGGCAGTCACAATCGCTTCACTTGGAGCTTAGAAGAAAGCGATTGCCTTCGATGTCCTTGAACATCGAGGATGTGCCCCACGATTCGCGCTTCGGTTCCATGACGAATTCAACGCCCTTGCTATTCAACTCACGGGCGGTGGCTTCGACATCATCGCTCCAAAATGTGACGTTCATCAGATCCCCGGGCTTCAGTGCACCGGCGAAGCTAAACAGCACGATGCGCGTATCCGCCCCCGGGATGCCTAGCTCGATCCAACGCTGCTCATCACTGAAGGGCTGGTCCGTGAGCACCCGAAACCCCAGCTTCTCCGTGTAGAAAGCGAGAGCGCGATCCTGGTTCGTCACTGGAATACTGGCGAACTTAATGCCTCGAATCATGATTTCTCCTCTCACGTCATTGTGCGCAAGCCCCTGGCGGATTGCAACCGTCCTATACCGGCAAATACTATAGTTGTTATGCACCATGTGCCCATTGACGATTACGTCCTTGACGTACTGCTGCCAGACCTCGTAGGGCACGACAAGTCGCCGTCGGCATTTCTCGTTTACCTCGTGCTCTGGACAAAACTCTACCGGTCAGCGGAGCGGTCCACCGCCCTCAGCCTGCAGCAGTTCGCCGAGCTCTCCGGCCTGTCCAAGTCAGCCGTGCAGGCAGGGATTCGCCTTCTCAAACGCCGCGGCTCGATCAAAGTCACCAAGACGTCGAGGACCGCAGTGCCGCAATATGAGCTGATTCGCCACTGGGTGCGGCGACGCGCGCGGTCCGGTTAAGGCAGACCGAACGCAATGATGCTTGAACCAGACGCGACCGCGACATACTGCTTACCTTCGTACGTATACGTGATTGGTGGCGCTGAAATCCCGGCTCCAGCGGGAAACTTCCAAACCACCTTCCCCGTTTTCGCATCCATCGCGATGAAGTAGCCGTACCGGTCGCCCGTGAAGACCAGGCCGCCCGCGGTGGCCAGCATTCCGCCCGACGGCGAGCTGAGCATCTCGTAGTGCCATTTCGTATCACCAGTCTTCGGATCGATCGCGATCACCGCGCCCGACAGGGGAGGGCCCTTGGCGTCGTCCACAGTGCTCAATTGATACCACTGGCCCTCAATGGCATCGTGCCGGGTCTTGTAGTATATCTGGCAGCCTGTCGTCGAGCCGAAATAATAGAGCCCGGTTTGCGGGCTGTACGCGGTGGCCTGCCAGTTGTGACCGCCGCCAAGACTGGGGCACGACGTTGTGCCTTCGTCAGACGGTTCCTGGCCGGCGATCAGCTTGGGTCGTCCATCGTGCCCGATCCCCGATGCCCAACTGACCTTCGTATACGGCTTGGCTAAGAGCATCTTGCCGTTCGTGCGGTCGAGCGCATAAAAGAAGCCATTGCGATTCGCCTGGATCAGACTCTTCACCTTGCGGCCGCCTACATCCAAGTCGACTAGCACGGGATCGCTGATGGCATCCCAATCGTGAGTGTCGTGCGGCGTGAATTGGAAATGCCACTTGAGCTTGCCCGTATCCGCATCCAGCGCGACAACACTGCAGGTAAATAAATTGTCGCCCGGCCGCAGATCGCCATTCATATCCGGACCCGGGTTGCCGGTGCCCCAGTAAATGAGATTCAACTCGGGGTCATACGTGCCGGTGATCCAGGTGGAACCGCCTCCCCGCTGCCACGCCTCGCCCGCGGTTGTTTTATTTCCCCACGTGTCCGCGCCCGGTTCTCCTGGACCCGCAACCGTGTAGAACCGCCAGACGCGTTTGCCGGTCGTTGCATCGTAGGCATCGACGAAACCGCGAATGCCGAACTCCGCGCCGGCCGTTCCTACGACGACCAGATTCTTCACTGCGATGGGCGCCACGGTCCCGGTATAGCCTTTGCGGTGGTCCGCGATCTGGGTCTCCCATAGCAGTTCGCCGCTGGCCTTATCGAGTGCGATCAGGGTGTCCTCGATGCTCACCTTGAAAAGCCTGTCGCCGATCGTCGCGAAGCCGCGGTTCACCTCACCGCAGCACAGTCCGAGTCCCTTCGGTGGAGTTTTCGAATAGTGCCATATCGGCTTGCCCTGTCTCAGATCCAGCGCGTACGCATGGTTAGACGGACCGGTGACATACATGAGTCCGCCCTCAACCAGCGGGGTTGTCTCCATGGTTCCGGGAAGCCCACTCTGAAAAATCCACTTAGGTGCGAGTTGGGCGATGTTGCCCGTGTCGATCTGCTTCAATTCGCTATAGCGCCAGCCGGCGTCGTTGAGCCCGTATGTTCGCCAGCCTGTGTCTTGGCCGATCACGGCACCCATCATCAATAACAGAACCGACGTTTTCATCGCCTTGAGATCTCTCCGCGCAGGCTTGAAAGGTAGGACACCAGATCGTCCATTTCCTGCGATGTGAACACGCGGCCATAGTTGTCCGGCATCAGCGACTTGGTTTCATGCGTGACGGATGCGACGTTATTCTTATCGAACGAATGGAAGTTGCCCGAGAGATCCATCACTTGTACGGTGAAGTTGTCGACCCCGCGTTCGGTTCCCGTAATCTTTTTTCCATCGCGCAATATCACCGCGACCGTAGCGTACCCGGGCGTGATATCGGCACTCGGGTCGACGATGGACGCGCGCAGGTAGGCATAGCTTCGGCGCCGTCCGATGCGCGAGAGATTCGGGCCGGAGCGTCCCCCTTGTCCTTCCGCCATGTGACAGCTCGAGCACTGCCCTTTACCCCGGAACAGTTCCCGGCCATGTGGGACATCGCCCTTTATCGCAGTAGGCGTAGCAGCGTTACCAATAGTGCGAATGAAGGCCACCAGCCGCCAGATGTTCTCGTCGGATAGCGTTCCGCCATAGCTTTCCATTTCAGTTCCGGTCACTCCCGCCGAAATTGTATGGAACAGATCGGCATCATGCTCGCCCGAATTGTAGACGCCGAGCGTCAGATCCGGACCGCGCCCTCCCTGACCGCGCATTCCGTGACAGGGCGCGCAATAGATGCGAAAGATCCCCTTGCCCACTCCAGCGGCCTGGACATCGGCGGCGAAAGGATTGGCAGGCTGCGCTGTGGCCGTGATGGCCAACAACGCGAAGAGCAACGCCACTCTGGAGAGCATGTCGACAGCCCCGCGACTACGCCCCGTACACTCCGGAGAACACATCGCGGAACTTCGCCATCTCCGCATCGGTGCCGATCGTGACACGCAGCATATGATCGAGCGGAGGGAACGGCCGGCCGACGGCTACCCCGCGCTGCGCCATGTCGCGGCCAAAAGCGCGGGTGTCGCGGCCCACGTCGATCATCAGGAAGTTGGCCTGCGGCTCGATATACACGACGCCTTTCTGCCGCAGCCACGCGCAGAGTTCCGATCGTGTCCGGCCGAGCGCCGCCCTGCGATCCCGTATCAGATTCTTATCCGCAATAGCAGCCAGCACGCCGCGCGCGGTAACGATAGAAATCACGTTGTTGCGGAACGGCTGCATTTTCGCGATCAGGTCCGGACGGGCGCACGCGAATCCGGCCCGCAGACCGGCCATGCCGTAAATCTTAGAGAACGTGCGAGTGACCACCACGTCTTTCCCTTGCCGCACATATCCGAGCGCGCTCTCCACCTCCGGCGTATCGGCGAAATGAATATACGCTTCATCGAAGAGCGCGATGGTGTTCGCAGGAAGGTTCGCGACCAGCCACGCGACATCGCCCTTCGGCGTCACTGTCGATGTCGGATTGTTCGGATTGCATAGGTAGATCAATCCCCCGCCGGCCTTCTCCGCTTCCGCCACCAGCTTGTGAACGTCCGCCGTGTATTTGGCCGTCAACGGCACGGTAATGACGCGCCGTCCCGATGCGCGCGCGAGCTCCGGCGGCGCTTCATAAGTCGGCAGGATCGTGATCAGCGGGCGTGTAGGCGATGTGAACGCTTCGATGGCCGCATGCAGACTTTCGCTGGATCCGGCGCCAACCAGGATCTGTTCCGGCGCGAGGTCCTCGCTGTGCGCGAGCGCGGTGTAGAAGCTCCCGAATTCCTGATAGTGGTAGCGGCCGGAGGAGGGCAGCACCTCCGTCATGGCTTGCAGCGACGACGCCGACGGCCCTGCCGGATTTTCGTTGGCGTTGAGCCACACTACGTCCTTCGGCATCGAGTAGCTGAGTGCGGCTCGTTGCGCGTAGACCATTTCGGGGAGCATCCCGGAAGCGGCGGCGGTCAATCCCAGGCGCTCTGCAAAAGCTCGTCGAGTAAGCATACGATTCTCCTTACGATAGTCTCACTAATTGAAATTTAACTGTGAGCGAGCAGGATGTGTTCGAAGAAATGGAGGTCGACATCGCCAGGATATTGCCCAGCGTGACCCCTGCGGCATTCGCGAGTTTCTGCGCCTCTGCGCGGGCGTCGGATACCAGGTCCGATACGCTGCACGTCTGCGACTGCTGCAATTGCCGTGAGACCTGCGTTCCGAGAACTCGAAACGACAAGGTCAGGCCGCTGTTCTTCTGCGCGATGTTCTGTTGCAGGATGGTCAGCGAAGCGGCGGTGGCCTTGATCTGCGAAATCGCCACTGGCAGCGAAAACGACCAGTCGAGGGTGGGGGCCGGCGCACTGGACGGGCTCGTCGTTAAGAATGGGTTCGTTAAAAACGTTAGCTGGCTACCGCTATTCACTCCGTTGAAGTTCGCGAGAGTGATCCCTGATCCGGCGATCGCGCCGAGCACGTCATCGAGGCCCGTGTTCAATCCCGACTGAACGTCGACTGTGAACACCGCTTGATCCGCCTGCAGCGCCGTACTTCTCGATGCGGTCACGATGATCGAGTTCGAATCGAGTTGTCCTAACACGAGCGGGGCGGACATTAGAAAGCTAAGAATCAGAGTGCGTCGCAACATGTCAGAGACTCCTGCTAATAACGTAAAAGACTGAATTTCACTACTACTATGCAGTCTTGGCGCGAGCTGATGATAGACGTCGAGCCGAAAAGAAAAGTCCCGAGGCTGCTGAAGTCCCCGATCCTGTAGTCCGCGGCGACGAACGTTTGAGCCAGGACAGCACCAGTGCTCCCGTCCGACAATGCCAAAATCGGTCCAACAGAAAGTCCGGCGGAGCCGCTAACAAGCCTCTGCGCCTGCGCCCGCGCATCCGCTATCAGGTCTGGCAGAGGGCATTGCTGCGAGCTTTGTAGTTGGCCGGAAACCTGCGTTCCCTGCGATTGGTAAGTCAGAGTCAGCCCGGGACTCTTCGTGCCGATCGTCTGCCGGAGTCCTTCCAGGAGTGTGATGGTGGTTTTCGCTTCTGAAATACGCACTGAAAGCGTGAACGTCCATTGCACGGTCGTGTGGTTCGGGGAATCTGTGTAGCTATACACACTCTGGAGATTACCGGCGGTAACGCCCGACCCCGCCAGGGCTGCGACCACATCGTCCAGCCCACTGTTCAGACCGGAATTCACAGTGACCCCAAACACAAGTTGATCCGGCTGAACGGCGAGCGAACGGGAGGCCGTAATCGTCAGCGAATTCGCGTCAGTTTGCGCAGCCGCAACCGCAGCGGACGCGACTAACAGCGCACACAAACAAAGAAGCCTCATAAAACTACGAAAGCCTCAACAACTGGAATTGAACAGTCAGCGAGCAGGAAAACGCGCCCGCACTCGACATCGACACTACGTAGCTGAGATTGAACCCGGTCGCGCTCGCAAGTTTTTGAGCCTGCGCGCGAGCGTCGGACATCAGATCCGATATGCTGCAGGTCTGAGATTGCAACAATTGCGGCGAGGTCTGCGTTCCACGAACTCGAAACGACAAGGTCAACCCGGCATTTTTGCTAGCGATGCTCTGTTGCAGGCTGCTCAGCGATGCGGCCGTGGCTTTCAACTGCGAAATAGGTACTGGCAGGGTGAACGACCAGTCGATCGTAGGCTCGATCGTGGGCTGTGGCAGCACACTCCCGGTCACAATGTACAACAGGGAGTTGTTAATGCCGTTGAAATTCGCCAGGTTGAGTCCGGAACCAGCCAGCGCGGCGATTACGTCATCCAGGCTCGTGTCCAACCCCGAACTGACATCCACCGCGAACACCACCTGATCTGGCGGCACCGAGCTACTCCTCGACGCCGTGACCGTGATCGAACCCGAATCAAGCTGGCCGAACAGCAGCGAAGTAGAAAATGCAAAAGCGAGAAGCAGGCTGCAACGCGGCATGGCTGAAGTATACCAGCGCGGTGAGCCTCCGCGATCATGCGCGGAAAAACGGACCTAGTGCCTATCCACCGGCGACGCCGTTTCCACGGGTGATGCCGTTTCCACCGGTGATGCCGTCGGCGATTCATCAGATTCCGACGGCTCGCCTGGTTCAATCGGTAGCCCGAACTCGTCCAGCGGCATATCCTCGTCCGCGTCCGGCGGTTTAATCCCTAACTTGCGCTCCAGACGCTTCGCAGCTTTTTCACGCTGCTTTTCCATGCGCGCGAGTTCCTTCTGGCGTTTTTTGTGTGTCGTGTGGGGCCTGGCCATGGATTCTCCTGTTTACTTGATGCCCAGTGAAGTTTGACCGGGCGAAACTGCGGACCCGAAAGCTTCTTACCAGCGAGGGGCTCTGCGCTGCCGCGGCCCGCCACCACCGCCTCCGCTACCCCCGCGCTCCGTCTTCGGACGCGCTTCGTTGACATTGAGAGCGCGGCCTCCGAGATTGGACCCGTTCAGCGCCGTAATGGCCCGATCGGCTTCATTCGCGTTCGTCATTTCCACAAATGCAAACCCTCGCGGCTGGCCGGTATCGCGGTCCGTAATAATATTGACGCGCTCCACGGCTCCGTAGGGTTCAAAGAGGTCGCGAATCGACTGTTCCGTCGCTCCGAAATCCAGATTGCCTACAAAGATATTTTTCAACGTAGTCTCCTCAATACATTGCATTTGATAGCGGGCTATTCATGGCAGAATACGACTTCGGCCCGTACTAGGCGGGGCAATCAAACGAACCTTCACTATAGCAGTTCGTCGGCGTTATTGGAAGCGTCCGATGCGCCTGCCCGCCGCCGCGAAAGATGTCGACCCCTTGTACTTCTACAAGAAGTATCGTAGCATCTCTTGTAGAAGCGAAAGGGAAGAAAAATGCCCGGCGAACGCATCGATTTACCCCAGGGAACCCTCGACCTCCTCATCCTCAAGACCGTCGCGATCGAGCCCCAACACGGCTGGGCCATCTCGGAGCGAATCCAGCAGATCTCCAGCTCCGTTCTGCAGGTCCAACAGGGCTCGCTTTACCCGGCGTTGCACCGCCTGGAGCGTCGCGGCTGGATCAAAGCCCGCTGGGGCGCATCGGACAACAACCGGCGCGCCAAATACTACGAGCTCACCCGGGCCGGCCGCACACAGCTTGAAGCCGAGTCCCACAACTGGCGGAAACTCGCAACGGCTGTCGAGCAGGTCCTCGGAATAGGCGTAGATGGACTAGGAGCAGACTCATGATTACGGACCTCCTGTATCGCCTCCGCGCATTAACGCGGCGCAACACCGTCGAAGGCGAATTGAACGACGAGCTCCGCTTCCACATGGAGCGGGAAATCCGCAAGTACATGGAATCGGGCCTGCCGCGTGAAGAAGCAACACGCCGCGCCCGTCTTGCATTTGGCGGCCTCGATCAGGTGAAGGAGGAGTGCCGCGATTCGCGTGGTATCTCGATCCTCGACATCGCCATGCAGGACCTCCGCTATGCTCTGCGCGTCCTCCTCAAGAGCCCGGGATTCACCTGCATCGCCATACTGTCCCTGGCGCTCGGCATAGGCGCGAACACCGCGGTGTTCAGCCTGGTAAATGCGGTGCTGCTACGTCCCCTGCCCTACCCCGAACCGGACCGCATCGTGCATCTCGCGCGGCAATTCGTCGGCGAGCGCGGCGATGCCCTCAGCGTTCCTCAGATGCAGTTCTGGAAGGAACACAGCACGGTGTTTGCGTCCGTCGCGGGTCATCGCGGGACGGGAGAGCGGGACATGCTAGCGGGGTCGATTCGCGAGCCCATCAACGCCATGGCGATCACCACCGATTTCTTCCGGACGCTCGGCACCGGACCAGTGCTTGGCCGCGAGTTCGACACCTTGGAAACGCGCTCGGGCGGACCGCACGCCATCATCCTCACCGATGCGTTGTGGCGGCGCATCTTTGCGTCCGATACGAACGTGACCGGCCGCGCAGTAACGCTCGAAGGCGACCCTTACACCGTCGTCGGCGTGCTTCCGCGCAGCTTCTGGTTTCCTCAAGCTACCGACGCGTTTGTGCCGCTGCGGCCCAACGGTGGCTTGTCGGACACCGGCACAAATACTCGCGTGATGGCGCGGCTTCGTCCTGGCATTACCCGCGCGCAGGCCCAGGCGGAAATGGCGACGTTATTTGAAAGCTACCGTCGAGCCTTCCCCGCTCGCATACGGCGCGACGAGCGCGGTCTCACGCTGGTCCCCTATCACGATCTGCTGGTGGGCGAGGTGCGTACAAAACTTCTGGTGTTGTTTGGAGCCGTATTGCTTTTGCTGTTGATTTGTTGTTCCAACCTGGCCAGCCTGCTGCTCGCGCGTCTCGCTGCGCGTCAGAAAGAGATTGCAATCCGCGTGGCCCTCGGCGGAGGCCGCGCCCGTCTTGCCGGTCAGTTCCTGATGGAGAACCTGGTGCTCGGAATCATGGGCGGTTGCGCCGGCGTCGTCAGCGCGTACTGGCTGCTGCGCGCGCTGATTGCCATGGTCCCGTTCGATCTGCCTGCGTCCGCTCCTATTCGTCTCGATACCACCGTGCTTCTATTCGCGGCGGCCATCGCCATCTGTACCGTCGTGTTTTTCACCCTGCCGCCATTCCTGAGCTCGCGGCGCCTCGATGCGAATACCGCGCTCAACTCGGGAGGCCGCAGCGCCACAAGCGGCCCCTCGAGCCAGCGTGCCCGAGACGTATTGGTAGTAGCCGAAGTCGCCCTCTCGGTAGCCTTACTCGTCTCCGCCGGCCTGCTCATTCAGACTCTCTATCGTCTGCATCACGAGCGCCTCGGATTCACCACTGAAAACCTCATTACGTTCAATACGCCGTTCGCACCCCAACACCGCCGCAATCCGGCCGACCAGTGGAACTACGAGCGCGCGATACTGGAACGCCTCCAGGCCATTCCAGGAGTTCGCTCCGTTGCGGCCGCCAACGTACTGCCGCTCGCCGGACCGAACAATATTCCGACGCAGCGCGAGGGCCATCCGGAGCAAAGCATCGGAGGGATGGAGTACCGCATTGTCACGCCGGGCTACTTCGAAGCGATGCGCATCCCGGTCTTGCGCGGACGCGCGCTCAATGCGGACGACCGGCAAAACTCGCCGGCGGTGTTGGCCGTCAACGAGACGGTCGCGCGCGCGTGGTGGCCGAAAGAAAATCCCCTCGGCGATCGCTTGGTAGTCGGGCGATTCCAGCAGCGCGAGTTTCCCGAAGCCCTGGAATTGCCGCGTCAAGTGGTCGGCGTTGTAGCCGATACCAAGGCGTGGGACCTCAAGCAACTCCCCGCCCCGACCATTTATATCCCGGCCGCCCAGGCTGCTCACGAGACCAACGTCATGTCGTGGGTGGTTCGCTACTCCGTTTCCGAAGGACTCGCGGAACAGATTGGACGCGCGATTGCGGATGTCGATCCGGGACAGCGCATCGCGCGCCTGCAGTCCATGACGCAGCGTGTCGCGGCCGTTACTTCGGACTCGCGCTTCGATGCCTGGCTTCTCGGCGGCTTCGCCGGTCTGGCGCTGGTGCTGACGGCGATTGGAGTCTACGGGCTGCTCTCGTTCAGTGTGGCGAGGCGGCGTCGAGAGATCGGAACGCGCATGGCATTGGGCGCCACGCGGCCGGACATCCTGAAGATGGTTCTGAGACAAGGCCTCGTGCTGACCGCCATAGGACTGGTGCTCGGACTCGCCGGCGCTTTCGCCACCACTCGATTCCTCGCGACCCTGCTATACGGCGTGCGCCCGACGGACCCGCTCAGTTTTGCTTCGGTTGCGGTTCTGTTGCTCTGC
>Ga0073928_10008878_pt1 | contig 12432 bp, 15 predicted proteins | sample PaiPotPPA55metaG_FD_76969 | JGI IMG/M metagenome (GOLD analysis project Ga0073928, IMG submission 76969) | Iron sulfur acid spring bacterial and archeal communities from Banff, Canada, to study Microbial Dark Matter (Phase II) - Paint Pots PPA... ...
AGGTCCCTCGATCAACTGCCGACGCCCGGGCTCTAGTCGCGCGCGGCCCCCCGATTAGGAGGGGAATGAAACGGCAAGGTGTGTCTTCGAGGCGTGATGGTAGACGCCAGTCGCGCGCGACTCCCCGATTAGAAGGGGACTGAAACTTTGAAAAGAGGCAAGCCCATACATTGCGATTTCCTGGTCGCGCGCGACTCCCCGATTAGAAGGGGACTGAAACACAAGCTACCGCGGCCGTTCTCGGTATCAAGGAATCCGTCGCGCGCGACTCCCCGATTAGAAGGGGACTGAAACTGAACAAGCGGTGCCCATGACTTTAGCGGGACCACCGTCGCGCGCGACTCCCCGATTAGAAGGGGACTGAAACAGCGGATGCGGATCTCGACAAGTTGGCGGAAATGATGTCGCGCGCGACTCCCCGATTAGAAGGGGACTGAAACACGGAAGGCCGAGCCCCTCGAGGTATTCCTCATCTGCGTCGCGCGCGACTCCCCGATTAGAAGGGGACTGAAACAGGTATTCACGGCGGTATTGCCGCAGTTCTGCTGTGTCGCGCGCGACTCCCCGATTAGAAGGGGACTGAAACACAAGGGAGCGCCTGGATCGATCCACGAGTATCCCGGTCGCGCGCGACTCCCCGATTAGAAGGGGACTGAAACGCAGGGCATCCACGTTCTGGTACTGCGAGCCCGGTCCGTCGCGCGCGACTCCCCGATTAGAAGGGGACTGAAACGACAGACCAGCGGCGGGTCGGGAGCAGTCATCACCTGTCGCGCGCGATTCCCCGATTAGAAGGGGACTGAAACGTAAAGAAGCGGTACCACTCAGCCTGCTTCTCTGCGTCGCGCGCGACTCCCCGATTAGAAGGGGACTGAAACGGCGGCGCCATCACGGCCGCGGGCGTGGCACTCGCGTCGCGCGCGACTCCCCGATTAGAAGGGGACTGAAACAGAAGATGGACGCTGGCGACGCCGCGGCTTCGTTCGTCGCGCGCGACTCCCCGATTAGAAGGGGACTGAAACGGTGTCAGGTCCGGGCGCCCAAAGTGAAGGAGCTTTGTCGCGCGCGACTCCCCGATTAGAAGGGGACTGAAACTACGGAATTCGCAGCCGTCGCCTGGGCGATGTGGTTCTCGTCGCGCGCGACTCCCCGATTAGAAGGGGACTGAAACCTGCTCGGCAGCGCCGGTGGTGTAGTCGACCAGCGCGTCGCGCGCGACTCCCCGATTAGAAGGGGACTGAAACCAAAACAAAAAGATGCAGGCTGCGTACCGCGAACAAGTCGCACGCGACTCCCCGACTAGAAGGGGACTGAACCAGTACCAGGACGCGTTGTCCTCCATTCTGGGAATCACACGGACGGCGTTCCCGACGCGCTGTCCGCTACTCCTGTTCCGTTCGGCCGAAACTGATGGTTTTGTTCGAAGGCGGGAGTTTGTTCACGGCTAAGCCGAGCCACAAGGATATATACGGCCAGTGCTAGTGCGATCGGAAGGAGGGCGATTACATTAGCGAACGGAAATGCTCCACCGGGCGCGATGAATACCCGATTGATGGCAAGATCGAAGATACATAGACTGGCGTACATTAAGAAAAGACGCCAGGTTCGGAGGAGGAGCGGGCGAGGCAGTCTCCTGCGATCTTTCGCCCACCACAGCGAGACGCCAAGGAACCAGACGGCAATCCCGGTTTCGAGTACAGCGAAGCAGGTGTGCCAAATGCCTGCTGGGGACAGCTGGCCCGGCAGAAGATCGATGAACCCAGTGTATTGATCTTGAGTCCAGAGAATGTGCTCATAGATGATCACTGGTGCGGTGATCAGGATACAGCCAATTCCAAACAGGATCAGTCTAACGCGGGTTATGCGGGATACTTCACGGAAGCCAGTACTCATCAACTGGTACAGACTGCGGTTGAAGAGTGGAATAAGAAGGCTATCACCAATCAGGACCGATGGAACTATGGTTAGCGGCACGGATACCCGTGAGTGCGGCCAGAACGAGTCGGTAAGCAAACTGAAAACCACGAATGGAATAAAACCACAGAGCAGCGTCAGGACAACGACAATAAGTCCTCCGGGCTTCGTTACCAATCGACTGATTTGCTTTTTAAATTCAGAGGGTGGATTTAATGGCGGCGGTGGAGTGTTTTCATCGGTTGACTCGGCGGAGGTTACTGCTCGAACCCATTTAAACAGTTGGGTTCTGCGTCCAGCGGTGATCCAGCCCCAAACAATGATATGGTACAGCGTCAGAAGCCATATAATTGTCGCCCAGTATGGGAATGCGTTGGGTGTCAGCGCGTAGCAGATGAACGAGAATAGTGCGATTATGGCCACAAACACCGACGCTGCCCAGAGGCCGGTTAGGAGCTGTGGGCAGACGAAGGGACCGACAATGGAATTCTTGAAGGAATAGACCTCCGGTATTATCTTTGAGTCCCAGATAAGCAGTCGCTTACCGGTCAGTTCGGCAATTCGTGCTTCAATCGCCGCAGTTCTGGCTGAATGCACCTGGAGAAGTTGGAGCAGCTCCATAAGGTTCGCGATGAAATAGAATGCAATGAACACCCCGACCGTGACGGCTGCAATGGAGAATGTGTCGCTATGCTGGCTGATGTTGGCGGGGAGCTTGAGCGAGATACCACCAACGCTGAGCGACGAGCCGGGGAGACTGACCGCCAATAGCACGGTCGCAAGCGTAGCCACAATCGTCAAGTAGACTGTCAGCGTCTGCGCGTGCTTATCGTATCGTTGAAATATCGATACGATCTCATTTCTTCGCTGGTCATAGTCCTTCAACAGGATGTCGAGGACGACTTTGCGTTCGGCATCTGCTCTTTCGGTCTCATCCATAAGCAGGCCTTGTTCCCTTCCGTTCTAACAGCAACTTTCAGTATATCGCCGCAGTTCTCGAAGCCGTCGACCTGTCAGACGCGCCGCTTCCAGCAACGTCTCCCGTACCAGAGATATCTTCCCACAAGCGAGCAGCGGATCGGTCTTTGCCCGGTGCTCTGCATCCTTGTATTGAATGAATATTGAACCCAGGAGAATGTTTTTTCAGGCCCGTGAATATTTATGCGTAGGATCTTCCTTCCCACGCATGTGTAGCGCGCCGTAGCGAGCGTCCAGGATGTAACGAACAATGCACGCCGCAGCGTCCATTATCAGAAGGGGACAGCACAGGGGCAACGGAATGCGTCTGATATTACTTGCGACGTTTTTCTTTTCCGACTTCGTTCTGGCACTAGGTATCGGAGCGTCATTGTCTTTCGAAGTGCTGGATGCCATCTCGCGTGGACCGATTCCAGGCGTACGAGTGACCATCGGGAGCGAACTTGCTGAAAGCGAAGGTATTACTGATTCGTTTGGCAAGTGCACATTCGCCCTGCGGGCATCTGTAAAAGCGGGAACGGTGCTCCATGTCTTTGCGGAGGGCAAGGGCTTTGAGCCACAACACGTCGAACTCGAGTATCGAGGTGGCACTGAACGAATCTTTCTGGTGCACACCAGGAATCCCGATTCGGCGCGCACTGCGTTCCGGCTCGGCGAAACACTCCGCGACCAGCAGAAATGGCGTGACGCTCATGAGGCGTTCAGTCAAGCCATTGCCCTCGATGATCACTATGCGGAGGCCTACCGCGAGCGCTGCAATGCCGACAATCAGTTGGGACGTTTTCATGAAGCCGTTGCTGATTGCACGCACGCGATAGCTCTGGGCAAGCGAAACAGTATTACGTATAACAATCGCGGATTTGCCCACGACCACTTGGGTGAGTTTACAGAAGCACTCGATGACCTATTGACTGGCCTCTCTTTGGAGCCACATGCCCCAACGATTCTCAACAACTTAGCGTTGACATTCTGGCATCTTGGCTGTCTGCAACAGGCTCAACAGACTTTTACCGAGGCCATCGAACGGCGACCGGGATATCCATTGTACGATGAGAACCTCGGTGCGCTTCTTGTTGATATGCGCCAGTACGATCTGGCTCGCACGATGCTCATTAAATCTGAGATGCTCGATCCCGATCGTTGGATAACGCATTACCATCTCGGACGCTTATATAATGCCACCGGGCAGTATCAACGGGCGATACAGGAACTGAATAAAGCGATTGCGGGACAGCCGGCGCACGCCGGATCATATTTCGAACGCGCTTTCGCCAAGCAGGCGCTCGGCGACGATGACGGTGCGGCTGCCGATCGCAGCACCGCAAAGCACTTGAACTATAAACCGACCGCATTGGTCGCAGTGCGTGAGGGTGGGTGCCCAACTATCCCCCGATCTGAGACGGTCAGCTCTGCGGCACTGAATGGAAAATAGGGGAATCAGCGCTATGCGAATACTTCGAGCAGCGATCAGAGCAGTGCCAGCCGTCAAGTACGCACTCGGCGTTGCGGGTATTATCGCGGCGTGTGCGGTAGTGAAGGGCTTCTACGAAAGCACGCAAGCCGCCTTGACCTCGGGGGCTGCAATGATCGGGTTGATGGTGCTTCTCCTGGTCTTCGCGGCAGCTACAACATTGAAACCCGCAGTCATCCGTCTGCCTGCGCTGTTCTTGACGTGGGGAATTCTGATTCTCTTCATGTCCAGTTCTTTTCTAACCGCCTCAGCGGCATTTTTCGATTGGCCAAAGCGATTTCCCGAACTGGTGCAAGACTTTAGCGTAACGGCTGCGAACGTAGATGATGCGGACGTAAAGCAGCAAACGACGCCTGAAATTGCACCGCGCCAGATCTCGACTCAGTACCTCGAAGCTGACCGGCGTCTGCCTCATCTCAATTCCATCCAGCCGGCGGCGAAACTGGTCCTGCAATCAAACGAGCTTAGGCTCAGCGGAACTATAGTGGATCGTTCTACTAATAAGCCTCTACCCGGCGTCGCGCTTTTAGTGAACGGCACATTCACAACGACCTCCGATGACAGTGGCAGCTTTTTCGCGACAATATCGGGCGTATCGGTGGGGTCGCGAGTACGATTGATCGCTACGCTAGCCGGATATCAGTCCAGAGACATTACCGTCCCTGTTCCAGCCAAGAATATCATGGTTGGACTTTTGTCTAGCGAACCTGCGGAATAGAGGGTTTTTGTGCGTCAACGTTACGTCCTGGAGGCAAGGAGGTCGACAGGAAGATGAATCGGGAAACTAAGCATGACAAAAGGGCAGGGGAAATCCCTGCCCTTGGCTATCGCCCGCGGCGGTACTGCTCCAAGACGGTGCTGAACGGTCTAGGTTTGAAGTGGACATCGCGTTCGATGGTGAGGCCACCTGGGCCGCGGACTTCCTCCATTTCTGAGAGGACAAAATAGCCCCACTCCTCCTCATGGCCACAGACGTACCCAAAGAACCGAAAATCTTCTCTATCCGGCTCGCCTTCGGTGGCAAACCAAGTCCAGTTGTTCCAAGGGCAGAAAAACTTGGCGTGGACGATTGGGTCTTCGTTTTTCTCCTGGCTGTACAGTCGCGGCAATTGCGCCCGCAATTCTGCCGTAAGCAGTTCCATCGGCTTCCTCCTGAGTGATGTTGGTTTGTTTTGCGGAATCGGAAGGACTCCGGGAGGAAGCGTACGGTTTGTTGGAGAAATGGTCAAGCCACGATGAGCGTCGGAAAGAGCAAAGGCCAAGAACCAGCGTCATCAGGTGGGACAGACGACTTGACGATAAGGTAATAAATGATAATCTAAACACTGGCATCCAGCCGAACGGGTAATAACGGATGCCTCATACCGAACCGCGTATCTAGTCAAGAATACGGTCACCCTAATCATTAATGTTCAACATACATGACCCGCGAACGGGGTATCACACCCCCCGACGAAAACCGGCAGCCAATTTCCTCGGAGGACAAGGAAACGCATCGGATGCTCTACATAATCCTGCGGGAGAGATTCGCTGCTCTTGCCGAGACCATTGAGCAACTGCCACCATCGTTTCCCAACAAAGAGCGCATGCGCGAATTGATGCGCCAGTTGCGCAATCTTTGAAAAGTAGTGCCGGCTCTGTTCTATAATGATGGACTCTGTGCAGCAAGGTCGCACAGGAGGTTTTTCAATGGCAGCTCCGAACGGTCTCAGAACACTTCCTGAGGTCCGCGAGATCCCTCGTTCGCAAGATCGCGTCTTAGCCTTTGCGGCCCTGTTCGAATGGCTCCTCCGCTCAATGACATCGGAGAAGGTCCTGCTCTTGAGGCCTCATCTTTTCCTTTTAACTAAAGTCCACATGGCCAAGCTTCGAGGTTGCGGCAACGTCGGCTTCGCCATATACGTTCGCAACGACCTGGCTCACGCCGGTGGTAAAACAAACTCGACAGACTGGCGTGAAGCTGCGGAAATCTTCGACCGCGCGATTTTGAAGACGAGCCAGTTCGCCTCTCCCGACGTTTCCGCCGCCGCACTTGGGCAGCAGGGGACGACGGATCAGCCACATCGGTCCGCGCCAATTCCGACGCTTCCACAATCCGTCGGCGACGAGACCAGGTCAAAGTGGAACCACAAACCCCATCCAGATTCACGGGAACCCGAACGGCGTTCACCTTCCGCCCAAAACACGCCCTCTGGGGTACGGGCTCGACCTGCATTTGGCCAAGCGATTTTTCGGGCCATGTTCGGGCTCGTACTGATTGTCGGTTGCGGGACAGTGCTCTTTATCGTTCTAAGGCAAGTACTTCCATGGCTTGCTGGCGCACATGGCAGTGCCGAAGCTCCTCACACGCCGCCCGCGAACGGATACTCGGTGTCAGCAACAACCAGAGATCGGCAATCGGTCGCGGTCACGGCTATCATCGACGGAGTCACGACTCGCGTTGCTGAGCCGGATATTCCAAGATACGTCACATGGTCCTTCAACCGCCCCCACGACATCCTGTGGTTGATGTGCGCAAAACCCTATGAGCCAAAGAACGCGAGCAGCTCAACCGGCAATCAGCCTCTTTTTCTTGAAGGGGTCGGCGCCAGCATCGGATTGTCTGACGGCAGTGCAAACAATATTACGGTGACATGTGGATCGCGATGATGATTCACGAGTTTTGGTCCCGCTTCATGCTCAATGTAGCTATCTGATGCGGCTCGGAAAGCCTTCGCCGGCATGGGACACAGTATGATCGCGCTTCCACGCATGCGTCGTCCAATCCCGCTCCCCCCTAATTCGCCCCCTGAGATCAGGGTTGTCGCCACCCCTGAAATCAGGGGCTGTTGATATTTCTGATGCCGGCGGAGAGCTGAAATTTCGTTGCGCACTCCCGCTGCCGGACAAAAGTCGCGATATTTCATGCACAAAGCCTCGCCGCAGGTGGTAAAATATCGCAATTGATTCAGAAAGGAAGCGCAACAATGGCTGATGAACCCAGATCGAATTGCACGGATTGGACGGCAATCCATGACTTTATGCCTCCGCGTCCGGCACGCCTGCGAGTGCACGGCAAATGTACATTCCCGACGCCAGGCTTTACAGTTTCCTTTAAACCCCATGTTCCGCAAGGGATTAACCCCGTCATTCTGCTCCTCGACAAAGTCGTCACGCCGCCGAGCGGCCCTGAACCGGACGTCGTGACAACCATTGATGTGCAATACGAAGAGCAGACCGATAAACACTATACTGAAGTTGAGGTCTTACCCGATAAGGCAAAGATCAAGGTAGAGGAGGTCCACTAACGTGCCCAGCGTTATCGGAGAGGTCACCGGTCCCGCAGGCACCAAAAAGGCGCTGCTTGTTGAAGCACTCCAGAAAGCCCTCGAAAATGCTCCGCCGCCGCCACCAGGAACAGACATTCAGAACTTCCACGTCGTGTCCGTGGAACTCGAGCACGGCGGATTCACGGGCGCTACTAAGACGCGGGTTACGTTGAACGTCCAAGACGGCCCGTTGGGATGAAGCTCGGCGTCCCCGGCCTCCGGCATGTTCAGACACCGAGTAATAACGCGCCCGGCTTTACTCCGGGGCGAAGCTGCTTCACGCTAGTGGTCGCTCCGCTCCGATCTTGCTCTTAAATTTTCTGACGGATCGCGGCTTACCAGTCAATGCCTGCAACCTCCGCTGCTCCTCGATGCGATGCAATGACGAGCTGTTTTTGATTGGGGAGGCAGTCACGCTCCCCCCGCGGCATATGTAGCTAAGCTACTGGGATTGTATACCACCGATTCAGCCCTGGGGCACCTGACCTAGGGATATGCAATGATTTTCTGCGCCGCAAGCGAAGCGTTAACGTACGCATTACGCGAAAGTCGGACGACTTCTATGGGCACCTGTGGCCTGTTGACAGTCTCTGCGGTTGGCCGTATTATTCAACCACCAACATAAATCTGTGACCGTCCTGCTCTTCCACTCAAACTATTCATGCCCAAGCAACCTTACACAATGACATTGCCTCCTTCCAGCCTGGAGCCTGATCCCAAGGGTTTAAGTATGCTCGACGCTTCAGAAATGCAAATCTATGATGAGATCATCATGGCGGCAATGCAAGGGCGCGATTCCTCGGAGGCGATCCGCAGACTCGCTGCCGTTCCCGTCGAAGAGCGCTATACTTCGCGTGTCATAGCGGCGTTGGGCTTCGCCTTTGGCGATTTTGACAGCGTCTGTATCAGACTCGATCTCGATACACTGCCGGACGCTGAGATCGATCGAATGGCAGCGCTGCTGGAGACGACATCAGCCCAGTTCTGCATACTTATGCGAGAGTTCTTTGGCCCAACTCAGATGAGGCGGATCATGTCCGAGAACATCGAGCGTGCCGCAGCCACCGAGGACGACTCCGGAATAGAGCTCAATTGAGTCGCCTCGCGTTTCGAGTCCATGCACTTGGCTCGCATTATGCCGCTTATTGTGAAGTCATCCACGCCCACAGAATTAAATGCCGGGCTCCGGCGTGTCCAGGCACTTGGAAGCCATTTTATGGAGCGAAGAACTACCCCACATCAAATCGAAGGAGGACCTGACCCAGAGTACAACCTGCGCCTGTATAAGGTAATGATTCGCAATCGAGTATCCGATTTGCTCGAAATCCTCCGCACGGCGCCTGCGGACCTGCCGCAACGCGCGGAACTCGTTCAGTCCATCCAGCACATGGAATCGCTTCTGCACTCAGACGACAACTCTGGTGATCCAGTATATAATGAAAGCCACTAAAAATGGCCGCCGCATATACCGGAAGAACGCTTTCTGAGATTGCCAATATTGGCGATCCTCAGGAGCGGGTCCCGAAGTACGCTACGGTCCTCGAATATCTCTTGCGCAGCATCTCGCCGCCCAGCCCCACCGATCAGCTCCAAGGCTTGAGGGATCTGCTAAAGGTTCATTCGTACCGTTTCAGCGACCACCGCAATGTGATCAGAGCTAACTGGGTTCGCAATGACATCGTCCACGCGCTTGGCGCAAGCACGCTCTCGGACTGGGTGCGTGCTTCTGCTGCATTTGAACAGGCTATTTACGATGTTGTTCCGCATTGCGCATCTGACGTTTGCGCCTGCGTCGAGGGATATGATGACATACCGGTTGCAACCGATGGCCAACAGCACGGCAAGATGGCGTCGTTCGCGGAAGCGCTAAAGAAGGCAACTGTTATCGCCATTATCTTCGCTGTAATTGTTGCTGTAGGCTTATGGCTCTATGATCAGTACCTACGCTGGAAAGAAGAGGAGGCCTGATCCTGTGGTTCTGCAATTTTCTCCGGTCCCAACGGGCTGAAGGTAAGCCCGGCGGGTCGATAGAACGCAGGCTGTACGCTGAGGTCTGAGCCCCGGGAACCCGGACGCACGCGCTTCGTTTATCCACCACAGTTCTCTCAAGCAGCAATATTATCCTCTTTCCACACTCCGCCCGCTCTGGTAGCGTGAATCCAGGACAGGGCTGGTAAACCTTTGTACTTTGAAAGTGCTCGGAGCAACCGCTCCAAAGTTCGATGTCTGTCCCGATACGGGCGACCATTTTCATTTTTGGAGCGGTCTGCGACCAGTTGGAACGGTTCTGATAGCGTAAATTCAACACTTTTTTCACTTGCAACCCGGTTCGATGTTACAAACTCGACCATCTCGCGCTTTTCGTACGGAAGCGCCTTTTTATATAGTAAATACGCGTTCCCGACCAGTTCGAGGAAATTTGAGAGGTGAGTCGGCCCACCAACCTTTCCGGCCCGGGTTTCGTCCAACGTGTTCCGAAGTCCCTGGCGCTCCATGAGGAGCGCCTTTTTGCGTTCTTCGAATACATCCTTCTCGATCATCCGATCAATGAGGGCGTCAGTCAATCGGTTGAGCCGTTCCTGGATCGCTTTGACTTGCAGTTCGATGCTAGATTCCAGATCTTTCTTCTGCTGCCCCCAATTCCGGTCCATCTCGAGGATGCGGGTCTTGAAGTAGACCCTCTCACTCGTGCTGAACTGCAGAGCGGCCAAGCGGTTCGAAAATTCCGCCTCGGCCAACTCTTCACGGAGCGTTTTCGTTGGACAACCGTTCGTGTGACAGCGATAGTAGACGTGCCCTTTCTGTCGTTCGCCAATCAGGTGATAGCCGCAATACCGGCAGGCAATGAGCCTTCGGAACAGGAATTCGTGCCGAAATGTCTGCACGGCGGCTTTGCCGCGCAGGATCGATTCTACACGCTCAAAGAGCACTTTCGGGATGAGCGGTTGGTGAACACCTTGGAACGTTTCACCGGTTTTGGCCAGTTGAATGAGCCCTACATAGAACGGATTGTTAAGCATGTGCGAGATCGTGGTTTTGCTGACCCGGCCGCCATTGCGGTTTCGCAGGCCCGCCGCATGTATTTCAGAGGCGAGCGAGCGCACGGTGTAGCGGCCCGTAGTGTAGAGGTTGAATGCGCGCACGACGAGCGGAGCTCTGACCGGATCTGGGATTTTGGGTTTGCCCTGGCCCATGTCGAGGTATCCGAGGGGGGCCGGGAGCGGCAGCAAACCTTGCTTCAGCCGGCCGTAAAAGCCCTTTCTCGTTTCCTCGCGGAGGTTGCGGACATAATCGGCGGCAACGACAGCTTGGATGTCGGCGGAAAGCCTGCCGCCGCGCGACCGCATGTCCAGGCTCTCGTTGACGAAGTGCACGTCAATGCCGGAGTCGATCATTTCGCCAAGATCCGCCCAGTCCCGAAGATTTCGCGCGCTCCGATCGATCTTATGAATGATGACGCCGGAAGCCTCTCCCTTCCGGAGCATCTCAAGCATGCGCGTGAAAACTGGACGACCGCGCTTCGCAGCTGTCTCCTGCTCCTCAAACCACTCCGTTATTTCAATCTGGCTTCGTTCGGCGTATCTCGTGATGGTGTCGCGCTGTTCTTGAAGGGAGACGCCTCGCTCACCTTGTTTCGGTGTGGAAACGCGGATGTATGCTAAGCATTTGTTCATTGGTTTTGCTTTGGTTCATAATCAGTGACCTTTCCGTTTGCATCGTAATCGACAGTGGGGGAGTCTGTCAAAGGATCAATCACATAGGACTCAGGGTGCAGTCGTCGATAGACCCTGAGCGCCAATGCCAAATACCGCGTCAGATTTGCTTCTGCGCGTTCGATCTGCTCTTCCGGAATCTCGCTGAAAAGCGTGCGGAAGAGTTCCCTTGAATCTGTGCTGTGCTTCTCCATCGCAAGGAAGTCTACTGCGCGCGCCCAGTTTTCAAAACAGGGATAACTTCCTCATCTTCGCAAACCGGCGCGACCGGATGTGAACTACCTCGGGTGTAGCGTGGGAATCCACAAGTTACCAACAATATGGACGTTTCTGTTGACATACGACGCAAGTTTTCCCTGTTTTCGCGGTTTTCCCGAGCTGATACAGTTTTGGTGGAAGGATTGGAGGATCTATGGATCAAAACAAAAACATATCAGATCAGTTAGTTCATTATCGACGGAGGATGGGGTTCTCCCAAAAGTACGTCAGTCACGTGCTCGGGCGCCGATCAACGTCGTTGTTATCCGCGTACGAACATGGCCGCTGCATACCGTCGCTTAAGACGGCGATGGGTTTGGCATGCCTCTACCGCGTTCCGTTCGAGGAGCTGTTTCTGCCGCTCTATATGGAACTCCGCAACCGAATCCGCGGCGCGGAAGAACGCCTAAAGGGCAGAGGACAGCAAAACCTCTTTCGCGCTACCAGGCTCTGGGAAGATGTTTTGCGCTAATCATTAATGCCTCATCAATGCCATCGATTCTCGACCGCGTCGAAGCAATGACCGCGCGAATACAGCCAGCCACCATAAGCGAGTTTATTGCGCTGCAAATTGCGCGGAAACTCGACGACCTGAACCATGCCCGCACGTATCTGGAGGTCTCTGGAAGAAACCATCCTGAAGCAATGATAGCGGCGTACCGGGCAATAGCACGGGGAAAATCAGACAGCGGCGGCCTTGCGGCTTTTCAGGTGGCGCTGTCCTTACCGTCCACAGACCGAACGCCAATGCGGCCGAACGGTTTGGCTGCTATCCGGGTCGATCGTCGGA
>Ga0073928_10008879_pt1 | contig 12429 bp, 14 predicted proteins | sample PaiPotPPA55metaG_FD_76969 | JGI IMG/M metagenome (GOLD analysis project Ga0073928, IMG submission 76969) | Iron sulfur acid spring bacterial and archeal communities from Banff, Canada, to study Microbial Dark Matter (Phase II) - Paint Pots PPA... ...
CCGGCCGCGCACCTCACCTGCGTGGGCGCCAGCCGGGCCGCGGTGGACGAGGTGGCGCGCCGCTATTGGGAGGTGGGGGTGCGCCACGTCGTGGCGCTGCGCGGCGATGTGCCGGGGGGCGGGCGTTACGAGCCGCACGCCGACGGCTACGCCTATGCCGCCGACCTCGTGGCTGGGCTCAGGCGGGTGGCGGACTTCGAGGTCTCGGTCGCCGCCTTTCCCGAAATCCATCCGGAGGCGGCGAGCCCCGGTGCCGACCTCGACAACCTCAAGCGCAAGCTGGACGCGGGCGCGAGCCGGGCGATCACCCAGTATTTCTTCGACTCCTCGGTCTATCTGCGGTTCCTGGACCGCTGCCTCGCCGCCGGCATCACGGCGCCCATCGTGCCCGGCATCATGCCGGTCTCGAACTATGCCCAGGCCGTGAAGTTCAGCGCCCAGTGCGGCGCCAGCGTGCCCGCCTGGCTCGGCCACCTGTTCCAGGGCACGGACGAAGACCCGGAGTTGCGGCGCATGGTGGGCGCGGTGGTCACGGCCGAGCAGGTGCGCCTGCTGCAGGCCAACGGCGTGGACGAGTTCCATTTCTACACGCTGAACCGGCCCGACCTGGTCTACGCGATCGCGCATATTCTGGGCGTCAGGCCGTTGCCGTCTCCGGAACCGGCGGGGGCGACGTGAAATGCACGCCGGCATGAGATATGATGGCGACGCGGACGGCTTGTGGCAGCGCCATGATCGATACTGCGGGCGGGAGCATATGAGCGGCAACGGCATCGATATCGGCGCGGTCTATCAGCTACTCACGCACGTCGCGGAAACGGTCGACAGCCACGACCGAAAGTTGAATGAATTGGCGGCCGGCCAGGCGGCGCTGCGTCGGGCCATGGAGGACCAGGCGGCCGGCCAGGCGGCGCTGCGTCGGGCCATGGACGACCAGGCGGCCGGCCAGGCGGCGCTGCGCAGGACCATGGACGACCAGGCGGCCGCCCTGGCCAGCCTGCGCCGGGCGGTCACCGAATACCACTCCTCCGTTCTCGGCCACGGCATCCTGATCAGCGAGCTCGATGCTCGGGTCGGGCGCATCGAGCAGCACCTGAGCCTGCCGCCCCGCGCCTGACTGGCGCGCTTGGACCCCCTTCGCGGGGCGTCTATATCGGCTGGTGTGATCTCCCGATTCGCTCCCCCGCCATGAGCGACTACCTGGCGCGCCTCAATGCCGAGCAGCGCGAGGCGGTCGAAACCGTCGACGGCCCGCTGCTCGTGCTGGCTGGTGCGGGCACCGGCAAGACGCGCGTGCTGACCACCCGCTTCGCCCACATCCTGCTCACCGGCCGGGCGTTCCCCAATCAGGTGCTGGCGGTGACGTTCACCAACAAGGCGGCGCGCGAGATGCGCGAGCGCGTGGGGGCGATCCTCGGCCGCCCGGTGGAGGGGCTTTGGCTCGGCACGTTCCATGCGCTCTGCGCGCGGATGCTGCGCCGCCATGGCGAGCATGTCGGCCTCACGTCGAACTTCAGTATCCTCGACGCGGACGATCAGTTGCGCCTCCTCAAGCAGGTCATGGAGGCGGCCCGCCTCGACACGAAGCGCTGGGCGCCCCCGGCGCTGATGGCGCAGATCCAGCGCTGGAAGGATCGCGCGCTCCCGCCAGCCCGCATCACCCCGGCCGAGGACACCGACTTCGCCAACGGCCGCGCGCGCGACCTCTACGCCCTCTATCAGGAACGGCTGCGCGGGCTGAATGCCGCGGATTTTGGCGACCTCTTGCTGCACATGACCGAGATCCTGCGCACCCAGCCGGACGTGCTCGCGCAATACCATCGCGCGTTCCGCTACGTCCTGGTGGACGAATACCAGGACACCAACCTGGTGCAGTACCTCTGGCTGCGGCTCCTCGCCCAGTCGCACCACAACATCTGCTGCGTCGGCGACGACGACCAGAGCATCTATTCCTGGCGTGGCGCCGAGGTGGAAAACATCCTGCGCTTCGAGAAGGATTTCCCCGGCGCGCGCATCGTCCGCCTGGAGGCCAATTACCGCTCGACCGAGCCCATTCTCGCCGCCGCCTCGGCGCTGATCGCGCACAATGCGGGCCGGCTCGGCAAGACGCTGCGGCCGGGCCGCGAGGATGCCGAGGGTGAGAAGGTCACCGTGCTCAGCCTGTGGGATTCCGACGAGGAAGCCCGTGCCGTCGGCGAGCGTATCGAGGCGCTGCGGCGCGACGGTCACAAGTTGTCGGAAATGGCGGTGCTGGTGCGCGCCGGATTCCAGACGCGCGCCTTCGAGGAGCGGCTGATCACGCTCGGCGTGCCCTATCGCGTGATCGGTGGCCCGCGCTTCTACGAGCGCGCCGAGATCCGCGACGCCATCGCCTATGCGCGCATGCTGGTGCAGCCGGCCGACGACTTGGCGTTCGAGCGCATCGTCAACGTGCCGCGCCGCGGCGTGGGCGAGGTAGCGTTGCGCGCCATGCACGCGCGTGCGCGGGAGCGGGGCATGCCGCTCTCGGGGGCAGCGGCCGAGCTCATCGCCGATGGCGGCCTGCGCGGGCGGGTGAAGGAGGGGATCGCCACTCTGATGCACGGGCTCGCGCGCTGGCGGGAGATGCTGCCGCGCGAGGGGCACATCGTGACCTTGGCGACGATGCTCGACGAATCCGGCTACACGGATATGTGGCAGCAGGACAAGTCGGCGGAGGCACCGGGGCGGCTCGAAAACCTGAAGGAGCTGATCCGCGCCCTCGCTGATTTCGAGATCTTGCAGGGCTTCCTCGATCACGTCTCGCTGGTCATGGAGAACGAGGAGAACACCGCCGGCGACCGCGTCAGCCTGATGACCTTGCACGCCGCCAAGGGGCTGGAGTTCGACACCGTGTTCCTGCCCGGCTGGGAAGAGGGCGTGTTCCCGAACCAGCGCGCGCTCGACGAGCAGGGCAACAAGGGGCTCGAGGAAGAGCGGCGCCTTGCTTACGTGGGGCTGACGCGCGCCCGCCGCCGCGCTTTCGTCAGCCATGCGGCGCACCGCCGCATCTACGCCAATTGGCAGAGCAGCATGCCGAGCCGCTTCATCGAGGAATTGCCGGATGCGCACGTGGCGCGCGCCGGCTCTGCCGCGCTCGCGCGCAGTGCCCGGCTGGCAGCCCCGCCGGTATTCGCGGTCCAGTTCCCGCCTGTTCCCCGGCGCGCCAACGGCGGGGCGCGCGTGGCCGATGCGTGGGAGCGGCCTGCGCGTCCGGCACGCGCCGACGCGATTGCCGTCGGCAGCCGCGTGTTCCACCACAAGTTCGGCTACGGCACGGTGACGAGCGCGGAGGAGGACCGGCTCGATATCGCGTTCGACAAGGCGGGCGCGAAACGGGTGCTGGATCGGTTCGTCGAGAAGGTTGATGCGGCCGCCAGCCCGTGAGCGAAGCGCAGCAAAGAATCGCGGAGAAGAAGGCGGAATTGGACCGGCTGCGGACGCTGTCCCGGAAAACGCTGGCAGCGCTCGCGGCGTGGTACGACGTTGAACTCACCTACACCTCGAACGCGATCGAGGGAAATACGCTCACGCGAAACGAAACCGCGATCGTGCTGGAAAAAGGCATCACGATTGGCGGCAAGCCGTTCAAGGATCACCTCGAAGCCCTCGGCCACAAGGACGCGCTGGACTACGTGCGCGCGCTCGCCGACCGTGCGGAAACGCTCCGCGAAATCGTTGTGCGCGAGATTCACCGGCTGGTCACCGCGCGCGTCGACCGCGACGAGGCGGGCCGCTACAGCCAGCACCAGCACATGATCGCGGGATCGCCGATGATGCTGCCGTCGCCGGCGGAAATTCCTGCCCTGATGGGCGATTTCGCGCGCTGGCTGGCGAGCGCGGAGCCCAGCCTGGAAGCCGCGTTCGCGGCGCATGCCCGGCTGGTCGTGATTCACCCGTTCGGCGACGGCAACGGCCGCACGGCGCGTTTGCTGATGAACCTGATCCTGTTGAAGGGCGGATACCCGCCCGTCGTCATCGGCCCGGAACATCGCCCGGCCTACATCGATAGCTTGCAAGCGTTGCAGGTCGTCAGGGACGAGCGGCCGTATGAGGCGTTCATGTGCGATCGGCTTGAGGCGAGCCTCGATCACCATCTGGAGGTGCTGCGACGTGGCTTGTTGCTCGATCCAGATGCCTCGCCGGCCGCGCCGGATCGGTGCTAGAGTAGCCTGCCTGGAGGCGCCCCGTGTCTCACGCCATCGACCTTGAACGGCCCAGGGTGACGGTCGCCGAGTTCGACCGGTTCCTCGCAGCCCAGCGGGACCATACGCTCTGGGAGCTGGTCGAGGGGCGAAATCCTCGCCATGACCAACCCGTCGCAGCGCCACGAGCAGATAGCCGGGAATATCGGCGCGCCGTTGAAGCTCGAGCTGCGCGCTCGGGGTTGCCGGGTGCATCAGGGCGGAATCAGGGTCCAGAGCTCGGATGATCAGCGCGGGGCGAACAAGCCCCGGCCGGATGTCCTGGTGCAATGCGGACCGGTCCATGACGAGCGCAACTACGTCACCGACCCGCTCATCATTGTCGGGGTGCTTTCGCCGAGCACCATGGATCGCGACCGCGGCCCCAAGCTCCGCTTCTACCAAACCCGCCTGCCGACATTGCGCCATATCGCGCTGGTCTATCAGGACCAGATGCGGGTCGAGCATTACCGGTGCACGGAAGCCGGCTGGGGCATCGAGGTGTTGACCGCGCCCGGCGATCTGCTTGCCTTCGAGGCAGTCGGCTTCGAGAGCGATCTTGCCTCGGTCTACGAGGGTGTCACGTTCCGGGAAGGTGCACGCGAAGCCGATCAGACCGCATGATCCGGCGCGCCGCCGCGCTTGAAACCGTGTTCGTCGATGTGCCGGAGCGCGCCGTCGCCGCGTACGAAGCGGCGCTGCGCACCTATTGCGATGCGGTCGGGCTGTTCCCCGACGAGCGGAGCGGGCTCTGGCGCCTCGAGGGCGTGAGGGAGGTTGCCGGCGGCGAGGATGCGCTTTCGCTCGCCCTCGCCCTGGCCGCCGCCGCGACCGACACAGCGGCGACGCTCGAGCGGCATGCAACCCCGGCGGATGGCTGGCTCGCCCGCACTCAGGCCGCGTTCCCCGAGCAACGCGTCGGCCGCCGCTTCGCCATTCGCGGCAGCCATCTCGCCCGCCGGGCCGCTCCCGGCCGCATCAGGTTGATCGTGGATGCCGGCGCCGCCTTCGGCTCGGGCGAGCATGGCTCCACGCGCGGCTGTCTGCGGGCGCTGGAGCGCATCGCCTATCGCCGTCCCCGCCGCATCATCGACATGGGCACCGGCTCCGGCATCCTGGCAATGGCGGCGACGCGCCTCTTGCACCGCCCGGTCCTGGCCACCGACATCGATCCCCGCGCGGTCGGCGTGGCGGCACAAAACGCGCGCGCGAACCGACTGGCCCCGCTGATCCGCGCCATCCTCGCCCACGGCTGGCAGAGCCGCGCGGCGCGGTGCGGCGGCCCTTATGACCTTGTCTTCGCCAACATCCTGGCCCGCCCGCTCGCGGCCATGGCGCGCGAACTCGCGCGATCCCTTGCGCCGGGCGGCACGGCGATCCTCTCCGGCCTCCTGGCAAGCCAGGCCCCGATGGTCCTGGCCGCGCACCGCCGGGTGAGCCTCCGCCTGGAATTCGCCCTCAAGGAGGGCGAATGGACGACGTTGGCGCTCCGAAGGGCCGCTCAGCCGGGCCAGTTCGGAGCGACGCGCCCCGCCTTCTGCCGAGCGCGATCTGCGGCGCAAACCCAGGGGATATCCGCCCGGCTCAGCCCAATATCCGTGAGCTCCCGGTCGGAAAGCTGGTTGAGCCCGCTCACCGCTTGACGCCGACGCCGTGCCTCGCTCGCCGCCGTTAGGGCGTCGCCGACCGCCCGGCCCACGCGGCCGAACAGGCCGGAGCTGCGGGTCCCGCCGAACAGGCCGGAGTTGCGGGTCCCGCTCCTGAATGGCAGGAGGACAATGTTGGTGTCGGTAATGCGAGCAAGCATGGGAAGCTCTCCTTGTCGGCGGCCACAACCCGCGCCGCCGCGCCTTTCGCTCGGCCGACCGGGTTTGCCGCAGTGCAACATGGGGTGAGGCAATCAATTCGGTAACCGCCAAGCTGGAGCGGGCAGACACGCAGGAATCGCATGAGAGTTCAGCAGCTTTTGACCGCTTTGTCCGACCGCGTGGCAAGACGATGACGGTGAGCCGCCTCACCGCGCTGCGTGCCGAGCTGGCGCGCCTGGGGCTCGATGGCTTCATCGTGCCGCGCGCCGATGAGCATCTGGGCGAATACGTCCCCGCCTCGGCCGAGCGCCTGGCCTGGCTCAGCGGCTTCACCGGCAGCGCCGGCTTGGCCGCGGTGCTGCCCGAGCGTGCCGCGGTGTTCACCGACGGCCGCTACATCCTGCAGGTCGGGCAGGAGACCGATCCGGCGCTTTGGGAGCGGCGGCACATCACCGACGACCCGCCGCCGGCCTGGCTGGCCGCGCACGCCTCGCCCGGCGCGCGGATCGGCTACGACCCGATGCTGATCAGCGAGGAAGCGCTCGCGCGGTTCACCGACGCCGGGCTCGCGATGGTCCCCATCGCCGCCAATCCGATCAACGCCCTGTGGACCGACCGGCCGCCGCCTCCGATGGCCCCGGCGGTGCCGCACGATCTGGCTTATGCCGGGCGCGGCTCGGCCGAGAAGCGGGCGGAGATCGCCGCCAAGCTCCGCGAGGCCCGGCAGGATGCCGCCGTCATCACCGATCCGGCATCGATCGCGTGGCTCTTGAACATCCGCGGCGACGATGTTCCGTTCACCCCGGTTGCCCTCGGGTTCGCGCTTGTGCACGCGGATGCGCGCGTCGATCTGTTCATGGCGCCCGAGAAGCTGCCGCCCCAGACGCGGGCCTGGCTCGGCAACGCGGTGGCCACCCATGACCGCGCGGAGCTAGCGGACGCGCTTGGCGCGCTGACCGGAAGCCGCGTGCGCGTCGACCGCGCGGGCTCGCCCGCCTGGTTCGCGCAGACGTTGCGGGCGGCGGGGGCCGAGGTGGTTGCGGGGTCCGACCCTTGCCTCTTGCCGAAGGCGTGCAAGAACCCGACCGAGCAGCAGGGCGCGCGCGCGGCGCATGCGCGCGACGCGGTGGCGCTCTGCCGGTTCCTGCATTTCATGGCCGGCGCCGGACCGGCGGGGGGCGAGACCGAGCGCTCGGTCGCCGAACGGCTCCTTGTGTTCCGGCGGGAGCAGGAGGGATTTCGCGGCGAGAGCTTCCCGGCCATCTCGGGCGCCGGCGAGCACGGCGCCATCATCCACTACCGTGTGACCGAGGCCACCGATCGGCCGATCCGGCCCGACGAGGTGTATCTGGTCGATTCCGGCGCGCAGTTCCCCGACGGCACCACCGATGTCACCCGAACGATCTGGACCGGCCCCCTCAAGCCGCCGGAGGAGGTGGGCGACCGTTACACGCTCGTGCTCAAGGGCCACATCGCGATCGCCACTCTGGTGTTCCCCGAGGGCGTGGCCGGCCAGCACCTCGACGCCTTCGCGCGCCGGGCGCTATGGCAGGTGGGGCTCGACTACGACCATGGCACCGGCCACGGCGTCGGCAGCTATCTCTCGGTGCACGAGGGCCCTGCCCGGCTCTCGCGCGCCGGCCATCCGGTGGCGCTGGCCGCCGGCATGATCCTCTCCAACGAGCCCGGATTCTACCAGGCAGGCGCCTACGGCATCCGGATCGAGAATCTGCTGATGGTGCAGCCGGCGGAACTGGCGGGAGCGGCCCGGCCGTTCCTCCGCTTCGAGACGCTGACATTGGCGCCGTTCGACCGGCGGCTGATCGCGCCAGGGCTTCTGGTGCCCGAGGAGATCGCCTGGGTCGACGCCTATCACGCGCGCGTGCTGGCCGAGATCGCCCCGCGCCTCGATGAACCGGCCGCCGCCTGGCTCGCCCACGCCTGCGCGCCGCTGTGACCCAAGAGGCAGCCAGCCGTAGGGCGGAACAGCGGGACGTTGGTCGCGGAATTCCGGATGGTGCGCGGCGGGCCGGTGCAATGCAAACCGCCCGTCCGATGACCGCTTCGGTGGGAAGCGGTCGTTCCGCTCGTCGACCTTTGATCGTTGTTGGCTGAGGAGGCCGGAGTTACCTGTCCTTCTGCACGAGGTCGCCCGCCACGGTCACGCCCTCAAGTAGTGCGGCGTACTCCCCACGGAGAAAGGCCATCGCTCGCTCGTCATTCGCCGTGAAGTTTAGGCGCTCCTGGATAAATTGGTATCTGACCTTGTTCTCTTCGATGAGCTGATCCCATGTCCGGACATAGATCTTCGATTTCTGGGTGTCACGTATGATTCCGCGCCCGGACTGGTCCTTTTCGACTTCCCACCTTCCCATATCGTCGAGGCTGTCGGAGATAGCCCAATACCTCCAAACCACGCCTTGCCTCGTTGCAAAGCGCCCATCCTTCTCTATGGAAACGGCGTACTTCGAAATCTGATTTATTGCTTTTTGGCCGACAGGGACACCAGGCCGTTTCAGTTCCACCACGAGATGCTCGACCTCATCCGCTCTGTACCTCCGCAGCAGGCGAGACAGCATAAGATCCACCACGCCCTTCTGCTGATCCACATGCTTCACGGGATCATCAATGACGATGTCGTCCTCTAGCCATTTTTTGTGTGCCTTCAGCACTGCGGTTAGCTCTCAATCGTCAGTCGAGACAACGAATTCCTCCCCGAAAATCCAAGGGTTTAAGGCGAGAATGCGATGAAGCTGAGTTCGCTCTTTTACCCGCCCACCCGCTTCATATTCATAAATAATTTGATAGAGGCCTCGCAGGAAGTTCAGGCGATCCGTAACTACCTTTGCAGCAGCAATCATGGACGACAGCGTCGTCTCGTCTAGCAGTTTCGACAGGTCTTCCTGTTCTCGCTTTGGAAGCTCGACAACCTTCGATAGCAGCTCCCGCAGCTTATTAGGCCCAGTCTCGATGGCGTGGCGGAGCAGCTCAAGCTGCAGTCTTTTCGCCATCTTTGGTGCGCCAGCCAATTCCGAATGGGCAGATTGCACCTTAACGGCGACAATCTAAAAGACCTTGCGCTCCGCCGCCTCGACGCTGTTCCTCGGCTCATCCTCATAGGGATAGATTTGGCTCGTTTTCCATTCTTGGATTATACGAGCAGCCTCTCTTCTTGCCTCTGCCTCATAGTGCTCCTTGATCGAATCTTTGGATGCCGTGATCACGGCGGCAGCAAGAGGATCAAGGTCCGCGAGTTCAAGCCGACCTTCTTCATCAAGTTGATTGAGATACGGTGACGACAGATAGGCTGAGAACGAGCGTACCTTAACTTGAAAGCGCGTCACCACTTGGTGAATTGCGAAACCCCTTTCATTACAGACGTACAAACTTCGCCGGTCCAGATGGCTCCACTCCAGCACCCGAAGCTTTCCTTCTGGCGCGGCTTCGCCGGAGGTAAGTTTCACTGCCGGCACGGGTAGGACAAACTGATTGGTGATGGCTTTGCCCGGGTCGAGCAACCGGCCGGCATAGATGATTTTCGCGCCCGGATAGTCAGAGAGATAGAGGGCAAACAGCTCAGTTAGTTCAAGAATCGTGCTGTCACCTTCGAGATTTTTGAACTGTTTATGAGGCTCTCGTATCTCTACGGTGCATCCAGTTTGATCTCGGTTTGATTTAACGGGTTCGGTCACGCGAACCTCAGACGGGTTATCACTCAAAATGTTGAGCTTGAACTCATAAACGCCATTACGATTGTTTGTAGAAGAAGGTCCATGTAACGGATCGCCCAAGTGAGAGCGCCTTGTAGCGGCCATGGCCCTGACTCCCGTGTAAGACTCGGCCCTTCTTGGTCTTTGCACCAGGCCTTTTCCAAGACCCACCCAGCTTTGAGAAGAACTCCTTCGCATCCTCAGGCGTGGCTCCAAGCCCGTAATCCTCAACTATGATCCCTCTGAGACTCACATCATTCTCGTCGAAATAGACAATAACTTCCTCTGCATCAACGTCGAGGCTGTTCCAAATAAGCTCGGCTATCGCGCTCAACGGGCGCGAGCGCGCGATCCGAAGAAACGTATCCGGCTGCGCGATGACCTTCAAGGTTTCGGTTGCCACAATCAGCTCTCCCACCCAGCCGAGCAAGTGAAATGGCCGAGCTTTCAGGGTGGTACCCGATACTGGGCGCTACGGAAAGCACACAGCGCGGCAGGTGCGGCTTCCACAAGCTGCGCCGCCGCAGAGCATCCGGAGTGCACGTTACCGGGAAGCAAGCTCAGCTTTGGATCGAGCGCGGTCATCCAAGAGGGCTGCCGCTATAAGCGGCGCGGCACCTCGCCTGATCACCCGAGATCGCCCCACCGCTCGGCCGCCGCGTCGTCCGCCGCGCGCGCCTCCACCCAGGCTTCCTCGCCGTCCGCGAAGCATTCCTTCTTCCAGAACGGCGCCTTCGTCTTCAGCCAGTCGATGAGGAATTCCGCCGCCTGCAAGGCCGACTGCCGATGCGGCGCGGCGGCGAGCACGAGCACGATCGGCTCGCCGGGCAAAAGCCGCCCGACGCGGTGGATCACCGTGCAGCCGAGCAGCCCCCAGCGCCGCTCCGCCTCACCCGCGATGCGCGCGATCGCGGCCTCGGTCATCGCCGGGTAGTGCTCGAGCGTCATCGCGGTGATCCGCCGGCCCCCGCCAGCGTCGCGCACCACGCCCACAAAGCAGCCGATGCCCCCGACATTCGTGCGCCCGGCGCTGAGCGCGGCGATCTCGGCGCCCGCGTCGAAGTGCTCCGCCTGCACCCGGATCGTCGCCATTCAGCCTCCCGTCACCGGCGGAAAGAAGGCGACCTCGTCGCCCGGATGCACCGCCGTCTCCGGGGTGGCGAAATCCTGGTTCACGGCGCAACGGATCGTGCGGGCATTCGCGAAGGCGGCCTCGTAGCCCGGCCCGCGCGCGCGGAGCCAGCCGACCAGCTCGCCCACCGTGCCCACACCCGCGGGCAGCGGCAGTTCCTCCTCCGCCGTGCCGACGCGCTCGCGCAGCCAGGCGAAATAGAGGATGTGGAGCGCGCGGGCGGTCATTTCGGGCTCGGGACCGTGAGCACCCGCCCGTCCGGCATGATGAGCGTGGTGGTGCCGTTGCCGTTCGGCACCGCGATCCCGCCGGGCTCGCCCTTCGGCGTGGTCAAGGTCTCGTAGCCGCCCGGGCCAGGGCTGCCGGTCACCTGCCCCGTCGGCGTCTGGTACGTATGGCCGTGCGGCGCGGCCGTGCTCGGCAGGTTGGGCGCCGGCACCGGCGGCAGGTTGGGCAGCGGCGCGAGGCCGGGCTCCACCGAGCCGGGCGGCGTCGAGCTGCCGCGGCGCGGCGGCCGCTGCCCTGGCGGCGCCGGCGGGGGCTGCGGCTGGCCGGGAACGGGCGCCCGTTGCATCTCCTGGCCTTCCTCGCGCATCAGCTGCTCGAGCGTGGGCTGGGCCGGGATGGGGCCGGGCCAGACATTGCCGGGCTCCGGCAACAACTGGGGCACGCTGACATCCTGGCCGCGCACCCGGCGCATGTTCTCGGAATCGCCGAGCGGCCGGTGCGGGTCGGCGAACCAGTGCGTGTTGCTGAAGAACGTGCTGAACCCCGAGCACGCGGGCAGCAGCAGGGCAAGGCCGAGCAAGGCAAAACGCCGCATTCAACCGGCTCCTTGTATCGGCCGACGGCCGAGCTTCGGCGAAATGTGGCCGGATGCGGGGTTTCGCTCAAGGTGCGCAATGACGCTCGCATCCAAAGTGCCGGGCGCGAGCTATGCGATTCCAAGGAATTGCAGCGCCCAGGCCACGACCGCGGCCGCGTCGTTCAATACCAGCACCGGCCGGTCGCACTTCGGCGCCGGGGCGTCGGTCGCCACCGCGACGATGCCGGCCTCATCCGGCCAGATCGGCGGCTTGCCGAGGGCCGGGCGATACACCTCGATCTTGGCGTAGGGATGCGCCTTGAAGCCCTCGACCAAAACGAGGTCGACCGGCTCCAGCCGCGCCAAGAGCTCCGGGAGCGTGGGCTCCGGCCCATGCGCCTCATGCATCAGCGCCCAGCGCGCGCCGCCAGCGACCAGCACCTCATGCGCGCCGGCCGCGCGGTGGCGATAGCTGTCCTTGCCCGGTCGATCGAGATCGAAGCCCTGATGCGCGTGCTTGACGGTGGAGACCGTGAGCGCGCGCGCCCGGAGGAGCGGCAGCATCCGCTCGAGGAGCGTGGTCTTGCCGGCGCCGGACCAGCCGACCAGTCCCAGAACCTTCATCGCGCCTCGGTCGCCTGGCTTGGCATTAACGCCGGCGCACCGCGTCCGGCGCCGGGCGGCGGTCGAGGGGCTTCGGCGCGGGCTCGGGCGCCGCGGCATGGCGGAGCCCGGCGGTGAGGTAGTCCCAGCCGGTCACCAGGGTGAGCAG
>Ga0073928_10008880_pt1 | contig 12426 bp, 15 predicted proteins | sample PaiPotPPA55metaG_FD_76969 | JGI IMG/M metagenome (GOLD analysis project Ga0073928, IMG submission 76969) | Iron sulfur acid spring bacterial and archeal communities from Banff, Canada, to study Microbial Dark Matter (Phase II) - Paint Pots PPA... ...
GGCGATCACTCGCGCTCAATCTGTGTCGTATTCGCAGTTCCAAAGCTGAAGTATGCAGTTTCCCATGCGCTGCTCGTGGCGCACCGCCGGCACATCCCGGATGACTTTTTGAGGCTGAGCCGCGCCGATGCCCTGGCCCAGCACCGGGACGTGGAGCACGATGTGCGCGCCATCGCTTTGCGCAGCGGGCTCAAGGTGGTGGATCCCAAGGACGCCCTGTGTCCGGCCGACTCCGACTCGTGCCTCTACAAGGCCGACGACCGGTCACTCTACTTCGACGACAGTCACCTGTCGGTTTACGGCGCGTTGTACGTGGCGCGCACGCTCGAGCCTTGCTTCGCGGTCGATCGACGCTAGACGACTCTAGACTGTAGGGTCCGTAAGCCAAACCGAGACGCGCGTGCCGAAGACGGAATTTCGGGCTGTCACGGCGAGGCGCTTGACTCGACCCAAGAGCGCCTCCTTATCAACAGCATAGGAATCGACCGCCGTTCTCTGAAAATCCATCAAGAGAAGGGCGGTAGTTTTTGGTTCGATAGAGAATTTGTCCATACCGACAGCAAGGAATCGACTCTAATCCATAATTTAACATAATATACATTATGCGAAGTGCGAGTGTGATACCCAAATAGAAATGTCCGCTTTCCGCTAAGTAGAAATGTCCGCTTTTGTGATGCCAACGAGTAGTTTCTGGGTCCTTTTCCGGGGTCTGGAGACTGCAAATGCGGCTAAACACGAAGGTGACATTTGCAATGGCCGACGCGGCAATCAAGATCCTGCTGGTCCGGGATCGCCAGAATCGAAATCAGCACGGCTTCGGAAGCGTTCCGTCGCGACAGAGCCCCTGAGCGTTGGCTAATCCGCCAGACCCATGACGAACGCCAAGGCAACATTCAGCCGCGCAATATCCCGATCGTCAAGATGGCCGATCCGCCGTCCGACTCGTTCGCGCCGGATCGTCACGGGTTTGTCGGCCATGACTTGCGACTTCACTCGCAAGCCATTTGTCGCCGTCGGATCGACCGTCACGCGAAAATCCGGTGCGTCGCTGCAGTCAGAGGTCATCTGGCAAACCACCACCGATGCATGAGTAGCCGGAAAGGCATCCGTCTGCACGATCACGGCGGGCCGCGGCTTGCCATAGTCCCCGGCCGCCGCAACCGTGACCACGTCGCCGCGCCTCATCCGCGGTCAAATTCCGATACTGCCTCAATCCACCCTAACTCCGCTCGCTCGAGGGCTGGATCCAAGCCTGCAACCTCCCTGGCTACCCGGCGGCGAATCGCCTTGGATCGTGCATCTGGCACGACGAGGCGCAATTCGCGCAAACCGCGCGCGCGCCATCGATCACGCATCGCCTTCATTCGCTCTGCCGCTGCCATTGTATTTCCCACTGTCGTAACGCGTGACAGTGTAACGCGTTACGCTGACGGAAGCAATGTCGCTCGGGCGGACGAATCGGGTGGGTCCGTTACCCCGAAATCGGGTGGTCCCATTCCGACAAAATCACGGGGGTCCAATCACACGAAATCCTGGACCACAGCCGCACTCACACTCCGATAAATAGGAAATCGAGTGCCGCTACAATCTCGTTTCTGTATGAACCGAGGTGGTCTTTTGTCGTGCGCAGGTCTGTGACAGCGACCGGAGCCATGCGAGGAACGAGTAACACATACTCGGCACCTAACACCTTGACTATCGGAGTCAACCGGCCTGATACCGCTGGCATGCGTGTACGCGCCACCAACGGAGCAACGATCCGGTCGCGTCCCGTATCGGCGATTTCAGACTGAAGGATCGTGACGAACGGGAAGGCGCGACGCGCTCGCGGAATCGGATTCTCGAAGACGTCGTATTGACTCACGTTTTGCTTTCATCGTCGTCCGCCGCGCCATAGTGCTCGCGGACCATTTCTGGAAATGAACCGTACTTGGACTCGTAAGCGTCGAGCGCTTCGATGTCCCGTTGGATCTCCGATCTGAGCTGCTCGGCCTTGTGTCTGGCGACCTCCTGAGCCAGTGCCTCCTCGGCAATCTGGGAGGCATTGATTCCGAACCGTTTGGCCTGAGCGTACAGATCAGAGTTGAGCGTGAGGCTCACCGTCTGCTTTGCCGCTTTGTGGTCGTATAGAGAGGGTCTCATGCGTGCTCCGGTGTTGGCATGGGTATTATGCCCGTGTAAATCACACGTGTCGATGACACAAAAACTGAGATTTAAAACCGACTAACTTGCAGCGCGGCGCAGTCGGCATTGCGCGGCGTGCCTCGGTCCACCAGCCGCAACCCCGAGTCGGCCACGTCGACACTGAACTTCGGTTGCAGCAACGAGCCTTGTACCAACACCGGCGTCTTGAGGCGCAGAATCCGCAGCCCTTTGGGCTCGCCATGCAGCTTAAGATCCAGCGTCTCGGGGTCGAGCAGCACGCTACCCTCACCGCTGATGAATACCGGCTCGCTATCGATGAAAAAGCGCGTAGCGTGCATCACGCCGGCATGAATTTCAAAGTCAGCAGCGGCGCAATGCACCGGCACTTCACGACTGCGGCCCGCCAGAGTCAGGCCCAGGCCGCGCAAATCAACGCCGGCCAGTTCCGCCAACGCGGCACGTATTGTCCCCTGCAACACCCGCGCGCTTAGGTTGCCGTCGGCGCCGGCAGCCAGGGCGTGCAGCGAGTCGCCCCGTCCCTGAGCATGGATTTGCAGCTGCAGCGAGCCTTCGTACGGCGGCAGCTCGGCCTTATGCGGTATCTGCGCCAACTGCAAGTCCGTGAGTGTCATCTCGATGCGGGTGCGAGCGGGGGTCTGATTGGCATCGGCATCGAGATGCAGCACGAAATGGCCGCCCATGAGATGCCCCGTAACCTCCGGTGCCTTGACCAGGCCGCGCTCGATCGTAAATGGCGCTGACAGTTCAGTCACCTCAACTCGCGACAGCAACAGACGACGGGCACTGTATTTCCCGGTGGCATCGACGCGTCGAGTCGCCGGAGGGACGAGGTGCACATCGGAAAACAGTTTGGGCGGCGCGTCGGGATGCGGATCGCGCCCCGCGGCGCGCAGCCCAACATCAGCCAGGCGCAACAGCGCTGAGCTCAGATCGGCATGCACAAGGGTGCGGCCGGTTTTCTGCGTGTCGAGCGACACCCGCCCCTGCACATCGCTTTGGCCCGACTCCACCTTGAGATTATCGAAAAGCGTTTCGCGGCCCCGACGCACCATGCGGCCGTGCAAGTGAAAGGTACCGGTGTTCGGCAGACTGACTCCGACCAGATAGTACAAGTCGCGCAAATCGGCGCCGCTGGCGTCAAACTCCGCATCGACCAGGCCCAAATCAAACGGCCGCGGCAGCGAGCCGTGCGCCGTGAAATGCGTACCGCTCGAGCGCTCGTCGAACTCAAATGCATAAGGTCTGTCGGGCGCCGCTGACGGTAACGCATCGCCTTTCAAGCGAAAGGTGACCGCGCGCTGGTTGAGTGTGCCGGAGCCTTCCATTTGCAAAGGCTGAGCCGAATCCGGGCCGATGACGGACAGATCGCCGTCATAGACGAGGTGCAGGCGCTCATCGGCAAGCGTCAGATGGGTATGCGTCAGCTCCAGCGCGCGGATCATTGGCAAGGGTCCACCCGGAGATTTATCGGGGTCAACGCGCTGCCAGTTGGCGCGTCCCGCGCTGTCACGCATGAAGTACAGCTGCGCGGTGTCGATTTTAAGGAGACTAAGTCCGGATTGCCGACTCAGCAGGGGTGTGAATATCACGGTGAGTTTCGCGGCTTCCGCCGTGATGCCCGGCTTGGTCCAGGGCGGATTGCCGATGGTGACTTGTTCTGCCTCGATACGTGGGCTTCTGGTTAACAGATGCAGATGCAACGCGCCGCGCACATCGATGGGACGGCCGATTTGCCAGGAGACAAAGCGGGTGAAGCTCGAGCGCAAGAGACCTGCGTTCCAGGCTAGCGGCACCCCCGCCATGGTGAGAATAACCAGGAGCAACACGGCCGCCGCTGATTTGACCAAACGGTGTTGCATAGCTGAACTCAAGTGGTAAAAAATGAAACTTCTTCAATACCCACGTCGTCTCGCACCTTGCACCACCGTCTCTACGCCAGCACCACCACCGCATCCTGCATCACATAAGACACATAGCGGAAATCTCGGATGCGCCTGATCTTGTCCTGCTCGAAGTCCAGCTCGATGAAGTAACCGGGCCGCGTGTCGCCCGGCGCGCGGAACACCGCGATCACCTCGCGCCCCTCCAGCCAGGCCGGCGCCAGCCGCCAGTCGCGGTAGCGGTCGTAGTTGGTCAGGTAGTTGCCGACGGCACGGCCGGCGCGCTGTGCGCGCGACACCAGGTCGAGCTGCACGTCCTCGGCCAGCATGGTTCGCACGCCGTCCCAGTCGCGCGCGTTGAACAGGGCGACGTAGCGGGCCACGGCGATCGAGGTCTGCCGCGGCGGCGGCGCGGCTGGCTGCGCTTCGGCCAGCTCGCGCAGCCGCACCCGCCCACGGTGCAGGGCCGCCTTCACCGCCGGCACGCTCAACTCCAGCAGACCGCCGATCTCCTCCAGCGAATGGCCGAGCACGTCCTTGAGGATCACGCAGCTGCGCTGCGCCGGCGCCAACTCGACGAAGCGCGACACCGCGACCTGTACTGCCTGCTGGTGCGCGATGGCGTCGCCCGGATCGGGCGCAGGGTCGGCAGCGCTGTCCTGCACCGCCTCCAGCGGTTCGCCCATGCGCGCCTCGTAGCGCCGCAGGTGGTCCAGCGCGCGGTTGTGGGCGATGCGGAACAGCCAGGGCCGGAACGCGGGCACCTCATCCATCTCGGGCAGCAGATAGTAGGCGCGGGCCAGGGTCTCCTGCACGATGTCCTCGCCGTCGGCCACCGAGCCGGTCATGCGCGCGCAGTAGCGGTGCAGCTCCGGCCGCAGGTCCGCCACCAGCTCGAGGAAGCGGCGGCGGCTCTCGTGCTGGACGGCGATCATGGAATCCTGTCCGCTCACGCCGCTCAGGCTCCCAGTGCCACGATCCCGTGATCGGCCTTGATGCCGAACGCCGGGGCCTCCTCGTACTGCGGCTCGGTGAGGATGCTGGCCACGTGCTCGCCGAAGTCGTGCGCCGACAGCGGCTTGCCGTAGCCGGCGAGGAACTGCTCGGGGGTGACGCCTTTGCGCCGCGCATACGCCTCGGCGCCGGCGCGGCCCACGCCGCCGGCGGCCGTCATCTGCTGCGGCACCAAGGCCTGGAAGCGGATGCCCAGGTCCTGCTCCGCAGCAACACCGTTCGCGTAAGAGGCCATGATCCACAGCATACGCTTCGCGCCGGCATAACCGCCCGACAGCGGCGAGCCGCCGATGGCCGCGCCGCTGGAGCTGATCAACACGCGGCTGCCGCGCGCCAGCGGCAGGCGGATCGCCTCCTGGATCCAGTGGAAGCCGGCCTTGACGTCGCAGTTCCAGGGGGCGCTGAAGCCCTCCCAGCTCTGCTCGTGCAACGGCCCCATCGCCGGCTTGGCACCGGCGTTCAGCACCAGCACCGTGGGCCGAAACTCCTGCAGCAGCGCAGTGGCGAGCGCCCGGTCGGCGGCGTCACCGACGGCGCCGACCGCGCCGAGCCGGTTCTCGACCTCGGCCAGGCGCTGGGCATCGCGCGCTACCACCATGACCTTGGCCCCGCGCGCCACCAGGGATTCGACCACGCCCAGCCCGAGGCCGCTGCTGCCGCCGGTCACGATGGCGCGTTGGTTGTTGAGGTTCTGCATAAAATCGCTCCTTGAGGATGGTTGATCCCCAACAACGATTCAGCCAGCCCAAAGGATGCGCTGCGCGTCTACATTTATCGCGGACTAGCGAGCGACCACGTAAAGGCTACACCGGCCCCAGGGTTTCCGAGAACAGGTTGAGCATCGCCTGCCATGATCGCTCGTCGGCGGTCTTGTTGTAGGCAAAACCGGGGAGACCCAGCGCCGCGGCGCCGGGTCGCGTAAAGGCGTGGCCTGCACCCCCATAGAGGTTCAACTGCCAGTCGACGCCCCCCGCCTCCATTTCCTGTTCGAATGCAATACGCTGTTCCAGCGGTACGATGGGATCTTGCACGCCGTTGCAAATGAGGATTTTCGCACGAATGTTTTTTGCATCCTGAGGCCGCGCAGTGCCTAAGCCGGCATGAAAGCCAATAGCCGCTTTTATATCAGCGCCGCTGCGGGCCAATTCAAGCGCCACGGTGCCTCCGAAGCAATAGCCGATCGCGGCTACCCGGGTGCCGTCGACGCCCGGCTGTGCGCGCAGCGTCGATAGCGCCGCCTGGGCACGGCTTCGCGTTCTCATCGGGTCTGCCATGAACAATTTGAGTCGTTCGGCGATCTGCCCGCGGTTTCCGATCACTTCGCCCCCGCCGTGAATATCGAGAGCGAATGCCGCGTAACCGAGCGCCGCCAAGCGAGTGCAGCGCTCGCGATTGAAATCATCGAGGCCTGGCGCTTCGGGTGCAACCAGAACCCCCGGGCGCGGACCGGGGTTGGCATCATCGACGGCGAAGTACCCGACCATCCGCAGGCCGTCGCCGTCATAGGGAAGAACGCTGGTATTGATCATTGGCAATCCTGCGAGATGAGTGGGGGCAATTGGGTCGCGGCCGGAGCGCTTTGTCAAACCTAGGGCGACCGGGTTGTTCCCCGTGCCGCCATAGATGGCTCGGTACTTCGAAAGAGTACGCTATGTTCGAAGAACCATCAGCCCTTCACTATTGCGAGAAAATCTGCAATGGCAATGCACACCGTTGAGCATTCCCCTCAGCGGTACGCACGAATAGCTGGCTTCCTATACCTGGTAATCATCGTTCTCGGTGCTTTTGCTGAGGGATTCGTCGCAAACAAACTGATCATATCGGGTGACGCGGCAACAACGGCTCTCAACGTCATGGCCTCGCCGGAGCTGTGGCGCCTCAGCGTCGCCGGCGATCTGATCGTTGTGTTATGTGCCGTGCCATTGTTGTGGATTGAATATTTGCTGCTCAGGCCAGTTAGCAAGCACCTTGCGTCTGGTCTGCCTTCGCCACTTTGGCGGGCTTAGGGATCATTCGTCCCTTGAAGATGCTGCCCATCCTGCTGCTCGAGATATTCTACAAAGTCCTGTGGCTCATTATTGTGGCGTACCCCCTGTGGTCAAAGGGCACGTTGGCGGATTCACCTGTGGAAGGCATGACCTCGGCGTTTTTGTGGGTGCTATTACCCATCGTCGTTGTACCGTGGGGGTATGTGTTTGCAAATTACATTTACCAACCAAAAAGTAGATCTCGCTAGCGCGATCACGCGGCACCGCAAGCGTGGTCAGGCCTCGATTCCCGCGAGCTTCGCGGACTCGGCCCACAGGCGCTTGGCCGCCGCGTCGTCGCGGGCTTCGGCGGTGGGTGTCGCCGGCCGGCATCTGTAGAAATACTCTCCGCTGACGCTGGCTACATGGGGCGACGAAGCCAGATAGACGAGGGTCTGCGCTCCTTTCTCCGGGGAAATCGCGAAGGTCTTGGCCAGGCGCGCAGCGTGCGAAAGAAAGCCGCCGCTGCCGTTACCGATGCGTGTGGCGACAAAGCCGGGATGCAGGCAGTTCACGGTGACGCCCTTCCCGCTCCAGCGGCGAGAGAGCTCACGCGTGAACAGGATATTGCATAGCTTAGATCGTCCATAGACGTTGAGCGCGGAGAATCCCTTCGCTGATTGTAGGTCATCGAAGTCCAGCACACGTCCCTTGTGCGCATCCGAGGCAGTGTTGACGATTCGAGCCGGCGAGGAAGCGAGCAACCGTTCACGCAAGCCCAGGGTCAGCACGAAATAGGCCATGTGATTGGTGGCGAACGTGAGTTCAAAATTATCTTCGGTCAACTGACGCGAGCCGAAGATGGCGCCCGCATTGTTGATGAGGACGTCGATTCGTGGTTCCGCCGCTGCAATCTCCGCCGCCAGCCGTTTCATTTCGCAGATGCGCGACAGATCGCCGTAGTGTATGGAATGCGCAAGGCTCTTGTCGGCACTTCGCAATCGCGCCAAAGCGGCTTCACCGCGTGTCTTGTCGCGCGCGACAAGGACGATCCGCGCGCCCATGTCCGCGAGGCGTTGTGCGGCGACTTCACCAATGCCCGACGTCGCACCTGTAATGACGACGACCTTACCATGCATGGCTGTATGACCTCTGGGACATGGATATCGTGGGTTGACGAAAAAGGTTCAGTGCCCTAGACAGAAGCCTCAGTACGGGCGCTGCGCCGGATAGCTTGCGGAGGCTGACCGAAATTTCGTAAAAATGCCTCGCGCATCCGGCGGCGATCGACAAAGCCGGTTTCCCGGGCGACGACATCAATCGGGTGATGGCTTTGCTCTATCATCAGCCGTGCGGCTTCAAGGCGCAGTTTCTCGACAGCCTTGGCCGGAGATTGTCCCGTTTCCGCTTGAAAGGCCCGACTGAACTGACGCGGGCTCAGACTTGCCACTTCAGCCAACTTATCGACTGACAATGAGGAACCAAGATTCTTTTCGGCATAAGACAGTGCGTTTTGAATACGGTCCGACTTCGGCGATAAGGCCAGTAATTCCGAATGTTGAGACTGACCGCCGGCGCGTCGATGATGCATCACCAGCTTCTTTGCCACTGATCGAGCGGCTTCCGCACCCAAATCTTTTTCGACCAACGCCAAGGCAAGATCCAGACCAGCCGTCGCGCCTGCCGAAGTCCATATCGGACCATCGACGATGAAAATTCGATCCTCCTCCACCTTTACTTCGGGAAAACGCGCTTGCAATTCTCGGGCGTAATACCAATGCGTGGTGGCGCGGCGGCCGTTCAGCAAGCCCGCCTCGGCAAGGATGAACGCGCCCGTGCAAATGGATGTCACCCGCCTTGACTGCTTTAATCCACGTCGAATGAAATTGAGCAGCCCAGGCGTGGGCTTGGGTGATGCATCCTCGCTTCCAATGATGATGAGCGTGTCAAAGGCCCGGCCGCTGAGGCGTTCTGTTTGGACGACGATGCCCAGAGACGAACGGACGGGTCCGCCGTTCTCGGAGAGCATACGCACCTCGTAGACGCCCTTTCCTGCGACACGATTCGAATATTCAAACGCTGCTTGCGCGGCAAGCCCGATCATCTGAAAACCTTCCTGGATCACAAAGCCGATACGCTGCATCGAAGTTCTCCGCGGGGAAGCATATGTCTTAAAAACGTACTATATACGTCATTTAAGACATTCGCCAGTCGAGATAAGGTATGCGCCATCCGCCGCTCATGGCGGCCAACCAAAGACGGAGACAATCATGACTACTCAACGCAAAGGCACCGCACTCATCACCGGGGCGTCCTCAGGCATCGGTGCCGTTTATGCCGACCGCTTGGCGCGACGCGGTTACGACTTGATTATCGTTGCGCGCAATCGCGGCAAGCTCGACCAATTGGCGACCCGGCTGACGAACGAGACCAAGCGTTCCGTCGAAGTTCTGCCCGCCGACCTCAACGACAAAAGGGATCTGGCTCGGGTCGAAGCGACGCTGAAAAACGACGCCAGCATCACTTTACTGGTCAACAATGCAGGTTTCGGCACTTTCGCCCCGCTGCTCAACAGCGACGTGGATAAAATGGAGGAGATGATCTCGCTCAACGTCAGCGCGCTTACCCGGCTGACTTATGCAGCAGTTCCGGGATTCGTTGCGCGTGGCACTGGCACGATCATCAACATTTCATCCATCGTTGCGATCTCGCCGGAAACGCTGAACGGTGTGTATGGAGGCAGCAAGGCCTATGTGCTGGCTTTCAGTCACTCGTTACAACACGAACTGGCCTCCAAGGGTATTCGCGTTCAGGCCGTTCTGCCCGGCGCCACCGCGACGAACTTCTGGGATGCAGGCGGGATGCCCGTGCACAATTTGCCATCCGAATTGGTCATGACGACCGAGAACCTCGTCGATGCAGCTCTGTCCGGACTTGATCAGGGTGAACTAGTCACCATTCCGGCACTGCCGGACAAAGCGGAGTGGGATCGGTTCGAAGCGGCGCGTCGCGACATGTCGACCCGCCTGTCGCGCACGAGCCCGGCGGCGCGCTATGGCGTCAAGGCACTCGCCAAAGCATTGTAAAAGCGATCGGCGCCCGGTTTAGACCGGGCGCCGACTATCGGACCTGTCCGCTTAGGCGAAAACCTTCACGATAGGCACATCTTGATGTATTTCCATGATATCGGTCAAACCGGAAACCGGACCGACGGAGATCGCAGCAAATCTTTGACGATATTCGGCGCAAAGTCGCACCATTCGATACCGACGGCCTCCTTGAGCTTCCGCGAGACATGCGCCTTGACCACGGCGATGCGCGGCGATGGCGGCGGCAGCTCGATGCGAACCTCGATGAGAGTGTGAAGACGCAAATCGCAATCGGACTTCATGAGCGCTCCGCTCAAACTGAGGTTCTTCATGCACCCGTCAACTCTGGCCAAGGAGGCTGCTGACACGCGGACGGGTATATTCACGCGGAACCGCTCTCCCCAGCGATGTTCGAATCCATTCCCTAGATGCGCCATGAGATATCTCCTTCGGATTCTATTGGACCGCGGCCGAGCCATACGATAGCAGTGCGCAGATTCACCAAGCGCCCGCCCCGGCACGCGGCTCGACCACCATTTTAGGAAGCGGAATATGCGCTGGAAAGGCAGCGTCCGGCTCAATCCAGGTAACCCTCTCGAGCAGGCAGTGACTTGTTTTCGAGGGCAAGTCCGGTAGCAGCACTGGTGCAAACATCCGCTGTTTGGTGGCGTCGGATTATGTGCCGTAATGATAGAGCCGACTGTTCGGTAACCCACGGAGGCGTGACATCGACCTCACCGTTCGCCAGTTCTTATTGTGCGCGTATGTTCGCTGACAGACAGACAATTGCGGGCCACGACCCTATGCTCGGCGCTCATACACGAGGAAATCCCATGAAACAGCAGTTGGCGACGACACTCATGATCATCGGTGTATTGCTCGGACCCGCCGTGGCCCTGGCCACCGAAGACTCAGACGCGGATCGTTCGCATCCGAAGGCGTTCGTCAAGGATTCGGCGATCACGACTGCAGTCAAGGCCAAGCTTGCTGCCGAGCACATCACGAGCCTGGGGAATATACACGTCGATACCGATGCCGATGGCGTGGTGTGGCTGCATGGAACTGCGCACACCCAGGCAGCGGCTGACAAGGCCGTAGCCATCGCCCGCGAGACTGAAGGCGTCAAAGGGGTGCACAGCCGCATCACCGTCAAGAAAGACGACTGAGCGGTCGAGTCGGCGTCGAATCGGAATTCGTACTTACCGACGGCATGCGTTAAACGGTAATCTCCACTCTATTGCCGTCAGGATCGAGCGCCACACTCTCATAGTAACCGTCGCCGGTCCTTCGCGGTCCATCCAAGATCGCAAAGCCGTCTTCTTTCAGTCGTCGTGATAGCTCGTCGACCTGTTCGACGGAGCCCACCGAGATTGCGATGTGAGTCAGTCCCATCCGTTGAGCGCCGGGCTCCAAAACAACCGGTGAGAGCTTGCTTGTCTGCATGACTTCGATACGCGCACCGCCCTCGAAACTGAGAAAGATGGATCTAAAGCCCTTCGACGGATTGGCGTACTCGCGCCCGGCGTCCGCACCAAAATACTTCGCGTAGAATTGTTTGCTCCGCTCCATGTCTGTAGTCCACAGAGCTACGTGTTCAATCGTTGCTTTCATATCAACTTAGCAGCCTCCGACAGAGCCTAAGCCAGCGATGCGCGTCCGGTCATCGTACGCCTACTCCTACCCGCGGGACTATAGGTGCCGCACGGCGCATGGCTACGCCGCAGGTTTCTTGGGAAGCAGCCTGTCGTACTCCTTTTTGACGACCGCATAACATTCACAGCTGCGCTTCTCCAACCCGTCGCGGTCGAGTACCGAGATGTGGCCGCGCGCGTATCGAATCAGCCCGGCCTGCTGCAACTTGAGAGCGCCCTCGGTCACGCCTTCGCGGCGCACGCCCAGCATGTTGGCGATCAGCTCCTGCGTCATGACCAATTCATTGCCCTGCAGACGGTCCAGGCTCAGCAGCAGCCACCGGCAGAGTTGCTGGTCCAGCGAGTGGTGCCGGTTGCACACCGCCGTCTGCGCCATCTGGGTGATCAGCGCCTGGGTGTAGCGCAGCAGCAGGTGCAGCACGGGGCCCGCCCGGTTGAACTCCTCCTTCACGATCTGCGCCTTCAGCCGCAAGCCCAGTCCGGCGCTTTGCACGACCGCGCGGCTCGATGTGGAATCGCCGCCCATGAACAGCGAAATGCCGACGATGCCCTCATTGCCGACCACGGCGATCTCGGCGGAGGCGCCATTCTCCATCACATACAGCAGTGAGACGATGGCGGTCGTTGGAAAGTACACATGGCTCAGCGTGCCGCCCGA
>Ga0073928_10008881_pt1 | contig 12425 bp, 9 predicted proteins | sample PaiPotPPA55metaG_FD_76969 | JGI IMG/M metagenome (GOLD analysis project Ga0073928, IMG submission 76969) | Iron sulfur acid spring bacterial and archeal communities from Banff, Canada, to study Microbial Dark Matter (Phase II) - Paint Pots PPA... ...
AAAAAGAGGAAGTCGCGTCGGGATTCTGCAGCAGTTGCGGGGAGATTTGCGGCCGCCGCGGTATGCGATGGTCGGTGACTTCGGTATGCGCCACATCAGTGCTCGGCGATGCCGGCATGTGGCACGCGGTGCAGTCCGGATGATCCGGATGGTGTTTGCCTCCGAAAGCGGCGCCATGGCAAGCGAGGCACCTGCCTCGATAGAATGCGACTCGCTCGTCCGCCGAGCAGGACCGATGCGGATCGTGGCAGCTCGTACAAGACATGGCGTCGCCCGATTTCTTCTTGCACTGGCTCTGCGCTAAAGCCTCCACGTGGCTGACGGCGCCCAGTCCCGACCCCTTTGTGTCGACGAGGAGGAAGTAGCGAATGTAGTCGGAGAGCGCGTCGCCGGGCTGGAATTCGTAGGCATGACGTCCTGGACGTTCAACGGCAGCCTTGCCTTCCAAGTGGCACTGCATACAGATGTCATCGCGCCGCGTCGGCGTCAGCTTCGCGGGATTGACAATCGCACCGCCGCTGACGTGCGCACGACCGGAACCATGGCAGCGCTCGCAGGCCACGCCGTTGTGACTGAACGGAGGCTCGGGATAGCGGTTGTCGGTGCCCTCAGCGGGGACTTGCATTCCACTCACATGGCAACGCAGGCAGCTGGTGTAAGCGGGAAGGTTTAACGGGATTTCGCGTGCGGCCTGATAGGCCGGAGCCGTGTCCCAGATCTGCTTGTTCGCGTACCAGTTCACCGGAGACTCGAACAGAAATCCGTCGGTCTCAAACAGGTAGGTGAGGCCGCGGCGTCCTGAGCCGATGTAGTACAGCAACTCGCGCGTACCGTGAAGTTCCGGATCGCCCGGCCGGTCGAAGCTTAACCAGGCGCGTCCATTCTCGCTGTAGATGCGATAGTGTACTCTGGAGCTCTTGTGCGTGAACTCGGCTGGCATGAAGCCGTCAATTGCAGGGCCGCTGGCGCGCGCCATCGAGGTACGCTGGTAAGACTCGTAGATCGCGGAATGGCACCCGGCGCAGGCTTGGTTGCCCACGTAAGCGTCTCGGTCGGAGACTTTGGCAGGCGTAGCGTGCTTTGCGCTTGGATTCTGCGCCGCTGAGGCGGCGGCTGACCACACCACGAGGAAAAGCAATCCCACCGCGGGCCACTCCCGCCATCCAGAGCGAATCACGTTTTGCCCAACACAGTACAGGTCCATTCTCACCGCACTTTCGGCGAGCTGCTGCCACTCGATTGTCCACTCCAGAGAATCCCAGGCCACCGGAAGCGCAATCTCGAATCGCGCCAGCCCCTTGCGGTCGAGTTCCGCTTTCACTGTTCCCGTCGGACGATGCTGGTCCGTCTGTACGTAATCGACGTTGAACCCGAGTTCCTCGATGCGCCGCAGCGCTTCCAGCCCCGGAGAATCCTGGCTGGCGACAATTCCCTGATCGCCCATGAGCGTCGTAATGTAGGCGAAATTGGCCGGGGCACTACCGAGGCAGGTTCGTTCCGGCAGATGGTCCCAGAGCACTTCGCCCAGCCCTACGACTTTTTTCTTCATCGTTCCATGCCGGGGGTGCGCGTCCTGGAAAACCTTCTCACTTCGAAGCGGAAACGAGGGAGGCAGTATCGTGCGTGCTTATAGAAAATCTGGGGGAGCCGTTGGCTCCCCCAGGTTGGTTCGTGGTTGAGCGCCGCGGTTAGAAGGTAACCCGGAAGCCCACCTGGAACTGTCGCATCTGGCTGTTCGCCTCCAGACTGTTGATAATGCCGTTTCCGCTGCAGTCAATGCAGTTATTGGGATTGGCATAGATGGGATGGTTGAATACATTGAAGAACTCCGCCTGGAACTGAGCTTTGACCTGCTCAGTGATCGTGAAATTCTTAAAGATGGACATGTCGGATAGGAACTCGCCCGGCCCGGTGAATGAGTTCCGCTGGATGTTGCCGAAAGTCCCAATCTGGGGGCGGGTAAACGGTCCGCTGACCGCGCCGTTCGTGGCAAGCGGGGCCACCGGGGTAAAGTAGACTACCTGCCTGGTTTGATTGTTGAAGCTGGAGGACCCCTCGTGGAAGCTGCCCGTGAGGTTGGGACGGCACGGTCCCGTGTCTCTGTCCGCGTTGCATGCGCCATAGCTAGGGGAGAACGGCAGACCGCTGCCGATTACCATGGTTGCGTTCCATTGCCACCCGCCCAGCACCATGTCAACTCCGCGGTTCACGTTGCCCATGAAGTGCTTCCCTTTGCCAAACGGTAGTTCATAGAGTGAGGTCAAGATCAGAACGCTGTCACGGTTGAAGTCCCCACGCCCGTAACCCTGACGCAGATCAGGCTGATAGCTGCCGTCGTTGTCGTAAGCTCGGGAGTAAGTGTACGAGCCGTTAACCGTCAAGCCACTGGCGGTGCGATGATCCAGCTTGATCTGCAATGCCCGGTAAGAGTTGACTCCGTCGTCGCCGTTATAGCCAAAGCTGTAACCGGAGCAGCACGTCACGGTAGTCGTTACGCCATTCTGATCGGTGTAAGGAGTCGAAAAGGCGTTATTATACGGCGCTCGTTGGTTGTAGGTCAGAGTGGGGAAACCCACAACCGTCGCCTGGTTCGGGTTGTACGAGTTACCATCACCCTTGAATACATGGCTCCCGTGGTTGGCCACGTAGGCCACATCCACGCTGGTCTTGTTCGTAAGCTGCCGCTGGACAGTAACGTTCCAGGCATCCACCGTCGGCGGTACGACCTTGTCTGGCCGAATGTGCGGCCCCACGTTGAGCGCCAGGCACGTGCCAGTCGATCCAGCCGCGCAAGGCCCAAACAACGGAAGGATCCCGTTGGACGGGACTACGGGGAACTGGTTTGGCGTAGGCCCGGTGGTAATAAAGTTGAACGCGGGCGTCTTGTTGTCATTCGTAGGCCCGTTGATGTTCTGGTTGGCCAGAACCGGCAGGTTCTGCGTCACGGTGTGTCCAAACAGCGACCCAAAAACGCCGACGTCAAAACTGCGCCCGTATCCCATGCGAACCACCGTCTTGGGGTTCAGCTCATAGGCGATTCCAATCCGCGGGGCGAAGAGTTTGTAGTTGTTGCGGGTGTTGCCGTTGTCACTGATGTTTCCATAACCCGCAACCCGAATCACGCCTTCGGGTAGCACGGCGAAGCCGCCATCACCCTTGCCGCTGACGGACTCCGGAGTGTAGAACTCCCAGCGCAGACCGTAGTTCACAGTCAGTTTTTGAGTTGCGCGCCACGTGTCCTGCGCGTAAAAGAAATAGCGGTTTTGCGTCTCGATCGAACTCTGTTCCGTGGGCGAACCAACATATCGGTTGAAGGCGGTTACCTCCCCAAACAGGAAAGTAGCGATATCCAAGCCACCCGTGCTGTTGTCGGACGTGCCTTGGTGATTGAAGTTGAGGATGCCAGTACGGTTCGCGTCCGAAGGAATTCGCAAGTTCGTCGCGTGCCGCAAATCGACACCGAACTTGAACTGGTGGTTACCCTGTATCTTCGTCCAGTTGTTTGCGAACTGAATACCCTGCTCTTTCTCGGTCAGGGGGCAATTGCAGCGGCCGATGTTAAGGCCTTCTCCTATGCCATTCGAACCGGCGGTGTTGACGCCAATCGTCTGGTCAAAAACCAGGGCGGGCAGTCCGTTCGTCGAAGCGTCGGAAGTATTCAAGCCGGGCAGTCCCAAGGCCGATGCTGCTGTCGTATTGCCTTGCTCGAACTTTGTGGAATGCGGGTTGTAGCGGAAGTATCCAAAGCGGAAGTCTGTCAGCAGGCTGCTGCTCACAGTGTAGTTGAATCCCGTCGCCAAACTGTAGTTTTGGATCAACGACTGACCCGCCAGCCCCAGATAGCCAAGTCCTGGCCCGCCAATTTTATCTCCAAAGACAGGTGCGCCGGAGAGCAGGAAATGCGCGTGCGTGTAGCGGCCAAAAATCTGAAGCTTTTGGTTCGCGGAGTAATCAACGCGCCCCGTATATTGGTAGTCGTTGAAGCTGCCGCTTCCGCTGGCCGTATAGTTGTCCACCGTGCCGACACCATCGCTGGCGGCTTTATTAACACCGGTGGCATTGGGCGCCGGCAACAGACCTAGAATTTTCTCCGCCACTCCAGTGGGGTCATAAGTCTGCAGCGTACTCATGGGGATGATGTTGCCAGTATACGCAGTACGCGACCCCTGAGGTTGCCACGGGTTATATACTTGGCCGGCACCGCCTCCGAGGCCCGCCGTGAGGTATTCGCTCAGGTCGCAGACCGTGCTGGCCGCCGTGAGACAGGTGTCGCGAACCTTCTGGGTCGGGACTGTGATCTGCAGCGACACACCCGAGAGCCGCCGCGTCCCTTCGTAATTGCCAAAGAAGAACAATTTGTTCTTGATGATCGGACCACCCACCGCGCCGCCATATTGCTTCCAGTTATTCGGAGAGGCCTTGCCGGAAAAGGGATTCGTTGCCGGGTCGACCGGATCCAAATCGTAGAAATATCCACTCCCGTGGAAGCTATTGCTCCCCGACTTTGTCTGAGCCGTCATGATCCCAGCCAGAGCCTTGCCGAACTCGGCATCGTAGTTTTGGGTTGTGATTTTGGTTTCTGTCACCGAGTCCAGACTTGGGTTGACGATGATGATCCCCAAAATCGGATCTTGATTGTCAGTGCCGTCCAATTCATATCCGGTACCGCTGAAGTGCTGTCCGTTCACGTAGACCTGTTTGCTGCCTTGGGGATTTTCCGTAGCAGCGTGACCCCAGCCCTGTATCTGGGTCCCAGGCGAAAGCAATTCCAGGCTCTGGAAGTTTCGGTTGAATATTGGAAGTTCTGCCAGCTGTTTTCCGCTAAACTCGATGGAGACATCGGCGCGGTCGGTTTTGAGCTGAGGCGCTTCGCTGGTGACTTCTACCGTCTCCGAGGACCCGCCGACCTGAAACTTGCCATCGACGCGCACCCCGGTATCCGCCGACACTTGGATGTTCCTAAATTCCAGGACCTTGAAACCTTGAGCTTCAATACGCACCACATAGACGTCTGGGATCAAGTGCGTAACGTCGTAGTTGCCACTATCGTTGCTCGTGGCGTCGGTGGAAACATTCTTGGTCTGGCTCGTTACTGTGATCTTAGCTCCGTTCACCGCGGCCCCGGATGGGTCTGCCACTGAACCCAGAATGCTGCCGTAGACGGCCTGACCGAGTGCGCTCGGCACCCACAAACAGCACAGGAGACTGCACACAGCCACTAAGATCCACACTGATCTTTTCATTAACTTCCTCCTCAGACGTTGCCCCACGAATGTGCCCCGGAAATGCAGAGGGAGACCTGACAACACCATGTGCAGTCGTAGTACAAAACAATTAACTGGATTATGTTTCACTAAGTTTGATACCGTTACATGGGCGTAAAGTCCCAGCGTTGCAGTGAGATACATGGTTCCGTTACTTCTCGGTAATATGGCTGTCACTCACACTTTCGCACTCGGTCGCCCAGAATGCTTCCAGCAAATAGATAAAGTTATTAAAAGTCATAGCCTGCACAGCTCCGAATCTCTCTGCAAGCTGCTGCGCTACCTCGCCGAACATTCCCTGGACCACCCCGGGATCGCCCTCAAGGAGTACCAAATCGCCACCGAAGTCCTGGGCCGTCCCGCCGGATTCGACCCCCAGAGTGATTCCACCGTCCGCGTCCAAGCGGGACGCCTGCGAGTAAAGCTCGCCGAGTACTACGCGCATGAAGGTCCGGACGATCCGATTGTGGTCGAGATTCCCAAGGGCTCGTACGCGCTGACGTTTCACTTGCGCTCGCCCAAATTAGGAGTTCAACCCGCGGCTGCTCTGCTTTTCGAACCTGCGGCGGAGAAGGAGGAGGAGGAGGCTCCTCGCTTCACCCGCGGTTGGGTGATCACGATTGCGGTCTTTTCCGTTGTGCTTGCGGTGTCGTTGTCGGCCACCGCCATCCTGCTGTCGCAACGCCTGCGCATGCAGGCTGGTAGTCAGACTGCTCCCGCCGCCTATCAAATTTTCTGGAATCGTTTCTTGACCGGCCCACAGCAGCCCTGGGTGATCTTCAGCAATGGCAGCTTTGTCGGAAGGCCTGAAACCGGCATGCGGTACTTCAACCCTTCATCCGACGCACAGAGTTTCATTCTCGACCACTACACTGGCGTGGGAGAGGTGCTGGCTATTCACGAACTTGACCACGTTTTCGCTCTTCTCAATCGCCCGATTCGCGTCAAGCGCGGCGCCCTGTTTTCTCTCGACGACGCCAAGAACAACGACTTGATTTTCGTTGGCTCCCCCTCCGAAAATCTCACCCTGCTCGATATCCCTGGAACTCAGGAGTTTGTTTTTCGCCGTCTTGATTCCGGGCCTCGGAAAGGAGATCTTGCCGTATTGAACGTTCATCCCCAGCCGGGTGAGCCGAAAGCATTCCTGGGAACGCCAGCAAATCAGCCCACCACGGAGGACTATGCGGTCGTGAGCCTTCTGCCCGGGCTGGATCCCTCACGCTCAATCCTGATCCTGGCCGGTGATACTACTTTCGGGACCCAGGCTGCGGTCGAGTATGTTTGCCGGGAAGACTCCGTCAAGGAATTGCTGGGGCGGCTGAAAGTCTCGAAACCAGGCGAACTGAAGCCCTTCGAAGCGCTTCTGCACGTGAAGATCGCGCACGGAGTTCCCGTCCTGACTGATTTGATATCGGTTCGCAATCGCAGCAACTGAAAACTTCGGCCCGGCTGCGCTATTTCTACGGCGCCGTCAAATGCGGATCCAATTCCGATGCCCGCTGAAACTCTTTCTTGGCTTCGTCGTTGTGACCCTGCTGGCTCAATGCCATCGCCAGCTGATAATGCGCCGGCGCGTAATTCGGCTCTGAGCTGATGGCCGAGCGGAATTGCGCGATCGCCCCGTCCACATCCCCCGCACCCAGCAGCCTCTTTCCCGAATTCGTCGCAAACGTCGCCGCCTGCAGATTGTTGGTAAAGGCGGCGATTTTCGCTCCCGCCTTCGCTTCCTCGGCCGCGCCTTGCGCGTCGCCTAACTGACGCAGCACCCCCGCCAGCGTGGTATGCGCTCCCGCAAAGTCCGGTTGCAACCGAATCGCCTCTCTCAACGCCGCTGCGGCTTCCGGTAGTTTTCCCTGCTGCTTGAAGATCGTGCCCAGAGTGTAATGCGCTTCCGCATAGTCGGGCTTATTCTGAATCGCCCCTTGCAGCTCCGTAGTCGCCTTGTCGAACTCGCCTCTCTGCCAGAACAGAATCCCGAGCGTGTAGTGGGCATCCGCCAAGTCGGGCTGCAAGCGGATCGCGTTCTGGAATTCCGGAATCGCTTTGTCGAGCTGATCCTTCATTTTGTAGGCCAGACCCAGGTTGTAGTGCAGGGAGGCATTGTCCGGCGCCAACTTCAGCGCGGCCTCTAATTCGGTGATGGCCGAATCGAAGTCCGCGCGCTGCATGTAGGCAATGGCTAAGTTGCCACGAAACGCAGCGTCGTCCGGGCGCAGTTGGGCAGCTGTCTTGAATTTAGGAATTGCCCCTGCTGCGTCCCCCTTCTGCACCAGGGCCAAGCCCAGATCGTTGTATGCCTCGGCATCCTGGGGCCGCAACTTCACCGATTCGCCGAAGGCGGCGACGGCGCAGTCGGCATCTCCGGAGCGCTGGCAGGCGAGGCCCAGCTCAATCTGAGCTTCGGGCCAATCCGGTTTCAGCGCAACCGCCTTGCGAAATTCCTCGAGCGCATCGTCCTTTTTGTTTTGTGCGGTACGAGTCTTCGCCAGATAGTAATGAGCTGCAGAATCCTGGGGCGCCAGCGCGACCGCTTTCCGCAATTCGCCTTCGGAGTCATCCAGTTGCTGGCGCTCGAGATGAACCACGCCCAGATGAAAGTGGGACTGTTCTAGGTTCGGTTGCAATCGCAAGGCATCTTTAAAGGCGACTTCCGCGTCGGCAAATTGATTTCGCTGCGCCAGGATTGTGCCGAGGTCATCGCGCAGGTCGGCGCGCTCCGGGGCGAGTTCTACGGCACGTCGCATCTCTGAAGTAGCCTCGTCTGGGTCGCGTTGACTCAGAATCCTTGCTAATGTTCGGTGAACCTCGGCGTTTTCTGGCGCAATCTTCAATGCCGAGCGCGCTTCCTGCTCACCTTCGGCCGACTTTCCTTGTCGCCACAGGATACTGGCCAGTGTCAGCCGCGCCTCCACCAGTCCCGGCTTGGCCTTAAGAGCGGCTCGAAGGTGCGTCACCGCGGCATCCCCTTCCCCTTGCTGCACGAGCACCCAGCCCAACGCCGACTGTGCATCCGCGTCATTGGGAGCGAGCCGCACCGCCTTTTCGAATTCAGCGCGGGCGTGCGCCATGTCTCCGCCCTTGACCGCCTCTTGCCCACGCAGCAGCGCCACCCGCTCGGCGGATTTCGCGGGAGCAGCCGCCGTCTGTGCCCGCAATCCGGCGCTCGCCGCAAGGAGTGCGACGCTAAAAAAGTAAACGAAACCGGCCCGGTGTCGAAACCCGATGAAATGCACGATTGGTTGGAAAGATGCTCCGCCTTTTCCGCATTATATCCAACGCCCCGAGCGCTTTCGTATGGTATGAATAGGCGAGCCCCGCTTCTTCTCGGCGAACTTTTCGCGAACTTCGCGGCTCTTCTCTGCGCACTCTGCGATTGAAGATCTTCGCCGCCGAGCACCAGCAAGTCGCAAAGAACGCGCGAGTTTTCGCAGACTTGCCAGCAGACGTTAAATTATGATCTTTTCGCGACGAGCTTTCCTGCAACTCTCCAGCGCCGCGGCGCTCTCGCCGGCGTGGCCGCACATTTCACCGCTCTCCCCCAACTCAGACCGCTCCGTCCTGTGTCGCAAGCTGGCCTCCGATCCCCTTCGCCCCCAGTACCACTTGCTTCCCGCGCATAACTGGATGAACGATCCCAACGCTCCCATTTTCTTCCGTGGCCGCTATCACATGTTCCATCAATACAATCCTCAAGCTGCGGTCTGGGGCAACATGAATTGGGCGCACGCCACCAGCCTCGACATGATTCACTGGCAGCACCAACCCATCGCTCTCTCCCCCACTCCCGGCGGCCCTGACCGCGACGGCGTTTTCAGCGGCAGTGCCGTCCTCGACCACGGCCAGCCAACCGTGATTTACACCGGCGTCGCTCCGCCCGCGTCCGAAGCCGAAGCCACGTTGCGCGACGGCCTTCACACCTGGCGCGAAGTGCAATGTCTCGCTGTAGCGCAAGACGACGGCCTTCGAACCTGGCAGAAACTCTCCGAACCCGTGATCGCGGCTCCTCCCGCGGGACTCGCCATCACCGGCTTCCGCGATCCCAGTCTCTGGCGCGAAGGGAATGACTGGATGCTGATTCTCGGGTCCGGCATCCGCCACCAAGGCGGCGCCATCCTTCTATATAGCTCGCCCGATCTGCGCCACTGGACGTACCTGCATCCGCTGTTCGAAGCCGCGCCCACCACCGAGAAGAGCGTCAACGACAATAGCGTCAACCCCGTCGACACCGGAGAAATGTGGGAGTGCCCAGATTTTTTCCCCCTCGGCGACAAGCATGTGTTACTGATCTCCACCATGGGCAAAGTTCGATGGAAGGTCGGCACGTACACAAACCGCCGCTTCACGCCGGAAAAAGAAGGCGTCGTCGATTGGGGGGCTTACTATGCCGCGAAGACCATGCTCGATGCAGAGGGCAATCGTATTCTCTGGGGATGGATTACCGAGACCAGGCCAGATGCCGACCTCATCGCCGCCGGATGGGCCGGCGCCATGTCACTCCCCCGCGTCTTGTCCCTGAATTCAGAAAATGAACTAGAAATGAACGTAGCCCCCGCAGCGCAGCAACTCCGATCCGTGCACATCGGTATCGCGTCGAACACCACCCCGGATGCGCGCCGGCGGATTCTCGATGCTCTTCTTATTCACAACCTGGCCGCCAAACTGAATCTGGAACTCACAGCCATGAAGGATACGTTTTCCATTCACTTGCACTCCGACAACGAAGAGGACTTCGCAACGATCTCCTGCACCACCAAGTCAGGAAGTCGAGAACTTCGCGTAAACACCGTAACAGCACCGGTCTCCGGGGCGCCGGGATCCCCGTTGCACTTGCACCTCTTCCTCGACGGATCGGTTCTCGAAGTCTTCGTCAACCGAACCACCGCCCTCACCGCGCGAATCTATCAAATCCCCTCTGGCCCCCTGCGACTGAAAATAGAAGGCGACGACGGGCTCGCGAAATTCGACGCCTGGCAACTAACCCCAATCTCCAAAGACCGTCTCACCGCCTCCCTTTGCCCTTGACCGGCGTGAGGTTAACCCGCGCCGTCAACATTTCGCACACGGGATCGGATTTCGGCCTGCGCATGATAGCGCACTGAACGACTGGGGTTGGCTTGCCGATTCGGACTGTCCACACCGGGTTGTTCCACGCTCCTTCCATGGGTGCCCTGGCATTCACGAGACTGGATCTTTTTCTAGAGGTCTGCGCCGCTCTCAAACAACCTCGCGACCTCCGTATTCGGGAGTCGGAGTTCTTCACGCTCGCACTTCTCTGCAGGGCAGCATCCGCTCGTGCGGAATAATCATGCCCGAGCTGGCCCGTAAACGTAAGGGTGAAAAAATGTCTCTCTTTGCCATCACCATATCCTCCGTGATCTGCTTGGTCGAACCTGCCGCACGTGCCGCCAATTTGCTTTCAAGTAGCTGCAAGACACGTTGAGTGCGGGACTGGAATTGCGGACTGGAGGATTGCCGCAAGGATTCCGGGCTATCTCCGCTTAACGGAGGCGGCGCTTCTTCGCGCCAGATATTGCTGATCGAGCGCTTGACGGATCAGCGTCTTGATGACCGCTTGTCGGCTGATGTTCAACTCCTTGGCAGCCCCGTCCAGTTCTTCCAGCATGCCCGACGCGAGGTCCACATTCACCCTTTGGATTGGACCCATCATGCGCCCTTTGTTGGTGACGAACCGTGACACATCCCTACCTTCGTCCGCAAGGCGGGCGATAGCTTCTGCCGACACTGGTTTCCGCCGGCTTCGAGTGTTCTTCATAAAGTTGTCGCTCCTGCTTGGTGGCCTTCCAGAGGGTCATAAGGTGGTAGTACTTCTCCCTCTTCGTCCTCACGCACTTCGAAAATGACGGTGTACAACTGCTCGCTCGCCCGCCCAGCCGATTGCCCGGTACTGTTCGGGCAAATCCGAGCGCTGGTCAAGATAGTACGGGTGCGAGAAAACCTCCTGCACCTCTTCGAATCCGACGCCTCTTTTCGGGTTGGCCCTTAGTCGATCACTCTTCCGCCCATCGAAGCGAAATCGCATGAGTATAACAGTTATACCATATGAGATCGCGTTATGCTAGACGGACGGTGAGAAGCGGGCCCAGATTCCGCGTGTGGGAGGGCGCCTCCATTCGCCGCCTGGAATTGATTCGGGTCGGTGAAAATAAGTACGTCAGCGCCGAGTGTTTAAGCGCGCTCCAAGGGCAAGTAGGCATGCTGGTTTGCCCCCTGCTCCGCCGCTTCGTATAGATTGCAGCTCGCTTGAGTTTCATCGGCGTGGATAGTTCTCAATGTCACAGCACAAAAGTGGACCATATGATCCGGAGACCGCTGCATCGACGAGGCGTTCAGACCACCGGGCACTCAGCACGTTACTGGACGGTCAGCATAACCGCTGTCGCGGGCTGAGTGGAACCTGCCGTGCGAGTAACGCTGATGGTATAGGTGCCAGCCAACCTGCCACCCATGCCGCCACTTCCACGACTAGGATTGCTCCCGCCACCGCAAGCCACCTGGGACACACAGCCTGCAACCAGCAGGAACACAAGGTAGTAGCTCAATATTTTCCAACGATTGGGTGCGGCCATCCCCGCCGTGCCCAGGAGGATCGCTGGCAGGAGCAGCCAAGTGGAATAAATCGGACTTCGCCGACCACTCGGGAACTGCGCGAGGGCTGCAACATTGACCGCGGATCCTCGGTCCGGGGCCGCCAACATTTGGGGCCCACTCAGCCGCTGCCTCAGGTTGTGCACAAGTCCCACACCAACCGCAGTGGGCAAGCCCATAGCACGGCTCATGAAACTGGACACCTTGTCGGCCTTCCCGATAGAAACAGCGACAGCTTCTATCTTGCGTGGGCGAGCGGTACAACCGTTATGGGATGAGACTGCGCTGCAGATCGACGATCAACCTACGACCTTTGGGTTATGAGCCCTGCAGAATAAACGACAGCAATGCATTCAACGACTTGACGGCGCCGGGAACGACACAGAGTCATTAAAAAGACACGAAAGCACAGTTATCGGACCACTGTCGGAACACTGTTCAATCTTGTCAGCTTCGCTGCTTGGCGACATCCTGAAAATCTTGTATGGTCCGTGCACGCAGTTGCGCCCACAGTCCCATCTCGCTATCGTTTCTGCAAAGCACTGGCGAGTCACA
>Ga0073928_10008882_pt1 | contig 12425 bp, 9 predicted proteins | sample PaiPotPPA55metaG_FD_76969 | JGI IMG/M metagenome (GOLD analysis project Ga0073928, IMG submission 76969) | Iron sulfur acid spring bacterial and archeal communities from Banff, Canada, to study Microbial Dark Matter (Phase II) - Paint Pots PPA... ...
CACCTTTTCCGCGGGCAACCAGCGGCTTGTCGTTTCGGAATGGGGGCGGAGTTGTGCGCGGGGCCGCGGAAAAAGTGTCAGTCCCCTGGCAGAAAAGCGGTCTTGCCCATGCCAACTTTCGAGGGAGCCGCTTCTTGGGTCATCGAGTAGAATCGTATGGACGTTGGCGGGGATTGGCACGTTTTCCGCTTCTAACAAAACGCCCGTATATCAGTGGGGGTACTGGGGGATAGAACGGCGGTTTCCTAAACCGCAGGTCAAAGGTTCGAATCGTAGCGTGTCCCAGGTGCCCATTTCACGAGAACACCATGACAACCGCAAATCGAGTTGAAACGAACCCCAAAGTCATGTTGGGTAAACCCGTAATTCGCGGAACGCGGATTCCGGTGGAGTTGATTCTTCGCAAGCTAAGCGAGGGCGCTCACGAGCCCGACTTGCTTGACGCTTACCCCCGACTGTCGCGCGAGGATATCCAGGCGGCCTTGGCCTATGCCGCCGATGTGTTGGCCCATGAGGAAACCGTGGAGTTCGAGCCCGCGCGGGAATGAGCATGGTGTTTCTCGCCGATGAAAGCTGCGATCACGCGGTGGTACGCGCGCTTCGAAAGGCGGGGCACGATGTCTTGGCTGTATCCGAGATATCGCCTCGTGCCGATGACGATGCCGTCTTGGAGCTCGCCCGGCACGAACAACGCATTTTACTTACTGAAGACAAGGATTTCGGTCAGCTCGTCTATGCCGATGGGCATGCTACGGCGGGAGTGCTTCTGATTCGTTATTCGCCTGCGTCACGTCCGATGTTGCCGGGAGCAGTCCTGAAACTGATCGTCGATCGCGGGGCGGACCTTCAAGGTCGATTTGTCGTCATGAGCCCAGGGCGCGTTCGTCTAGGACGCAAGCCAAAGTAGTGGCGATTTGGGGGTGTCGTCGCAGCGCACCTGAAGTAAGAAGTTCAGACGGGGGATGCTTTTGGGGGCCATCGGGCGCCGCGTGGGCCGATTTGAGCTGGCTCCACGGCGGAACGATTTTCCTGACGAATGTCCGGGCGTTATTGTGACTTGGGGCTCGCCATTCAGCTCCGCATGCCGCACTGGCACCGAAGGCCGAGCGGCCCGGGATGGAGCTAACAGATCGGCGCCGCGTTTGTTGTTGTCGAAAGTGCCTGGTTTGGCGAGCTCCGCGTGCAGCGGCCTTGACCGGCGCGCATCACCTGGACGATTTCTTGTGCCGACATTCCCTGCCGAAGCATTTCGAGTTTGATCGCGGCCTCCATTCGCCGCACTTCAATTTTGCGAGATTCAACGAAAGCAATCACCGCTGCCAGGCAGCAGCCCAAGAAGAAAACGCATACCATGCCAAGAACGCGTCCGTTAGGTCCGGTCAAAGCATCAAAGAAATCTTGCATGGCCAGGGTCTCCTGAGTTTGCTCCGATGGGTCTCTGGTGCTTCAGCTGCCGCTTGACGTAGGCTGCAGTGTGGCCTCAATCGATTGGCGCGGGGCTTCCTGGTATCCTATTCGTCTTTGGACGCGGAAGATTTTTGATGTTTTGCCAAAAAACGGCGGATGAACCGAAGTGCAATAACCGCGAGGCGATGTGCGCGCCGGTGCTATTGCTTGATCGCTACCGAGAATCTGCGACAATCGTTGCGTCATACCTGATGACGCATTACGGAGGCCAATGGTGTCCGCCTCGGATTCGCAGCGCTTGGGTGCTGATCGGAACCTGCTCTTCGGCATCCTGGCCCTTCAGCTCGATTTCGTGACGCGCGACGCCTTGATCCAGGCGATGAACGTCTGGGTGCTCGACAAGATCAGACCGCTCGGGCAGATCCTGATCGAGCATGGAGCGCTGGCCACAGACCGGCATGAACTCTTGGACGCCTTGGTCCGAGAGCACCTGAAGCAGCATAGCAACGATCCGGAAAAGAGCCTGGCGGCGCTCAGCTCCATCGGGTCGATCCGAGACGATTTGTCGCAGGTCATGGATGGTGACGTCACCGCCAGCCTGGCGCGGATTTCAGTGACCCATAATGCCGAAGAGATCCCCACTCTGCCCGTGGCGGGCTGGCCGACATCAACAGCCGGTCGCTTTCGGATCATTAGGCCCCATGCCCAAGGCGGCCTGGGCGAAGTCTTCGTTGCCCGCGACGAGGAGCTGCACCGTGATGTGGCGCTCAAACAGATTCAGGAACGGTATGCCGGCAATCCGCAGAGCCGATCGCGATTCATTCTGGAAGCCGAGATCACCGGCGGTTTGGAACATCCTGGAATCGTGCCGGTCTATGGGCTTGGCACCTATGCTGACGGGCGGCCCTTTTATGCCATGCGCTTCATCAAGGGGGACAGTCTCAAGGACGTGATTGAAAGCTACCACGGGAGCGATGGGAAGAACAAAGACCAGGCGGAGCGAGCGCTGGAGTTTCGCAAGCTCCTGGGACGGTTTGTGGATGTGTGCAACGCCATTGCTTATGCCCACAGCCGAGGCGTTCTTCACCGCGACTTGAAGCCTGGCAACATCATGCTGGGCCAGTACGGAGAGACGCTGGTCGTGGACTGGGGACTTGCCAAGCCAGTCGGCCGAAAGGAAGTTGGCGAAGGAGCGGAAATCACCCTACGACCGCCATCGGCGAGTGGCTCGACACCGACCCAGGCGGGAGCAGCGCTCGGAACTCCAGCCTACATGAGCCCCGAGCAGGCAGCTGGCAAGCTGGATGAGTTGGGGCCGGCGAGCGATGTCTATAGCCTGGGAGCAACGCTGTATTGTCTGTTAACGGGTAAATCCCCGATCGCGGAAAAGGACCTGGCGCTGGCGATCGGCCAGGTGCGGGGGGGTGAGATTCGCTCCCTTCGTGAAGTCAACCGGGAGGTTCCGCTTCCACTGGAAGCGATTTGCCGAAAGGCGATGGCGCTCTATGCGAAGGACCGCTACCAGTCTCCTCGCGATCTCGCAGAGGAGATTGAGCACTGGCTGGCGGATGATCAGGTCGCGGCTTATCGAGAACCTTTAGTCGAGCGAGGCAGACGGTGGGGCCGCAGGCATCGCACATTGGTGACGGGCATGGCGGCGCTCTTGGTCACCGCAGTAATCGGACTGGCGATCGGAAATGCCCTCTTGGGAAAACAGAAAGAGGAGGTAGCGCGGCAGCGAGACGAAGCGGTTCGCCAGCAGCAGCGCGCGGAACAAGCGGAGCTTGCAGCAAAAGCAAATGAATCAAAGGCACAGGCCGAACGAGATGCCGCCACGCTGGCCAGGCGGCAACTGGAAGCGGAGCACACGCGGTCGGAGTGGCAACTTTATGCGAACCAGATTGCGCTGGCCCAGCGTGAATGGAATGACAACAACGCAGGCCATGCTCGGGAAGTGCTCGGCGCTACTCGAAAGGACTTTCGCGGATGGGAATACCATTACCTATGCGCGCTCTTCGGGGAGAACCAGCGAACGCTACGGGGGCATAGGAGTGTGGTTTCTAGCGTGGTCTTCAGTGCCGATGGACGACGGATCGCGAGCGGCAGCGGTGACCAGACCATTAAGGTCTGGGACACGGCCACGGGCCAGGAGACCTTGACGCTCAATGGACACAGTAGGCAAATCAATGCCGTGGCCTTCAGTCCCGACGGCCGGCGGATCGCCAGCGGCAGCTATGATAAGACCATCAAGCTCTGGGAGACAAACACGGGCCGGAAAACCCTGACGCTCAAGGGACATAGTGGTACGGTTTCGAGCGTGGCCTTTAGTCCCGACGGCCGGCGGATCGCGAGCGGCAGCGATGACAAGACCATCAAGCTCTGGGACACGGCCACAGGCCGGGAGACCCTGACGCTCAAGGGACACAACGGGACAGTCTGGAGCGTGGCTTTCAGTCCCGATGGCCGGCGGATCGCGAGCGGGAGTTTTGACAGGACCATCAAGCTGTGGGACACGGCCACGGGCCGGGAGGCCCTGACGCTCAAGGGACACACTGATTCGGTTTTGAGCGTGGCTTTCAATCCCGACGGCCGGCGGATCGTGAGCGGCGGTTTGGACCAGACCGTCAAGCTCTGGGACACAGGCACGGGCCAGGAAATTCAGGGGCTTAATGGACACAGTGGTTCAATCGTGGGCGTAGCCTTCAGCCCCGACGGCGGGCGGATCGCGAGCGGCAGCTTTGATGAGACCATCAAGTTCTGGGACACCGCCACGGGCCGGGAAACCCTGACTCTCAAGGGGCACAATAGGCCAATTCAGAGCGTGGCCTTCAGTCCCGACGGCCGATGGGTCGCGAGCGGGACTCTGGATAGGACCATCAGCCTCTGGGACACGGCCGCGTCCAGGGACCATGAAAGCCTGGTGCTCAAGGGACACGGTGGGGCGACCTGGAGCGTGGCCTTCAGTCCCGATGGCGGGCGGATCGCGAGCGGAAGTTTTGACAGGACCATCAAGCTGTGGAACACGGCCAGGGGCCAGGAAACCCTGACGCTCAAGGGACACACTGGACAAGTTTTCAGCGTGGCCTTCAGTCCCGATGGCCGGAAGATCGCGAGCGGTAGTGATGACCGGACCGTGAAGCTCTGGGACGCCACAACCGGCCAGGAAACCCTGACGCTCAAGCGACACAGTGGACCAATCTCGAGCGTGGCCTTCAGTCCCGATGGCCGGCGAATTGCGAGCGGCAGTTATGACGAGACCATCAGGGTCTGGGACACGACGACGGGCCAGGAAATCCTGAGGCTCAAGGCACATAGGGGGCCGATCTTGAGCGTTGCCTTCAGTCCCGATGGCCGGCGAATTGCGAGCGGGGGTTTTGACTGGACCATCAAGCTGTGGGACACGGCCACAGGCCAAGAAACGGTGACGCTCAAGGGACACAGTGGGCCAATCTGGAGTGTGGCCTTCAGTGCTGATGGCCGGCGGATTGCGAGCGGCAGTGAGGACCAGACCATCAAGCTGTGGGATACGGGCACCGGCCAGGAAAGCGTGACGCTCAAGGGACATGGTGGGGAAATCCGGAGCGTGGGATTCAGTCCCGATGGCCGGCGAATCGCGAGCGGCAGTGATGACCGGACCATCAAGGTCTGGGAAACGGCCACGGGCCAGGAAACCCTAACGCTCAAGGAACCTGTTTTGAGCGTGGCCTTCAGTCCCAATGGCCGGCGGTTGGCGAGCGGCGGTTGGGACATGACCATCAAGCTCTGGGACTCTGGCGGGGATCAGAGTGCACGGTGACTTGGAGCTGGAACGTAGGGGGGCGTGGGGCGTAAACGGGAGCGTGACGCGGGGAGCGAGCCGAGGGAGTTGTGATCCGGACATCGAACCGGAAGTTCATCGCCAAGTTGAGGCGAGAGGATTACGCGCGATGGATTCGAGGGTCCCATGAAACTCAACAAGGGATGATTCGGGAGCCATCTTTCACCGCGGCGTTTCGCCTGTTATTTCGGGTTCGGGCCTGACGCGGGCCTTTACCCTAGGCTATTTTCGGTCACCCTATATTCGGGGCATCCCTAGCCGTCATCAACCGACTGACTCAATGCCTTGGTTCACCCCATCGGCGGTTCGTGGGCCGGTCGCGACATTCAGGATCGGGTAGCGATTCCCTGCATATCATCCACCCGTCGCGAGTCTCCACTTCGAGGAATTGCTCTGCTTTGGCCAGGAGCAGGCTAAACGGCAGCCGATCATGTGAGCATGCTAAGTGTTCATGCAACGTGGCGGCATCGATTATCTCATGCGAGATCATTTCGGGCGAGCTGTGAGGCGTCCACTCGAAGGCAACGTGGTCATGATCGCCTTCCCAGTTCACAGCCCACCTACACTCCGCGAGGATGACGAGTACATTGGCTGACTTTTTCACGGCTGCGAGGAACGTCCTATAGTGACACAGTCCGCTGGTCCTAACCAAGTGGTTCCCCTTCGCCCCTACAGCATGAGGTCGATACGGATCGCCGGAGTACTCCAGCCAGAATGCCATTTGCAGCGCGTCGGCGTCATGAATCGTGATGGTACTCAGGAACGGATCGCCGGATTCGCCTAACCTGCCGCAGTCTTCGTAGAACAGTGAACCGGCCATCCCGTCCTTTAACGGCCCCTCGTCGGTATTCAGGCGGTACTTCACCTCTTGGCCATTCGCGTAGTGACCGACCCAGTGGGCGTGGGAGATACTCTGCAAGCACCCGACTTTCCAAGCAGAAACGTCTCCGGGGCCGGCCGCCCCAACAACCCCGTCGAAGTGGATCATGGGGGACCGTATCCAGAGCTGCGGTGGATAGCGACTCGTAATGCCGAAGACCACCAGCCCGCACCTGGAACGGCAGCTTAGGAACGTTGCGGCGTTGTCCGTGAAACCCGCACTCTCGACTCGGACGCGTAGTTCACCCACGAAGGTCAGATTGCCGAGTCTTTGCGTCGCCATGGATAACTCAAAAGGTTCCGCTTCCGGCCGGGGGAGCAGGCGCGTCGCCATCTTTTCCGGCTGCTCCCGCAGGCGCTGTGCAGCATCTGACATGTTCGGTTGGTAGCCGCGGCCTTCTGGCGGCGCCTCGCGGATCACTCCTCGTCTAACCCTGCCGACACCAGTTCGTTGCCTACGGCTTGCAATGCTTCAACCACCGGGGCAGCCCAGTCATGGGCTTCAAGGGCGTCTCTGACCTTTGTGTACTCCTTGCGCCCCAGGAAAACCCCTTTCGGAGAGCCGCATTCGATTGCTTTCCGAGCCACCTCGACGATTTTGCATCTCTTATTCTCGTCCAGCCCACGAACGATTTTGAGGACAATGGCTAATTGGTCGCACTTTAGCCGGATCTTTTTTTCATCGTTCACGAAGCACTCCAGGAAAATTCCCTTCACGAACGGCGCGGGCCACTTTGCCGAGCTGTCCGCAATGTCGTCCAGGAACCGCTTGGCCGAGCGCTCATTGCCGTCAGCGACTTGAAGGACGTTCCGGCCGAGGCTTATCTGGTCGGCTACCTCCAGCTCCTCGATCTGTTCCGGGCCAGCGGCAGCGATATATTCGACGAACGGCTGTTGGACGTACCAGTTGTGCGACGTGAGCCCCTCGATTACCGGCACGAAAGCAGTTTTAAGCGAGAGTTTCGCCGCTCGGAGACCGGCTGCAGACATTTCTCTGACGTGGGCCAGGAACCGCTCCTTCTGCCGCTCGGTCAGAGACCTAATTATTCCCTCGAGGTGGCGCAGGATACTCGCACGTGTTTTCGCGATGTCCAGCGCGGAGCTAACCAGCGAGTCTTGGGCACGCTTGCCTGCCGCTTTGAATAGGGCGCTGCGATTGAGCACCCGGATCAGGGTTTTCGGGTAGGCGCTTGCCTTGCCGTGCCAGAGTTCCGGGGTGAACGGGTTATCGATCCTAGCGAGAACGGCCTGCGTGAACCTGACGCCGCGGAAAAAGAAGATTTTGAGCGACGCGTCGTTGGCGATTTTCTCCAACTCCTTCCAGTAGGCGTCAAGAAACCAGTCGTAGACACTCTCGTCGATGCGCGGTAACACCTCCGCCACGAAACCGTGCACTGCGCTCGCTTGATCGTCCAGAAAGTGCTTGTCCCCCAGCAGGCTTTTGAGCATTTGTTTGCAATAGCCGTGGCGGAGCCGGACGGGCTGCGAGAGCACATGTTGCACGACCATGGCAGCGGCGTGCGCGACCTGCTCTTCATCCGGCGCCTCCTCGTAGGGGTGGCCGTAAACGCAGCGCATGTCGTAGATGTGCAGCAGGATCTTGTATGCTGATTCCGAGATGAAGCCGTATTCTTTCGCGTTCTCCAGGATGAATTTATCGACTGAGCGTTGTTCCCGCTCCTTGCTAGCGATGTTGCCGACTATCTTGCCCGCGGTGCCGTCGCGTCTCTCGGCCTCCTTGAATTTTCGCTTCAGGGACTCCGCACATGCTAGCCACAGCATGACATAGGCGCCCCGCAGAGCACCTGCGGCAGCAGATTTCGCGGCATCATCGAAGAGAGGCTTATCTGCCGGGTCGTGAATCTTTCCGGCGTATTCACTGATGGTTACCACGTCGTCATCCTCCGCCTGCGCTGTCTGTCGGTTCCGCGGATTATACCAAGTCGCAACGCTGGACTGTTTTTGGCCGGTTCACGCCGGTTTACCTACCACTCGAAAGTTGCGCGGCGAAGCCCCGAAAGCCTGCACCTGGCAAGGACAGGAAGGTAATGGCGGATTTGATTTAGAATGAAGAACTTGCAGGTCCGCACATTAGACGCTTCATTGATCATCCGGTGAGCCAGCACGTGCGACTGGCAGACGCCGGTTGATGGTTTACAAGGTAGGCCATTTGATGCTCCAAATCATCTCGGGGAGATTCTTCGGCAAAGGCAAAGTAAATGAACATGAGTCCGACGCAATTCTCTATTCGAACTACTCCTGGCTTGCCCCGATCAAGACCTGCGTTGCGGAACTGCGGCCCGTGGACACGCTCGGCAGACATTTATCCTCGTATGTCGTACGCTACGTCAATCGCTATGAGCAAGGATCGCCAAGCGATCCAATGTTTCTTGCGAGTAGCGACGAAGCTGTAGATCAATTCCGTCTCTTGGCGTCGTTCCACTTCCAGTCTTTCTTTCACCTGGATCGAAGTTACGTCGAGGTCCTCTGCCGGCCCATGCCGAGTCATAGTACCGACTCGACCCCGCCTAGCATTTTTGTTCCCAGATTCTTCGAAAGTCCCAAGGAAATGGGAACAAGTTCCGAGGCGCGGAGATTTGTGCAGTTTGTGGACAAAGTGCTGTCCATGCCGCGCAAGTCATACCGGTTGCTAATCTCATGTATGGCGGGATTCTTTGATGCACTTGAATCAGTTGGTAGGAATTTTGACTTGGCCTACTCAATGATGGTCTATATGCTTGAGGCTCTCAGCAAGTCTGGAGACCGGCCGAAAGTCATTTGGGACGATTACGACCAGAATGTGCGGGAGCGCTTGAACCAGGAGCTTGCTTCGGTCGATGTAGTTAAAGCAGACAAGGTTCGAGCGATTTTGCTCAATAACCCCCATCTGAAACTGAAGAAGCGATTTGTCGATTTCATCGCGTCGCATGTCCATGATCCTTATTTCACATCCGAAGCCGAGGGCTTGCGATTCGCTTTGGCGAAAAGCGAGCTGCGGCGTGCGTTGGGGAATCTCTATGATGCTCGCTCGGGTTACGTCCACGATCTGAGGAAAGTGCAGCAGCAATTACGGCTGCATTGGGTGGGAACGGAGAACGATGTATTCCACTGGATTAACGAACCGCACATCACGTTCGCTGGCTTAGTGCGACTAAGCCGGCATGTCCTCGCTTCTTTCATCGAGGGGCAACCTACCGTCCAGCATGAGGAGTATCCGTGGCGAGCAGAACTACCGGGCCAGGTTCAGATGGCTTTGGCCCCGCAGTATTGGGTTGGGCGACCCGAAGGCTTCCACGCCGCTCATGCCAGAGAGAGGTTCAGCGGATTCGTGGACCATCTTGTAACGAATCTCTCAAAGGCGCCGGTGCCGATTCTCGATTTGCGGCCATTAATGGAGCGGATCGAGATGCTGGCTCCTTCAGCCAAGCCCGCCGAAAGAATGGCAATGCTCGCGTTATACGCCATGTTCAATTTGATGATCCCAGAAGAAACGCGTCGCCCCAATTGGCGCGAATTTTTGTCACGCTGGAATACCGAGCTTGCGAAATGCTCCATCGAACTCCTGTCGAGTCATGTGATTCTAGGTTTGCAGGTACCTTGGCCAGCGCAGGACTGTGTTCTAGCCTTCCAGGATTATGAGCGGTCCAGATACATGGCCACGGCGACGAAATTGCCTCGATTAGCCGAAATCGCGATAATGACCGAAATTGCAAATCTGTTCCTCGAGTCCGGACAAGCGAGTGAATTCGAGGTATGGGCAGAAAGAGCTATTCTGGAGGCTTCGGGCCGGAAAGCGGTACAAGATCAAATCCGCGCTTGCCTTGAACACCGGATTCGCATTGATGTGCAACGTCTCCTGGGGCGTACCGGCGCTGGAGCGCGCGAGGTCGATGAGGCGGATATTCGGCTTCATGCATACTTCAAGTGGGAAGCGGCTGGGAGACCGAACGGCGATGGCGTCTCGTTCTGGCTCGATGCTGAGAAGGATTTACGCGCCCGTGCATGAAAGCTCACCTGCGGCAGGACACCAATGAGCTACACGTCTGGAAAAGCCTACGCTGCGCAGGGCGGTCACGTGCAGCGCCTCTCTTTGGCTGTTCACTACGGAGCCCGGGCGTTTACCGACAGTTGGCTAAACCGAGGCTACCGGCGAAGCTTCGAATGCATTGCCTTGACTTTCGCTTTCAAATAGCCTAAGAGACGATTGAAATCGACCCCCATGCCGTAGATAGTGGGCTTGAGAATCAACGCGTCCACCAAGGCACCCTGCTTTCCGGCTGAGAGCTTTTTGGCAATCTGAAAGCCCGATAGTTCTTTTTTTTCCTGAACATCGCGGAACAAATTGTCAATCAGATCGACAACATCGGTCGTCGAATTGCAACATTGCCGCAGGGGAATCAGTAGCATTCGATCCTGATTCACGGCTCCCGAACTGTTCTCGCGGAATGAATGTGGGTTACGCGTCGTGATCAGAATTGCCGGCAGGATCTCATCTGCTGGCTGTCCGTTGACGTGGTGCCAAGAAAGAACCTCATCCGCGAAGTGGGCACCAACAACGCCCCGGATCACTACCGCATCATGACGCGAGGCGATCCCAGCCATGCGGTCGAAGTTGTGATGCAGGGCGTCGCCCAGCGGTTCGTGCCACCCGTAATCCAGTAAATAAACGAAATAGCCGCGGGGTTGCCTCCGATGGCAGTTCCCCGAGGGAGTGAATCATCAAGCCCATATATCACCTCTACCCCAGTGCTTGAAATATGCGGGGCGCTGTTCGACGCTTTATGGTCTTCTGGTAGGTTATTCGGCGGCCATCGACCGGGATAGATGAAAAACGGTGCGAATGCAGCTCCCCCTCGACATCAGCTGGCAAGGGTGACGGAGGTGCTGCGGCGGCCCCAACAGGAATGGCTTGGCAATCGACGACGTTCGATAACCACGAGGCGGCTCCGCCCGCCGTCACACCCTCGGCGGCTGCCCCTTCGTAAGGACCCAATGTCGGAGCGTCCGCTCTGTAGCGAGCCAGTCGGTTTCGTGGTGGCGGTGCTGAAACTGGCGAAGATCTTGCCAGCGATACCAAGCTCCTTCCTGCGTCATGTGGTGCATGCCGGCGTTCACGAGAATCTGGATTGCTGCCATGAGTATCCGGGCTGTGACGTCCAGCGTCGTCTCATCGAGGACGATCATTGCTCCGTGTGATAGGGCATTGCGCACAGCGACCGCGGCTTCGAGTACCGCTCTAGTGTTCGCCCGTGTATACAATGGGACATGTTCCGTAAGTCGGTCATAGTAGCCCGGGCGGCACAGACCATTCTGGTCAAGCATGAAGTACTGGATGCAGACCGGGTTTCCGTCGGCCGGATTTCCCATCGCCGGCTTATTGACGATCTCGTTCTTAACGAGGTGACACGTGAGCCGGAAGGTCGCTTCAAAGATGATGGCAAAACCATGTACCAGCGGAAGCGTATCCTGTGAATATCGCTGGATGAATCCGATATAGCCAAGCCGGAAAAACTGTCCAAGCCCAGGGAGCACTACGCGAAAATAAGAGGAGAGCCATTTCAGAGACGCCTCGACCTCTTCGGCATTCGACCGGTCATCGTTCGGAATCAAGTCTTGAGCGAGGGCCTTACCGGCCTCAAACTGCTGCGGCGAGAGCCGAGAGGCAACTCCCCAATCAAGGTCGGCGGGTGTGAGGTTCGTGATGCGCGCGACCTCGTTGTCAAGGTATTGCAAGCACTCTAGGACGAGGTTCGCTATGTTTTCGGGTGTGTGGGCATCTCGCTCCGGTGGCGCTGGGCGTGCCGCGAGCCCGGCTGCGATGAGGTTGTCCTGCAACCGTTTCCCGCTCAGCATAAACACTCCGTGCATCACCCGATTGCGGATGTTCCCCTTTCCCGAATCGAAGATCATGCAGATTCGTTCGGTAAGCGGAGTTGGAAGTGCCAATTGTGGGTGCTGAAGCATTCCGGGAATGCCGTCCAGCGCCCCGTTCGGACGGTAGTTTGGTACGCCTCGGTTGACCGCAAGAGCCCGGACAGTTTGCTCAATGGCGGCGATGCCCATGTAGGTCAGAATCGAACGCTCGTAACGCAAATAGGCAAAGCCTCGCGCGCGAAGCCACGCGGCCGTATCGATCTGGCCGCTACGCACGGCCTCCGGAACGTCCTGCATGTGGGGTCCGGCGATCCGGTGCATCAATCCGTTCAAGCCGGCCGTCGATGCTGATTCGCGATGCACCGAGGCGAGTAATGCTGACCGATCCCGAAGTTGCAGTTGCACGCCGCCATAAAAGCCCGAGATCGGAATTGGCACCTCGGCAACA
>Ga0073928_10008884_pt1 | contig 12423 bp, 11 predicted proteins | sample PaiPotPPA55metaG_FD_76969 | JGI IMG/M metagenome (GOLD analysis project Ga0073928, IMG submission 76969) | Iron sulfur acid spring bacterial and archeal communities from Banff, Canada, to study Microbial Dark Matter (Phase II) - Paint Pots PPA... ...
CTCCGCCGGGCAATGGCCACGCGCTCCGCGAGCAATTCGGCGAGCGCGTCCGGGTTATCGACCTGCCTCGTGCGGGACACTTTCTGCTGTTGGAGCAGCCCGAGGCCGTGACGCACGCCATCGCCGAGTTTGTCGGCGCTGGCGCAGTTCCTCGCTGACTGCTTGCGGGAGATCGAGAGGAGCCGAAATGGCGCGCTATGACGACGCATTTGTGGATCGCTTTCTCGAGCCGTGGAACCGGCACGATATTGACGGCGCTTTGTCGCTGATGACCGACGATTGCGTCTGGGAGATTCCGAGAGGCCGTGAGCCGCATGACGCGCAACTCGTCGGTTGCAGTACGCACCAAGGATCATGACGAGCTGGTCGGCTGCCATATGGCGGACAGTAGAGGGGCGTTGGCTACAACATCGTTCGGGTTTCTCTAACCAGGAGTGCGCGCGATGGATGCCACGACTCAGCGGCAGTACGCCCAGACGTTTCACGGTCTTCACAGGAAGGGGGATCCGCTCATCCTGTTCAACGCCTGGGACGTCGCCACCGCCAAGGCCATCGCGAAGGCTTCTCCGGCCGTCGCGACCAGCAGTTGGGCGGTCGCGTCCGCGCTTGGATACGAAGACGGGGAAAACGTCCCGTTGGATATGGTGACAGGTCTGGTGTCGCGGATGACCGCTGCTGTGTCGGTTCCGGTATCAATCGATCTGGAGGCAGGATATGGCGACACGCCGGACGCCGCCGCGGCGTCGGTGGCCAAGATTCTGAAAGCTGGCGCCATTGGCATCAATATCGAAGGCGGGCTCTCCAGCGGAAAGCGGCAACTTGTCAGCCCCGATCACCATGCAGCGAAGATCAAAGCAGTGCGGAACGCTGCGCAAAAACTCGGAATTCGTCTGTTCATCAATGCGAGAACTGACCCGTTTCTGCTGAAATTCGGATCGCCGGATGAATGCCTGAATGAAGCGGCAAAGCGTGCAAAGGCTTATGCCGATGCCGGTGCTGACGGAATTTTTGTACCGGGCCTCACCGACCCTGCTCTCATCGAGAAGTTCGTTCAACGCACGCCTCTGCCGGTCAATATCATGGTGACGCAGGGTGTTCCCGAAATCCCGGATCTCGCGCGCGTCGGTGTTCGGCGGGTGAGCCTTGGGCCGTGGCCCATGATGGCGGCGATGCGTGTCATTGAACAGACCGCCGCCGCGGTCGCCGCCAGCAAGCAATACGGCACGTTCTGCAACCGAAGGCCTGAGCACGTCCTGGGGAGAGAGCCAACATGAACCTGCCACAGACCGGCGGCTGCCAGTGCGGCAAAATCCGCTACGAGATCACCGAAATCCCGCAGCTCGTCTAATCGCCGATGCGAAGGTCGGCAAAGGGGCAATTCTCGCCGTAGGCCGACGCCGGGGTAGCGGCGGGTCAGCGCCGATTCCGGCCGTTCACCGAGCCGCGATGGAACCGCGAGGTTCGACCCAACCCGGCGGTTTATCCTGGCTGCCGTGAACGCCTCGCTTGAGACCGCTTCCTGACACTCGCGACCGCCATCATCGAACCACTTAGGTCGGCCCAAGCAGTCATCCAAGGATTGCGCCGACCGCCGGCCCTTGATGACCTGGAGCAGCTCTTTGCCAGGTAAACGGGGTCTTTGGATCCGAGCACCGCCGACGGGGCAGGCCGGATATTCAGGCGTCACCTTTGGGCGAGGGCGCCTCGTCAAAGTGCATGACGCGAGCCGATTGACGCCCTAGAGTAGAGATAAGGCCCGGCAAACGGACCGCGTTGAACAGGCGAGGTGCGCGATGACGACGATCGTCGAGACCACCCGGACTCCGCTTCCGTGGTGGAAAGAACCAACCAAGGACCAGTGGCTCGCATGGGTGGCGGCTTGGCTGGGTTGGACCCTGGACTCGTTCGATTTCACAATCTTCCTGCTGATCATGCTGCCGATCGCGCAGGAATTTCAGATACCGCTGACGGACGTGACCTTCGTGTTCACGATCACGCTGTGGATGCGCCTCGTCGGCGCCGTCTCGTCGGGCTGGCTCGGCGATCGTCACGGGCGGCGGCTGCCGTTGATGATCTCGATCCTCGGCTATTCGCTGTGCAACTTCATCGCCGGCTTCTCGCCGACCTTCTGGTTCCTGTTCCTGTTCCGCGCGTTGCTCGGCTTCTTCATGGGGGCGGAATGGCCGGCCGGCGCCGCCTTGGCTATGGAGCAATGGCCGATCCGCTCGCGCGGCTTCATGAGCGGAGTATTGCAGGGCTCGTGGGGTATCGGCTTTCTGCTGTCGAGCGCGGTCTACGGCCTGCTCTACAACTCGATCGGGTGGCGCGGTTGCCTGTGGATCGGCGTTCTGCCGGCGCTGACGGTCGTCTATGTGCGCTACTTTGTCAAAGAGCCGCCGGTCTGGGTCGAGAACCGAAGGATCCAACGTGCCGAAAATCGCGAAGTGCGGCTGCCGCTGCTCAGCATCTTCAAGCGCGGCATGATCGGCAACACGGCACTCGCCTGCTGGTGGATGGCAGGCGGTCTGGTAACATACTATTCGATCAACGGCATGTTTGCGACGCACCTGCAGAAGGACCTCGGTCTCAGCCCCGCCTTGATCGCGACGCCGATCGTCTTCGCCAACGCTGTGGTGTTCTTGGCCAGCATGTTCTGGGGCTGGGCCGGCGACCGGATCGGCCGGCGCTGGGCGATGATCATTCCCGGCCTTTTGGGCATACCCGTAGCGTTCTTCTATATGTTGAGTGCCAATTATTGGGTCATCGTTATCGGCTACGTCGTGCAGGGGGCGCTGCTCGGCGGCGGCGCTGGCGCGCAGGTGCCGTCCAACATGAACGAGCGGTTTCCGACCGAGGTGCGCGCGACCGCGGCGGCGTTCTGTTATCACTTAGTGACGATACTCGGTGTACTGGTGCCACCGGTCGTCACCTATTTCGCCCTGAACTACAATCTCGGGTTCTCGATCCCGATGCTTATCGGCTGCCTGATCGGCGGCGGTAGCTGGTGCCTGGCGCTGTTCCTCGGTCCGGAGACGAAGGGCAAGGAAATGGTCCCGGATGTGGTTCTGGCCTGAGGCTGGCGCAGCCGACGGGGGCGGTCCGACCGCGCCACGAACCTCGCTACCGCGCCGACGGCTTCGGGCGCGCTGCTGCTGCTGCTGTTCGTAGTCGGCGTCATAAATCTGCTGTGGACTGTGTGGATGGTCCGAGCCCCACATCATGTTGTCGACACCGATGGCGTCTTCCTGCGGCTTCGGGCGCGCTGATGCTGCTGCTGTTCGTCGTCGGCGTCATAAGTCTGCGGTGGACTGTGTGGATAGTCCGAGCCCCACATCATGTTGTCGACACCGATGGCGTCTTCCTGGAAGCTCAGCACGACGTTGCGGGTCCTTGTTCGAATAGCGGCGGTCGTTGATCGGCGTGCCGGTGTAGCCGAGATTCTCCATGTCGACGGCGCCGTAATAAGAGCTGTCGCGTTCGGTCCCTCGCCGCTCTTGTACGCGCTCATACCTGGGCTTTTCGTTCGGTGATCCAGGACGACACCTCGTCGTAGTAGTTGGCAATGTAATGCTCGGCGATGTCGTCGGCGGTCGTGTTCCAGACGCCGTCGTGACCGAGGATATAGCGGAGCGCCTGGTCGAGATACTTCGCGGCGTTCGGGCGCCCGATATTGTGCGGATGCAGCGAAAGACACATCACCCGCCCGTTGTCGGCGCCTTCGCGGTAGAGCGTGTCGAACTGGTCCTTGATCATCTGCAGGAAGTAATCCGCCTCACGATTCCACGCCAGCATGCCGGCGTCATTGGTCTGACCGGTATAGGGAACGTAGATGAACTTCTGGCCGCCCCGCACATTGATCGGCCAGGGCTGGTCATCGATAATCCATGAGGTGTGATAGAGGCAGCCGGCCTCCGCCATCAAATCGTCGGTCCGGACAGTGTAGCCGGCACCGCCGCCGAGCCGTCCTTTCAGGCGCTTTCCAGTCATCTCCTGCAAGTGCGTGATGAAGTCCTGCCAGTACGCCCGTTCCTGCTCCTCGGTGTAGCCGTAGATCGGGCGGCTATTGTAAAGACCATGCGCCATGTAGTCCCAGTCGTTGGCGACCATGGCGTCTTTGATCTCCGGAAAATGATCGAGAATCTCGAGATTGAGACAGCAGCACGCGCGAACTTTGTTGTTGTTCAGCACTTCGAGCATGCGCCAGAAACCGGCGCGGTTGCCGTAATCCATGCGCGAGTAGTGCGGAATGTCCGGCTGGGTCGGCCGGCTCTCCGGCAGGTATTCGAAGAACTCCATGTTTGGCGCGACCCAGAACGCGACGCGCGCGTTGTCGGGCCACTTGATGATGGGTCGTTCAGTGATGGGTGCGTAGTCGAACCGGCCGGGTGCGAGCGTCATGTTGTTTTCCCCCGTTCGCCTGCGATGAGGATGAATTCGTCCGCAATAAAACGGAGACGGCTAGCCTGACTGCACCTTGAACCAGTCGATGATCCCGCTGCCGGTCGCCTTCCAGACGCCCTGGTGGGCGCTGATGTGGCCGAGCACTTCGTCGAGATGCCGGATGCGCCACGGCTGGCCCATGATCCACGGATGCAGATGGAGCACCATCAGGCGTCCGGTGGTGGCGCCGTCGGCGTACAAACCATCGAACCAGTCGCGCCAAAGCAAATTGACCTCGTTGATGGTCCGGCGGCCGTGCAGGTGGATGTAGTTGTCGTCGAGATACGCATTCACCCCGAGCGAGTAGAGCTCCCCAGTCTTCGGCGTCATCTTGTAGGGCTGCTCGTCGTTTCCCCAGTCGCAGACGTAGCGGATCCCTTCAGCGGCGAGGAGGTTAGGCGTGTTCGGCGTCTCCTGGAAGTCGGGGCCGGACCACCCGATCGGCCGCCTGCCCGTGGCCCTTTCGACCGCCGCGATCGAGGCCTGGATGTACTGCCGTTCCTCATCTTCGGACATGCCGATATGGATGATGCGCCGGCGCGAGAGACCGTGCCCGATGAATTCGGCATCGCGCTTTCGCCCCTCCTTGACCAGGAAGGGGTAGTGGTCGGCGACGGCCTTATCGAGCGCCAAGGTCGGCTTGATGCCGTACTTGTCGAGCACCTCGAGGATGCGAAAGATCCCGACACGGTTGCCGTATTCGTGGTTGCCGTAGCCGCCGATGTCGGGAAAGTCCGGCGGGTTCCCGCTCCACAGGCCCTCGGGGCCCCCCGGCGGGCTCACCGCCAGCGGCGTACCGGCCGGGACCTCCCAATCCCAATGCTCGAGGTTGACGATGACGGCAAGAGCGACGCGGGCGTTGCCCGGCCACCGGAGAATGGGGCGCGTGACAATCGGGGACCAGGGATAAAAGTCCTGGTCCATGCCGTAGGCTCGTCTTGCGGGCATAGCTCCACTCCCTCCCCTGGTAGCGAATTGCCTGGTGTCGGACTATGACAGACGGGGAGGCCGCCGCAAGTTTGCCACCGAAAAACATCGCCGCAACAGAAGCGAGAGACATTCGATTCGCCCGGAGCCAAACACCGGTCCGCGGTCGCAGGCAAGCGGCGTTTGCGTTGGCCGAGATCGGGCGCGCGGACGCGGTGTTTTCGATACGTGCTCTAACGACGGCTGCCCCAACTGCCCCAACGACGGCCCCAACTATTGCCTTCCCAATTGCTGCCGCCCCGGACGAGCCTCACGACGAGCAGCAACACGATAGCGCCTACGGTGGCGTCGAAGATCGCCCCTATAATTCCGACACCAAGATGGACACCGAGCCGCGGCAGCAGCCAGTCCCCAATGAAGGCACCGATAATACCGACCACGAGGTCACCAATAAATCCAAAACCAGTCCCTTGCACGATTCGACCGGCCAACCAGCCGGCAATCAGGCCAACGAACAAAATCACAAGAAGACTTTCACCTGACATGTTCATGTCCTCCGAGCGGGTATTGTCGTTCACATTTAGGATTAGAGCAACGGTTATACTATCCTCGGAATCTACCTAGAAGCTGGACAAGGGAGCAACTTCCATGAGCGATAGGTCGTTCGCCGACAGCTGCCGCCCGCTTCGAACAAGTCCAGGCGATCGGCGCGTAGGGCGTCGTCTCGAAAACGTCGCGGGTTCCATTACCGTGCCGGCCGGTCCGCCGATTGGTTGACACGAAAGTCTCGATGACCCAACGATCCCCATATGGGGCAATGCTGTATCGACATCGAAGAGCGGGCTGCGGCCGACCGGCCGCTTGAGACTCTGATCGCAATACTCCTGGCGTCGTTAACGCATTATTAACCACGTGAACCTAATTAATTTTGGTAAATCCGGGGCGTAAGCCGTTCGCCTCAGCAAAGTCCGTAAGGAGATCGAGTTAACACCGGTCAGCGTTTCATGTCGAAAGCCGTTACAGGGGAGAACAGGCGATGATAAACGAGAGTTCGGCCGCGGCGTTCCCGAGAGAGGTTCCCGATTACCACACACGGCGGGCCGCTCACTTGCGCGCATTGGCTGCGAACGTGACAACGGCTTCGATCAAGGGCCGGCTCTTAAACGAGGCAGAGGAGCACGAGCAGCTCGCCGTCGCCGAAATCGCACCTGCGGATCACCGCATCGAAGGTCATTGAAGGTCCTGGAGAAGAGCGTTCGGGCGTATGTGGCGCCTGCCGATCCGCTATTCGTAAGTTGCGCCGGCCCGGACGGCTCGCTGACGTGGCCACGGTCGATGAGATAAAGCCCAAACGCGTGCGGCAGTTGTCGCTGAAATTCTGATTCCCTACCCCGCTGCGAGACGACGCGACTGGCAACGGCGAAGATCGCACGCGAGGGACATGACCAAACTCGTCGGCAACCGAAGATTGAGCTGACTACGGCCCAAGCGGGCGCCGGCCGCTCGCAGAACGCGGCGCACCCTTGCCACGCTCTCGCGCTGCACTTTCACCGCGCGTGCCGTGCTCCGCACCGATCTCCCGTCGCACAGCAGCCCGGTGACGCGGACGACGATGTCGTTCGGCCAGGATGGTGGAGCGGCCCAACGGACAAGATCCTGTGCTTCGCAAAAGTCCATCAGTCGCCTCCCGGGCGCAGTACCGCTCGCTTTTGGCGATATGAATACATAGACGCCGAGTGATTGGTAAACTAACGAAGCAAATTTGAGCGTTATTTTATGTAAACGTCGCAAACGCGTCTTGGTTGACCCTGGCCAGCAGCGGTGGCCCGGGTCTAGAAGACGACGGGGACTATTGCAGAGGGGGACTGCTAATGTGTCAATCAAAGCGATTGCGCATGGAGGCTGAGCGATGCTTTCGCCTTGCGCGCGGAGCCGTCGACGCAAGATTGGCGCGCGAGCTCGAAGTAATTGGGCAGAGGTTTGCGCGCGAGGCTGAAGAGCATGACGCGCTCGCGCGCGACGTCGCAGATGCGACGGCAGGGGTTGAGGTCGAGGCAATGCTTACCGATTGAACCCAAGCTGACCTCCCGGAGCAGCCGGGCTCGATGAGCCGCGGCTTTCTCGGCAAGGTAGTGCCGGCCCATGCTGGAGTTCGATGCCGGGAACCATATGTCGATTGTCTTATCGTCTCGACGTCCCGATACCGATGCCCTACCCTTTCAATATGGATGGCAGCCTCCGCCTCAAAGCATTTTTTCGCCCGTAGTCGAGGCCGCGTCGGGAGCCGCCCATGCCTGCCTTCCCGTTTGTCACCCTGGACGTGTTCACCGATCGCCGGTTCGGCGGCAATCCGCTGGCGGTGTTCACCGACGCGCGCGGCCTCTCGGACGCCCAGATGCAGAGCCTGGCGGCGGAGATGAACCTCAGCGAGACCACCTTTGTTCTGCCGCCCGAGGATCCGGTGCACACCGCGCGGGTGCGGATCTTCAACCGCACCGCCGAAATGCCGTTCGCCGGCCACCCGAGCGTGGGAACCGGTTTTATCCTTGCGGGCATGGGGCGCGACGACGGCGGTGCCCTGACCCTCGAGGTTCCCGCCGGCCTGGTGCAGGTGGAGATCACGCGCGACGCCGCGGGCGCGCCGGTCGGCGGGGTGATCGCCGCGCCGAGGCCGCTCGCCCTCGGGCCTGAGCTGCCGACCGAGGTCGCGGCGGCCTGCGCCAGCCTGGAAGCCGCCGACATCGTCGTCTCGAATCATCGGCCGGTCGCGGCCAGCGTCGGGGTGAATTTCTTCTTCGCCGAGGTCGAAGGCGAGGCACTGGGCCGTGCCTCGCCCGAACTGGCCGCGTTCCGCAAGGCCGCCGCGGCGCAGAGGCTGGTGGGGGACCGGCTGTCGCTGCACCTCTACGCCCGCGACGGAAATAATATCCGCGCCCGCATGCTCGCACCTCTGTCCGGCACATGGGAGGATCCCGCCACCGGCAGCGCCAACGCCACCCTGGCCGCGCTCCTGGTATCGCTGAGCGGCGCCGAGGTCGGCACCTTCACCGTAAGCCAGGGCGTGGAGATGGGCCGGTCCAGCTTGTTACACGCCTCGGCTTGGCAGAGCTCCGACGGGGTGCGCGCGCGGGTCGGCGGCGGCTGTGCGCTCATGTTCCGCGGCACCGTCGAGCTCTGATGCGCGGCCTGGAGGAGTCTGCAATCCTGCCACAGCCGACATCGCTGGTGCCTAAGTCACGAAATCCGCACAGGATTATCGTCGGCCACAAATGGCGTACCCGCACTCTGTGCTGATCCGTACGGTCGGCAATTTCTACATCAGTCTATCAAGGCCCAGCGTTATCATCGTCCTCACCTGGGAACGGGGTGGGTATGGCGGAAATGGCCGATCTGTTTGAACGCAAGTCGCTGAAGCTATTGGCGCAAGCCGGTCAAACATTGAACCAGATCGTCGGCGAAGGTCTGTGCGATGAGCCGCAAAAAGACCTCATGCGGCGCATGTTGATGGAACTGCGCGCGATGCTGGGCGAGTTCGAGGACGCGTATTTTGACGATTGATCCGCGCATTGCAATCCATAACGTCAATGGCGGAGACGTCGTGGTGCAAAACCTCAAGAAAAAAGCACCGCCGGAATCGCTCTCGAAAATGGTCCAGGCCGTGTGGAACGGCCTGCGCCCGTTGCGGGCGCGATGCCGACGGCCCATCCTTCCCGGCCCAGTGAGCTGGCGTCTGGAGTGGGATTGGGGAGATAGCAACCGAAATCCGTCGGTTGCGGGCTGAGGAGGCCGCATTGTACCGCGAGATCCGTCTTGAGGCGCTGCAACGCTCGGGTAACGCCATCGGGGAGCGGGATATCGCCGCCGCCAGCCGGGCTCGCCAATCGCCGCCGGCGACGAAAGCGTGCGGGGAGCTTCGGCGCGGACGGAGGACCTCATGACCCTCATCATGTACGAGCGCGTCGGTGCGGATGGGCGGCGGCCGAGTCCGTTCTCGTGGCGCATCCGCTACGCGTTGGCGCATAAGGGCATCGAGCCCGAGTTCCGCCATGTCCGCTTTGCCGATGTCGAGACGATCCGCGCGCTGAGCGGGCAGCATTTCGTCCCGATCGTCGCCGATGGCGACCGGGTCATCCACGATTCCTGGAACATCGCCTGCTATCTCGAGGACCGTTTTCCGGAGCGCCCCTCGCTCTTCGCCGGCTCCGGCGGGCGCGGCCTCGCGCGCCTGGTCAACCATTGGTCGGACAACACGCTGGGCGCGGCGGTCCGCCGGCTGATCGCGGCCGATTTCATCCTCTGCCTCGATCCCGGCGACCGCGCCTATTACCGCAGCTCGCGCGAGGCGGCGTTCGGCTGCACGCTGGAGGAATATTGCGCCGAGCGGCCGCGCTGGCTCGCCGAATTCGCCGCAACGGTGGCGCCGCTCGAACGCACCCTTGCCGAGCAGCCTTATGTCAGCGGGACGAGCCAGGGCTATGCCGACTACATCCTGTTCTCGGTCTTCCAGTACGCCCGGCTTGGCTGCCCCGACGAGTTCCTGGGCGAGGGCACGGCGCTGCGGCGCTGGCGCGCCGAGCTCGTCCAATCCTTCGACGGGCTGGGCGATCGTTATCCCGGGTATCCGCGTTAAGCTCAAGGAGACTGCGCATTTAACCTTACAGACATGCCGACGGCTCAACGATCGAAAGCGGACCCTCGCCATCGGCAGGAGTCATGGCTTGACAGCAGTCATCTACCGCCTGAAGCCATCAGACCGACGCCACCCCTATTTCGGCGCTGCCGCCGGCGGATCGAAGGACAGAGGGATATCGTATTCTGTCAGGATTGGCGGTCCTTGAACATGGTGCCGCCTCGACCGGGAGGACCCATGCTGCCGCCGCAAGGGCGGAATATCGGGACCATTTCGAATCTCGGCCGCATTGATCAGAATACCAGCAAAAAAGATGGCGGAGAGGGAGGGATTCGAACCCTCGGTCCCCTGCAAAGGGGACAACGGTTTTCGAGACCGCCCCGTTCGACCGCTCCGGCACCTCTCCGCGTCGGCGATCCTGGGAAGGGCGCGGACACTAGCCGAAGCCGTGCCATGCCGCAACCGCGGCGCGGCATCGGTAATGCCCTGGCGCGAAACGAGCCCCTGCAAGGTCATTTTATTGACAAAACCATACTTATGTTGTATTGTGATCATCACAAATAACGGGTTCATGTCATCGCCCATAGTGATGTTTTGCTGATAAGTCTTGGTTGAGAACGGCTACCGGCATGCAATCATTATGTTATTGCCAATTTACCAGCTTTGATAGCTGATATTTCGCTGCAGAATCAGCAAAACGGATCGTGGCCACGGGCAAGGGGCGGCGGAAATCCTCATATCGCGGCACTTCCGTGCGGTTTCCCCTCGCCTGGATCAGACGATAAGATCGCGCTGCGGCCGAGGCCCCGTGGGGGAACGCGATGCCTGAATACGACTACATCATCGTCGGCGGCGGGTCCGCCGGCTGCGTCTTGGCCAACCGGCTTTCCGAGGATTCGGGCGCGCAGGTGCTGCTGCTGGAGGCCGGTCCGCCCGACGATTCGATGTGGATCGACATCCCGGCCGGCTTCATGAAATTGCTCAACAACCCGCGCTACAACTGGTGCTTCGCGACCGAGCCGGAGCCGAACCTCGGCGGCCGCACGATCCCGGTGCCGCGCGGCAAGACCTTGGGCGGGTCGAGCTCGATCAACGGCATGGTCTATGTGCGCGGCAACCCACTCGACTACGACACCTGGGCGCAGTTCGGCAACCGTGGCTGGTCGTACGAAGGGGTGCTGCCTTACTTCAAGAAGTCGGAGAACTACGAGCCGGGCGGCGACGACAGCCGCGGGCGCGGCGGTCCGCTCAACGTCGCGGCGCTGCGCCAGCGCGCCGAACTGGCCGACGCCTTCATCGCCGCTGCTGTGGGCGAGGGCTACCCGCGCAACCCGGACTACAACAACGGCGACCAGGAAGGCTTCGGCTATTTCCAGGCGACGCAAAAGAATGGCCGCCGCTGGTCGACGGCGCGCGCCTTTCTCGATCCGGCACGCCGGCGCAACAATTTGCGCATCGAGACCGAGGCATTCGCCACGCGCGTGCTCGTCGACGGCAGGCGCGCCGTCGGGGTCGACTACGCGCGCGGCGGACAGGCCCAGGAGGCGCGCTGCCGCCGCGAGGTGATCCTCTGCGCCGGCGCGGTCAAGTCGCCTCATCTGTTGGAGCTGTCCGGCATCGGCGATCCCGACCGGCTGCGCGCCGCCGGCATCGCTTTGCAGCACGAACTGCGCGGCGTCGGCGAGAATTACCGCGACCATTATGCGCCGCGCATGAACTGGCGGGTCAAATTGCCGGTCACCTTGAACGAGCAGACCCGCGGCGCCGCCTTCCTGAAGGAGATCGTCAAGTATTACGCAACACGGCGCGGCGTGCTGAGCTTTGCCGCCGGCATCGCCTACGGCTTTGTCAGGACCCGCCCGGAATTGGCGGCGCCCGACGTGCAGTACGTGTTCGCGCATGCGAGTTACGCCGACCCGCAGGTGCGGGTGCTCGACCGCGCGCCCGGCATGACCGTGTCGCTCTATCAATGCCGTCCGGAATCGACCGGCTCGATCCACGCCAAGTCGCCCGACCCGATGGCCGCGCCGGCGATCCGGCCCAACTATCTCGCCGACGAGATGGATCGCCGGACCCTCGTCGCGGGCATGAAGATCGCCCGCCGCATCGTCGGCAACGCGGCGCTCGACCGCTACCGCGCCTTCGAGATGAACCCGGGCGACAGGTGCGGGACCGACGACGAGCTGCTGGCGTTCGCGCGGCAATACGGCCAGACCGCCTATCACGTGGTCGGCACCTGCAAGATGGGCCGCGATCCGATGGCGGTCGTCGACGACCAGCTGCGCGTGCACGGGCTCGCCGGGCTGCGCGTCGTCGACGCCTCGATCATGCCGACGATGACCTCCGGCAACACCAATGCGCCGGTGATCATGATTGCCGAGAAGGCCGCCGATATGGTCAAGGCGGCGGCGGCCCAGCCGGCGCAG
>Ga0073928_10008886_pt1 | contig 12420 bp, 10 predicted proteins | sample PaiPotPPA55metaG_FD_76969 | JGI IMG/M metagenome (GOLD analysis project Ga0073928, IMG submission 76969) | Iron sulfur acid spring bacterial and archeal communities from Banff, Canada, to study Microbial Dark Matter (Phase II) - Paint Pots PPA... ...
CCGGGGCCTCGATCAATTCCTCGATGCGGCGGACATATTTGATCGCCTGCGCCGGAAGCGCCGCCCAGGAACGGGCGCCCGCCGTCGTGTCTTCCCACCCCTCGATTGTCTCGTAGATCGGAGCGACTCTTGCTTGCGCCGCCTGGCTTGCCGGCAATCTGCCGATGCGCTGCCCATCGAGACGATAGCCGACGCAGACTTTGATCTCCTCGAAACCGTCAAGAATATCGAGCTTCGTCAAGGCAATACCGTCTATCCACGAGGTTTTGACCGCCTGGCGCACGAGTACCGCGTCGAACCAGCCGCAACGCCTGCGCCGCCCCGTGTTGGTTCCGAATTCACGACCCCGGTCGCCCATCCGCTCGCCAATGGCATCCTGGAGTTCGGCCGGGAACGGCCCGCCGCCGACCCGCGTCGTATAGGCCTTGGCGATCCCAAGCACATAGCCGATCGCCTTTGGGCCGAGGCCCGACCCCGTGGCGGCATTGGCGGCGACCGTATTCGACGAGGTCACAAACGGATAAGTGCCGTGATCGACATCGAGCATCGCCCCCTGCGCGCCTTCGAAAAGAATACGCTTGCCCGCGCGCCGGGCGGCTTCGAGCAGTTCCCATGTCGCGTCCATGAAAGGAAGAATTTTGGCCGCGACGCAATCGAGTTCGGCGCGAATGGCCTCTGCCGTGACAGGTTCGAGCCCAAGCCCGCGGCGTAGAGGCTCGTGATGGGCAAGCAGGCGGGCGATTTTTTGATCCAAACTGTCCGGCTCGGCCAAGTCCATGAGCCGGATCGCGCGGCGGCCCACCTTGTCCTCGTAAGCCGGCCCGATGCCACGTTTGGTGGTTCCGATCTTCAGAGCATCGACCTTGGAGGATTCGCGGTGGGCGTCGAGTTCGCGGTGCAGGCTAAGAATCAGCGTCACGTTCTCGGCGATTTTCAGATTCTTGGGCGACACCTCGATGCCTTGGCCCGCGAGCTTGGCGATTTCGTCCACCAAATGATGCGGATCGAGCGCGACCCCATTCCCGATGATCGAGAGCTTTCCGGGCCGCACGATCCCCGCAGGCAAAAGCGCGAGCTTATAGACATTGTTGTCGATGACGAGCGTATGCCCGGCATTGTGGCCGCCCTGAAAGCGCACCACGATGTCGGCTTCGACCGACAGCCAATCGACGATCTTGCCCTTGCCCTCGTCGCCCCATTGGGCGCCGACCACCACCACATTCGCCATCGATATGATTGCCTTGCGCCGTGCCTCACGTTTCACAGAACCCAAGCCCTCACCCTGAGGAGGGCTCGAAGAGCCCGTCTCGAAGGGCGAGTGCGCCTCGAGATCCCTGCGGCACATCCTTCGAGACGGCCTTACAGGCCTCCTCAGGATGAGGGCGAGGCTTTTGAAACAGGCTCCGAACAGGAGCCGCTTACACGTGCCGCCAAAAACAAGCCCGGCGCAAACTGGCTGCACCGGGTCCATTGCGGAAATGGGGTACACGTTCGCGCGGTCGGAGTAAAGGTTTGTCCGCCGGGCGGTGGGTGAGTTTTGGGAAGCGCGCGGTTCTACGCAGCAGGCGATTCTTATTTGCTTTTCGCTCTCCTTGGATCGTCTTCCGGATTGACGAAGTTGACGACAAACGGCGCCTCTCCAAACAATTCAATCACATTGTCGGCCTTGGTAAGGCTAAAGTGGCGGACCCCCGCAGGCATCATAGCGTGTGTCCCCGCCTTCATCTCCTGCAGCTTGCTCGCATCGAACTGCTCACCGGCTCCGATCCAGAAGGAACCTTCGAGCACCGTAATGTGTTCGTCGGTCTCATGCCAGTGCGGCGGCACTTTGACCTCCCCTTTGGAACGGATGCGGACCACGTACAAACCCCCCTTCTTGTCCAGGTCGCCGAAGACGACGGCCATCTCCGCGCCGGGGATGATCGGCTTCCAGACCAATTGATCTGGCGCGACGATGCCGTGGCTCATCGGGGGATTTGTGGCTGCCGGCGTCATCCCCTGCGCATGAGCTAAAACCGGCATTGCCAAGGTCACAACAGACAAGATCGTAGTTCTGACTCTCATAACCAAAACTCTCCCTTCACCCCGCGGTCTCCGCCTGAGACGCACGATATCCATTCCGAATCGAGTCTTTACTTCTCATGGCGATTGTTGTCACGGCACCTTACACAGACGCTCATGATTACCGCCCACTTATGGGAAAGCGGGCGTGCACGCTTTGCTCAACGCGACCTTTAAGCCGGGGGCGCCTCTAAAGGCCCGGGAGTATTCCGTTCTCGATGAGAGTGACCCAGCCGGCGCTGCTCAATGGGAAAAGCAGCGCCCTGACCAGGGGTTGCTGCGAAAGCGGACTGAAGGCGCCCTCCTTGAGTTGAGCGACTTGGATCAGCAAGGTTTCGAGTTGCTCCGCTAAGCGCAGCTCACTTTCCGCGTCTTTGGCTCGAATGATTCCTTCCGCCAGATTTTGCTTGGCCATATCTCGTGTGGCCCTCGCCACCCAGCACAGCATGATGGCGCAGCTGAAAACGATGGAAAGACTGATGCCCTGCGCAACGAGGATCGTCAGACTCGGGGCGTAATTGGCAAAGACGGTGCTGCGAGACACAATCAGCAAGGCGATCAGCGCAAAGGGATAATAGATCAGCGAGCCGACGCAATCCGTCCGCTTCGCCACAAAGGCTAGGTCGATCCAGTCATGGATAAGATTGGTTTGCAGTTGCAAACGGCCCTTGTAGACTCCGAGGGTTGCCTGGGGCCATAGCGACTGGTCGCGGCGCCGCAGCTTGATGACGAAGAGCAGGCATAACAAGGTCGCATCGAAGACAAGAAAAATCAGGAAATCCATCAGGCAGACGTTGAGTATAACTGTCAAATGGTAAACGTAAGAAGCCCAATCGCTTCGTGCTGGGGGCACTGGCATGCCAAACATTGGTTTGAGGACATACATGAAGAACCCCATCATGAATGCGGTATAAAGAGCTGCGCGGATACAGCGTGGCCAGAACCGCTCGTGACCAACATATCCCTGCCAGACAGCCTCAACGTTCAGGAACGCGTTGTGAACCGTCTGATTGCTCCTGCGAGATGGGTCAAACTTGCTCCTCAGCCAGTTCCAGAAAGTGCGGAACGCATTCTCAGCCGTCTGATCGTTCCGGCGAGAAGGGTCAAACTGGATTCTAAGCCATTTCCAGAAAGTAAGAATGCCCTTGTGGATGCCGATGAACGCTCGCACTAATGGCCCAAAGATCTGTCGCAGTAATGGCTCTGGCGTTGGCCTCAGTTCCATTTCCGTAGCAATCACCTCAAGGCTTTTATGGAGACCGCGCAGCACGCGATAGATGAAATATAAGGAGAGCACAATTCCAACGCCGCGCAGCAAAATGGTGGGCCAGACACTGACGCCGTCCATTAATGCAATCGGCTCGCCGTTCCCCTTTTCGGTTAGATATTGCGCGATCGGCTCCCAATTTATGCAAATCCATGAGCCCACCCCGAGGCCGAGGATAAGAAGAACAACCTCGACTAAAGCGTGTTTTCGAGCGTAGGGAGAGCCGAGTAACACCCCCAAGCCGAGGACAGCGCCCAAGGCAAGACCGATGGGTAAGTTTTTGCGGCTATCTTCTCCAAGTGCCGGAAACGGCTTTTCGATCACTTTCGGATCGCCTGGGTTGGAAAGGTTTTGCAATTCCTTGAGATCCACCGGCTGGATGTATCTGCAGTTTGTCACGTTATCGCCGTTCCAGCAGGGCTTCGGATCGGCCGGATTGTTCGTGTTTTGCTTAACCTCGATCGGTTGACCGAGGCCACAATTGATCCCATCGGCGCCTTTCAAGCATGGCGATGCCGAGCGTCCTTCTGCCAAGGCGGCGACCAACGGATTGTTCTTGTGATGTGGCGGATAATCCTCGTGTTTTGGGCCGTGAGTCTCTTTTGAAGAAGAGGGTTGCCCCCAGGCAAATTGCAATACCTCGCCGTTTCGTTTGACCTCGAACAGGCGCGGAATAAGAAGCTGGCTGGATAGGTCGGTTCCGAAATGGTTCGGCGTTTCTTCCAGATTTTTGGCCAGATGACCTACTGCAAGCTGTGTGGCGAGAAATGTCGAAGCCTGATATGTGTCGCGGAAAAATGGAATGTCGCCTTGCAACCATTCGCTCAAATTTGGGCCAAAGCTCGACGAGATTATGAGATTGCGCGTAAAGGGAAGCTCGCTCTTGATCGTGAAAGCTTCGTCAAAATCGGTCGTGAAGAACAGCGCCTCTGGGAACTCCAAGCGCAGCGCCCGCAGGATTAGCAATTTGTCAAACACATCGCCGCCGAGGATACCGATCGCTTTTATTTTCTTTTCCTGTCCTTCTTTATGCGCTTGTTTCCGGAGATCGTCATCGACCTTGTGGAGTTGCGCGCTGATTCGCCGGAGATAATCGTATTGGCTCTCGCCAATTGGACGCTCAAGGCTCTGAGTGTCGTTTTCGATCTTGAAAAAATCTGACGAGCCGCTCGTTTTTGTTCCCGTATTTGTGGATTTCTCTTGCTTCGCGTCCTCCTTGCCAGCGCTCGAAGGCAGAAGGCCATCGAGACCTCTGAGATAGGTGAATTTGTGAATCAAGGTTGGATCATGGGGAGCGAATGCGCGCAGGACTGCTTTCGGGAGTGTCTGGCCATAAAGCGTGTCCCACTCCGAGATCAACGCGATATGATCAGAAGCTGGGTCGATCCCTCGAAGCGAAAGCTCGTCGCGAATACCATCGGCCAGCGTGTCTTCGGTCGCTACCGTTCTCTGCAAATGAATCCCTAAGTTCTCGAAATCGTTTTGGAGTGAACCGCCGCACGAATTATGCAAACTGCCGAACAGGTATTCATCCGGCGCGCCCGCGAGATATGAGTAAAACTTTACGTCCTCGAGATTTCTCCAACCACTTTTGGCCCCGCTGCAAGTGAAGCCGTTTTGTTCCAGCGCTTCGTTCACCATTTCCTGAAGCATATCCGATGAAGATGGACCTATAAATTTGACGGCTGGATTTTGATCGCGATTGGCCGGGTTTTGATCGCGATGTAGTATGTCCACCAACGCGTTCAGCGCTGTGAGCGGCTTGTGCATCAGAACGTCGTCCTTTAGCCAAAGGACCAGGACGCTATCTCGCGAATCGTTATCGCTGGCTTCATCTGGCTCTTGAACTCTCCTCAACTTTTCGTATGGAACGATGGCGGGCTCCGCCGATGCAAACTCAGGTAGGGGTCGAAAATATTGCAAGTTGAAACCGGGCAATATACCGACTAGCGGCAGTTCTGACGCCGCGCGGGTCGATGCAGCACTCACGCAAGCAAAGTGCGAGGAAGCGGGCGGTCCGCATGCCAGGAGCGGCAGCTCTGGCGGCTTATCGGACACAGTGCCAGGGGAAGGCGATTGCGGGGAAGGCGATTGCGACCACACAAAATAACCGATGTGGCGTCTATCTTCGGGTACGAAACCGGCCTGTTCGAGGCCGGCCAGCACGGCATAGCGTGTGCGCCGCCGCCGCTCGACGTCTTCCGGGTAAGGAGCCCCAGAGACGGTGACGCCAAGCACCAGAGTCTTCTTATCGTTTTTATCTAGAGGCAGTTTGCAAGGCGCCGCTTCAATTCGTGGATATGCCAGGCACTTTTGCTCAGCCGCCCGCGCACCCGATCTGTCGCGAGATTTGTCGACTGCTCCAATCGGATCCTGCCACAGACGCGCCTCGATCTCCTGCGGCGCCGCATGCTCTTCGAGGGGCGCTGCCGCAAGTGGACGCTGGTCCACCAGCGGCGCCTCGCGATGGAAAAAATAAACGCCTGTCGAGACAAGGGCAACCATAATGATGCTGCCGCTTGCCAAATTCGTCCCTGGCTTTTCGTCGTTTGCCATGAGCGCGCCCCCTATTGCTTTTCCGCTTCCTTGTACGGTTCATTTGAGCCTGACGAGCTCAAGTCAGCGGTTTAGCCAGCCGCTTCCGCCCGTCCCCGGACAACTTGCATTGAATGCGTTTTCATTCGCGAATTGAACGGCACAAGGCGCAGCTCCTCCATTTTGCCATTCCATTTTTGCCAACCTTTGGCTTTGTCATTATTCCCATAAAATGGTTTTGTCATGTGATTCAATCGGGCGCGCCCCCTAATTAGGGGATACGCCGCGGCCATGCGCACGTTTCGGCGGCGGTCGTAAGTGGGGGAATCCGTCTGAACCTTGTCACCGGTCACTGGCTGGGATATAGGCCGGAACTTAAGAGCCCAATTGTCAGGGCGAACTGCATCTTGCAAGCAATGGCGGAGCGCACGGCTATACAAGGATTTGCCGATGAAACCCGATATTCACCCAGGATACCATTTGATCAAGGTGGTCATGACCGACGGGACCGAGTATTTCACCCGCTCCACCTACGGGAAAGCGGGCGACACCTTGCACCTCGACATCGATCCAACCACCCATCCGGCCTGGACCGGAGGCTCGCAGCATTTGGTCGATCGCGGCGGCCGCCTGTCGCGCTTCAATTCCCGCTTCGGCAGCCTCGGCTTCGGCAAAAAATAGGCGTGCCGGGCCGCGCAGGTCCGGGCCCGACGCTCAGAGCCCCGCATGACAAAGCCCAATTTCCGCGTCGAGAGAAATCTACTGAAGCGCGGGATTTGGCCGGTGGCCGGGATCGACGAAGCAGGACGCGGCCCCCTCGCCGGGCCAGTCGCCGCCGCGGCCGTCGTCCTAAATCCGCGCAAAGTGCCGCGCGGACTCAATGATTCGAAGCTGCTTACCCCCGAGGAACGCGAACCCCTCTACGAAGCGATCATGCTGCAAGCCCTGGCGGTGGCGGTCGCCTTCGCAAGCGCGGCGGAAATCGATCGCATCAACATCCGCCAAGCGACGTTTTCCGCCATGCGCCGGGCGCTGTTCGCGCTTTCCGTCGCGCCCCGCCATGTTCTGATCGATGGCAATGATTTGCCGCCGGGTCTTTACCTCCCCGCCGAGACGGTCGTCAAGGGCGACGCCGCAATTTCATCGATCGCCGCCGCCTCGATCATCGCCAAGGTGACCCGCGATCGGCTGATGCGCCGCCTCTGCGGTGTTTATCCCGCCTACCGTTTCAGCCAGCATTTTGGCTATGCCACGAAGGTCCATCTCGCGGCGATCGCGGCGCATGGACCGTGCCCGTTTCATCGATTGAGTTTCCGGCCTTTCGCGGAGGGCTAACCCGCGATCGTCGCGCCATGCCCGGACGCGTTCTACTTTCGCTTCTATCACTCGACGTGCGAAAAAGGGACAGTCCGGGATATGCCTTCTAAACGCGGTCTTTACCCAACGTAACGCAGGTTTCGTTTGGGTTGCCCTGCGCGGCCCATGCAATCGCGTCGCCTGCCGGCTTTTGTTCATGCGTAGCCAACGTGCCGGGGCGGCCGGCCCGAAATCCCAGGTCAAGGTGATGCGTACTGGGATTTCGCCGGCGCGCTCCGTCACGCCCTGTCCGGCGACCGGCGCGCTTCCCCTCGGCGAAATCATTGCCGGCGATTGTATCGAAGCGATGGCCCGGCTGCCGCCGGAATGCGTCGATCTCGTCTTCGCCGATCCGCCGTATAATTTGCAGCTCGAATCCCCTCTCTCGCGGCCGGACCAAAGCCTCGTCGATGGCGTCGACGACGATTGGGACAAGTTCGCGAGCTTTTCCGACTACGATAATTTTACGCGCGCGTGGCTCACTGCCGTGCGCCGGGTCATGAAAAACGACGCGACGATTTTCGTGATCGGCTCCTACCACAATATTTTCCGGGCCGGCTCGATCTTGCAGGATCAGGGCTTTTGGATCCTGAATGACATTATCTGGCGCAAAGCCAATCCGATGCCGAATTTTCGCGGCCGGCGCTTCACCAATGCCCATGAGACTTTGATTTGGGCGGCCAAGAGCGCGCGGGCCAAGAACTATTGCTTCAACTACGCATTGCTGAAGGCCGGCAACGAGGATTGCCAGGTCCGCTCCGATTGGTTTTTGCCGATTTGCACCGGCGCCGAACGCCTGAAAGATTCCTCCGGCCGCAAAATTCACCCGACGCAGAAGCCCGAGGCGCTGCTCTCGCGCATTCTGCTCGCCGCCTCGAACAAGGGCGACGTGGTGCTCGATCCATTCCTTGGTTCCGGCACCACCGGCGCCGTTGCCAAAAAACTCGGGCGTTCCTTTATCGGCATCGAACGAGACGCAAGCTTTGTGCGCGCCGCAAGAGCCAGGATCGCGGGCGTGGAGCCGCTCCCGCCGGGCGCCATTGCGGCGGTTGCGGACAAACGTTCCGAGATTCGCATTCCTTTCGCCGCGATCGTCGAGGCGGGGCTCGTTCGGCCCGGCGAAATCCTGGTCGATGAAAGGAGGCGGCACGCCGCGATGGTGCGGGCCGACGGCACGCTCGCAGTCGGCGCCATCACCGGCTCGATTCACAAGATCGGCGCACTGGTGCAAGGCCTGCCCGCCTGCAATGGCTGGACATTCTGGCATTTTGCGCGCGAGGAAAAATATCAGCCGATCGACGCCCTGCGGTCAGTTCTGAGGGCGAGCCTGCACCAGGCCGCGGAATAGCTTCCCGCGAGCGCCGCCCCTTGAGGTTGATACCATCACAACCCGAGCGCAAGCCAGGTGCCAGCCGCGACAAAGCCCACTCCCGCTGACCGGGAGATCAGGCGACCAACTGGCACAATCTTTTCAACGAGCACGAAGGCGGAGATCGTGGCGATCCACAGCACGTTCATAACGCCGCCGACGAACAATAGCGCCATCACTACCCAACAGCAGCCGACGCAATACGCACCGTGACGCAGGCCGAGCAGCAATGAGCCCGATGGATCGCGATGGAACCCGCCTAGCCGCTGAATGAACAGGAGCGGCGATTGGCATTGTGTCAAACATATATCCTTGAGCGGCGTCCACTGGTAAACGCCGGCCGCAATGAGAACGATTCCACCGAACACTTGGCTAGCGCTCGCCATCTTCGGGTTGAGCAAGGCCGTGCGATCAAGGGCCCACTGTGCCGCAGTGGCGACCAGCGCGAAGCCGACCCAGGCCAGAAGATACCCGGTGGCGAACCAACCGGTCGCCGCAAACGGCTTGCCTTGCGCCGATGCTTGCCGGCCAACCCGCGCATAGATCAAAATCATCGGCGCAGCGGACGGGGTCATCATGCCGACCATCATCACCGCCCACATGGCGAACGCGTAAACAAACTCGGTACCTTGCCACGGGGCGAGGGCGGGCGCCATGATCCCAATACCGGCGGGAATCATCCGAAACCCGCTCATCTCCATTCCGCCCATGTCCATGTCTGCAGCAAGCCACAGCACATAAGTCCATGCGAGCGCCGTTAGCGCGGCGAGCGCGGCCGCGACAATAATGCGGTCGCGTCGGAGTATGAATTCCAACATTGCCTCGGTCATGGCCGTCAGCGGATGACCCCGGTTCCAGTGATATTCAACTCGGCGAAATGAGCGTGCGAGTCCGCCAGATTGAGCTCGATGGCACCGTGTGTCTTCGCCCAGCCGCGTCCGACCTCGGCCAAGGTAAATTCAAAGCCGTCCGGCATGTTGAACCGCGCACGGTGCTCCTTCTTTGTCACCGGATTGATGATCGGCTCACCGCGCGATTCCACAACGCCGGGAACGATAAAACGCGCTTTGCGCGCATTCACATCAATGTCGAGGTCGATCTTGGCGAAGATTGGGTCATGAACTTTTTCAAGCATCGATCCATAAACCTGAAAGAATGTCGCGCCCGGTTCGGTGTCCTGGCCACTCATAATTCGGAGAATGGCCTCGCGCTGCGCGGGGCTCGCGCGCTCATCGACGATCGGGACCGCTTGGCCGTGTCCCTCATGGATCGGGCCCGGCCATGAAAACACACCAGCGAACATCAGCCCGTCGAGCTTGGTGCCGCCATGGTTACCCTCTTCAATCACGATCCCGACAACCGCTTCACAATTGCCGTGGGTAGGAAGAGCGTTGAACTGGCAAGGGCAACCGTATGAGCAATTGCAGTGGGAAAAATTTCGGCCTTTGAGATGCCATTTGACGTCCGTCATGTCGCCTCCACGGCCTTGATTCCAAGCCGACATAAAGATAGCGCCCTTTGCCGCGCGCCGGAAGGCCATAACCCATCTATTTGCATCGAAAGGTGATATTGTCACCGTACTCCGCGCCAGATTTTCGTAAAAAAATGTGGAGATGTCCCAATACATGCTAATTTGTTACATCTGTTCGCGGTTCACACGGGGCGCCTTCAATCGTTGAACCTCAAGAGTCGTCGCAAAATCGATCAATCCGCTGGCGCGCGCACAGGAGTGGGAAAGTGTCAGAATCAAAAGACGGGCGTGGCGATACTGTGGAAATCGAGAAAAATGACGTAAAAAATGCGCTTCCAAATGCCAAACGGGTGGCTTGGTTTTCTACATTGCTGGAGAATGGCCGCAAGCTCGCGCTGAACGTAATTGTCTTAGTAGCAGTTACACTCGGAGTCGCAGCAATCGCGAAAGCGACGATAAAGCACAGTGTTTTAATTGAACCAATCGGTGTGCCCAAAGAGCTTGCCGATCGCGGCTTTACCGGCGAGGCTGTTGCCCATCATATTGTCGATGAGTTGATGATTTTGTCCAAAAGTGCGGAAACGCTGATGCGGTTTGGTGCCGTTGCGACTTCGGGCGCGGAAATTGCGAAACCGAAGATTGAGCTTCCAGGCACCGGCATTTCAATTGATACGATTGTCTACTATGTGCGGGACTTACTTAGCCTTTCTGACACCAAAATTAGTGGTGAGATTACTATTGACAGTCCCACGCCCGATGCAGCCGCCGGCAAAAACAGCCAAAAACCCTTACCAAAATTCAATCTGCGGCTTCGCATTCTCAACAAAGGATTTGTGTACGTTGAACCCCACCGACGATCTGCGCGTCCTTTTCAAGGGCGCAGCGCTGCCTCTTTTAGAGCAAATCAGCCCTTACATTGCCGGAGTCATTTACTTGCATCTGCAGGATTTCGTCGGCGCGACTCGCATGGCGGAAATCGCGCTTAAAAGTGGTGTTGCCGAGGACCAAGAGTGGGCGTCCAACCTCTTAGGCAACATTGCCGGTTATGAGAAACGCACGGGTATCGCGATTGCAGAATTTAAAAAACTGAGTCAGCGCTTTCCAGCCTCTCCCTTGGGGCAGTACAACTTAGGTCATTTGCTTTATAGCCTTGGAAATTATCAGGAAAGTATACAAGCATCCCTTGAAGGGGCGAAAGTTGATGGGGATGTGTGAAGGCGAGCACTCGGTTATAGCAACGCAGGTGCGGCGCTTGACGAAATGCGAAAAAAGCATATCGCGTTCAGCTTGCATGACGAAAACGCGAGCGGAATATTGCGAGCCATAGGTAGTATCATAAAGGAAGAGGAAAAGGCCAGCTTACTAATATTGCACCACGGACAAATCCCTGACGAGGATTCGATCATCCCCCTGCTTCGGGCCGCCACGGAAGCGGACCCTACATACGCAACTGCCTATCGGGTTTGGGGAAATATTGAATTAAAGCGCAGGCATTTCCCCGAGGCAACCGGGTTATTTGAGAAGTGTATCGCAGCTAACCCGAAAGAACCTCATCACGATATGGCATGGTCGCATTTGCAGTGGGCTCAGGAACTAGCAAAGAAGGCAGGCGGGGAGACGGCACACGCCCCCGCAAGCACGAAAATGGATGCAGTAGAACATTTGAAGATGGCCTTAAATCTTTTGCCCGATGACCAAAAGTTGATCTCTGAGATTTCCAATACTTATGAGTCGCTTGGGATGATGCAGGACGCCGCAGCCGTTTATAATAAAGTTGATGAAAGGAAGAACGATTGGGCCACAGCAAAATAAGGAGTCCAAGTGAAATATCGCCAACCCTTTTGGTACGATTGGCAAAGCCGAGAGAAGCGAAAATTTGGGGGAAACCGTGAGCGCGCGCTACGGAACGATTCAAACCCCGCTGGGCGGTTCGTGCTCTAGCTCTTCGGCTTTGTCGCGGCCGCCATGACGATCCGCGAGGGCCTTGTCATGGCTTCGATACGGAGCAGCTCGTTGAGCCTTGCCTCGGTCAACACGCCTTCGTCCAGGACGACCTCGGCAATCGTGCGCCGTTCCTCGAGCGCCCGGCGGGCGATGCGCGAGCACGCCTCGTAGCCGAGCACCGGCCCGAGCGCCGTCACCAGGCCGATCGAGTTTTCGACGAGGCCGAGGCAGCGCGCGCGATCCGCCTCGATGCCGTTGACGCAACGGCTTGTGAGCGTGTCGATTGCCGCGCGTAGCATCCGCAGCGATTTCAGAATGGAAAAGCCGATCGTCGGCTCGAAGGCATTGAGCTGGAGCTGGCCGCCCTCGGCGCACATCGTCACCGTGAGATCGTGGCCGATGACGAGATAGGCGACC
>Ga0073928_10008888_pt1 | contig 12416 bp, 7 predicted proteins | sample PaiPotPPA55metaG_FD_76969 | JGI IMG/M metagenome (GOLD analysis project Ga0073928, IMG submission 76969) | Iron sulfur acid spring bacterial and archeal communities from Banff, Canada, to study Microbial Dark Matter (Phase II) - Paint Pots PPA... ...
CGCCTGAGCTCCGGCCTCGCCGTGTCCTGCATCAGCGCGTCGAGCCCGGCCCGGCATTCGTCCAGCCATGCCACCTTTGCCGCGTCCTGGTCGCGCTTCGCGGCCTCGTGCCAGCAGTACAGGAAGTCCCTGATCCCCTTGGCGCTCAACGGAAGCAGATCGAACTGGTCGAACTCGTACGGTCGGTGGCCCAGCCATTTCGTCGGCACAGCGAACGGCCGGACCGTGACGACGTACCTGGCCTCCGGGTACGCGTCCACGAGCCGTTCGAGCCACTCCTGCACCTGCGGCCTGCGCTCGGCCGCCAGCTCGTCCACGCCGTCGACCAGCAGCAGGGCGGTGCCGTCGGCGAAGCACTTCGTGGCCCAGCCTTTGGGCCGTTCGCCGTCGATCGCGGGGGCGGTGGCCGTAGGGATTTCCTCCACCTTGGGCAGCGGCTGGTTCGTGAAGTCGCGCAGCCGGACCAGGAACGGCACGACCTCGCCCCAGGGGCCTGATTCGCCGGTCAGCCGTCCGGCCGCGCCGTTCGCGGCCAGCCAGCTGAGCAACGTCGTCTTGCCGCTGCCCGCGCTGCCGCGCAGGATGACCCGCTTGCGTCCGGAGAGCGCGTTGGACACGGCCACGCCGGCGCCGGTGAGCTCTTCCTCCTCGTCGTTCTGCGTGCTCTGATCCGGGTCGCTGGTGCGGGCTACGGTGAGACTCACGTAGCTGTCGTCGAAGGACTGCCGGCTCGGTTCCCGGCCGCGGTTCACGCCGAACAGCTCGAAGCGGCCGAGGGATCGGGCGACGTGGTCGAGATACCTGCGTTCGAACGGGTGGTGCGCGGGGATGTGCCCGACGAGCACGTCGAGCTCCTCCCGGATGAGGACGACGTGCTGCAGCGTCGCCTTGGCCACCTGCGCCTCGTAGTCCGGCCGCCGCTCGAATTCGCGGATGATCAGTGGGCTGACAGCGCCGATCAGCCACTCGTATGCCTGCTGCGCGCCCGAGGCCACCGGAAGGGCGTCGCTTACCTCCGCGCCGCGCTCGGCCAGGATCTGCGTCAGCCGATCCGGGAGCATGCCGGAGGTCAGAACCGGATCCATGCTCTCGTCGCGCGCCGCGTGAACCGCCTCGCGCAGCCGTAGGAATGCCGCGCCCCAGTCCTCGGCGGTGAGCTCGGGGTGCTCGCGCAGGCCGGCGTCGACCAGTTCACGGCTCAGCCTGGCACTGATCGCCGTGGCCGCGGCCTTGGCCCGCCCGCGGTCGTACCGCCACTCCCCCAGCCGCCGGCCGATCAGTTCGAGCAGGTGGGCGATCAGCTCGCCGGCGACGTTCTCCAGGACGTTGTAGAGGTTGTTGAGTTCGGCTGGAGTCAGCACGCTCCCAGTGTCGCAGGGGCGTGCCTCGCGTGACGGGCCAAACGTTCAGCCGGCCAGCGTCAGCCACTCCTCTTCGAGGCGCTCTCGCTCTTCCGTCAGCTCCCTGAGCTTTCCGTCGAGCTCCGCGACCTTCTCGTAGTCGCTCGCGGACGCGGCCATCTTGTCGTGCAAGTCCTTCTCCAGCGAGGAGATCCGGTCCAGCCTGCGCTCGATCCGGGTCAGCTCCTTCTGGGCGGCGCGCTGGTCCTTGGCGGAGGACGCGGCGGGGTTCGCGTTAGCGGTGACGGCGGCGGCAGTCGCGGCGGTCGCGGTCTCGGCTGCACGCACCGTCGCGCGGCGCTTGAGGTATTCGTCCACGCCGCCGGGCAGCATGCGCAGGGAGCCGTCGCCGAGCAGCGCGACGATCCGGTCGGTGGCGCGCTCCAGGAAGTACCGGTCGTGCGAGACCACCAGCATCGAACCCGGCCAGCCGTCGAGCAGGTCCTCCAGCGCTTGCAGGGTGTCGATGTCCAGGTCGTTGGTGGGCTCGTCGAGCAGCAGCACGTTCGGCTCGCCCATCAGCAGCCGCAGCAGTTGCAGCCGCCTGCGCTCGCCGCCGGACAGGTCGCCGACCGGCGTCCACTGCTTCTCTCCGGCGAAACCGAAGCGCTCGAGCAGCTGCGAGGCCGTCATCTCCCGGCCCTTGCCGAGGTCGATGCTGGTCTTGATCTCCTCGACTGCCTTGAGCACCTTCAGCGTCGGGTCGATCTCGGTGATCTCCTGCGAGAGCACAGCTGGTTTCACGGTCACGCCCGTCACCACACGTCCGCCGGCCGGCTTCACGACGCCGGTCAGCAGGCGCATCAGGCTGGTCTTGCCGGCGCCGTTGACGCCGACCAGGCCGACGCGCTCGCCCGGGCCGAGCTGCCAGGTGATCCGTTCCAGCAGGGTGCGCTGCTCGTCGCCCTCGCCGACCCGGTAGGTCACGTCTTCGAGCTCGTAGACGGTGCGGCCGAGCCGGGCCGAGGCGAAACGGGCCAGCTCCGCTTGGTCGCGGACGGGCGGCTCGGTGGCGATCAGCGCGTTCGCCGCGTCGATTCGGAACCTCGGCTTCGAGGTACGGGCCGGAGCGCCGCGGCGCAGCCAGGCCAGCTCCTTACGCAGCAGGTTCTGCTTGCGGTCCCAGTCCGACTCGGCGATCCTGGCGCGCTCGGCGCGGGCGAGGATGAAGGCCGAGTAGCCGCCCTCGTACGCGTGCACCCGGCCGCCGGCGACCTCCCACGTCCAGTCGCAGACCTCGTCGAGGAACCAGCGGTCGTGGGTGACGACGAACAGCGCGGAGCGGCGCTGCCTGAGGTGCCCGGCCAGCCAGGCGATGCCCTCGACGTCGAGGTGGTTGGTCGGCTCGTCCAGCAGGATCAGCAGATCGCTCGCGTCCGGCTCGATCAGCGCCTTCGCCAGCGCGATCCGCCGCCGCTCGCCGCCGGAGAGCGGCCCGACGAGAGTGTCCAGGCCCTGCGCGAAACCGGGCGCGTCGATCCCGCCGAACAGACCGGTGAGCACGTCCCGAATCTGCGGCTGCCCGGCCCACTCGTGCTCCGGACGTCCGCCAAGCAGCTGGTCGCGGATGCTGGCGGCCGGGTCGAGCTCATCGTGCTGGCCGACCACGACCAGGTGCGTGTTGCCGCTGTGCACGACGCGGCCGGAGTCCGGCTGCTCGGTCTTGGCCAGCAGTTTGAGCAGGGTGGACTTGCCGCCGCCGTTGCGGCCCACGACGCCCACCCGGTCGCCCTCGGCCAGGCCGAGGGACACCCCGTCGAGCAGGGTCCGGGTGCCGTAGGCCTTGCCCACCGACTCGATATTGACCAGATTCGCCACCTGATCACACTAGCGGCTCTCGCGGGACCGCCCGGCCGGTTCCGGTTTCGACCCAGGCCAGGTCCAGGTCAGATCCAGGACTGGAACCACATGTGGGAGGACCAGTCGTTGTAGGAGATCGTCTGGTCCGTGTAGATCGGATAGAAGTAGATGAAGATCCCGACGATCGCCACCACCATCGCCCCGCCGACGGCCGCGCCCCAGGCCCGTCGCACCGGTGGAGCGTCCGCCCGGCCGATGATCGCGCCCACGGTAGTCGCCGCGGCGAGGCACATGAACGGCACGCAGAGCACCGCGTAGAAGGAGAAGATGGTGCGCTCCGCGTAGTGCATCCACGGCACGATCGTCGCCCCGATGCCGACCAGGATGGCTGCGGCACGCCAGTCGCGGCGGCCGATCCACAGCCAGAACAGGTAAAGGATCGAGGCCGTCGCCAGCCACCACAGGAACGGGTTGCCGAGCGCCAGCACTTCCTGCGAGCAGCTACCCATCGCCGCGGTACAGCCGTCGGTGCCGACCTTCGGCGAGGTGTAGTCGAAGGCCACCGGCCGGCCCATGACCAGCCAGGACCACGGGTTCGACATGTACGGGTGGGGCGACTGCAGGTTCGCGTCGAACTGGTACTGGGAGTGCACGTAGTTCCACAGCGAGCGCGCCCAGTCGGGCACGAACCACTCGGTGAGCTGCCTGCTGAGCGGAAGGTCGGGGAAGCCGGCCGCCGGGTTCGTGTTGGCCCAGAAGCGGTTGTAGCCGCCGCCGTTGGAGGTGTTGAAGATCCAGCCCGCGTAGCTGGCGACGAAGACGACGACCATCTGCACCGGCAGGGTGAGGAAGGTCCAGCCGACGTCGCGGCGCAGCGTGGAGATCGACGGGTTGCGCAGGCCGATGGCGCGGCGGGTGCCGCGGTCCCATAGCACGCACAGGATGGACAGCGCGGCGACGTAGAACACGGCGTTCCACTTGGTCGCGGTGCCGCAGGCGAGCATCAGGCCGGCCATGATCCGCCAGGGCCGCCACCCGAACTTGGGTCCGTGCTCGCCCTTGAGTAGCGGAGTGCCCTTGAGATGCTCCGCGGCCCAGGCGGCCGCCTTGGCCCGGGTTTTGTCGCGATCGACCACCAGGCAGGAGAATCCGGCCAGCACGAAGAACATCTGGATGCCGTCGAGCAGCCCGGTGCGCGCCATGACGAAGGCCAGGCCGTCGAAGCTCATGAACAGGCCGGCGATCACGCCGATGAGCGTGGAGCGGAACATCCGGCGTGCGGTGCGGGCGAGGATGTAGATCGCGAAGGTGCCGAGAAGCGCGTCCATCAGGCGCCAGCCGACCGGGTTCAGGCCCCAGACCTGTTCGCCGAGACCGATGACGATCTTGCCGAGCGGCGGGTGCACGACGTACTCGGGCCCGGTGCCGAACTTGGCCGTGCCCTGGCAGCCGAGCCGGCCGCACACGGCGAGTGCCTGGTCGGCGACCGAGGAGCTCTGCCAGTTGTGCTCCCAGCCGTAGACCCACATCGACCAGCCGTCTTTGGCGTAGTAGGTCTCGTCGAAGATGATCTTGTTCGGCCTGGCCAGGTTCCACAGCCGCATGAAGCCGCCGATGAAGGTGACCAGCAGCGGCAGGATCCAGCCGGCCCCGCGGAAGAACTCCGGGTAGTAGGGCGGCACCAGGCGCTCGGACAGCGGCGGACGGGCGTCCGGACGCGCGTCGCCCTCCGGCCGCCACCACACCTTTCCGCGCTCGAACCGCCGCCAGCGGGCGCGCCGCGGCGCCGGCGCGGGCAGCTCGGCGTCGTCGAGCCACTCCTCCGACTCGTCCGACTCATCCGGCTCGTCCGGCCCCTCCCCCTGACGCCTGGTCAGCTGGCGCGTCGCCACGGCGGCGGCCGACTCGGCGGCCGCCGAGTCCTCGGATTCGGGCCCCTGGGCGTTCTCCACGTCGCGATCCACGCGGGCCATCGTATTGATTGCGTCTGAGAACCAGTAGTAAGCGAAGATGGTTGACGTGAAACAGGCACAAACCGAGGCGCCAGAGGCCGCGAAACTTACACCCGGCGAAGGTCTGCTGGTGCTCGCCGGCACACCCATCGGCGATCCCGGCGACGCGCCTGCCCGCCTGGCCGAACAGCTGTGTACGGCAGACGTGGTGGCCGCCGAGGACACCCGTCGGCTGCGTCGGCTGACCCAGGAGCTCGGCGTGGAGCCGTCCGGGCGCGTGCTGTCCTATTTCGAAGGTAACGAGGCCGGGCGCACCCCGGAGCTCGTCGCCCGGCTGCTCGAGGGCGCGCACGTGCTGCTGGTGACCGACGCCGGGATGCCCTCGGTCTCCGATCCGGGGTATCGGCTGGTCGCCGCCGCGGTGCAGGCGGGGATCCGGGTCACCGCCGTGCCCGGGCCGTCGGCCGTGCTGACCGCCCTCGCGCTTTCCGGGCTGCCGGTGGACCGCTTCTGCTTCGAGGGCTTCCCGCCGCGCAAGGCCGGGGAACGTGCGCGGGCCCTGGCCGCGCTGGCCGCGGAGCCGCGCACGATGGTCTTCTTCGAGGCGACGCACCGGATCACCGAGACCCTCACGGCCATGGCCGAGGCCTTCGGCGCGGACCGGCCCGCCGCCGTCTGCCGCGAGCTGACCAAGACTTACGAGGAGGTCAAGCGCGGTCCGCTGGCGCAGCTCGCGCAGTGGTCGGCGGACGGGGTGCGCGGCGAGATCACGGTCGTCGTCTCGGGTGCGACGCCGGCTCCGCAGGAGCACACCGCGCAGTCCCTCGCGGACCTGGTGGCCGTGCGGGAGGCGGCCGGCGAGCACCGGAAGTCGGCGATCGCGTCGGTGGCCGCGGAACTCGGGCTGCCCAAGCGCGAGGTGTTCGACGCGGTCGTCGCGGGCAAGGGCGCCGAACGCAGTTCGGAGTGACGTTCGCCACCACGTAGAATTCCGGCATGGCTTCCAGCGACAAGTCCTACTACGTCACCACGCCGATCTACTACGTGAACGACGCCCCGCACATCGGGCACGCGTACACCACGACGGCGGGCGACGTCCTGACCCGGTGGCACCGCCAGCGCGGCGAGTCGGTCTGGTTCCTCACCGGGACCGACGAGCACGGCGAGAAGGTCATGCGCACCGCTCAGGCCAACGGGGTGAGCCCGCAGGAGTGGACGGACCGCCTGGTCGAGTCGGCGTTCAAGCCGGCCCTGGTCACCATCGACGCCGCCAACGACGACTTCATCCGCACGACCGAGAAGCGGCACACGGCGCGGGTGCAGGAGTTCTGGCAGCGGCTGTACGACGACGGCGAGGTCTACAAGGGGCAGTACGAGGGTCTGTACTGCGTGCCCTGCGAGGAGTACAAGCTGCCCGGCGAGCTGGTGGACGGCACCGGCGAGTACGAGGGCCAGCAGGTCTGCGCGGTGCACGGCCGTCCGGTGGAGACGATCGCCGAGGACAACTACTTCTTCAAGATGTCTCAGTACACGGACAAGCTGCTGGCGCACTACGAGGAGCACCCCGAGTTCGTCCAGCCGGCCTCGGCCCGCAACGAGGTGGTGTCCTTCGTCAAGCAGGGCCTGCAGGACCTGTCGATCTCCCGGTCCACGTTCAACTGGGGCATTCCGCTGCCCTGGGACCCGGCCCACGTGCTGTACGTGTGGATCGACGCGCTGCTGAACTACGCGACGGCGGTCGGCTACGGCGCCGACGAGGAGCAGTTCGAGCGGATCTTCCCGGCGGACGTGCACCTGGTGGGCAAGGACATCCTGCGCTTCCACGCGGTGATCTGGCCGGCCATGCTGATGGCGGCCGGGCTGCCGCTGCCCACGACCGTCTTCGCGCACGGCTGGCTGCTGGTGGGCGGCGAGAAGATGTCGAAGACGAAGTTGACCGGCATCGCGCCCGCGCAGATCACCGACCACTTCGGCTCGGACGCGTTCCGCTACTACTTCATGCGCGCGATCCCGTTCGGCCAGGACGGCTCGTTCTCCTGGGAGGACATGAGCGCGCGGTACACCTCGGAACTGGCGAACGACTACGGCAACCTGGCCTCGCGCGTGGCGGCCATGGTCGGCAAGTACTTCGCCGCAGCGGAGCAAGGCGAACACGGGCGCAGTGAAGGGGTGCTGCCGGCGGCGACCGACCACGGTCCGGCCGAGCAGGCGCTCGTGGACGCCCTGGCCGCCGCGTCGGCGACGGCGGACGAGCGGATCGGCGAGTCGCTGGACTTCCAGGGCGGACTGAACGCGATCTTCGATTTCATCAAGCTGGTCAACGGTTATCTGACCGAGCAGCAGCCGTGGAAGGTCGCCAAGGACGAGTCCGAGGCCGGCCAGGCGCGGCTGGCCACGATCCTGTACACGGCCGCCGAGTCGCTGCGCGCCGTGGCGGTGCTGCTGAACCCGGTGATGCCGAAGTCCTCGGCGAAGCTGTGGGACTCGCTCGGCGCCGAGCCCTTGCTCGGCGAGCTCGCCGCGCAGCCGATTCAGGACGCCGGCCGCTGGGGTCAGCTGCCCGCGGGCGTCGTGGTGACGAAGGGCGACTCGCTCTTCCCGCGGCTCGAGGAGCGGGTCGAAGGCTGAGAGTCCGCGGGGGCGGGTCCCTTTAGACTCGCCCCATGGGGAATTCCAAGTCTCAGCAGTCCCAGCGAGATGTGCCGCCACCGGTGCCGGAGCCGTTGCCCGCGCCGGTGGCGGACTCGCATACGCACCTGGACATGCAGGGACGCTCGACGGAGGAGTCGCTGCGCCTCGCCGCGTCGGTGAACGTGACGACGTTGGTCCAAGTGGGTTGCGACGTGCGTTCCTCCGAATGGGCGGTGGAACAGGCCGCTGTGTTCCCCGCCATCCACGCCACGGTCGCGCTGCACCCGAACGAGGCACCGCGGCTGGTGCTCGGCGACATGGACGCCTGGGCCGGACCGGACAGCAGCCGTGCGCCGGGCGGGTCGGCGGCGCTGGACGAGGCGTTCGCCCGGATCGAGGCGCTCGCCGGGCATCCGGCGGTCGTCGGCATCGGGGAGACCGGGCTCGACTACTTCCGCACCGGGCCCGAAGGCGTGGCGGCGCAACAGGACTCCTTCCGCCGCCACATCGCGCTCGCCAAGCGTGTCGGCAAAGCACTCGTGATCCACGACCGGGACGCGCACGACGACGTACTGCGGATCCTCGCCGAGGAGGGTGCGCCGCCGCGTGTCGTGTTCCACTGCTACTCGGGCGACGCGCGGATGGCCCGGGTGTGCGCGGAGGCCGGCTACTACCTCTCCTTCGCAGGCCCGGTCACGTTCAAGGCGAACTCGGAACTGCGCGAGGCACTGCGCGCGACTCCAGCGGAGCGCGTACTGGTCGAGACGGACGCGCCCTTCCTCACTCCGATGCCCTATCGGGGCCGCCCGAACGCGCCGTATCTGATCCCGCACACGGTGCGCTCCATGGCGCAGACCCTGGCCATGGACGTGGCGGAGCTCTGTGAGAGACTCGCCGCCAACACGCGGCGCGTATTCGAACCCGTGTAACCATTTCTCGACAGTCTCTCCTAGCTAGCCCAAATAGGGCATTGATGGGAGAAACCTCACACTACCGGCGGATAGTCTGCCCGTAATGCCCTGATTTCCGAGGGCAGACATCTGGCTTATCGGACAATTTGACTATGCCCGATGTCCGGGTGGGCTATGGCGACCTTGCCCCGGAGTCGGTTACAGTCCGATGCTCGGTAGCCGGATCGGTGGGAACCGGCGTGGGCCAAGGCCCGCGAACGGCGGCGCGAACGCACCACTCTCGCCGCCCTACGGAACCCCCGTGCCCGGGATCAACGAGGTCTGGAGTCTTGTGAGCGGTACGCGCTCGAACCCCCCTCATAGCCCCGCCTACGGAGCTGACTACGCGCAGGACGGCGGCTATTACGCCGGTCAGGGCGTCGCTCAGCACGGCCTCGCGGCCCCGTACGCGGCGGCGGGCGATGGGACGTCCGAAGTCGCCGAGTACTACTACGAGGACCAGTACAACCAGCAGCAGCAGAACCCGTACGGCCAGCCGCAGCAGCTTCAGCAGCAGCAGTCTGATGAATACAGTGATCAGTACGGCTACGGCGATCAGTACAGCGGCCAACAGTACGGTGAGCAGTACAGCGAGTCCTCGTCGGAGTACTACGAACAGCAGCAGGGCTACGCGCCCGGCTACGAGAACGGCCAGTACGGCGCCGCTCGCCCGGAGAGCTACGGCCAGGGCCAGGAGTACCAGCAGTACGAGACCGGACAGTACGAGCCCGCGCAGGGCCAGTACGACTCCGAATACTCCGAGCCCACCGCAGAGTTCTACGACGACCGGTCCTACGACGGTCCCGGAGCGCCGCTGTTCGGCGCCGCGGCCTCGTTCGCCACGCCGGGCTCCGCGACCGCCGGTGCGGCCCATGCGGGCGCCACGGCGCTGCTGACCGAGCTTCCCGAGGCTCCGGCGGAGTCGACGACGGCCATGCCCGCCGTCTCTCCCGTCGCGCCCGCCGAGCCGGGCGGCGTCCCGGGGCCGCGCCGCGGCCGCTCCGCGCAGCGGCCCGCGACGAAGTCCGACGGCGCCGGCAAGCCGCCGGTGACGCTGCGCACTCGGCCACGCACCGGACCGCTCGGCCGGATCGTCCAGGGTACGGTGCTCGCCGCCCTGGTCGCCGGCGCGGTCACGTACGTGGCCTACGACAAGACCATCACGCTCAGCATCGACGGCCAGAGCCAGACGGTGCACACCTTCGCCGGCACGGTCGGCGCGGTGCTCACCGCGGACGGCGTCAGCACCGGCAGCAAGGACATCGTCAGCCCGTCGACGAGCGCCTCGGCCTCGAGCGGGCAGACCATCACGGTCCGCTACGGCCGTCCGCTCAGCCTGAGCGTCAACGGCGTGTCCACGCAGACCTGGGTGCACTACTCGACGGTGTCCGCCGCGTTGGGTGAACTCGGCGTGCGCACGTCCGGGGCGAAGACCTCGGACCCGCTGTCGATGGACATCCCGCGCTCCGGCCTGAGCGGCCTGTCGGTCTACACGATGCGGCACGTCACCTTCCTGGTGGACGGCAAGTCCGTGCCGATCGAGACGACCGCGGCCACGGTGACCGCGGCGATGAGCCAGGCCGGGATAACGCTGCACAACCAGGACGCGCCCTCGGTGGCCGCCGCCTCCGTGCCGACCGACGGGGAGACGATCTCGATAAACCGGATCTTCGGCGGCACCGAGACCAAGCAGGTGTCGCTGCCGTTCTCGACCACGCAGGTGTCGGACTCGACCCAGTACACCGGCACCAGCACGGTCAAGACGCAGGGCGTGGACGGCGAGGAGACCGTGACGTACGCGGTACTCACCGTCAACGGCGTCAAGCAGGCTCCGAAGCAGATCTCGGTGACGGTGACCAAGCAGCCGGTCGACGAGATCGTGTCGGTGGGCACCAAGGCCCTGCCGACCAGCGCTTCGAGCCTGAACTGGACGGCCCTGGCCACCTGCGAATCCGGCGACACCCCGAGCGAGGACACCGGCAACGGCTTCTACGGGATGTATCAGTTCACCATCAGCACGTGGGACTCGCTGGGCGGCTCCGGCCTCCCCTCGAACGCGAGCGCCGCGACGCAGACGGCGCTGGCCGAGAAGCTCTACACCGAGGCGGGCTCCGGACAGTGGCCGGTATGCGGACACTACCTCTTCACCTGAGCAGGGTCTCGGCCACCATAGAATTGGCGGCATGCGGCAACCTGCACAGCTGAACGAACCGGCCGAACAGCCGTCGGCGGGACCGGAAGGGCGAGCGGCCCTTCTCGGTCCCGCCGACGTGCGTCGGCTGGCGACGGAGCTGGGGGTGCGGCCCACCAAGCAGCTCGGCCAGAACTTCGTCATCGACCCGAACACGATCCGGCGCATCGTCGGCGCCGCGCGGCTGCGTCCCGAGGACGTGGTGGTCGAGGTGGGCCCGGGCCTCGGCTCGCTCACCCTCGGCCTGCTGGACACGGTGAGCCGGGTGGTGGCCGTGGAGCTGGATCCGGTGCTCGCGGCGGCGCTGCCCGGCACGGTGGCCGACCGCGCGCCCGAGCTCGTCGAGCGCTTCGAGCTCGTAGCGGGCGACGCGCTGCGGGTCAAGGAGCTGCCGGGGCCGCCGCCGACCGCTCTCGTGGCGAATCTGCCCTACAACGTCGCGGTGCCGGTGCTGCTGACCATGCTCGAGCGCTTCCCCAGCCTTCGCCGAGTGCTGATCATGGTGCAGGCTGAGGTCGCCGACCGGCTCGCGGCCGAGCCCGGCAGCCGGGTGTACGGGGTGCCGAGCGTCAAGGCCCGTTGGTACGCCGAGGTCCGGCGCGCGGGCAGCATCGGCCGTAACGTGTTCTGGCCCGCGCCGCACGTAGAATCCGGCCTTGTGGCCCTGGAACGCCGCGAGCCGCCGCGCGCGGACGTGCCCCGCAAGGAGGTGTTCGCCGTGGTGGACGCGGCCTTCGCGCAGCGCCGCAAGACGCTGCGGGCCGCGCTCGGCGGCTGGGCCGGATCGCCGGCGAAGGCGGAGCTGCTGCTGCGCAGCGCCGGGGTCGACCCCGGCGCGCGCGGCGAGTCACTCGGCGTGGCAGAGTATGCGGCGATCGCGGCGGCGCGGACCGCCGAGGAGTCGAAGGAGTCTGCCTCGTGACGGCCGTGGAAGAGCTCGGGCACGAAGGCGCCGCTCCGGTGCCGGGCGGAGGTTCTGCGCGGTGACCGCCGTCGAGGATTGGGACGAGGGTCCCTTCCAGCCGGAGGCGGTGACCGTTCGCGTCCCCGCGAAGATCAACCTCTCCCTGTCCGTGGGTCCGCTGCGCCCGGACGGCTACCACGAACTGGTGACGGTGTTCCATGCCGTCTCCCTCTACGACGAGGTGATCGCCCGCTCCGCGCGCGGGATCTCGCTCTCGGTCGAGCCGCTGCGGCGCGACTCGGACATCGACGCGGTCCCGGCGGACGAGCGCAACCTGGCCTGGCAGGCGGCGGCCCTGCTGGCCGAGCAGTGCGGCGTGGAGCCGAATGTGCGGCTGGCCATCCGCAAGGACATCCCGGTCGCCGGCGGCATGGCCGGCGGCTCGGCGGACGCCGCGGCCACCCTGGTGGCCTGCGACGCGCTGTGGGGCACCGGCCTGCGCCGGGACGAGCTGCACGACCTCGCGGCACGGCTGGGCAGCGACGTACCGTTCGCCCTGCACGGCGGCACGGCGATCGGCACCGGCCG
>Ga0073928_10008889_pt1 | contig 12415 bp, 9 predicted proteins | sample PaiPotPPA55metaG_FD_76969 | JGI IMG/M metagenome (GOLD analysis project Ga0073928, IMG submission 76969) | Iron sulfur acid spring bacterial and archeal communities from Banff, Canada, to study Microbial Dark Matter (Phase II) - Paint Pots PPA... ...
CGTTATCTTCCATTCCTTCAGGTCGGCGATCATTCTGCTGAGAATGATCGCGAGAGAGTAAGGCTCTTCACCCGAGGCGCAACCGGCACTCCAGATCCTAATTTGCCCCCCGAAAGCGTGGCGAGCACGGATTAGTTCTGGCACGATCTGCTGCTCGAAGACTTCTAGGCTGTTCTGCTCCCGGAAGAAGTAGGTCTCACCAACCGTCAAGTTGCTCGCCAGCGTCTCCAATTCGTTCTGCGTCAAGGCCGTAGAGAGCATTTTTCCGATGAAGCGCTCGACATCGTCCTCGAAGGCGCATTCCCGCGCTGCCGCGCGGGCACCACGTTCCAGGTCATTCCAGCGTTCTTGCGGATAGTGCAGGCCAAGGCGGGAGCCAACAAAATTACTGAGATCAGCCAGCAGCATTTTGGATACTTTCGCAGTCATTCTGCTCCTTGACCCTTGGCCAAAGCGCTGTGGAGTTGGCTTTCCTCGTGCCGCGAGAGGAAGTGATCAAGGTTATAAATGAACAACATGCCCTCTTCGAGCCTGGCTATACCCTCCACATATTCGGTGCCAGGTACGATTTTCACGGCCTCGGTAATTTCCTCTGCCGACAGCTCGACGACTCCAATGACTGCGTCGACGACCAGAGCCACAACCCTGCAGGCGGTATCCGCTACGATTAGCTGGTCACTTAAGCTGGCTTCTCCATCTGTTAATCCAACCCGTCTTCGAACGCTGAATACGGGGACGACCGTTCCATGCAGGCTGACGACTCCGAGGACGATCCCGGGCGCCTGCGGCAGAGGGGTTACTTCCACCATGCGCAACACTTGCCGGACACTTGCCAAGCGCAGTGCGTACGGTTGCCTGTTAAGGGTAAAGGCGACTAGTTGATTCAAGGTCCGAGGCGTCATGGTCGGGTTGAAAGCACAGCTTTCCATGGCCGTAGGGAACCCGCGCTTAGTCAGACAACCTTAGATTTGAGCAAACGAACGAGAGTAGCGATGCTCAATATTGCTCACAATCTTGTCGCGCCAGTGTGAAACTTGCTCAGCCTTCGGTCAGGTCACATTTCGCCAACGAACTCACTTCTGAGGTTGCCAAAAAGTTGTGCTGGGCGACGTCCCCTGGTCGCGAGACCGGTGGTGGCTCAAGAGGCTGTTCCGGGAACATGGTCCCTGACCATTCGTTCGGTGCCAGCGTAAACCCGGACTTGAGAGTCATTTCTCGTAGAACGGTTTGAACGAAGGGTTCTGCTTTGCGATTGGGCACGGGGCGTCGAGTTGCCTAGTGAAAGGTTGGTCGAGGCGAGCCGGTGACAAAGGGTCGAAAGCTGGCGGGGCGATTACCTGGACCGTTATCGGTGAGAAGGCGGCGGATCGAGATGCCGAAGCGGGCGTAGTAGTCGACAGTCTGGAGAAGCGCGGAGGCAGAAGAGGCTTTCGGGTTGGGCCGGTTTTTTTGAGCACTCAATTGTCCAGAATTGATCAGTCTTAGGGCTGGTTCAGCGACTATCTTTGCATTGGTCGTCCCAAGAAGGTGATGTAGATGTCTGCTCCATTCAAAGACCCAATTGCGCATACGGCTAGGCTGGCGAATGATAAATCGCAACCCGCAAGCTTAGAGAGCGTGGCCGCAATCCTGACCCGCTGTAAGGCTCCTCTGAGCCAAGATTGGTTGGGCCGAACCAAGCGCACCCCCGAACTCGACCACCTTCTTCTGAGCGATGAAGAGCGCAACGTACATCTTCCGAAGCTGGTTGACGAACTGGCCGCGCGTCTGAGCAGATCCCCGTTGCCCGATAAGGACAGCGATGCCCTCGCCTCCCTCGCCCATGGCAAGCTGCGACGGAAGCAATGCTATTCCGCCGCCCTGCTGATCCACGAATCGCGAATCCTGCAAGTGACCATTTTCGGAACATTGCACAAGAATTTGAGCATGCTGGATTTCAGCTTGCTCTTGCCGGACGTGGTGATTATCGCCGATGAGCTGGATGCGCAGTTGACCCAGACAACGGATGCCTTTACCAAGGCGAGACCTAAATCGGCGGCAGCCTAAGCAGCTACACGCAGGATGAGCGACTTGCCATTTCGTGACCTATCTGTCCCGCCGCCGTCAAGAGAGTCAGCTTTCGGTTACGCTCGTTTGCGATGGCCAGACGTGCACTACCCTCCCGCTCTCCGGGCTTTATGTTAAAGCAGCACCCAGTTGTTTCGGCAGCTTGCGTCTCAGTGGTTGCGTTATCTCTTGTGACCGGGGTCGTGGCATTTAGGCGAATTCTCGATCCGACTCACTCCGCTGCGCAGACGACGATTGCTGCAATCTTGCTCTCTATTCCTATCTCTATCTTTATTATTTTATTTTTGAGCCTGGTCCTGCGGTCCCGCGAAAATCGGCGACCGGCCAGGTTTGTGCAAGACATTATCGGGAATTTCCCAGAAATTGCTTGCATCATCGATGACGCTGGACGATTCAGGGGGTGGAACTCTAATCTTGAGGCGACTCTTGGCTACACGGCTCAAGAACTTGATAAAAGCACCTTCCTCGACACAGTCGCGAAAGAGCGGCGAGACGTCCTAAAACAAACCATCGCAACCGTAGTCGCCTTGGGAATGGCGAAAGTTGAGTCTGTCTTGATGTCCAAGGACGGTACTCCCATACCCTGTCTATTTACGGGCGTTCGCGTAGTGGTAAGTAATCGGCCCTGTGTTCTTGGAATCGTCGTGGACCTTAGGAACCTCAGACAAGCAGAAGAAAGTCTTCGGGCCAGCGAAGAACAGTATCGGTCGTTGGTCGCAAGCATTCCAGAAATCGTGTGGCGCGCCGACGGCGAGGGCAATGTCAGCTTTGTGGGGCCGCGAGTCGAAGTTGTCCTCGGATACTCTGCGGCGGAGGTCTATCAACAGGGGGATTCTGTCTGGTACAACTCGATCCATATAGACGATCGAGAAAGGGTGAGGCAGGCGTTCGAATCGTTAATCAACGAAGGGACACGGTACGATGTGGAATGCCGGGTCCAACGGAAGAGTGGCGAGTGGCTTTGGATGCATGATCGAGCGGTTGTCGCCAGCGACTCCAGCGGCGTTCGGTTTGCCACGGGTCTTCTCTCAGACATCACAGAGCGAAAGGAGGCGGAAGAAACCCTCCGGAAACTCGCGTCTATCGTCCAGTTTTCCCAAGATGCCATTGTCGGCAAGCAGATGGATGGGGTGATCACCAGTTGGAACCGTGGAGCGGAGAGGATGTATGGATATACGGCGGCCGAAGCGATAGGGCAAAATCTGTCCTTCCTGTTTTCCTCGGGAAGAGAAGATGAAATGGAAGCCATCATGGAGCGTTTACGGAGCGGACAGGCGATAGAGAGCCTTGAAACGGAGCGCCTTACGAGGGCAGGTCTGCTGCTAGACGTGTCCGTTTCCATCTCGCCGATCAAGGATGTCACGGGAGAGATTACCGGGGCTTCGTCCATTGCTCGCAACATCGCTCCCCGGAAACGCGCCGAAGAGCAATTGAGACTGCTCTCAGCCGCCCTAGAAGCGGCCGCAAATGCCGTCGTGATCACCGATTACGAAGGCACAATCGTCTGGGTAAATCGGGCGCTTACGAGCCTGACGGGTTATAGCAAAGAAGAGGCATTGGGTAGCAATGCCAGTTTATTGAAATCCGGGGAGCAGCCCGAAAGCTTCTATGCTGAGGTTTGGTCAACCATCTCATCCGGCGAAGTCTGGCGTGGCGAGATTGTGAGCGGTCGAAAAGATAAAACAAGGTACACCGGAGAGATTACGATCACGCCTGTAACCCAAGACGCTGCTGATCCGGCCCATCGATACTTCATCGCTATCATGCAGGACGTTACCGACCGCAAACTGCTGCAAACTCAACTACAGCAAGCCCACAAAATGGAGGCCATCGGTCGCCTGGCTGGCGGGGTAGCGCACGATTTTAACAACTTGCTGGGGATCATCTCAGGCTACAGCGAACTCCTAAAAAGCGAATGCTTGAGAGTGGACGACGGAATCGACCAGACCAGATTTCACTACGCGGATCAGATTCACTCCACTGCCAAGAAAGCCGCTGTTCTTACTCAGCAATTGTTGGCGTTCAGCCGCAAACAGATCATCCAGCCCCGGATATTGGACTTAAACGAAGTCGTTGGCACTCTGGCCAAGATGTTACGCCGGTTGATCGGGGATGACATCGAACTCGTGATGCGCTTCGCGTCTTGCAAAGCCTTAGTGAAGGCAGATCAAGGTCAAATCGAGCAAGTCATCATGAATCTCTCGGCGAATGCCCGAGACGCAATGCCGGAAGGAGGCAAGCTGATCATCGAAACGGATGTATGCGAACTGGATCGGGCTTCCCAGATTCGGCGTGGGCCGGTGGTGGCGGGCCGTTATGTGCGCTTGGCGATCAGCGACTCGGGCGCAGGGATGGATCAGAGCACGGTATCTCACCTCTTTGAGCCTTTCTTTACCACCAAGGCACTGGGGAAAGGCACTGGACTCGGGTTGTCAATTGTCTACGGAATCGTGAAACAGTCGGACGGATACGTTTGGGTATACAGCGAGCCGGGACATGGAACGGCATTTAAGATTTACCTTCCTCTGTCCTCGCTTGCCGTTGATCCCGCTGATGTCTCGCCTATCGTCGAATCGCTGCGTGGTTCGGAGACCATTCTGTTAGTGGAAGATAACCAAGAACTTCGAAGCCTCGTGGCCGAGTTCTTGACCGGGAGAGGATACAGAATTGTCGAGAGCGAAGGCGGTAAGGCGGCCCTAGCGGCGGTTGCCAAGCAGACTGTTCTAGTCCAAGTTCTGATCACCGATATCATGATGCCCGGCATGAATGGTCGCGAATTGGCGAAGCGATTAATGGAGACCATCCCTGATCTCAGAGTCTTGTATATTTCTGGGTTTACACCGGACGGCGCAGTTCAGATGAGGATCCTCGGGCACGGCGAAGCATTTCTGCAAAAGCCTTTCGCACTTGCAGACCTGAGCACGAAGCTCAGAGAGATCATCGATGCTCCAGAAAAGCGCGCTCCTGCATAAGCGAGGGCAACCTTGTGGCTGAGACCATTTATCAGAGCTTCGTTCTCTCCTGCCCGAACGCCTTCGCATTTCAAAAGGAACCTCGCTGATGAAATAGCGTGCCTCAAGAATGTCGTCAATATGTCGCCTCGGGTTGGGCCATGACGAAGAAGTCGTCCTCGTCCATTTCGAAATCGCAGGGCGACCGGCAGGACGCTCCGCAACCTCGGGATAGCCACAGGGTGCCGCGGAATCGCTGTCGAGCGGCGTCCGGTATCCTGTCTGAGGGTAGACAATTTGTGGATACGGTCGGCGGGTTAAGGGCGAAGTCTCGCGCGCCATTTGAGATTCTCATCTCAATGCCGATTCACTTCAGCGTTGGGTCAATGAACCTTTATGCCTGGCTTATTAAGAGTTCGGTCTTTTTTACGTCACGGCAGTAGTTGACAGGTTGCTTAGAGAACGAGGAGCATGCTGGACTTGCACACAAGAGAAGGGGGGAGTCGAAAACCTCTCCAACGATCTGGTCAACGAGGCTCGGAGAACATGGCAACCACGCCTCACTCCTAATCCAGGGTATTTTCTAAGCGCGCGACGGCAGAGTGAATGTCACGATCTGAAAGGGGTGGGGTCTTCTCTTGCTTACCCCCGCCGCCCGTGGTCCTCTCCGTTGAACAAATGGGTGAATCAAGTCTCGAAGGTATGGTCGAACAATAATCCACTCGGCTTCAATGAAACCTTACTGGTTATGCGTGCCTACGCCCCTTATCATCATCCGTGCGCTGTCTCGATGGGCTTCGCCATTGCGAATAACCAGGCAGATCGCGTTCCCCATCCCCAAGCGTGCATTCTCAGGGCCAATGCGGCTGGGTTGGTCGGGCTTGTTTTGTCTATTTCTCCAGGGGGATGCCATTTGGGCTTCGCATGGAGTCCATGACAGCTGAAATTTCCGTTTCTAGGGCGACAAACGATTCCGGAGCGCACTGCAGATCATTTATCCGGCTCATCTCCTCAAGCTCGCGCGCTCTTTGGGACACTCCGGGGACGCCCAGGTAGCCTAATTCGCCCTTTAGGCTGTGAGTTATTCTTTCGATGGTCTTCGAATCATTCCGCAATATCGCTATCCGCAAGGCTTCCAAATTCTTAGGCGTTTCGTCGAGAAATATCTGCACGATTTCGCTCAGGAGTGCCCGATCACCGTCCAGTCGGTCCAGGGCATGGTTGAAATCGAAGGTTGATGAGCTTTCCGGTCGAAGATGGCTGTTTGTCTCGGCGCTTGTCACGCGGGTATCACCCGGGCTGTTGACCGCGCTGGCGATGGCCTTTTCTAATTCTCTTCGGTCCAAGGGCTTTGAGACGTATCCATCCATTCCTCCCTTCAGGCAGCGTTCCTTGTCTCCTTTCATCGCCAGAGCGGTCATAGCGACGATTGGTATTTGTGAGTATCCAGGTAGCTTGGCCTCTCGAATCTCTCTCGTGGCTGCCAACCCGTCCATCTGGGGCATCTGGATATCCATCAGCACAAGGTCAAAGGCCTCCTCGGTAAGCAACGATAGTGCCTGCAATCCGTTTTCTGCGACGACCACAGAATGCCCCATTTTCTCCAATGTACGGACGGCAACCGTCTGGTTGACACAGTTGTCTTCAGCGACAAGAATGCGCAAATTCTTGACGCGTAACATCGGCACTGGTTGCAGTGGTTTGTCAGGCTGTGCGCCGGACCAATTTTCCCCGAGTGCCCTCCCAATCGCCGACAGCAAGTCCGATTGACGAACCGGTTTGAGAAGGTAAGAGTTGATCCCGAGTTCTTTGCACCGCTCCACATCTTCCCGATGCCCGGCCGAGGTCAACATCATGATCGCCGTCGTAGATAATTCGGGGAAGCGCATGATCTTCTCAATTAACCAGAAGCCGTCCATGTGGGGCATATATCGATCGGTTAGGATGAGCTGGTAAGGGCGACCGGACGCGTTCGCCGACACTAGCTCCGCCAAGGCATCGTCGCTACTTGCGACCGCACTGCTTCGGATCTCCGGGCGTTGCAACATTTCCATCAAAATCCGACGATTCGTGGCATTGTCGTCTACTATCAAAACACTCGTACTGTGCAGCTTTTCGCCAAGCGCGATAGCTTCCGGCTTTGCCGTATTAACGACGGACTCTAACCGAGCAGTAAAGTGAAACTGGCTTCCGCGGCCCTCCTCACTCTCAAACCAGACTCTTCCGCCCATCATCGATACCAGCCGAACGCAAATACTCAGCCCCAGTCCCGTGCCTCCATATTTGCGTGTGGTGGACGTGTCCGCCTGAGAAAAGGGATTGAAGATGGCTCCTTGCTTGTCGGCTGCGATGCCGATCCCGGTATCGGCAACCGTAAAGCATAAGTGTTGAGATTTGTTTTCTCCAGCTTCGAGATCAACTCGCAGGGCTACTTCGCCCTTGGAGGTGAACTTAATCGCGTTGCCAATCAGGTTGACGACAACCTGGCGGAGTCGAGTGGGATCTCCTCGTACCACCGCAGGCACGCTCGCTGTTATGTCGCACAAGAGCTCGATTCGCTTTTCATCCGCTCGCAACGCCAATGGCCTGAGCGCTTCTTCCAGGCAATTGCGCAAGTTGAAGTCGGTGACCTCTAAGTCCATCTTCCCAGCTTCGATTTTGGAAAAATCGAGAATGTCGTTAATTACGGTGAGCAGGGAATCGGCTGACGACTTGATGATCTCGAGATACTCGCGTTGCTGTGCTTCCGGATGTGAGTCGAGTGCCAGATCGGTCATGCCGATCACGCCGTTCAGAGGAGTGCGGATCTCATGGCTCATATTGGCCAGAAACTCGCTCTTGCTCGCATTGGCGACCTCGGCGGACAGTCTTGCCTTCAATAATTCTTGTTCCGCCTGCTTGCGCTCGGTGATGTCGCGGAAGGTCCAAATACGTCCGTAGTGTTTTCCGTTCTTGTCGTTTACGGGAGAAGAGTAGCGGTCCAAGGTTCTTCCATCTTTCAACTCGATTTCGTCCCGGCTGGTCTCAACGTGATGATCGTAGAGGTATCGGACTTTCGCGACAAAAGTGTCCGGATCTACGATGAGCGAAACAAAGTACGTTAGCATGATTCGATCGTCGCTCTGAGCAATGACCTCAGCAGGGATTCTGAGCAGATCGATTAATCGCTGATTCTGCAGAATCCTTTGACCGCGGTCGTCCACAACAAGCATGCCGTCAAGAGTGGAGTTTGCCTGTGCCTCCAGGAAGGCCGTCTTGAATTGGAGATCGGCTTCCGATCGTTTGCGTTCCGTAATGTCCTGCGCCGTTCCGCAAAGACTCGTGATCGTGCCATTTGGGTCTCGCTGGGGTGCGCCGCTTGCCAGTATCCATCCCTTGCTTCCATCAGTCCGGATGGTCTCCAGCTCGATTTCGTACGTCATCCCTTTCCGCAGTGCCTCGTCAACTTCTGTGGCCAGCAGGGTCCAACTGTTCGCGCTGAACAGTCGCTCCTGTTCCGGGAGTGAAGGCGCTGGCTGCGAGGAATCGAGAGTAAACATTCGGTATAACTCGTCGGACCAGGTGACGCTTCCTGTTTTCAGATCCATAGTCCAACTGCCCAGGCGCGCGGTCCCCTGAGCCTGTTTCAGTCCCGCCTCGCTTAGGCGCAACTCTTGCTCAGACTTCTTGCGTTCAGTAACCACTGCGCCCAAGCAGAGACCCGTCAAACCTAGTGCCAGCATGGCAAGTTGGAATCGCGGCAGTCCGCTGTGCGCATGACTGACCCAGGCCGCGAAAGTCATTCCGAGAATAATTGCGAAGGTGGTCCAGATTGCTCCTGGCAGACCTCGCCGGACAGCAACCCAAATGACAGGCACGAACAGGAGATAGAGAGGCTGGTAGGAAACCGCTGGCGGGCAGCCGAAAACCAGCCAGATGACGCAAATAACCGATCCAGATTGTGCGGCTAATTCCAGTATCCCAAGAGCGGAGATGCGATCGCGCCAAGCTGCGGAGGTGGGAAAAACTCTTCCTGACTTCAGCCACGAACCCACCAGCGGGGCCACATACACCAGCAAGAAAGGCGTAAAGATGATGATTGCAAGAGCATCGCTGGCCCACCACTCCGCCATCGCCTTGAGAACATCGGATCGACTGATCAGCCCGTCTCCGAAGAGAGCCAAAATTCCGAACAGAGCGCTGAAAACAGCTGCGCCAAGCGACACTACTATGTATCGCCCGACATCGCGCGAGGTTCCCAGCCGCGAATCGATTCGCCATCGTCCCCTCAGCGTATCCGCAGCTATCACATAGCCGAGATATATCGCGATCGATCCTGGTATGCCGGACCAGGAAAAAATTGGCCGATGGTAGTTGACTGCGGCTGCGACCAAACTGGACAAAAATACCGCCGGCAAGTATCTCCGTCCTCCACACAACAGCAAAGCCAAAGTCAGGCCCACCGGCAGATACCAAGACGGAGCGCCCTCCCATTTTTGGAACGCCGTCGAAGACCCGTCCGAGATCAGGAATGCAACTATGAAGAATACCGTTAGCAGCAATTGTCGGTATCGCGGCTTATTCATAGGCATAAAAAAGATGCGATCGAATCTAGGTCCGGGCTACTCTCGGAATGCATCTGCCAGTTACGCGAGATTTTTTGACTGAGATTGGGAATCAATCACCGCGGAATGAATCATGCTGTCAAATAGAAGCACTCATGAGACATTAATGAGAAACCAGCATCCTTACTCCGCAACTACAGCCCCGGCATAGTGGAGCCCGCAATCTCTCTAAAACAAGAACTCCCGCAATCAAAGCGCCTTGCTGCTAGCTGATGGATCTCTGTGATTTAAAGTCAGTTGCGGGTATTGTCGCCCGCACTTCACTGGGACCGCATTCCGGGAACTGGAAAACGCGTAACGAATTCAGACAGCTTTGCGTTGCGGGCAGGATCGGACACTCCCTACATAGCCCAATCGAACAAGAGGAGCGTCCCAAAATCCCCGCATAGGGTTCGGGCAATCGGGCGTACCCCTGAACCCCTCGGCGAGTCCAAATCCCTGCTAAATTGGCTTCCGAAGGGTGTCTGAACTCGCGGGACGAGTCCTACGGTTCGTAGCGCCGCTGGCAATGGGTCACGCTCCGCAATGGCGCTCCTTGCCATGTAGCGTTGGCGCAAGCGAAAGTCCCGTGCCCCGGGAGGCTGTGCTTTTTGGGAGATTATGAAGGATTTGAACGGGGGTAACTGGAGGTGCCCCGGGCTAGGATTTAGCTCAGCCGGTTTTCAATCTCCGCCGCCAGCGCTTTCGCCGTTCCCGCCCGCAGGCGCAGGAGGTCAGCATGAGCGCTTTCCGCGGGACTGGTCGAAGCTGCGGCTGCGTCGCGTACTCGCTGCAACTGTGCGACCGGAGCACCAAGATCGTCAGAATTCATCGGACCGCTCCTTTCTGCCGCTGCCGCTGTAGTACAGCCCCTTTGACTTCGGCACCTCAAATAAATCATCTCAGAACCTGCGGGGGAATCAGCAAGGGGGTGATCTGGGGGTACATCGGTGACGATAATCGCTTCCTGGTGCTGCTAGAGAGCGCTATCCATGGCTGACGTTGCCGCGATGATCGAGGTGAACTCAATCATGGCTGTCGGAATCTCGGGGGATCGCCGAACCGAAGCAGTCAGTAGAATGAATAGAAATGGCTGTCTCACTCGAACTGCATAATACCGGTGATCCAAGCATCGGGCCCGAAATTCAGGTGCTCGTTGAGCACTACCTGAGCGACAGACCGGGAGATTGGCGCGTGTCCATCGTTGGTTCTCGGGAAAACGACGATTGGGACTTGAAGGTCTTTGGGCCGAATGGGTTTGAGAGGTCATACACTTTGGCAGGAAGTGCAGGAGAGCACCAGCCTTTGGTGATCGGGAACGTGCTCCTGAGATTGCTGCCGGCGAAGATGCCGAGACCTTGAAGGGCCGTTCTCTTCGGATCAATCGAGCTCCTTCGTGGGGCGGGGTCCAGAATTTGTGAAGCCCAGGTTTTAAAGTCCTCGGTAAGGGCGAAGTCCGCCGATTTCCGGCATGCTCCAAATCCGTAATAACCACAGCAGTTGGTGCTTTGCAAATAGATCAAGGGCGTCGCGACCGTTCTTGGCAAATCGGACCTCGTACTCCTGTCCCAAGAGGGAGTGCTCGACCAGTTTGCAAGAGATCGCGGAATCATCCAACGCTAGAACGGTGAAGGGCTGGAAAGAACGATTCATGGTCCCGATCTTGTCGCTCGCGGCCGCCATTTAGCAGAGTTCTGCCTTGCGGAATTGTTCAGCAACGAATTCTGGAAGAGTCTCTTCCAGTTTTTGTGACAGCCAGTCCTGTAGTTCGGACCTTTGCTCACCAGAAATAGATTCGAAGCGAATACCCAAATGGCCCATCCTCGACCAGCAGATGGTTGATTTTGCCAAGAACGGAACGTTGTGATCTGGCAAAGAGAACTGAACGCGGATGCTTTCTCCGGGAGGAAGAGGAACTTGCGCGTTCAAAGCCATACCCCCTTCGCTGATATTTACGGTGTTGCAGCGAACTGCCTCAAGATTTTCGCTCTGGATGATGACTGGAATAGAGACCGGGTAACGGAAATAGCGTCTCCGTTCCTTCACGATGAGCCCATATGCAGGCTTGAGGGTCTGGTGGATTGACTGCGCTGAAAGCGGCCTCTCGAAGACAAACTGAGGTTTCTTGCGGAAAGCCGATGTAGCTTCGGCATGATCGTCGCTGATGCCAAACGTCACTGCTTTCCGGTTCGACAGAGAGAGTCGCGCCTGGTCTAGGATCAGGCCGGACTGCTCTCCTAGTTGAAGGTCAACGATAACGGCATCGAACTTTCGGCGCTTCAGTAGGAGTGCCGCGCTTGCCGCGTCCTGACATGCGTCGGGCGAAATGGATAATTCTCGCAGGGCGAGGCTGAACTGCTGAATTGTAACTGGATCAGCGGATACCAAGAGTGCAAGTCCTATGGACATAAGCGAAACCCGCACTTCATGATACTTGTTGTCACCATTGTCTCTTGCCGGCTCGCGTCCGGCTTGCGTTTCGGTGATGTTGCCCCGCAACTTGCCAGCAACTTTGTCGACCGCCAAAGGCTTGCTGAAGTAATAACCCTGCATCTCGTCACAATGATGAGCCCGCAGGAACGACATCTGCGCTTCGTTTTCGACCCCTTCGGCAATCACCTTGAGCCTGAGGCTCTTTGCCATGTTGATGATTGCAGCTGTGATCGCCGAGTCATCTGGATTCGTGGCAACGTCGCTGATAAACGAGCGGTCGATTTTGAGCTTGCTGACCCCAAACCGTCGCAAGGAGGTGAAGTTGGAGTACCCAGTTCCAAAGTCATCAATCGCCAGTGTCACCCCCATAGACTTTAATGC
>Ga0073928_10008890_pt1 | contig 12412 bp, 9 predicted proteins | sample PaiPotPPA55metaG_FD_76969 | JGI IMG/M metagenome (GOLD analysis project Ga0073928, IMG submission 76969) | Iron sulfur acid spring bacterial and archeal communities from Banff, Canada, to study Microbial Dark Matter (Phase II) - Paint Pots PPA... ...
ATAAGGTCGTATTGCGCTGGTCGGCTACGATGACGCATCGTGGAGATCATCTGGGAATGCCCGGTACTGGCGAGCGTGTGCGATTGTCAGGGATAACCATTGCTCGCTTTGCCGACAAACGGATTATCGAGGGATGGGACCACTGGGATCAGTTAGGAATGCTGAAGCAGATCGGGGTCTACCGGAGTCCGGAAGCTAGTCTCTTGAAGAGCGCGTAGAAAAGAAAGAGTGGGCTACTGCCGAGAGGTGGGCGGAGTCGTATTGCAACCCCTACTTGCAAATGATGCTCGGTGGTCATCATCATTCCTCTGAGACAGTTCCTAGTTGGCCACAAAGGCTGCCTTGCACTTCGGAAAGGCCGGAGCCTCCTCCCCAAACCCCTCCCGGCAGCCAAAATCGCTAAAAGATCAAACGATCGACATTCTGACGGATCGCCCAAACCCCGCCCCTCGGGGGAAACGTATCGTCAGACATGAATGGCTCAATCTGAGAATCGTGACCGTCAGGACCGGAAATCTCCGGGTCACCGAGAGACGCCGAGAGACGTGGGCAAGTGCGCAGCATCGATGAAATCGTGCTAGTCTCGTTCGTTTAATGGGAGTCCTGCCATGTTCGGTTTTTTGCGCTCGGCCTTCGTCGCCGCTCTGTTGTTCCTCTTTTTGCCATTCGCGGTGCTTGGTGACGATACCAAGGCTTCCGCTATCCCTCCGGAACTCGCAGCGGCCGACCAATTCTATCGCGCGGGCAAGTTTGTGGAAGCGGAGGCTGCCTATCAGGGGGTTCTTAAGAATGACTCGAAGCTCGTGCCCGCGGAAGTGGTGCTTGCTCAAGTTGGACTGGTGCGGGCGATGTTGCGGCAGCAGAAAATTGATGAGGCATTGGACACCGTGAACGCTGCATTGGGGGTGCAGCCCAGTGCGGCGGCATTGCTGGCGGCGAAAGGTGATGTCCAGTTTCGTAACGGTGAAATGTCAGATGCCGAGGTTTCATATCTCGCAGCGAAGAAAGTCGATGCAAAGGAAGTGCACGCCTATCTTGGACTGGCGCGGTTGTATGGCTCCTACTCCCTGTACCGTAAAGCTTATGACCAGCTTCAGGGCGCTCACGAGTTTGCTCCGGACAATATCGAGGTACAGAGAGCATGGCTACGTATGCTTCCACGAAAAGAGAGGATGGCGGCATTGGAGGCCTACCTCAACGGGCCACATCCTGATGATGAAGACGAAACGAGGTGGATGACGGAGTATCTGGGTTTCCTGAAAGCCACAGCGGATAAGCCCGTGCATGCATGCAAGCTGGTCAGCAAAGTGGAGAGGACCGAAACTAAGTTGGAGACCATGTATGGGGCGGCGGACATACATCGCATGCGGGGCATCGGTCTGTCGGTTAAGCTCAATGACCGGAATGCCCGTTTGCTGCTCGATACCGGGGCGGGTGGAATCATGGTGAGCCACAAGGTTGCGGAGAAGGCGGGGCTGACGCCAATCTCTGCGGCGCACTTTGGAGGCATCGGCGATAAGGGGTTGCAAAGCGGCTACACAGCGGTAGCGGACCACATCCGAATCGGCGAGCTAGAGTTCCAAGACTGCGTTGTAGCCGTAAGCGACAAAGGCTCCGTGGCAGATGAAGACGGGTTGATCGGTGCTGACGTGCTTGGGGCTTATCTCATCGACATCGATCTTCCGGGCATGCAGCTCAAACTTTCTCCGCTGCCAAAGCGCCCCGAAGACATAGTTGCCCCAAAGTCGCTGAACAGCGAGGGAGAGGAACAAGCGAATGTGGAGCAGAAGGAAGAGAGCGTGAATGCGCCGACTCCGAAGGATCAGAACTCCCCACAGCCGACAGCGATACCGGCACGACGCCTGCCCAAAGATCGTTACATTGCGCCCGAGATGGCGGACTGGACGAAAGTTTTCCGATTTGGCCACAACATATTGGTACCCACTAGCGTGAACAATTCCAAATCCATGCTGTTCGGACTCGACACGGGTGCCTTCAGCAATCTCCTATCGGTGCGTGCCGGGCGGCAGGTCAGCAAGGTTAGTTCCGAAGACCGGGTGCAGGTTCATGGTGTGGGCGGCGCGGTGAATAAGGTTTACAGTTCTGACAAAGCGACCTTGCGTTTTGGACACTTTCAGCAGGCGAACTTAGGCATTATCACCCTAGACCTCTCCACCGTAAGCCGACACACGGGGACAGAGGTTTCCGGTTTTCTAGGATTTGCAATGCTGAGCCAGCTTGAGGTGGAATTGGACTACCGCGACGGGCTTGTTGATTTCAAGCACGATCCCAAGCGCGTGAACTCTTTCGGCAGGTAGCCAGTCCTGATGCTACCTTCGAAATGTCCGATCCCAACTGAACTCTTCCCGGCAGCCAAACTCCCGCAGAATCGGCTTCGTCACGGATCACCCCAGATCCCCCAAAGACTACCCCTCGGCGGGAGACGCATCTTCAGAGACGAGCGCTTCGATCCCAGAATAGAGTTCTTCCGCGAGGAAAATCTCCGGCGTCATCGATTCGCATCACCTTTCACAATGACGGCAGGTCCGGAAAAACGGACGCGAACTGGGCAAGTCGCTCAAGCCGCTTTTTGATCAGTTTGGTGGAAGCCGGGGTGGCCCAGTAACTCTTGTCTCAGTCGCTCCATTTGTGCTGCCGCTTCCCTTATTTTCTCGGCACATTCGTAGCCGTGACGTGGAAGAAATCCACCGTATTCCTCCAGCAGGAGACGGGTGTTCTCCTCAATGGCGGTCATCTTCGAACGCGCTTGATTCGAAAGGGCAGACGTTAGTTTTTCCAGCTGTGAATCTCGCACCGCGAGCGCCTGCCTGCTCTCAGCGGTTTCCTGTTCAAGCACACGCCCGTGGTAGCGAATAAATCCAAAAAGACATACCGTCAACACCAGCAAACATGAATTGACAATGATGGTTTCCGAGAACGTCTTTCTTAGGCTTGCAGTCCTCTCCTTGTCGAATCTCGCGAAGCTGCTGCTCTCCGCCGAAGATAGGGAAGACACCAGCCGGCGAGCGCCATCCATGTAGTCGCGACCTTCATTCGTATCCACAAGCGTGAATGCGCGGTGGCGATACCCCTGCTGGCGCAAAGTGATGGTCCGCTCCATCTCGGCTTGTTTTGAACCAGCCAGAGACTCAAGCTGCGACTCCAGTAAACGTTCACGCTCCGTCCGGTTGGCGAGTCCTTCGCGAAGGCCGGCAAAATCGGTCCCGATCCTGTTCTTCCCTTCAGTATAGGGAAGCAAGTAAGCAGGGTCCTCGGTTAGCAAGTATCCTCGCTGACCCGTTTCCATTTCGGTCAAATCTTGCAACACAGCGGAAATCGTGGCGTGGATCGTAGAGCTTTCCAGCGTGAGGGCGTCAGAGTTCCGAATCAGTCTTAGGCGGCTAATCCCAAGATAGGCGTTCAATGCCGTCAAAGCGATTAGTGTGAAGGCGAATAATCGCAGTGCAATTTTTCGAATCATGTTGATGGCGCCACCCTTGCGCGTGGAAGACACTAAGATGATCGTAGCAGAGCGAGGTTCGTGTATTTTTGCTGCTCACGACACAATTCTCCCCAAAATCGGGGGAACGATCCGTGTTCCTGCGGCTCCGGCAAGAAATACCAGCGGTGCTGCGGCGGGGCGGCGGGGAACTGACTCCCTTTGCGGTCTGTTTCGAGAGCCAGACAAAGACCAGGGATTGCGCTCTCGCCCTCAGCCTCGGCTCTGCCGCTCAAAATATTCCTCGATATGGGCCGGGTGGAACTTCAGGTTCCGTCCAGTCCTAAACGCAGATCCGCTATTATGACACCTTCGTGAAGCAAGACGGCGCATGGCGGTTTGCGGAGCGCCTGCTGTAGGTGGACTGGATTGAGGAGCGTCCTCGGTCATGACTGAAACTAGCAGCGCCGCGGGGCCGTCGATGAGTGATTGATTGCTCCCGATTCAGCAGGAGGATGCCTGCATCTTCTTGGTACGGCTTTCATCCAAAGCAGAGTGCATTTAAGCTATAGTCGCCGTTTAGCGGAAGCGAGGAGTTGGTGGATGTTTGAGAGCATTCTCTGCCAGGTAACGGAATATGATCCTGACGTCCTTGAGTCCCTGATTGGGCTCGCAGTCGAAATTGCTCGCGAGGGGCGAGAGGGAAGACGCGTAGGCACGCTTTTTACACTCGGGGATGAGAGTGCCGTGCTCGCGAGATCCAGACCGTTGATTTTGGACCCGTTATCGGGGCATCCTGAGTCTTCGCTCCATGTCACCAATCTCAATCTGCGCGGAACGATCAAGGAATTGGCGCAGTTGGATGGCGGGTTCGTGGTCAGTCGGGAAGGAATTGTCCTTTCCGCGTGCCGCTACCTGGATGCCGTGGCCGCACACGTGGAGGTGCCGCTGGGACTCGGCAGCCGGCACATCGCCGCCGCCAACATGAGCGCGGTTACCAAAGCCGTGGGAATTGTCGTCTCCGAGAGTTCGGTGGTGCGACTCTTTTGTCATGGACAACTGGTCGGCGAAATCATTCCCGAGGTTTGGATGATGGATCATGCCCGCCTGGGGGGTACCGCGAAGAGGGAACAAGTCGGCGAACTGACGGTTTTGACACCAAATCTACGACCCACCTCGATCGCGAAAGTGAGCGGGACGAACCACTAATATTAAGGACTGAGCGCATGACAACGCTGCGGGAATTCAGGTGTGAAGTCTGTGGACTGGTGACCACAAATCCCATGCACTGGTTCGTGATTCGGTGTGGAGATTCCGAGCTCACCGTGCAAAGATGGAATTCTGAAACCGCCGGTGCGGCCGGAGCCCGACACTACTGCGGTGAAGCTCACGCCGAAGTGTACATCAGTCGCTGGTTTGACTCGGTTTGCGCTCCGCCGAAACCAAAGTTTACCTAGCACCTCGCCCGTGAGTCCAATTTCGTCATGGCCTCAAAAAAAGACGAACAAAACTTACCGGCAGTGCTAGGCCGTTGACTTTTCCTGCCATGACGATCCGTGAGTTACAGCGCCGGGAGGCACCTCTAGGTACTTGCAATCACGGTTAGTATCGGCCCTGAAAACGCTGGCATTTGCGGTTCAACTCCGTCCCAGCCGCCATGTTATCAATAACTTGCAAACAATTGTTGAACCTATTTATTGTCCGAAGAGCCGCACTACCGTGGACCGAAAACTCTCGGCAGTCCACAGCCGAATGCCGATCCTGTTGAATTTCTGAAAGTTATCGCCGGCGTAGTCGGCGAGAGCGCAGCCTTTGAGCGGATTTTGCGCTGTGAGTTTCGAAAAGGGCAGAAACTTCGTGCTAAAGCGGAAAAGTGAATGTACTCGGGTTTTGCAATGCGGGTCTACAATTGGCACTCTACGAATGCAACCGGCAAGTTGACTTTGAGGCGAGTGCAATCTGACGTCGGCCACACGGCAAGAGATCCAGTTCGCTACGATCCCGGAATCCCTTCGCAATCCCTAAGCATCCAGATTCGAGATGAAACAGCCATGCGATGAAGTGGTGATCCGAGCGGGGGCGTTAGGCGCGCCCTGTGAGGAAGCATCACGCCCGTGGGTGCTTGCAGCCACGATTCTTGGTTCGAGCATGGCGTTCATCGATAGCACTGTGGTCAACGTGGCTTTGCCTGCTCTGCAATCGAGCCTTCACGCCACGGTGGTGGATGTGCAGTGGGTGATTGAATCGTATGGACTATTTCTTTCTGCCCTGATCCTGGTCGGAGGCGCTCTGGGAGACTCCCTCGGCCGTCGGAAGATGTTTTTGTTGGGCGTACTTGGCTTCGCAGTGGCATCCGCTGGCTGTGGTTTTTCTTCGAGCATCAACAGCTTGTTAGTTTGGCGCTCGGTTCAGGGGATCGCCGCCGCGTTCCTCGTGCCGGGCAGTCTTGCGATCATCAGCTCATTCTTTGACGAGAAGTCTCGTGGTAAAGCGATCGGAACATGGGCTGGATTCACGACCATCACTACTGCCTTCGGCCCAGTTCTGGGAGGCTGGTTGATCGAGCATGCTTCCTGGCATTGGATCTTCTTCCTTAATATCCCGCTCGCTGCTCTTGTTCTGATCATCTCGTTCTGGCACGTGCCCGAGTCCCGCAGTCCTGATCCCGGAAGTGTCGATTGGCTGGGCGCGTCGATCACGATTCTCGGTTTGGCGGCACTGGTGTATGGATTTCTTGAAACGTCAATCCTCGGGTGGAAGCATCCTCGCGTCATCGGGACTTTGATTTTCGGCCTGGGTTCGCTGATTCTCTTCATATTTGTTGAGAAGAGGGTAAAAACACCGATGGTCCCCCTGAAATTGTTTCAGTCCGCAAGCTTCAGTGGCGCAAATCTGATAACGCTATTTCTTTATGCTGCGTTGGGAATCTTCTTCTTTGTGTTTCCGTTGAACCTGATTCAGATCCAGAAATACTCTGCGACGGAGACCGGTGCGGCTGCACTCCCCATGATTCTGCTCATGTTCCTGCTATCACGCTGGTCGGGAGGACTCATAAGCCGCTACGGTCCAAAGATCCCGCTCATTGTGGGTCCTCTGATTGCCGCGGCGGCCTTCCTCCTATTTGCTGTCCCTGATGTGCGGGTTGCTTACTGGACCGCGTTCTTTCCGGCTTTTGTTGTCTTGGGGCTAGGCATGGCCATCAGTGTGGCGCCCTTGACAACTGTGGTGATGAACTCCGTCGAGCAGGAACGGGCGGGCACAGCGTCAGGGATCAACAACGCTGTGGCCCGAGTCGCAGGCGTATTAGCAGTGGCGGTCTTGGGCGCAGTCCTGGCAGCGGCCTTTGCTTACTCGTTGCGAAGGTCTCTTCCCGGGCTCAATTTGAACGTCGGCATCGTGCACCAACTGGAATCGAACGTTGCCAAGCTAGGCAGCCTCGATGCGCCGCCCGGCGTGGATTCCCAGACGGCAGCGGGAATTCGTACCGCCATCTCTGACGCCTTCATTTTTGGTTTCCGCCTGATTGTTCTGGTGTGCGCAGTTCTCGCCATAGCGAGCGCGGGTGTCGCATGGCGGAAGTTACCCGCCGAGAGTGCCGCGAGAGTTCCTGATCTCGGCGGTGTTGCGGGCGCCGACTAATACGGGTTGGTAGACGGCTGCCATTCCTCCGAGTGAGTAAAAGAACAGGAGCACGCAAAAAGATTCAAAGACCGCAACCTCAAAGCGGCCGAAGGCAATCTATCTTGCTGTAGTGCAATGACTTAGAGTCTCCGCACGGGACTCAAAATTTCGGGGAACCTTAAACAGCAATCTCGAGCCAAGCCCGGCGAGACACCCGCCCTGAAGGTCTAGGACGGGATGAGCAGCGCTTAAGCCACCCCATTTATTATTTTTATTTTTCTTGTTGCTTTCAAGCCATCCAACACTGCGTCGCATACAGGACAAACTGCGTCGAAGAAGAAACGCATCGAATCATTACAATGAAACCGATTAAGCGTTTGCCGAATCCGCATGGTGCATTTGATTCCCCAACCCGCCAGCTGGCTTGTTGGCGTAATTTCGCGAACCAGGAGTAGTATGCAGGAAACAATCAGGTATCGTCTGACCGCTCGCCCGTGTCGCGCCGTCAGGTTGATCGTTGCAAGTGTCGCGCTATCCTCAATTGGCGGAGTGGTTTCGTGGGCGCAACATTCGATGCCGCCCCAGCCGCTGAAAACTCCGGGACCGCAGAGTTCACAAACCTCGTCGAATACCTCGCCGCCGCTGCAACTCGATGGCGCTGCTGTGCTCAATCACCTGAACCAGGTCATCAGTTGGTACCGTCATTCCACCACCGGCGTTCAGTCTGTCGGATTGTCCAGCGACGCCATCTATCAGGACAATGCGCAAAGTCTCGAAGCTGAGGTCGTGCGGCTCGCATTTCAGTCCGCGAAGGCCGAGGCCGAGCTGATCAGGGCCCAGCAGAAAATCAGCGGTGCAGCCCAGCCGTCCGGCGACTCGACTCAGCAGCAGAAATTGGCCGAGATACAGGCGAAGACTTCTTCCCAGATCGATCAATTGCAATCGCAGATCGAAACTCTAGACACGCAGATTGCTAAAACAACCCCCACCCGGCGAGGCAACCTCATTTCACAGCGAGACGCCCTTCAGGGCCAATTAGAACTACAGAAGGCTCTCCTCGATGCCATTCAAAAAATGGCGGCGTTCGTGGAAACCAACGGCGAGATCGCCGGTGGGCTCGAAGGCAGCATCAATCAGCTGGCCCGATCGATCCCCGAGGTTCTGGTCGCGAGCACAAACCTTCAAAAGACGGTCAGTGCGCCGATGCCAACGAAGCCTACGCTTGCCAACTCCGGCGGTCTGATCAGCCAGGCCATGACGCTCTATGACTACATGAGCGCCGTGCACAGGATCGATGGAGCCATCAACGAAACCAACAACGCGCGCGCGGTGGCGGACCAGTTGCGGACCCCGCTGCGAAACGCGTTGCGGGCAACCATTCAGCAGAGTCAGAACCTGGCCAATCAGCCGCCAGCCACCGATCCGCAACAGCTTCAAACCGAGCGGCAAGACTTCCATGATCTCACCGAGCGCTTCAAACAGCTCTCCGGTGCGCTTCTCCCACTCAGCCAGGAAATCGTCGTGCTCGATGACAGCAAGACGAATTTTGACGAATGGCGCAAGTCGATCGCCGGCGAATCGAAGTACGTTCTTCGCTCCGTACTCTTCCGCGTGGGTGGAATTGTCCTGGCGCTGGCGGTGATTCTGGTTCTCTCGGAAATCTGGCGCCGTATCACGTTCCGGTATGTAAGTGAACCTCGTCGCCGAAGGCAGTTTCTGGTCCTGCGCCGTGTGGTAATCGGTTTCTTAATTATGATTGTCCTAACCGTGGGCTTCGTCAGCGAGTTCAGTTCTCTGGCCACATTTGCCGGATTCATCACCGCTGGCATCGCCGTTGGGTTGCAAGCCGTCCTTCTTTCCGTTGCCGCGTATTTCTTTATCATCGGCCGGTATGGCATCCGGGTCGGCGACCGAATCAGCGTTGCTGGCATCACCGGCGACGTTGTCGATATCGGTTTGGTGAGGCTGTACCTGATGGAACTGGCGGGTACGGGATTGGACTTCTATCCTACGGGACGCATCGTTGTGTTCTCAAATTCCGTTCTCTTCCAGACGGGCACACCGCTCTTCAAGCAGATTCCAGGAACCGAGTACGCATGGCACGAAATCGTGGTGATGATTGCGCCGGACGGAAATCACAAGGCAGCGCAGGAGAAGCTGGTGGCAGCCATCAACGCTGTCTATGCGCAATATCGAGCGGAGATCGAACGCCAGCACTACGCCATCGAGCGCCATGTCGATATTCAGGTGGAAGTGCCGCGCCCGGAGGCACGTCTTCAGTTCGCCGATGCGGGCCTGGAACTGCTGGTGCGCTACCCGGTAGAGATCCGCAAGGCGCCGGATGTTGACGAGGAGATGACAAGGAAAGTCCTGGATCTGATCGAAACCGACGAGACGCTGAAAGCCGCCGTCTCGGGTAACCCAAAAATCCGCTCGGCAGCGAAAGGATGAGACCGTGGGTACAGACTGGACCTCTCAGCAGACGAGGTAAAGGAAAACTCTGGCCCACTTACCATTTTCACCGTATAGCTCGCTCCATGGGGATCGGGGAACATGATCGTGTGCAAAGCGCTGCCATTCGGAGCACGAGGAGGAACTCCTGCTTGGCGATAGCGCCCGGAGCTTAGGTCGAACCATGCGGTAGGTTACGGCCGGCCGTCCCGGCAACTATATCCATTTCTAGGAGGCCCCATGACAAAGAGGATATTTCAGTGCGCAGTGAGCGTATTGCTGCTTGCGATCGCCGGTTGGGCAGACGACAAAGAAAAGGATGAGGATCGTCTGAAGAATGCCAGCACGGTGCTGACAGAAATTCTGAATATTCCAGACGACATTCCTCAAGATCTCCTCGATAAGACCGACTGTGTAGTTGTTTTCCCCTCGGTCCTCAAGGCCGCGTTTGTGGTCGGTGGTAGTTACGGCCGCGGCGCGATGACCTGCCGAACGGGCGAATATTTCAACGGCCCATGGGGCGCGCCCTCAATGATGGCCCTTGAGGGTGGTAGCGTGGGCTTTCAGATCGGCGGGCAAGCGACTGACTTCGTCCTTCTCGTCATGAATGACCGCGGTGCAAATGGAATCTTGAGCAGCAAGGTGAAGCTCGGAGCAGACGCATCGGTAGCAGCAGGACCAGTCGGTCGTGATGCATCCGCAGAAACCGCTGTCTCGATGCGTGCCGAAATATTGAGCTATTCACGCGCGCGCGGTCTATTTGCAGGCATTTCGCTTGAGGGATCGACCATCCGACCGGACAACGACGCGAACAAGAGAATCTACGGAGAGAAAGTCTCAGCCAAAGATATTGTAATTGCGCACGAGACGCATGTTCCTCTCGCATCGGAGCGGCTTATCGCGACGCTTAACGCGAAGACGCCGAAGCACAAGTCGCCATAGCAGCTGCTTTGAAGAAAGTGTTGCCATTCGGCGGAAAGGCCAAGTTTTGCAAGTGTGGCCTTCCGCCGGCGGCGGCACTTTTCCACTCGATCCCCTAGAACATCGCCGATTGATCTGGCTCCGTCTACGTTCTCAACGCTGTGGAAGCCCGGCTGCCTCGCGAACGACAGATGGCGGTGGTGTGGCGGCGGTTGCGTCCGTCTTGACCAGGGGCCCCGCCAGAGGAGCGCCATTTTTGACCAAGTCCGTCTTGATTTCAACATTCTGATTAGCGAGCGGAGTGATGTCCGTCTCAAAAGTTTGGTAGCCGGGAAGCGCTATTCTGATCTGATGTGTTCCCGGCGCCACTAGCATCCCTCGACCCAGGCCCTCAAACTCCCCGACGTGTCCCACGAAAAGGCCGTCCAAGAAAACCGCGGCTCTCGAAGGATTGACCGCGATCTTCACCGTGGCTGGCACATCAGGAAGCGGTCCCGTAGCCGCCTTCTCCATGGCCACGCGAACGAGCTCCTTCTGTCCGGGCTGGACAAGAATTCGTTCTGTGAAGTCTTGGTAGCCGTCCTGACGCACGCTAATTACGTGTTCGCCGGGTAGAAGGAAAACCTTCTTCGATCCCTTGAGTTCTTTCAGATAGCCTACGTACTCTCCGTCCACCCAGACTCCAGAAGTCTTTTCGACATGGGATTTTCCTTCAAATTGGATCTCCCCCATCACATCGTTTCCAGCGTACATCGAAGCGGGTAGAAGCAAGGCACAAACCAAGAGCACTACCCATAGAAATGGATCCAATCGTCGGAGTGCCTTTTTCATACGAACCTCCATAAAAGTCCTCGCGTGCTGGTTTAGCAAACACCGGACACGTTCGAGGCTGAAATTTACATGTCAACAGGTCAACGGTGGAGCCTTCGAGTGCTGTTGGCAACTCGACACCAGTCCTGCATCGCGCTCTTAATGCCTTATGCCACGCGTCTTCCTCGTCCGGCAGTCAACCCATCGAGCGGGGTAAGTAGAAAACGCAGATCGAGCAAGTGCTCGACGATCCGTACCAGGTTCGCGGGCGACTCGCTCTTAGACACAAACGCATCTACCCATTTCAAGGCGCTCTCTGGAAGCCCCTCATCTGCGGACAGCAGAGCGATTGGAACATCGGGCTGGCAAGCTTTCATGTGCCCTGCGACGACATCCCCATTCATTCCAGGCATGTGATAGTCGAGGAGCACCAAATCTACAGGATGAGAGGCAAACAGCTGCAAAGCGTCTACGCCACTGGTCGCGACCAGGACCCGGCACCTAGCTTCTTCCAACAGCATCTTGCGACCTTCAAGGCCATTCCATTCATCATCGACACATAGGACTACGCGTCTTCTCGGCATGAGTCTCCTCCGATTTTTCGCTGAGCAAGCACATGAAGAAACTTGCCTTTGCGTCATTCGCGGAGCAGCGCCTCCGTATCCCAAGCACGATCTGTACCAAACTCGCAAAGCACAGCACAGAAGATCCTTAAGGTCTGAAGGGAAGTTAGGAGTGTAAAGACTACCCGGTAACGACGGAATCGATGATGTAAGAACATCGCGTGGCGGCCACGCGCTGGATACCAGAAACACGACCTCAACCGGCAACGCCGCCAATGCTCAGCCGCGGGAACTTCCCGGAGGAATAAGAGGCGATTGGGCGGCGATTAGGCTTCAACCTGGATTCAAGGAGTGCAGAGTTCGCGAAGGCTGCCTCACTCGGTTCGCAATGCCTGCATCGGATCGATGCGTGACGCCCGCCATGCCGGAACCAGGCAGGCCAGGCCTGCCACGGCTAACAGCGTTGCGGCTACAGATGCGAAGATCACCGGATCGAGCGGCTTGGTTCCGTAGAGCATAGACTGGATGAGTCGTACCGCTCCGACACTGGCGGCAAGGCCAAGCACGAGCCCGTAGAACGCTGGACGCAGGCCGTCGACCAGCATCA
>Ga0073928_10008891_pt1 | contig 12412 bp, 13 predicted proteins | sample PaiPotPPA55metaG_FD_76969 | JGI IMG/M metagenome (GOLD analysis project Ga0073928, IMG submission 76969) | Iron sulfur acid spring bacterial and archeal communities from Banff, Canada, to study Microbial Dark Matter (Phase II) - Paint Pots PPA... ...
ACGACCGGCCGGCCGGCGGCCATCCATCTGGCGCTTTCAACGGTGTAGGTGACGATGCCGCCACAACAGGCCATTAAAAGATCGGGGTTATGGTGATCGTGGCAGGATGAGCGTAAGGCGAACCATCGCTGACGCTGGATTGTAATACTGGATTGGCGAACGTGATCGGTTGCGTGCAGTCGATCGCAACGCCAGGAGTACCAGGGGCCGAGTATTGGTACTGGGCCGAAAACAGCAAGACATTGCTTTGGTTCTTGATCACGCCGACTGTTAAATACATTCCATTAAGCGATCCGCCTGGTACTTACGAGACCAATATGATGAGAGGCAAGGTTTGGCCGCCTGCTGGCTGTTGGCCGCCGCGCGGATATTCCCAGGTGCATGTCTGGCCAGGCGTGGTACTGTTCTGCTTATTGCCGAGCTGCCAGTCGCCGTTGAGTAGACTGGTCTGCATAAATCCGTTACCGAAACCAGAGAGCGGCACATCCCAAGCGACTGGAGTGTTGTTGTTTAAGCAACCGCCGCATGGACATAGAACGCTCTGGATTGTTATCTGCCCGCCTCCCCAAAGCAGCGGTTGCCCGGTATTCGTGTTGAACGTCCACTTCTTGAGGATGTCATCGAAAGACGCTGACACATAGGAACCAGCCGGCGGCCCGGTACTTAAATTTGTAATGTCAAGGTGAGTAACTCCAGACCGACAAACCAAGTCAAAAGAATACCCGCCAATGTTCGGCCAGAATGGCTCGGTTGGATGGATAGACAATTCCATATGCGTCAATGATGAGTCCGGCGCAGTCAGGATCATGTCTTGGTACTGGACGCTGGCAATGTCAGAGCATACGTAAAAAAAGCAACAGCAGCCCGAGCATGGATACTCGTATCCCATTTAGCCCACCTGTAAACTGCCGGCACACTTCACGATTGGCGACTTGAGCGCGTACTTTGTTCCCGAGATCAACGCGGCCGGGTAACGCATGCCGATTACCGGCGTCACGGTTGGGCTCAAGTCTGGCTTCAGGGGCAGAAAAGAAACCGCCGTGCTCGTGTCATTCCAGCCGGTTACAGTGGGCTTGGAAAGCGTACCTGGATAAAAGCTACTGGTGGCTGTCTGGCTGGTGCACTTGATCCAAACATCCGTGTTGCCGCCTCCGGCCGCCGGCAGAAACAGCCCACGGCTGCCGTCCGCTCCGGCCAGATACACGTATCCAGACTTCCCCTTTGCGAGCTTCCAGGTGCCGCCCACGACGCCCCAGGTATCGCCGAAAGCCGGCGTGCCGCTGGCGGAGTCGTAAGCGGCCCACATGGGACCATCGAAGGTCACCATGCCATCGCCGCCGGCCGGCAAGACGAATGGCCCGTTGAAGCACACCGGCTCGCCATCCGATTGCGCCTGGTTCAGCGACAGGACGCCATCGCCGTCCGCATCGTTGACGCCGACCGCGGCGAAGGCGGGAATATCCTGGCCGGAATCGTTGGTGGCCGGCATCCAGCGGACCATGGAGGTGTCAAGCATGGCATGGGGGCGGCTGTAGATCAGGAGTGCCGCTTCATCGGCCGTGATACTCTCCAGCCCCGTGGACGCTTTGCCGCGCTTGATCCACAGTCGGGTCCAGTCTTTTTGCGGTGAACCCTCCCATGTCGTCAATGCCTTGCCTGTGTTTTCGGACGCGACGGTGGACCATTCGTGCCGATCTTGTGTTTCGGTCTGCGGAGGCGGAGCGGCTGCTTTCGACTGTTTATATCGTGGGGGCTGGTCTGGCTGCAGCAGCCATTTGACATAGATCGCTTCCATCTCCTGCTCGGAAACGCCATCGGGAATTTCCAGCGGAACGGGGCTCGGCGGGAGAATGTCTTCCAATGCTTTCCAGGCCGCGTCTATTTTCTTGAATTGCTCTTCCGCTTGTTTATCGCCGGGATTGCGGTCCGGATGATATCGCAGCGCAAGTTTGCGGTAGGCGAATTTTGCCTCCTCGACTTTCGCATCTCGATCGATACCGAGCAAGCTAAGCGCCCAGTCATACCGGCCGCTTGCAAGCAGGTCATCAGAATCGCTGTCATCCATTATCGGCATCCAGCTTGGCCGCTTTCTGCTCCCAGTATCCTCTGGTAGCGCCCTGTTGAAGTATAAGGAAATTTGCACTGGGTCCGTCGCTGCAAACCCAGGCGCCGCCTCCGGCGCGCTGCCGCCACACATCGGCCGGCGTCGTGCCTCCATTGATCGTTGCCCGCAATAGCTGAATGGCTTATAACTCGATTAAAGAGCTAAGGACGACAGTACGAGCCCGTCCGCAATGGATTACGACCAGGACAAGGCAGACGATGCCGCTCTGGCCCTTCTGTATTTGACCATGTGGGACGATGGCCCCGGCACGCGCGCCTGGAAAGGGTTGGATTGGGATATCATGGACCGGCTACATCAGAAGGGCTACATTGGTGACCCGAAATCGAAAGCCAAATCCGTTGTCGTGACGCCCGAGGGACTGGCAAGGGCCAAGCAGTTATTCCACCAACTGTTCGGGCAGACAGCCGGGTAAGCGAGCTCTGCCGTACAGACGTCGCGCTGGTGGCAGAGGCATTGTCTTCAGTAGGTAACTTGCCGATGCCTCGTTATTTCCGCGAACCAGAAGAGCTGACGGTTGAAGAGTCTTTTGCCAAAGCGACTCTCGCTGACCTGAAGCCCCTTGGCCGGGCCCTGTCGTCCGACGCGCCGATGCGCAAGGGCGATCTTGTTCCGTTCCTGGTCGAACAATTGAGAACGCCCGAGCGGGCCGAGGCCCTGTACAAGCGCCTGGACGAGTTGGGCCAGGCCGCCGTTCAGGAGGCGATGCATGATCCCGACGGACTTCTCGATCTGGACCGCTTCCGGGCCAAGTACGGTGCCGAGCCGGATCTCGGCACGGGCGACGGTAAGGACGCGAAGAGCAGGCAACGGGCGCTTTTGGGGATGTTCTTTCCAATCTCCCTGGCTTTGCCGCGCGACCTCCACCACATGCTTCGTGGCTTCGTCCCCCGGCCGCCAAGCTTGACCGTCACGGCCAGCGAGCAGTTGCCGGCCACGGTGAAATTGCGCTCCTATCAGTGGGTGAATGGCAAGCCGTCGAGGAAGCTATCGAGGAACCGCTGCGGGTGCGCGAGACGGCGCCGGATGCCTTGCATGACGTCATGGCCGTGCTGAGGCTGGTTGATTCGGGACAAGTACGGGTCGGTGAAAAGACGGCGCGGCCGGGAGAGGCGACGGTGCGGACCATGGCCGGCATCCTCCAGGGCGGCGACTTCTACTCCGCGGCGGACGAACCGCAAGACGAGTACAGTGCGATCAAAAGCCTGTCCATGAAGGCATTTGCCTGGCCGATCCTGGTGCAGGCGGGCGGCCTGGCCAGGCGAGTAGGGACCAAGCTTCAGCTGACTCCGGCTGGTCGCAAGGCCACCACGCAGTCCGCGGCCCTGGTGATTCATACCCTGTGGGAGAAATGGCTCGACAGCAGAATCCTGGACGAGTTTAGCCGCATTGAGGTCATCAAGGGCCAGCAAAGCCGACGCAGCCTGGCAGCACTCACGCCCCGGCGTCATGCTCTTGAGAGCATGCTGGATCTGTGCCTCCCCGGGCAGTGGCTGGCCATCGCGGAGATCTTTCGGCTTCTTTGCGCCCAATCCCCGCCGCTGACCGTGACGCACAATCGCTGGAATCTGTACCTATGCGAGCAGCGATATGGCAGCCTGGGCTATGACGGCCGTAGCAGTTGGGAGCTTATTGAGGGGCGCTATGCCCTGGCGTTCCTCTTCGAGTATGCAGCGACCCTGGGAATCGTCGATGTCGCCTATATCGGACCGGTTGGGGCACGGGACGATCATGGCGATCGCTGGGGCGCCGACGACCTCGACTGTTTGAGTCGTTACGATGGTCTCCAGTTTGTGCGAGTCAATCCTCTGGGCGCGTGGTGCCTAGGCACGGCCCCGAGCTACGAGCCGGAGACGATTACTAGCCGTCCGAGTGCTGCCCAATCTGGATGTCGTCGCCGGGGACCGGCCCCTGAGTGCGGCGGACAGGCTCTTGCTGGAGCGATTTGCGGAGCCATCCTCGGAGGCAGTCTGGCGATTGAGCAAACAGAAGGTGTTGGTCGCCGTGGAGGAGGGAATGAGCGTCCGGGAGCTGCGCGATTTCCTGATGGCCAAAAGTCCGGAGGCGTTGCCGCATACGGTTAGCGTCTTCTTGGACGATCTCGAACAGCGGGCCGGCATGCTTCGAGACCGGGGAACAGCGCGGCGCGTGGAATGCGCCGACGCTGGTGTTGCTCAGCTGCTCGCCAACGAACGCCGCCTGCGCGGCCTTTGCCAACTGGCGGGCGAGCGCACGTTGGTGTTCTCACAGAAGGACGAAACGGCGGTGCGTAGGACTTTGCGTGAGATGGGATATGTGCTACCCCCCATTTCCGACTGATTAAAGTTCCGCCACAGAGGCGAAAGAGAACCAGCCGGAGGTCCTGTCTCAGGATGTTGAGCACGACTGCACCGGATCCATATCCAGATTCGGCCGACCGCCGGTCGGCAGCTCGATGGCAAAGATCGGTAGCGAGCCTGGCATCGAGCCAAGACTGGTGTTATCGTGGGGCCCTGCAACCCACGGAGCCTACGATGCGCATGCTCTGGCACTGGCACTGTTTCGCGTCGCTAACCGCGCTGGCGAGTTGCGGTTTGAGCACACTGTCTGTGGCGGCCGCCGATCAGAAAGCCATGCCCCGGCCGCTGCCGCCGCAGGTGTCAAAGGCCTGGACCGGCCGTGATCCCGGTTATGTTCGGGCTCTGTGGATCAGGGCGAACACATTGTCGGGCGTCATGGAAGATGTGCTGGAGGAGAAAATCGGGCCAGGTGACATCCCGGCATTTCTGCTGCTGTGGAAAGAGAAAGGACAGCTCAGGCGTCTACCCGATCCAGGCGTTCCGTTCGGTTTGTGCCTTCGAGCCGGCAACGAAGACGTAACCGATGAGACTCTGAAGGAGCTGGCCGGGCTGAAGAGTCTTCAAGAGCTGATCTTGATCAAGACTGAAATCACCGATGCTGGCCTGAAGGAGCTGGCCGGACTCGAGAATCTGAAAACGCTCAATCTCTACGAGACGAAGATCATGGGCTCGGGACTTAAGGATCTTGTCGCGCTCAAGAAGCTGGAGACCCTGAATCTGCATGGTACCAGAGTCACGGGGCCGGGTCTGGCGGACTTGGCCCAAGCGAGGAACTTGCAAGTCTTGGATATCGGCGAGACGCCAATCACGGATGCGGGCATGAAGGCGTTGGCCGGATTGAAGAACTTGCAAACGCTGCACCTGGACGGCAAGGAGCCCGCCCACACGCCAACAAGCCATGCCGGCAACCGCCTGGCCGGACTGAAGAAGAGGTTCTCCGTACCAAGCTTGCCGAAGCCCCAGCGTTACGACACGCGCGTAACTGATGCGGGCTTCAAGGAGCTGGCCGGCCTGAACAACTTGCAGTCGCTCAACCTGTGTCGCAGGGCAATCACAGATCAGGGCCTAGGGCAGTTGACCGGACTGAAGAACCTTCGATCGCTCTACCTTGCCGGCACTCAAATAACGGACGCCGGGCTTAAGGAAGTGGCGGCGCTTGAGAACTTGCAAACACTGCATCTAGGGGCCACCCACATCACCGATACAGGTCTGAAGGACCTGGCCAAACTGAATGGCCTTCTTTCGCTTTACCTCGCCGGCACTCAGATTACGGACCATGGCCTGAAGGAGCTGGTCGGGCTCAAGAACCTACAAAGTCTGCACATTGGCGGCACACGCGTGACGGACGCCGGCCTGAAGCATCTTGCCGAACTGAAAAACCTTCAATTGCTCGACCTCGACATGGATGGCGTCCACGTAACACAGGCCGCCGTGGCCGCATTGCAAAAGGAACTGCCGGCATGCCGGGTCTCGTCCAGCGCCACGGTGAAGAAAAGGCCGCCGTGACCATTCAAGGAGCATCACTTGCAAGGCGAGCTGACGGGGTAATTCAGTGGCTCATCGCTGGCGATCCGGCCATTCGCTGGCAAACTCTGCGCGATATGACAGGCGCGGTCGAGAGCACCCGGCGAGGTCATCAAGCCGATCTTCATTCGCTTCTCTTTCCCGCCGCGCTGGCATTACGATATCCTCCGCGCCCTCGACTATTTCCAGTCTGTAGGTGCGCCCAGGGATTCCCGCCTGGTCGAGGCGATCGGTATCGTCAGGGGCGCGCGGGGCGATGATGGGCGCTGGCGCTTGCAGAACTCCTACAAAGGCAAGACCTACTTCGAGATGGAGCGAGTTGGCGCTCCCAGCCGTTGGAACACGCTCAGAGCCTTGCGCGTGCTCAAGTGGTGGGAAGGCGATCGGGCACGTGCCACGGGCAGAAGTGCGCCACGATAGTTGCCGCTAGCCACCGTTTGCCGCAAGAGAGTCTGGCCAGATTACGCACCCGTGCCGACAATGTTCAGCAAGAAGGGTGCTCTATGCATGACGATCCTTCCAATGATGCATCGAGTCCGAGTCGCCGGGCATTTCTTCAGACGACGGGAGGTAGTGCGGCCGCCATGGTGATGGGAGGGTACTCGCGAGAGGACGCCGACACCACTATGGGCCAAAGCACCTCGCCGGCGTCGGGAGCGGATGGGCCGAACATGCCGGGTGCGGTCCCGATCACATTGCGCATCAACGGCAAGGACCGGCAGCTTCGCATCGACCCCCGGACAACGCTCCTCGATTGCATTCGTGAGACGGTTGCTCTCACCGGGACGAAGAAGGGCTGCGATCATGGCCAATGCGGCGCCTGCACGGTGCACGTGAACGGGCGACGCGTGAATTCATGTCTGAGCCTGGCCTTGCTGCACGATGGGCACGAGATCACCACCATCGAGGGCCTGGGCACGCCTGACGCCATGCACCCCATGCAGGCGGCCTTCGTTGCCTGCGACGGGTACCAGTGCGGCTATTGCACGTCCGGCCAGATTATGTCTGCCGTCGCCTTACTGAAGGAGCCGTGCGGCCCGAGCGATGGGGAGGTGAAGGAATTCATGAGCGGCAACATCTGCCGTTGCGGAGCTTATGCTCATATCGTGGCAGCGATCCAGCAAGTTCGCAAAAAGCATTAGCCGGGCCGGAGTGACCTCATGCATGCCTTCGAATTCATTCGGCCCACCGATTCCGCGGCAGCGATGGCAACCGCGGCGCGTGCGAAAACTGCGCAGCAGGGTGCGGACGCGCGCTTCCTGGCCGGCGGCACCACCCTGATCGATCTGATGAAGCTGAACGTCGAGACCCCCGCGCAGGTCATCGACATCAATCGACTACCGCTCGACCAGATCGAGGCGACGCCTGACGGCGGGCTAAAGATCGGCGCCACCGTTCGCAACTCCGATCTCGCCCACGATGCGAGGGTAGAGCGCGATTATGCGGTACTGTCGCAGGCCCTGCTCTCCGGCGCATCGGTCCAGCTCCGCAACATGGCCACAACGGCAGGCAATCTGCTGCAGCGAACGCGCTGCATGTACTTCCGAGATACCGCCATGCCTTGCAACAAGCGCCAGCCGGGGACCGGCTGTCCGGCCATCACCGGCAGCAACCGCAGTCTCGCCATCCTGGGCACCAGCGAACACTGTATCGCAACTAACCCGTCCGATATGTGCGTGGCGCTGGCAGCCCTGGAAGCCACAATCCACGTGCAGGGACCAAAGGGCGAGCGGGCGATTGCCATCGGTGACTTCCATCTGCTGCCCGGCGACACCCCCCACAAGGAGACGGTGCTCGAGCCAGGCGATCTCGTCACGCACGTGACGCTCCCGCCGCCTGTAGCGGGGAGCAAGCACGTCTATCTGAAACTGCGCGACCGAGCTTCGTACGAATTCGCCCTGGCGTCGGCGGCGGTCGTGCTCACGATCTCGGACGGGAAGGTATCGCGAGTGCGCATCGCGCTCGGCGGCGTGGGCACCAAGCCCTGGCGGTCCCTCGAGGCCGAAACAACGCTCGTTGGTCAGCCCGCCAAGCAAGCGAACTTCCGCAAGGCGGCCGAAACGGCCCTGCGTGACGCCAGGCCGCAAAGTGAGAACGCCTTCAAAATCGAACTGGGCAAGCGCTGCCTCGCGCACGCGCTTCACATGGCAGCGACCGCCTGACTTGCGCTCTGAGGAGCAAACATGCCGACCCAGGAGACCCCGGCCACGTCACCGATCGGTCGCGATACGCCGCGCGTGGATGGCCCGCAGAAGGTGACCGGAACGGCGCGCTACACCGCCGATATCCATCTCCCCGGGCTGCTTTATGCCGTGCCGGTCGAAGCGACGATCGCCAACGGTCGCGTAGTCAAGCTCGATACGGACGTGGCCGAAAAGATGCCAGGCGTGCGCGCGATTTTTCACCGGCAAAACATCGGCAAGATCTACCGTTCGGTAGCAGGACCGGGGTTTGATGGGATTTGCGAGGAGCGGCGCCCACCGTTCGAGGACGACATCGTTCGCTATTACGGCCAGTACGTTGCCCTCGCAGTGGCGGACACGTTCGAGACGGCCAAGGCCGCTGCCGATCAGGTCCGCGTCACCTACGCCAAAGACACGCCGAACGTCGACACCGACCTGAAGGCGGATGACGATCCAGATGTGGTTGCCACCACCTTCGGGCCGCAGGAACGTTTGCAAAGCCATCGCGGCAACGCCGAGGCCGCTTTTGCGACCGCGCCCGTCAAGCTCGACCAAACTTACGTCACGCCTGCCGAGACCCATAACCCTCTCGAGCCGCACGCGACGACCGCGATCTGGCAGGGCTCGACATTGACCTTGTACGAGTCGTCCCAGGGGGTCGTCAACCTCCAGAGCGTGCTCGCCCAGATGTTTGGCTTGCCCAGGGAGAACGTCCGCGTCATTTCAAAGTTCATCGGTTCGGGTTTCGGCAGCAAGCTTTGGCCCTGGACGCAGTGCCCGCTCGCCGCCGCGGCGGCCCGGCAACTGGGCCGACCGGTGAAACTTGTACTCAGCCGCAAGATGACATTCCAGGCGGCCGGCCACCGGCCGAGAACTCAGCAGCGCGTGCGGCTGGGCGCCACGCCAGAGGGCCAGCTGGTCTCGCTTCAGCACGACTACATCTACACCAGGTCGATGCTCGATAGCCACCATGAAGAGTGTGGGGAAGCGACGCCTTCGCAATACAGTGTGCCCAACCTTCGCGTAACGTTCGGGCGGGCCCAACGCAACATTGGCGCGGGAGCGGACATGCGTGGCCCCGGCCGTGTTCCCGGCCTTTACGCGACCGAATCGGCGATGAACGAGCTGGCCGACCAGCTCAAGATCGATCCGGTCAAACTTCGCGTCCTCAACGAACCGAAGATCGACGAATCCAAGGGCATTCCCTTCTCGTCGCGGCATTTGCTCGAGTGCTTTCTACTTGGCGCGGAAAAGTTCGGCTGGTCGAAGCGCAGGGCCGAGATCGGCTCGATGAAACAGAACGGTCTGACGCTGGGATGGGGCATGGCGGGGTGCTCGTGGATCGCCTCGCGCTTACCCGCCGAGGCCAGCGTCCAGCTCCGGGACGATGGCTCGGCCCGCGTCGCCTGTGCCACGCAGGACATCGGCACCGGCACGCACACGATCCTGGCGCAGCTCGTTTCGCAAAGAACCGGCGTGCCGCTCGAAAAGATCGAAGTCGCGCTGGGCGACACCACGGCCCCGCCCGGTCCGATCTCGGGTGGTTCCATGGCTACAGCGTCGGTGGTGCCGGCCGTCCTCGCAGCGGCTGACAGTGCCATGACATCGTTGTGCACTCTCGCGACGACAACGCCTGGCTCACCGTTCGAAAAATGCAAGCCCGATGAACTGTCGATCGAGGCCGGCCTGGTCTTCCTCAAGGCGGACGGCCCCGCGAAAGGCGTCCCCTTCGCGGATCTGCTCCGCCGCGCCAATCTGCGGCTGATCACGGGCAGCGGCAAGGCGGAAGGGTCATTTAGTAACTCAAAGCCGAAGTTCTCGACGAACTCGTATGGCTGCCATTTCGTCGAGGTCACCTGGCAACCCGAGATCGCCCGGCTGCGCGTCAGCCGGGTCGTGACCGTGATCGATGCCGGCCGCATTCTCAACCCGCTGGCCGGCCGCAACCAGATTGAAGGCTCGGTCGTGATGGGAATTGGCATGGCGCTCTTCGAGCACACCTCGTACGATCGGCAGACCGGCGCACCGATCAACAGCAACCTGGCCGACTACATTGTTACGGTAAACGCCGATGCCCCCTCGATGGAGGTGCACTTTCTCGACTTCCCCGACAAAGAAATCAACGAACTTGGCGCGCGTGGCATCGGCGAAATCGGCCTGACCGGCATTGCCGCCGCCATCACCGCAGCCGTCCACCACGCCACAGGCATTCGCGTCCGCGAACTGCCGGTGAGGATCGAACACTTGTTGGCGTGAGCCGTTTTTCGACAAAGGACATCCCCAGCAAATGTCGGTCGGAGAAGACCCGTACAATCTGACTCGCTTTGTGAGCGCACAAGAAGACAACTATGCGCAGGCGCTCGCGGAACTCCAGAGCGGTCGCAAGCGCTCACACTGGATGTGGTACATCTTTCCTCAAATCGATGGACTGGGATGGAGCGCGACCTCAAGATTCTACGCCATCAAGAATCTTGATGAGGCGCAGGCGTATCTCAACCACCCGGTCCTCGGGCAACGGTTGCTGGAGTGCGCCCAGGCGATACTTGACGTGAACGGTCAATCAGCGACGGAGATCTTGGGTTCCCCGGACGATCTCAAGCTCAGGTCCTGTGCCACCCTGTTCGCGCAGGTTTCGCCAACAGGCTCCGTGTTTGCGCAGCTCATCGAGAAGTACTTTGACGGCAATCGCGATGAGAAAACGCTCCAGTTGCTGCAATAAGCCACAACCTTTCACGACCGCTCCATGCGAATTGAACTCGGTCACATCAGTGCCATATTTCGTTACCCGGTCAAATCGATGGCCGGTGAAAAGCTTGACACCGCAGAGCTCGGCTGGGATGGCATCGAAGGCGATCGGCGGTTTGCGTTTCGACGCCTTGCCGATCGCAGTGCGTTTCCCTGGTTGACGGCAAGCCGACTTCCCGAATTGCTTCTCTATAAGCCCATCGGCCGCCGGGACACGGCCGGTGAGCCACTGCCGACTCACATCCGGACGCCCGATGGCAGGGAATACGGGTTAACGGACGAAGCCTTGCGAAAGGAAATTGCTGATCGGCACCGGGCCGAAGTGGAGCTCATGCGGCTTCGCCACGGCATCTTCGACGAGGCCACGGTTTCCGTGATCGCCTGGGCGACGATACGGAGCATCACGCGCGGAGCCGGGCACGACGCCGATGTCCGTCGTTTTCGGCCGAATGTAGTGATCGACACGCAGGGCGCTCAGTCATTTGAGGAAGATCAATGGGTGGGAAAGATCGTGGAATTCGGCTCCGAAGGGACCGGTCCGGACATCAGCATCACCATGCGGGACAAGCGTTGTGTCATGGTCAATTTCGACCCGGACACCGCCGAATCAGACGCCGAGATGATGAAGACCGTCATCCGCATGAACGATAATTACGCAGGCGTTTATGGGACCGTCATCAGAACAGGCGAGCTTCGCGTCGGTCAGTTGGTGAGTTTGAGGTGACGGTTTCTTATCCCGAACACACGAAATCAAACACGAAACAGAAGGAAAGGGATTCTGAGTCGGGGTCTGGATGAACAACGCATCGAAGCCGGTTTTCTTTAAGACGCCTGAGGGGTTCCGCCAGTGGCTTAGACGGCACCACGCCACGGCAGATGTGTTATGGGTCGGCTACTACAAGAAGGGGTCCGGCACGCCGAGCATTACGTGGCCGGAATCGGTGGATCAGGCACTTTGCTTCGGCTGGATCGATGGCATCCGCAAGAGCATCGACCATTTGCGCTACACCATTCGCTTCACGCCTCGCAAACGCGGAAGTATATGGAGCAGCGTCAACGTCCAACGTGTCCGGGCGCTGATCGCGGAGGGGTTGATGCACCCAGCCGGTCGCACGGCCTACCAGGCAAGAAAGCTCAACAAATCCGGCGTCTATTCCTACGAGCAACGAAGTGTAAACTTACAACCGCCGTACGACCGCCTGTTGAAGCAAAGCGAGGTCGCGTGGAAGTTCTTTCAGGAGCAACCGGCCTCCTACCGAAAGGCGGTGAGCTGGTGGATCGTCAGTGCCAAGAAGGAAGAGACCTGCCTGAAGCGGCTCGAGAAACTTGTGGCATATTCAGCGCAGGGGCAGCGGATACCGGAGCTGAGGCGAAAAGAGCCGGCCGGCTAGTCCTTGCTTGCCTCGCTAACGCTTCGCGTTAGTGTGCCGCGAGATCATCCGCGCTGATCCAGGGGTCGACCATGCTTGCCACCGAACCGGGCGGAGAACGAATCGGTC
>Ga0073928_10008892_pt1 | contig 12408 bp, 14 predicted proteins | sample PaiPotPPA55metaG_FD_76969 | JGI IMG/M metagenome (GOLD analysis project Ga0073928, IMG submission 76969) | Iron sulfur acid spring bacterial and archeal communities from Banff, Canada, to study Microbial Dark Matter (Phase II) - Paint Pots PPA... ...
CGACGATATGCGCCTTCGTCAGCTTCAGCCCGTCGAGCACGTCGCGGATGTCGTCGCGGGCACGCTCCTGCGAATAACGCTGCCAGTCCTCCGGTACGTCCGAGGGCGGATAGCCGCGCGCGTTGAAGGCAATGCAGCGGTAGCGGCGCGAGAAGAAGCGCAACTGCGTCTCATAACTGCGCCAGTCACCAGCGAATTCATGCACGAACACGACCGGATCGCCGGTGCCGACCTCCTCGTAATAGAGCTTCACACCGTCATCGGTGGTCACATGGGGCATCGCTACACCTTCTCGTTCAATGACCGGTCACTTCACGGGAGAGCTGGATTGATCGCAATGCGTCCTTCGAGACGCACTTCGGCTTTGCCTCAGCGCTCCTCAGGATGAGGGAGACTTGGTGGCTGCATCAAACAATCATCCTCATCCTGAGGAGGTGCGAAGCACCGTCTCGAAGGACGCACCACCCGCGATGCAGCACTACCCCGGAGTTACGCCGCATCCAGCTTGAAATACTTCACCGCGTTGCCGGCCCAAATTTTGTCGCGCTCCACCGCGGGCACGTTTTCGTAGATCTCGTCGATGATCGGGCGCGAATTCGGCCATTCGTTTTCGATATGCGGAAAGTCGGTGGCGAACATGATGTGGTCGACGCCGACATGGTGACGCTGCTCGACCGCGACCCGCTCGTACTGAACGGTGAAATAGATGTTCTCACGGACATAGGTGGCCGGCAGTTCCTTCAGCGGCTTGAAGCCGAGATATTCCTCGGCCCAGCCGAGGTGACGCTGGTACCAGAGATCCATGTGTTCGAGCCAGAACGGGACCCAGCCGAGCCGGGTCTCGGCGAAGAACACCTTCAGCTTCGGGAAGCGCTCGAACACGCCGGACAGCACCAGCTGCGCCATGCCGATCGACGGCGGCAATCCGAAATTGACCAGCCATTCGAGGAACGGCCGGCGCAGCCGCTGCATGATGACCGGGTCTTCCTTCGGATATTTCATCGTCGGCTGGTTGGCGCGCGCGCCGGTGCGGTAGAGCTGCACATGCACCGTCACCGCCATGTCGAGATCGATCGCGGCGGCCCAGAATTTGTCGTCCTCGGGGGTCGGATAGCCTTTGCCGCTCGGCAGACCGCCAAGCAGGATGCCCTTCAGCCCCAGCTTCTTGCAGTGCTGCATCTCGGCGATCGCGTCGTCGACGTTGGTGATCGGGATCACCCCCATGCCGATCAGTCGGTCCGGCGCGACCGCGCAATATTCCTCGCCGAGCCAGTCGTTGTAGCCGCGGATTACGGCCTTGTAGACCTCGTCATGGGCGATGTTGCGCCAGAACACCGGGCCCGCGACCATCGCCGCGAACAGCACCTCGGCATCCATGCCGTCCTCGTCCTGCTCGCGGACCCGCTGCTCGGGGCTGCCGGTGCCCGCGGCATCGGCGACCTTGAGGCCGAAGGGCTGCCAGGTGCCCGCGGCGCGGCCGGCGCGCAGGTCGAGGAAATTGGCTTCGAGCAGCGGCTGGCCCTCGATCATCAGCGCGTCGCCGCCATCGGGGAGCTTCACGGTATGCGGCGCGCGCTCCCGGTATTTCTCCGGGACCCGGTGGATCCAGCGTTCCGGCGGCACTTCGAGGTGCCCGTCCGCCGACATCAGTTTGTATTGCCGTGCCATGCCGCCCTCCGTGCCTTCCGGATCGAGGCGCGAGGCTAGCACTCCTGCCCGCGGCATTCCACGCTCGAAGCGTCAGCGGTAGCGTTCCAGAAACAGCGCGATCTTGGCGCGGGCGAACTGCGTCGCGAAGCCGCCCCAATTCATGTCGAAGCCGTGATCTGTCGCCGGCAGCAGATAAGCCTCGCTGGGTACGCCCGCCTGCTTCAGCGCCTTATCGAGATTGGTGAGTTGAACGGTCGGAATGATGCGGTCATTGGTGCCGAGGAACGAAATCGTCGGCGGCGATGAAGCGTCGATATAGGTCATCGGCGAGATCGCGCGGTGGCGTTCGGGATACTCGGTCGGGCTGCCGCCGATGTATCGCGCGGCGGCGTCGTGCACCAGGTCGAGGCTGGGGCTTGTGTCGTAAAGCCCCGGCATGTCCGGGTTGCCGTAGAGATTGATCACCGAACGGATTGCCACCGGCGCCACATCGCAAGACGGCGGCAAGCTTGGGTTGCCCATACTGTAGGCTGCGAGCAGAGCGAGCGTGGCGCCGGCGGAAAATCCGGTGACGCTGATCCTTGCCGGGTCGATACCGTATTCCGTGGCATGCGCCGCAACCCAGCCCAGCGCGCACTTGACATCGGCGATCTCGTCCCGCCAGCGCACCGGCGGCGGCAGCCGATAATCGATGTCAAAGACGGTGTAGCCGAAATCGTTGAACCAGCGGTCCCAATCCGGCATATCGCTGCGATTGCCCTGGATGAAGGCGCCGCCGTGGATTCGCACCAGAGCGGGCCGGGGCGAGCCACCGGGATTGCCGGCGCTGCGCCAGACATCGAGCCGCAACTTGGCGCCGTCGGGCGCGGTGCCGTAAACGACGCTGCGGTCGAGTTGCGGCAGCCCCAGGTTGAGATGCCCTGCATCGTCGAAATAATCGCCGAGCGACACCTGCACACCTTCCTGGCTGGCGAAGCGCCACGTTGCGAAGCTGGGCCAAATGGCCATCACGCCGCTGAGCAGGGCGGAGAGCATTAAAACAGTCGCCGCCAATCGGGCCCGCCGCGCTCGGGCGAGACAAGCCAGCCCGACTGCCACTGCCGCCAGCAACAGAAGATGCAGCGGGAATGACAGCACCACCGTGGCGAGAAGCCCGGGCACGGTGTCGAACGGGAGACGGTAGACCATCCCGAGAGCCGTCGTTGCGAGGGCGATCGCGGCTGCGATCGCCAGAACCGAACGCAGCCAGCCGGCAAAGCCGCGCGGCCTCCATTCGACGACGATCCTCTTGGAGGACGTCGGCGGCATCGGCGGCAGCTTTTTGGAAGCGGCGCTCAGCTCAGGTTGGGGACGCGTATTGCACCAGCGCGCCGGGCGCCGGGCAATAGCCGAGGCAATCGCCGCAGCCGGTGCATTTCTCCGGCATGACTTCGTAGAGGTGGCGCGGCTCCAGCAGTTTCGGCCGGACCGCCGAATCCGGGCAGACCTCGCGGCACAGGCCGCAGGAATTGCAGATCGCGTAGTCGATGCGGACCTTAATCGCCATCATGCCGACGCGCGTGCGGGGTCCGGGCGGATGCCGCCGATCTGCTGCAGCAGGTAGCCGAGCGCCTCCTCGACATGGTGCTGCGACTCCGGGGTCGTGCAGTAGAAATCGAGCTGGAACTTGCCTTCCATGAAATGCATCAGCTCCTCGTCGCGCTGCGACAGATGCTCGTGCCGCACCAGCGGGTCGTCGACGAGGTGCAGGTAGGCCATGATGCCGAGGCAGGCATTGGCCTCGGTGTAGTAGTTCTGCGCCGCCCGCGCCAGCGGGTGGATGTGCGGGAACATCATCGACAGGCCGAAATAGGCCGGCAGCGGCTGCATATTGGCAGCGGCGATGTCCATCAATTCGCGCTCGTTCTGCACCCAGCCTTTGCCGAGGAGCACGTCGGCGTGCAGCTTCGAATGCTTGCACTCGTCCCAGATCTGGCGGGCGCGCATCCGCTGCAGATCGATGTACTGCTCCTGCTCGGCGATATCGACCGACAAGAGTTGCGCCGACATCTGCTTGATCGACATGTGCACGCCCTCGGCGGCGTAGCCGCGCAGCGCGTGCGCCTTCTTCCAGCCTTCGTCGTTGGTCTTCAGCTCCTCCTCGATGTCGGCCAGCGTGCGTTCGAGGCCGATCGACCAGCCCTTCAGGCAATGGTCGCGGGTCAGGCGCATTCGGAACTCGGCGCCGGGCGCCCCCGGCATCGTCGGCCACACCCATTTGTCGCAGAATTCTTCGAGCAGCGGATGCATGGCGGCCTCCGTCAGGAACGCGGGCGTCCCGCCCGCATGCGGCCGAGACGGCCGCGGTCCAAAGGATACGGCATCGTCACGCCTGCCAGGCTTCGGGCGGCGGCGGCACCACCGAGCGCCCGCCCGGCATCTCGACGATCGAGCCGGCGGCCGGGCAGTACATCAGGCAGGCGGTGCAGCCGGGATAGGTGCATTTCTCCGGATCGATCTCGATCCGGTGCAGCGGTTCGAGCGCGATATAGACCGCGTTCAGGTCGATCTCGCGGCAGACGATGTAGCACATGCGGCACTCGGTGCAGCGCTCGTGATCGACCTTCAGCGTGACCTGTTGGGGCGTGTTCATGGGCGCCTCCTTCAATCCAGCACCCGGACGCGCGACGGCGGCGGCGGGGTCGGCGCGCGGTCGAGCACGAAATCGGCCAGCTCCTGCAGGAAGCGCCGGTAGTCGCGCCGGGCGTTGCCGCAGGCCCAGCGGCACAATTCGCCGTCGATCGGCTTGGCGACGAATTCCTCGACGATGCGCCGACCCATATTGATATGGCTGCGGTTCTCGACGATCTGGCTCTGGAACACGCCCTTGAGGCCGGGATCGGCCACCGCCTCGGCGAACGCCTCCATCCAGGCCAGCTCGATGATCTTCGGCCCGAGGTTCAGCGCCGCGATGCGCACCGAATGCGGGTAGGTCGCCAGGTTGCGCAGCGAAAAGACGTAATAGGCGAGGCCGGAATTGACCGAAAAGCGGCCGTAGGGATGCTGGAACGCGGCCTTCTGCGTCGCGGCGAAGCCCTTCGCCAGCAGCAGGTCCATGTACAGCATCTCATGGGTCGAATCGTCGACGATCTGCTTCGAGAACAGGTACTTGACCGACGGCGGGAAGTCGTTGGTCTCGAGCCCTTGGCCCCAGCCGCCATAGACGTAATAGAGCATCCGTTCGAAGGTCCACAGCCGGCCGACCAGCCGGTGCACGGCGTCGTCGCCGAGACCGAGCCGGGCCGTGGCGGCGATCACATCCTCGATCGGGGTGGCGCGGGCCTCGTCGCGGCTCGCCGCGATCAGCTCCTCGGCGAGAGCCGTTCCCGGCAATTCAGGCATCGGCGACCCCTCCCTGGCGGGGACATACGGCCGAAAGCATGATCCGCAACGCGGGCTTTCACAAGCCCATGCCCGATGTGCATATTAGGGCCCGAAACCAAAGGCCCCGACAGCAGGGAGCGCCCCGATGGACCTTCGCCTTTCCGCGGACGAGCAGGCGTTTCGCGACGAGATCCGCGCCTTCATCCGCGACAACCTGCCCGACGACATCCGCCAGAAGATGCGGCTCGGCTATGGCGCGGAAAAGGAAGACATCGTCCGCTGGCAGCGCATCCTGAACCAGAAGCATTGGGCCGCCTACAGCTGGCCCAAGGAATGGGGCGGGCCGGGCTGGACCCCGGTGCAACGGATGATCTTCCTCGAGGAGCTCCAGACCGCGCCGGCGCCCGATGTGTCCGGCTTCAACATCCAGATGATCGGGCCGGTGCTGATCCAGTTCGGCACCGATGGGCAGAAGAAGCGCTTTCTGCCCGCCACCGCCAACCTCGACATCTGGTGGTGCCAGGGCTTTTCCGAGCCGGGCGCCGGCTCCGACCTGGCGGCGCTGAAGACCGCGGCCCGGCGCGAGGGCGACGAATACGTCGTCAACGGCCAGAAGATCTGGACCTCGACCGCGCATATCGCCGATTGGTGCTTCTGTCTGGCGCGCACCAATCCGCAGGCACCGAAGCGGCAGGAGGGCATCTCGTTCCTGCTGATCGACATGAAGACGCCGGGGATCACGGTCCGGCCAATCGTCTCGATCGACGGCAATCATCATTTGAACGAGGTGTTCTTCGACGACGTGCGGGTGCCGGTCGACATGCGGGTCGGCGAGGAGAACAAGGGCTGGGACGTCGCCAAGTTCCTGCTCGGCAACGAACGCACCGGCATCGCCCGGCTCGGCAAATCGAAGGAGCGGGTCGCGTTCTCGAAGGAGATGGCGCACGAGGTGCGGTCCAACGGCAAGCCGCTGATCGAAGACGCCGAATTCCGCCGCCGCATCGCCCAGCTCGAAGTCGACATCAAGGCGCTTGAGATCACCCAGCTGCGCGTCGTCTCGGCGTGGACGCCGGGCTCGAACAAGCCCGACCCGCTGTCGTCGGTGCTGAAGGTCAAGGGCACCGAATTGCTGCAGGCGACGACCGAATTGGCGATGGATGTCGGCGGCCCGCTGTCGATGCCGGATTGGGCGCTGGAGCTGGAGTCGCTCAGCAACGAGCCGGAACTCGGGCCGTCCTGGGCCAGCGAGGCGACCCGGCACTACCTGTTCCTGCGCGCCGCCTCGATCTATGGCGGCACCAACGAGATCATGAAGAACATCGTCGCCAAGGCGGTGCTGGGACTGTGATGGCGCGCGCTCGTCCGTTCGTGCCCGCCCCCTCCCCAACCCTCCCCCGTGTACACGGGGGAGGGAGTCCGACGCGCAGCGAAGGACGGGTGGGGGCAGGCAGCAACCCGTAGGCTTCTCCGACCCCGTCGCTCAAGGACGTTCCGATGGATTTCGAATACAGCGAAGAGCAGCGGCTGTTGAAGGACAGCGTCGACCGGCTGCTCGCCGACCGTTACGGCTTCGACAAGCGTCGCGGCTACATGGCCGAGCCGGAGGGGTACAGCGCGGCATTATGGGCGCAATACGCCGAGCTGGGCCTGCTCGGTCTCCCCTTTGCGGAAGAGTACGGCGGCTACGGCGGCGGCCCGCTCGATACGATGCTGGTCATGGAGGCGTTCGGCCGGGTGCTGGCGCTGGAGCCCTATCTTGCGACGATCGTGCTCGCCGGCACGGCGTTGCGGCTGGCCGGCAGCGAGGCGCAGAAATCGGCGCTGCTGCCGCAGATCGCGGAAGGCAAATTGCGGCTCGCCTTTGCCCATGGCGAGAAGCAGGCGCGCTACGACCTCGACGACGTGCTAACGACGGCAAAGTCGAAAGGAAGCGGCTGGGTGCTCGACGGCGCGAAGAGCGTCGTCAGCCACGGCGACGGCGCCGACAAGCTGATCGTCAGCGCCCGCACGTCGGGTGACAGATATGCCAAGGACGGGATCACGCTGTTCCTGGTCGCCGGCGACGCGAGCGGCGCCGCGCGGCGCAGCTACACCCTGCGCGACGGCACCCGCGCGGCGGAAGTGTCGTTAAGCGGGGTCGAGGTCAGTAGCGACGCAGTGATCGGCGAAACCGGTAAGGCCTACCCGGTGATCGAGCGGGTCGTCGAGGCCGGCATCGCCGCGACCGCGGCCGAGGCCGTCGGCGCGATGGAAACGATGCAGTCGATGACGCTCGAATACATGAAGACGCGCGTCCAATTCGGCAAGCCGATCGGCGAAAACCAGGCGCTGCAGCACCGCGCCACCGAGATGTTCATGTCGCTGGAGCAGGGGCGCAGCCTGGCGATGCTGGCGGCGATGTCGGTCGAGGAAGAGAACCCCGTCGAGCGCGCCCACAACATCTCGACGGTCAAGGTCGGCGTCGGCCAGGCGGCACGGTTCGTGTCGCAGAACGCGGTGCAATTGCATGGCGGCATCGGCATGACCGAGGAATATGCGGTCGGCCATTACTTCCGCCGCTGCATGGTCATCGAGCACGGCTTCGGCGACACCGGCCATCACCTGTCGCGGCTCGCCGACGAGCTGAAGTAGCACCGAAAGGGAGGACCCCGATGAGTGTCGAGCTCAATCACACGATCATCCCCGCTCGGGATAAGTGGACCTCGGCGAAGTTTCTCGCCGACGTCCTGAACCTGGAAGCGGGACCGGAATGGGGCCATTTCGTGCCGATCCGAACCGCAAACGGGGTGACGCTCGATTTCGCCGACCGCGAGGACTTCCGGCCGCAGCATTATGCATTTCTCGTCAGCGAGGCGGAGTTCGATGCGGCGATGGCCCGCATCCGCGGCGGCGGCGTCCGCTACTACGCGACGCCGCGCCGCGAGCGGCTCGGCGAAATCAATCACCGCTACGGCGGCCGCGGCGTCTATTTCGACGACCCGAACGGCCATCTGATGGAGCTGATCACCCAGCCTTACGGCGACAAGCCAGAGCTAGGATAACGCGCTCTGAGCCGGACTGGCGGTGCTTGCGTGAGGCGCCGCTACGCGATCACCTTCGCCTCGCGCAGTTCGGCGAGCGTGGTGCGGTCGTATCCGAGGAGCGACGACAGGATTTCGTCGGTGTGTTCGCCGGGGGTCGGGACATGGCCGACGCGTCCGGGGGTCTTCGACATCTTGATCGTCGCGCCCGGCACATGGATCTCGCCGGCCAGCGCATCCGGCATCTTGACCAGCATCTCGCGCTCCCACAGGTGCGGGTCCTCGGCGGCCTGCGGGATCGTCTTGACCGGCGCCACCGGGATTTCGGCGGCGAGCAGGGTCGAGACGATGTGGTCGACGGTGTTCTCGGCGCACCATTTGGCGACCGCCTGCTTGCGCGGGTCGTCCTGGCCGACCCGGCTGGTGTAGCCGGCGGCCTCGGCAGTGGCGTCGCCGGTGGCGATGCGCATCAATCGCGTCGCCATCTCGCGGCCGGAGGCCGAGATCACGACATGGCCGTCCTTGGCCTGGTAGGGCGGGCGGCCGGCCTCGCCACCCTCCTGGCCGGTCGCGAGGTAATAGGACAGCGGGATCTCGACCATCGTGAAGCCGGAATCGAGGAGGCAGCAATCGACGACCTGCCCCTCGCCGGTCTTGTCGCGGTGACGCAAGGCCGCCAGCGTGCCGATCGTCGCGTGCAGCGAGGTGTAGCGGTCGACCAGCGAGGTCGCGGCGCCGAGCGGCCGGTCGACCGGCTTCCCGGTCAGGCTCATCAGCCCGCTCATCGCCTGGCCCAGCGGGTCGAACGCCGGCCGGTCGCGATACGGGCCGTACTGGCCGAAGCCGGAGACCGAGCAGAGGATGATGTCGGGCTTCAGCTGGCAAAGCCGGTCGTAGCCGAAGCCCATCTTCTCCATGACGCCCGGACGGAAATTCTGCAGCACGATGTCGGCGGTCGGCACCAGCTCGGCGAAAATCTCCTTGCCTCGCTCGGTGCGCATGTCGAGGCAGAGGCTCTTCTTGCCGCGGTTGTAAACGGTGAAATAGACGCTCTGGCCGCGCACGATCGGCTCCGAGCGGCGCGTCTCCTCGCCGCCCAGCTTCTCGACCTTGATGACCTCGGCGCCGAGGTCGGAGAGGATCATGCCGCCGCGCGGCCCGGCCTGGTACCGCGCCAGTTCCAATACGCGAACGCCGTCGAGGGCTCCGCTCATCCTGCCGCCTCCGCATTCAATCGCCGGAGATTGCTTCGCTACGCTCGCAATGACAGCTTGCTTGGGTTGTCATTGCGACAAGCGCCGCGACGAAGCAATCTCGCCCCGAAGATAGTGCGCCAAGGGGCAGCCGGAAGAAAGGAAACCGACAAATGGAATACGAGTTCATCCTGGCCGAGCGGCTCGACGGCGTCGCCGTGATCACGCTGAACCGGCCAGAGAAGCTCAACGCGCTGAGTTTTGGGCTGATGAGCGAGGTCGAGCATGCGCTGAGCGAATACGAGGACGACGACGGGATCGGCGCGGTGGTGCTGACCGGCGCCGGGGACCGCGCCTTTTCGGCCGGCGCCGACATCCACGAGATGGCCGGCCTGTCGTCCGAAGAGCTGGCGAAGCGTGCCGATACCCGCGGCAGGATCAGCTGGCATATCGCCAGCTACCGTAAGCCGATCATCGGCGCGATCAACGGGCTCGCCTATGGCGGCGCGGCGCTGCTGTCGTCGTCGCTCGATCTGCGGATCGGCTGCGAGAAGACGCAGTTCCGGTTTCTCGCCGCGACCTACGGACGGGTCAATTCGACCTGGTCGCTGCCGGCGCTGGTCGGCATCCCGAAGGCGAAGGAATTGCTCTATACCGGCCGCGCCGTCGCGGTCGAGGAGGCCGAGCGCATCGGCTTGCTGAACCAGGTCGTGCCATCGGCGAAGATCGTCGAAAGCGCGGTCGAGATGGGGCAGATGATCGCCAAGAACGACCCGCGCATGGTGCAGGGCATCAAGCGCCTGCTGCACGAAGGGATGGGGCTCGACTGGCAGGGCCGCTATGACCTCGAGGACGAGGCGCGCGCGACCTGGCTGACCTCGGGGCATCCGCGCGAGGGCTTCAAGGACTTCCTCAGCCGGAAGCCGGCGCGGGCATAATCCGCTCTGGCGAGAGGAGTGCCGATGGAAAAATGGGTGCCGGCGGCGCTCGACTACATCCCGCGCTGGCTCGAATACCAGATGCGGCAGTCGGAGCAGCCGGGCTGCGTGATCGCAATCGGCGACACCAGAAGCGCCGGCGGCAAGATCGTGCTCGAACAAGCCTTCGGCCATGCCGATCTCGACCGGCGCACACCGCTGACGCCGCGCCACCGGTTCCGCGTCGCCTCGCATTCGAAAAGCTTCACCAGCGCCGGCATCATGAAACTGCGCGAGCAGAACCGGCTGCGCCTCGACGATCCGGTCGGCCGCCATGTCGAGGGGCTGCACCGCGACGTCGCCGAGACGACGATCGCGCAAGTGCTGTCGCACAGCGCCGGGCTGGTACGCGACGGCTGGGACAGCGGCCAATGGCAGGACCGGCGGCCGTTTCTCGATGCCGAGGAATTGCGCGCCGATCTCGCCGCGGCGCCGATCATCGACGCCAACACCCGCTTCAAATACTCGAACCATGGTTTTGGCCTCGCCGGCATGGTCATCGCGGCGGTGACGGGCGAGCGCTACACCGACTGGGTCAGGCGCGAGATCGTGGTTCCGGCCGGACTGACGGAGACCGAGCCGGACATGCCCGGACGTTACCGCGAGGCGTGCCGTTCGCCCGCGGCCACACCGGGATGTTGCCGGCGGGCCGGCGGTTCGTCGTCCCGGGCGACAACCCGACCAACGCGCTGGCGCCGGCGACCGGCTTTGTCAGCACTGCAGCGGATCTGGTGCGCTTCTTCGGGCAGCTCGATCCGACGGCGCGGCGCAGCGTGCTGTCGGTGGCGAGCCGGCGCGAGATGATCCGACGGCAGTGGTCCGACCCCTACGCCAGCTTCGGCAGCCACTACGGGCTCGGGATCGCCAGCGGCCGCACGGCCGATTGCGACTGGTTCGGCCATGGCGGCGGCTTCCAAGGGTTCATCACCCGCACCTCGGTATTGCCGGAGCGCGGCCTCGCAATCTCGATCCTGACCAACGCGATCGATGGTACGGGTACCACCACGGAATGCCGTTCATCGCGAAGATCACCGCCGTATCAGGACCTGCGAGCGCCGCGATTTGCGACGCAGCTTCGGGCAGGACCGACGATTTCAGCGTGACGATGACGACATCCTGCGGGCCCAAATCTTCCGGCCGGTCGGTGGCGCGGATGCGCGCCTCGTAGTGTTGGTCGCCGACCCACAGTGCGATGCCGCGCTCCTGCATCGCCGCCAGCTGCGCGCCGCGCGCCACCGCCGCGACCTCTAGCCCCGCGGCGGGCCCGCCGGCGCCGAGCCTTGCGGCAATATGGCCGCCGACCGCGCCGGCGCCAAAAACGGTTATCTTCATGCCCGCTTCCCAGTGGATGTGATCGATGCAGAGTGTCCCGATCCGGCGTCGCCGCCAAGCCGCCATCGGCTTGTGCCTGATGCTGCTGGCGCTGGCCGGGTTTGCCGGTACCGCCGCGGCGCAGAGCCTGTTCGGCAAGCAGGTCGAGGTGACCTTGGCGGCGCGCGACGGCAAGCCTATGGCCGGCGCCGAGGTTCGGGTGTTCGCGCCCGGCAACCTGACCCGCCCCGCCACGACCGGCAAGACCGACAGCGACGGCAAATTCTACTTCTCCGCCGACCGCGACGGGGTCTGGACGGCCGAGGCGACCCAGCACGGCGAGGTCGCGCGGGTGTCGGTCGAGGGCCGCGGGGTCGAAGGCGGCAACGAGAGCGTCTCGCCATGGCTGCTGGTCGGCCTCCTGATCGTGCTGCTGGCGATCGCGGTCGCGTACCGCATCCTGCGCACCAGATCGCGGCGGCCGCGAGCGTGAGCCTAGCTGGACATGACGCTGGATCGACTATCGTGCGTCCTTCAAGACGGCCGCTTCGCGGCCTCCTCAGGATGAGGAATTTCCTTAATGCCACCAACAAATCCACCTCATCCTGAGGAGTGGCCCGGCGGCAGCCGGGACGCGTCTCGAAGGACGCTGGAGTGCGGCGCAGCATTATCGCGGAGTGACAGCTCCGCCGCATTTGCCGCCGCGAAATCGCGCAGATCGGCGAACAGGCCCGGGTCGTTGATCACCCGCGGCACCTTGTTCTGCGCGCCGAGCCGGCCGCGTCGGCGCATCCATTCGGCGAAGCCGCCCGGCTGCAGGACAAGCACCTCCGGCGCCCGCATGCCGAAGCCGCCGGCACGGTGGTCGCGGTAGTCGAGGTTGCGCCGCATCAG
>Ga0073928_10008893_pt1 | contig 12407 bp, 10 predicted proteins | sample PaiPotPPA55metaG_FD_76969 | JGI IMG/M metagenome (GOLD analysis project Ga0073928, IMG submission 76969) | Iron sulfur acid spring bacterial and archeal communities from Banff, Canada, to study Microbial Dark Matter (Phase II) - Paint Pots PPA... ...
AGCAAAACTTTCTTTCAAATTTTCGCGCACTCTTGCTCTGCACCACCGTTCTCACCACAATTGTGCTCGCGTTATTGCAATACCTGTCCGTAACGGGTCCGCCGAGATGGTTCTTGATGCAGTCCTTCCGGAAGTACTACGCTTTGCGCTATGAACAAGAAATTGATTCTCGACAGTGTGTTTGGCACACTTGTATTCTTTGCCCTCGTATTTACGCCGGCGTGGACGTTCAATTATTGGCAAGGCTGGGCGTATCTCGCCACTTCTATTGGGGGATCCCTTCTCTATACAATTTATCTCATCAAATACGATCCGCCACTCCTCGCTCGGCGCCGGCAGATGGGTCCGTCGCATGAGAGGGAACCGGCTCAGAAGATCATAGTACTGTTTATCATTGTGGCATTTGTCACGCTTGTCGTATTGCCGCCGCTCGATTGGCGATACGCATGGTCGCCCGTGCCGTGGTATGTATCGATCATCGGCGATGCGCTCGTAGTGTTCTCATATTATGTGTTTTATCTTGTCGCCAGAGTCAATAGCTATGCGGCTGCCAATGTGCGCGTGGAAGAAGGACAGAAGGTCGTGGACACGGGCGTGTACGCATGGGTGCGTCATCCAATGTATTTTGGCACGCTGTTTCTGATCGTCGGTACGCCGCTTGCGCTTGGCTCTTGGTACACGCTCGCGCTGACACCCGTTCTTCTGATCGTTCTCTATTTCCGTATAAAGAGCGAAGAAGAAGTGCTCGTTCGCGATCTCGCCGGTTATATCGAATATCAGAACAAAGTGAAATATCGCTTGATTCCGTTCGTTTGGTAACAATGACCATGACTCGAGGCCACCGCTCAGGAGAACACGATGCGCGAACCGACACGTTACAAAAGCGTTGAAGTCGACGGTCTTCAGATCTTCTATCGCGAGGCGGGGCCGCCTGCTGCGACGACGATCCTGCTTCTGCATGGATTTCCGTCGACGTCGAGAATGTACGAGCCACTGTTTCAAAGGCTCGCCGACCGGTATCACCTGATTGCGCCCGATTACCCAGGGTTTGGTCATAGCGACGCACCGCCGTCCGACACGTTCGCCTATACGTTCGATCATCTCGCGACCATCGTCGATCACTTTGCGCAAAGCGTCCACGCGGCGTCATACGTACTATACGTACAAGACTACGGCGGTCCCGTCGGTATGCGGCTCGCAATGGCCCACCCCGAACGTGTCAAGGCACTCATCATTCAAAATGCGACCTCGCACGAAGACGGCTTGGGCCCACTATGGGACACGCGCAAGGCGTTCTGGAACGATCGAAGCAAATACGAGGCTGCCGTCGAACAAAATTTGATGTCGCTCGCGGCCGCGAAACAACGGCATGTCGGCACGAGCCCCGACCCCAGTGTGTACGATCCTGACCTTTGGACCGATGAATACGCGATGTTGAGTCGCCCCGGCGAGACGGCAATCCAGAGCGATCTGTTTTACGACTATCGAACCAATGTCGCGTCTTATCCGCAATGGCAAGCATGGCTAAGAAAGGCGCAGCCCAAGACACTCGTGATCTGGGGCCGTTACGATCCGTCGCAACTGGCCGCGGAAGCAGCCGCCTATGGGCGGGATTTGCCTGAAGCGGAAATACACGTGATGGATGCCGGGCATTTCGCGCTCGATCTTGCGCCCGACGCAGATGCAATCGCCGCGTGGATGCTCGATTTTCTTGGACGGAATGGGTTGTAGTCGCCACAGGTGCGCGGACGGTTTATCGGCCGTAGCGGCCTCACCGACGTCGTCACCTCAATGTTGGCAAAGGCCGATAAAGGAGCGGTCGCCTTTGACAATCGGATGGCCGATTACGGAGCGGACGCCTGAACGTCCGACCGATGGCGCATGTGAACGTCTCTTCTTGGCCGGCTCCGGTCCGACATGAACCAGGACTTTGCTCGCCGTGGTTCGCATCGCGGCTGCGCAAGCAAACGTACGTGAAGTCGCGGTCATGGCAACGTTGGCCATCAGCGAGTCGAGCACGGCTATGAAACCTCAAGATCCAATGGCTGCGTCGGCCTTCTCCTCGACGTGTGCGACGGGGGGCGAAGTCCGCACCGGTCGCCAACCCTCCGCTTCGCCGCTGGCAATGCCGATAACGAACGTCAACCCGGCCATAGCTTCATGCCCATTTCCCGGCAAAGCGCGCTGGCCTGCGTGGCTTGCATGCCCCGCCAAGCGACATTACGAGCAAAGCAAACGCCGCCTCCAGTCAAAGAAGCTCGCATTCGCTATTTCTGCGCCCTATAACGGTAATGAAATAATGGGGTGAAACGCCATGGCAAACTTGCTTCAATCCAACTCGGCTCCCGGCGCGCCAGGTAATCCGCTCAATTGGAGCCGCGCGGACAAGGATGCCATCGGCACCGCGCACTCCTTGTCCAGCCAGGTGTGGTACACGACCGCAGGGGGCATCCTCACCGAAATTTACTTTCCAGACGTTGACACCCCGCAAGTACGTGACTTTCAGCTCATCATCACCGACGGGTCGACGTTCTTTCACGATACGCAGAAGGATTTCACATACCAGTGCACATTTCCGGAGCCACAAGCACTGTCCTTCCAGCTGACCTCGCAGGCTATCGGACAGCCCTACACGGTCGTGCAGGACGTGATCGCTGAACCGGGTGCATCTTGCCTTTTAGTTCGTACGACATTGCAGGGAGCCCAACCCTTCCTGGATAAGCTTCACGTCTATGCGCTTCTGGCGCCTCATATGGCGGGATACGGAGCCGAAAACGCTGCCTACCGCGTAAGCACCTCAAATGGGGATCGGTTGGTGGCTACGCGCGGAAATTATTGGCTGGCCTTGGGAGCAGACTGCGGCTTTGGGATGACCAGTTGCGGATTCGTGGGTGTCAACGACGGCTGGACCGATATCATCGCCAACAAACGGTTGCCGGTCTGGAATTACGATTCGGCCAAGGGCGGATACGTCGCTTTGACGGCGGAGATCAAACGCCCACCTGGGCAAAATGAATTTGTACTGGCACTGGCGTTCTGCATCGATGAAGCAACCCCGATAACTCAAACCTCCCCCAACAACGCGCTGACCGCCATCTCCGAGGCGCTATCGTATCCTTTTGACGGGCCCGCCCGCACTTACAGCCATCTGCAGGCATTTAACCAGGGCTGGAAAGCAGCAGTTCCTACGCCGTTCGTGCCGAAACCAGGGACCACCGGCGACGGTGATTCGCTTTTCAATAAAAGTCGGAACATCCTGCTCGCACATGAAGACAAGACGGCTGACGGAGCGCTAGTGGCCTCGTTAAGCATTCCTTGGGGGCAGACGATCACGGACCTGGCTTGCGGCTATCACATGGTCTGGCCGCGTGATATGTGCCAGAGCGCAATCGCGCTCCTTGCCGCGGGCGAAGAAGATGCGCCGTTGCGAGGGCTCATGTTTCTGGCCTCCTCCCAGTCGGCGGATGGCAGCTTCCACCAGAAGTTCTTCATCGACGGAGAGCCGTGGCCAGGGGACTGCTCGCAGCTTGATGAATATTCGTTTCCTATCATCCTGGCCTATCACCTGAGCCAGGCCGGTTTGCTCCATCAGTTCGACCCGACGGGGATGGTGCTGGCTGCCACCAGGGCGCTGATCATAAATGGCCCGATGACCCAGCAGGAGCGATGGGAAGAGCTCGAAGGTTATTCGCCATCGACTCTCGCATCGAACATAGCAGCGCTAGTTTGCGCCGCCGATAAATGGACGGACCCGACTACGGCCCAATTTCTGCTCGAATACGCTGACTTCCTTGAGGCGCATCTCGAGGCATGGTGCGTCACCACACAAGGCACGCTACTGCCAGACGTTTCGCAACACTACGTCCGGATTTTGCCGACGCACGTCAAGGGCGGCGCGAGAGACTTCGATTTTCCGGAAGATCCCAACGTTGTCCCGGTGACCCTTTGGAATCAGACGTACAACGCACGAGACGTCGTGGACGCGGGCTTTCTGGAACTGGTGCGATATGGCGTGCGCGGCGCGGACGATCCTATCATTGTCAATTCCGTCAAGGTTGTCGATGCGATCATCAAGAAAGGCCTGCCGCAGGGGCCTGGTTTCTACCGGTACAACCACGACGGTTATGGTCAGGGGGATCTTAGTCAGGACTGGTACGTTGGCTGCTCCTTCGGTGTAGGCCGCCCTTGGCCATTGCTCACCGGCGAACGCGGCCATTACGAACTGGCCGCTGGCAACGACCCCAAACCCTACATCCAGTCTCTTGAGGAGTTCGCTGGCTCGCGCGGTTTGCTTCCGGAGCAAGTGTGGGATATGCCTAATCTGCCGAACACTCCGTTCGTCACCGGAGGACCGACCGGCTCTGCCATGCCGCTGGCATGGGCGCACGCCGAATATATCAAGCTTGTTCGATCCGTTTCGGATAATCGTGTCTTCGACCGGCTGGATGTAGTCGCTAACCGCTACCAGCCGACGGCGGGCGGGACTCCGCGCGCTACGAGCACGCTCGAGGTCTGGAACTTCGATCGTCAGTTACCGTCAATGGCGGCGGGCAAGACAGTTCGTATTCCTCTGGATGCACCTTTCCGTCTGCGCTGGTCGATCGATAACTGGAACACATGGCAGGACACGACAGCCGCCGCCACCGCGGTCGCCATCTACTACGTCGACCTGCCCACGCAAGCAGCCCAAGCGGGGTCGTCTCTTACATTCACCTTCTTCTGGACTGCAAGCCAAACATGGCAGGGGGCCAACTTCTCCATCGCCCTCCACCTCTGAGCAAACGCGCGTCAGGCAGCGAACAGCTACCGCGATCGGCAGCATGCGAGCCTCAAGAGGCCTTCAGCGTTCTCCGAAGCGGACGCTCAGGACGCATCAACCAAGGACGGTTTCGCAGTCAAACTGTAGACGCGCGTAGCGTTCAATCGTACTCACCGTCTTGGTGGGCGCGCTGACCCGACTCGATCGCCAGTACACCCTCACCGATACCGGATGAAGCAGACTATCGCGGCAACGAGAAAGGCCCCGCCGATCAGCGAAAAGCCGGCCGCCTGCACAAAAGCGTATTGATATTGGTAATGAAAGGCGGCGGGATCAGTAGCGAGCGAGATCGTACTCAAACCCCTGCTTCCCTTCGAGATTATCCCCGTCTCAGATGCCCGATGGAGGTTGTGCCAGTCCAGATAGGCCAGCAAGCCCACGAAGACTCCGCATCCGCCAAAGATGTGTGGCCCCTTATTCTTCATGTACGCCTTCTTTTAGTAGGGTACTCGAATACACTCAGTGGTTCGGTACCGATTGTCGACGACTTGAAGGTCAGTGTCGAATGACCACAAGTGGCCGGACCCAGTCCGACAGTAAATTGGCCGATTGCGCAGCCGTTGAGCGGTCCAGGTCGAGCAGGTGTTGACCGAAGCAGGCCGCGCGACGATTAGGAGTGGCCGTGCATTCGAGCCTTGAATTACCGATTTCTTTTAAGCAGAATATTTTTGTAATGCATCCGTGCAACGTAAATAGAAGCTTGCGAAAAGATGAACCCGCCTATACCTCCCCCAATAGCTGCCCCGAGCACAGGGTGACCAAAGACAAACCCCAGACGGCAACCGAAATATGCACATGCACCGCAAGCGGCCAGACCAACCCAGGTTTGCCAATGGCGGTATGTACGTGGATATGCCTGCCTCCAAGTCAAGCGCCGCTCCTTCGATGAGAGTTGCGAAAGCTCAGGGATGCTTTTAAGGGTCCAGTAGATAGCCACGTCTGCGTCTCCGAATGTTTAATTAGCACTGTTCATAGTGGATCACTTAATCAAACGAGGCAACAGCCCCGCCTCCTCAATGTCCCTCCCTCAAGTCAGATAACCCGGCAGAAGTCGACCCGGAACGGACGGCCACGCTTTTCTGAAGCGGTCATTCGACCGCCGTTGAAGACGAGCAGGCGCAATTACTTTCAAACGCTGACGTGATACAACTCAAGATTAATAATTAGGATTCGAACATGGATCAATTCCAAGATTACGCGGTGCGCGCTAGTATCAAGCGTTCACTACCTTTCGTATGAAGCTGGCGATGGACTCAATCCTGACGAACGCAGTGCAATCGATCCAGATCGGTGTCGAAGACTTTCAATCCACCGATCCGCGGAGGGCGCTGTCCGCGACGCGCAATATCATGGCCGGCGTTCTGCTGCTGTTTAAGGAGAAGCTGCGCCTGTTGTCGCCCAAGGATTCCGACGAATCGCTGATCAAGCAGAACCTGATTCCGCAATATGGCCCCAATGACGCGGTCGTGTTCAAGGGTGAAGGCAAGAAGACCGTTGACGTACAGCAGATCAAGGAACGGTTCAAGGCGCTGGGTATCAGCGTAGATTGGGGCACGTTCGACAAGATCAGCAAAATCCGCAACAACATTGAGCATTATCTGGTCACCGAGTCGCCCAATGCAATCAAGGAACTGGTTGCAGACTCGTTCCTGATCATTCGCGATTTTGTGACCGTGGAGCTTGGCAAACAGCCGGTCGATCTGCTGGGTGTCCCCACATGGAACGCACTGCTGGAAACTTCTGCCGTGATGGAAAAGCAGCGTGCCGAGTGCAGAGCCGCGTTGGATGAGATCGAGTGGGATAGCGAGATCATGGAAGGCGTGGGTTCGGAACTGACCTGCTTGAGTTGTGAGTCTTCGTTGTTGAAACCCATCGACCCTGAGGCAACGCAGGACGAGTTGGAATTCCAATGCACGGTCTGCGGTGAAGAATTTGAACTGGGGGACTTAGTTGAAAAGGCCTTGCAATCTCACTTTGCATTTGAAATCTACGAAGCAGCGAAGGAAGGCGGTGACCCGCCTATTGCGACGTGCTGGGAGTGCGGCCAAGAAACGTATGTATTTTCCGAGGGATGCTGTTTTGGATGCGGCGCCACGCCGAAACATGACGAGTGCGCTGTTTGCGGGACGGGGCTTGGTCCCGACGAGCAGGATTTAGGTGGCCTTTGCGGATACCACTACAATCAGGCCAGGAACGACGATTAACGCGGGCTAGCGTTGTATTAGCCCGCTGTTGCCTTAGCGCGTGAACGCGTTCCGCACTTTGGTCAGCACGATTGATTGCGCTAGCTCTGGCTCGACGCGTATCTGACAGGCCCTGCGCCTGTCATTCCGCCCCTGAACTATCGCCGCCCAAGAGGACCCGGCAAAGTGACTTTGACCTGCTTAGCTCGACCCGCAACGGCCTTTCAACTTTCTCGGCATGAGACGTTCGAGATTGCCGTCATGGGTCGATCCATGTGACCGGCGTCTTGGTCAAACCTGCTTCGAGGCTACGCACGCATCATGCAGAACCTTGCAAATGAAGATTGCGTGTTGAATTTTCACTTCCTTGCTATCCGGCTTCTCATACAGATAGCGCCATTCAACAAATACGCCATTGAGTTGCTCAAGACAATCCTTGACTGTCGGCTGACCATCTAGGACGTATTGCGCCGTCGCAGCAGGAACAGCCGCATCTATCGCAGCGCTTGCGGCGGCAGGAAGCGCATTGAACAATTTGAGCAAGTCGTGCCCATTCAAACTGGCGCCGTGAATCTGCGCTAGTGTTTTCAGGTATATCTCTATCGCAAATGCGATGTTGACGACAAATGGCGCAGCGCTCAACCCATTTCTCGGCACATTCCTTAGGTCCCGTTCGTACAGGTAGGCAGAGGTGTTGGCGAACGCCAGCGCCTGACGGAACATGCTCTGCACCCGAGTAACTTCCTTGTGAAGCCCCTTACTCTCGATATACGCCCGGGCTATCTCGGCATCTTTCCTGTTGTCGCCCGTCGCCGGCACTTCTCCGATAAGCACCCCGTTCACGAATAGCTTTTTGGTGGTTGGCGTCGCAGTAGTCATAAGCTCTCCCTTGCTCAGGTCGGAATGGCAGCATCCGATTGTCAGGCGTAGTGCCCCACGGAACTCTAGATCAAAATTGGGTCCAGGTGCGCTACAGTGCTGCCAATAACTCCGGGGACCAAGATGAGCACTAACTCACTCCGCTGGGCAGCCGCCGTTTTATTCGGTGCCGCATGCCAGGTCGCAACCGCACAGACGCCAGAACCGATCCTTCTGCAATGCGTTGGGGACTATTGGGGAGAAGGTATTCATGCCCCGCAGGACGCGTTTATCTCTCCTCGCTCCGACGGGCTGAATCAGGAGTACACGATTCAGGACAACAAGCTGATTGAGGCGGGTGGCGGGAAAACGCCTGACACCGTCCTGACGCTGTGTGCGACGACCAGTACGACCTACAAATACTCCAATGACTGCCCGGTATCACGCGAGCAGTACATCAGTGACTGGCTTAGGTCCACTGACATCACCCCCGAAGGCAACCCGGCGTTCAAAAGGTACAAAGGAGGTGCTGCCGAACTACTGGAGATCGTCATTGTTGACCGCGCCAATCTCAGCGTGGATTGGGAGCAACTGACGGGCGAACCCGGCAACGTCGGCCCTTACGACAAGGTTCACAAGCATCCGACCTTCCAGCCCTTCGTCACGTCGAGCCGCTACTCAGCACAGTGCAAGCTGGGCAAGCTGAAGTTCTAGCTTGACAGGTACACCACTGCTTTGAATCCGTAGTTTAGCCAGCCGCTGCTCTCGCTCGGGATAGCGATTGTCAACAATTCAAGGGCGTATGTCGACCGGCCGTTCATGGCCGATCGCAGCGGGGATGCGAAAGGCAGAGGCCAACCCACTAGGGACGGTCAACTTTCTAGATAGCGGTCATTCGACGACATGGGCGCACTACCCGGTTCCGATGAATGAGTCGAAGCGATGCCCTAGAACTGCGGCACCGGGTTGGACCCTCGAACAAGCTTGTACGTACCGTCAAGTACGCGGTAGACAGCCTCTGAATTCACGTAGCTACCGCTAGCCTTCTTCTTTTTTTCGCTTGGTTTGTTGTACCCATGCATATCTCGTTTGAAACGCATGACCAGATCGGTCGGCTTTGTTCCCGCAGGTCCGCGTCCGAACTCAAAGGTGCCGACAACGGACACGCAGCCGGGGCTAAGCAACAAAGCATGTTCATGCTGGTCTGCGCAGCCTTTCACCGCACCAAGGTTGTCAGCGGACAGCGGTAGCGAATCGGCCCATACCGTAACATTGTTTCGGGCTAACCCTAGAACGCTTACCCATGTCCCGCAGTAGCCGTTATAGCAAGTTCCAAAGATCAGGGATACGGCACGGGCGGACGGCGTCAAATCCGAAACATCCGTGCGGTTAACGAAACCAGAGAACCCGGCATTGGTGAACCCTATTTTCCATCGATCTAACGTGTAGTGCCCGTTGTGCCGTGAAAACGTATAGGCGTCGATGGCAGCTGGACCTGAATGTGTGACCTGCGCTTGGCCCGCTGGGTCGGCATCGATCCGTTCAGCGATTAACATTACATGAGTGCTGTCGCCCGGTACGACAGCGAGTGGTGTTAGCTCCTGCAAATCCGTCAGTCCATTGGTTGACGGGGCAGGCGCAAAGTGAATGTCATTGCGGTCAACAAGAATGACACCGTCGCGAGCGCCTTTGACCGCTTTCGGGAAGGCAATCGCTAACAACTCTGCCGACGCCGGAACGGGCTCTGATCCGGCATGCGACGTTGCCGAACTTGACGACTGACCAACGTAGCCGCCCGACGTTTGCCCGAATGCGATTTGTGCCGCGACGGTTCCCAAAGCAACGGCAAACTTTCGAAGAAGAGATGCGATGGGTTGGCTGGTGGTCATAAAACGTTAGATGTTGAGAATCGGCTTTATACGGAATCCTGATGTTTCAGTGACGAGATTCAATTTTCGAAACAACGTAAGCAAACATCGATCGCTTCCCGAGGACGCTAACGATGGCACCCCTGCCTAGCGCCCCTTGACGCACGGTCTCCGATGGCACAAAGGGCCGGCTTTGGCTCGCCAACGGTTCAGTTCGACCTGGGGCGGCCAGTCGGATTGAGCAATAACGGTCATTTATCCAGCGTGAGTTTCCGATTTCTTTTACGGCTTTCGAAGTGCAAGATAAGTCATTGTATCTACACGATGCGAGCGACTCCGACTCGAGGGTGCTACTTACTGAGTTTGGTCTTATCTATGAGAGTCAGGTATAAACCTGGACCCGAAGTTGCGTGCGTCAAAATGACCTTTTCGCCCGACTCCATAGTCCAGACGACAGTTTTGACTTGGCCATTTGCAGAAAGGCTCGCTTGCGCGGAACCGAGATTGTAGTGAGCTTGGAGGTCGGCAAACACCTCGCCTCCTAGTCCATCTGCGCTTCCAATGCCACAGCTTTCCACCGATACGTCGCCATTCACCGCGTCCGAGGTGACGAGTTCGTACGCACCGGTGTTGTCCCCAACTGTCCACGATTTCGACCTGATCCTGTTTCCGTTACCCATGTCGCGCGCCAGTTCTTTCTTTGGTTGAAGCTTCAGCGCAACGGCAGCTTCCTCCAAACTCTCGTAGGTGGGTTTTCCCCTCATGCAGAAGAACTCAAAGTCATTTGCAAGCGCGGTGCTGCGAGCGCTTGCAAAACTGCAGGGTGTGCTGACGAGCAATCCCCCAGCAATTGCTGCCGCTAAAGCCAAACGAATCAGAGTACGGTAAACCTCGGCGGTGCCAAGCGTGTCATTTTTCATTAATTTGTGAAGACCGATCATTGAAAGCCGAGAAACGGCAGAAATAGGGATAGCTCTATATCGGAAATATGAGCAATTACTTTAGCCGACTCCCTGAATTCGTCCTCCAAAAAACGGCCTGATTCCGCAAAGCTGAAGTTCCGCTGTGGCTAAAGGGCAAGCTTCAATCCAGCCTTCATTGGCATGAGTCGGTGGAACGCCGCCAGTTCTGCAAATTGTCGCCAATTCGCACCTACAAGTCGAATGGCCGAAAATGGCCGTTTCCCGCCCTATGCCGTCGGCCGTCTTCGGTATCATCGCTTAAACAACCGACGATGATCCCGATGGAGAATTATTGCGTTGTCTTTCTGGAACGTATCAAACCAATCCAACAAATTAGCGTGCCCGCGAGCTAGCCGCACAAAAAGAGCAAATCTAAATTTAGCAATCCAGCGAAGTTATCTGGATTTTCAAAGCTACATATCTGATGACCATTGAGCTGCATGCAACCTGTCTGAATATGACGAACATATCCGAACGCGTGATAAATCGCAGAGGCCGATATCACAAGGGCGACTCGAATACGATTTTTTTTGTTCATCGGAGATCACAGAAGGTGATTATGAAGGGAACGGCAGGCAAGCGCGGGAGTGTCCTGGCCCTGAGCCCGCACCCATCAAGGAACCGCTTTCTCACGTTGAGCAATTGTGCAATTGTCCTCTTGAGTTCCGAAGGCCCAATGCCTCGCATCGCTGCTAACGTCTCGTTTGTGTGCGTTGCTCACGCATCGAGAAACTTCGATCAACCTTGTTGAGCGGTCGAAGTAGATAATTTCCCGAACCAAATGTTCGATGGCTTAGTAAAAAGCAATGACGTTGCTATGGCGTTTGCAAAATAAATAAGAAGGACATTTGTACCGCTAAGCACATTCAGGTCGCCAACGAAAATTAAGATTGCTCCGAAAACGGTCAATATAAGCTCGATATATCTTGCCGCTGTTTGTCTATAAGCGAGAAGCACGATGAGGCTCGCGTTTAATGTCAGCCATGCTGCAATAAGCGCTAGGAGAATGTAAGTCCCCATCAGTTCTTTGGCAGTGCGCAAGGGATATGGCATTACAACCAGCGCTAGCCATCCCGCTTTTCCAGAAAATATTATTTCCTGCGCCCACACAAATGTAAACAGTGTGACGGCGATTTGAGGTAATTGAGGTGTCCCTTTGCGCAATATCGGAACCGCTTTTAGAAAAGTTCTCATCATTTGGCTTTAGTTTGATTTTTCATGCAAAGATTTTCATAGATGCCTTATCGGGGTAACGGCAGAAAAACACTTTTCTTGAGAATTTCGAAGTGTGTGACCCTCTACCCACTCGAGCATTCCGGGTCTGAGCCGGCGATCTGAGTGGTGAACTCGAAGGTCCGTAGCTGGCCGCCCCCTGCCTGTCCGCGATCGGCGGCACGCCACCCTCACAACCGTCATTCGTCCTGGCACCGCAGCTATGGCCGTTCTCGGCGTCTACCGGTCATCGGAGCCGTTGTGCCGGTCGGCACGTCGTCGGCCGGACGGCTCTTTGGCGATTTTTCCGGATTACCTGGAGCCTCCTTGAATCCGGGCATTGCCCCTTGATCGGAAACCACCGTCTCTCGATCTCGAGGTCCTGGTAAGGCAGAACAACACCCGCCTGAACGAGCTCGCCTTGTACTGCCATGGCGATCCTTCGTATGTGCGGTGGCGCGCAGAAGAATTCTGACGCGGGTTCATAGTAGTTTTGGTCGTCTTG
>Ga0073928_10008894_pt1 | contig 12407 bp, 11 predicted proteins | sample PaiPotPPA55metaG_FD_76969 | JGI IMG/M metagenome (GOLD analysis project Ga0073928, IMG submission 76969) | Iron sulfur acid spring bacterial and archeal communities from Banff, Canada, to study Microbial Dark Matter (Phase II) - Paint Pots PPA... ...
CGGCCAACGCTCTGATGTACGGTAAGGTTGCATTGTTGAGCGCCAGCGCGGAAGTGCGCGGTACGGCGGCGGGCATGTTGGTGACGCAATAGTGGATCACGCCGTCGAGAACATAGGTTGGCTCGGCGTGCGTAGTGGGCCGGCTGGTTTCGAAACAACCTCCTTGATCGATGGCGATATCGACCAACACCGCGCCGGGCTTCATGGTTTTGACCATCGCGCGAGTCACGAGCTTCGGCGCCGCGGCGCCGGCGATGAGCACGGCGCCGATGACGAGGTCGGCGTCGCGCACGAGTTCCTCGATCGCATGAGCGGTCGAGTACACGGTTTTCAGCTGACTGCCGAAGAGGGACGACAGCTCCCGCAGTCTCTTGACCGAGCGGTCGACCACGGTCACGTCGGCGCGCAAGCCCACCGCCATTTCCGCCGCGTGAGTGCCGGAAACGCCGCCGCCCAGCACGACGACCTTGGCGGGCGCCACGCCGGGCACGCCGCCCAACAGCACTCCGAAGCCGCCATTGGCCTTCTGCAGGCTGTTGGCGCCCACCTGCACCGACATGCGACCTGCCACTTCGCTCATCGGCGTGAGCAGGGGCAACGAGCCATCGGGCGCCGTGACGGTCTCGTAGGCAATGGCAGTCGCTCCCGAGGCAAGCAGCGCATGCGCTTGTTCGGGGTCCGCGGCCAAATGGAGATACGTGAACAGGGTCTGCCCGCTGCGCAGCTGCCGGCATTCCGCGAGTTGCGGCTCCTTGACCTTCACCACGAGATCGCAGGCCGCGAAGATGTCCGCGGCGCGTTGTGCGATGACAGCGCCCGCCGATTGGTAGTGCGAATCCTCGAAGCCGATACCGGCTCCGGCGCCGCTCTGGACCAGAACCTGATGTCCGGAATCGACGAGCTCGCGGACTCCCGCAGGCACCAAACCGACTCGATACTCGTGAATCTTGATCTCTTTGGGGACGCCGATTTTCATTAGATCGCTCCGTTGGCGGGCCGTTGGGGGGACTTGCGCTAGGTTACGTAAGCCTGGAATCGGAAAATTGCAAAAACTGGTCCAGGGACACGAGGTAATGGCAGAATATGGGGGCGATTGGTCGTTTTTAGCAAGAAAATGCCGTTTCCACCGAGGGCTGCTGCATGAAATTGGACCGCTACGATCGCGCCATCGTCCGCGCCCTGCAGCTCGACGGCCGCATCACCAACAGCCAATTGGCCGAAAGCGTCAACCTGTCCGAATCGGCGTCCCTGAGACGCGTGCGCGCCCTCGAGGAATCGGGATTCATCGAGGGGTACACCGCTCTCATCAATCAGCAAAAGGCCGGCTGTCCCGTGAACGTGTTCGTCAACATCACGTTGGAACGACAGGAACAGGCGCATCTCCGCGCATTCGAGGAAGCGGCGCGCAAAGTTCCCGAGGTCATGGAGTGTTATCTCATGTCCGGCGAGTACGACTACCTGCTGCGGGTCGTGCTCGCCGATACCGCCGACTTCGAGCGGCTGCACAGCCAGCATCTCACGCGATTGCCCAATGTGGCGCGGGTGCATTCCAGCTTCGCATTGCGTACGGTGCAAAAATCGCGCGAGTTGCCCGTTCGCGACTTGCCGGATCGCTAAATCACCAAGAACGATGTGCGGCCCGCGCGGGCCAATGTGCTCTCCACGCACTCGGCGACATCGTCGAATGTGCGCGGCATGATTTCAGGTCTTAGGCTTGAGCACCAGCGAGAAGCTTATTTTCACGGCGTCGGCCACCCACTCGGTGCTCTTCCAGTCGCCTTGCCCGGCCCCGAAATCCAGGCGTTTGAGCTTGGCGCTGCCTTCGAGTTTGGCGCCCGCGGCCGCCTGCGTGAACTGAAATTCGATCGGCACGTCTTTGGTCACCCCGCGCAAGGTCAGGGCGCCGATGGCCGTATAGCCCGCGGCCGTCTTGGTGAAGCTGCGGGTGACGTAATGCGCCGTAGGATAGTGCGCCACATCGAAAATGTCGGAGCCGCGTATGGTCGTGTCGCGATCCTTGTCCATCGAATCGACGGACTTCAAATCGATCTGCACATCGAAGCGCGAACTCGAGAGAGCATCCGGCGCGAATTCGATGTCCGCGCTGAATTTATGGAACGTGCCCTTGAATTCCGCGCCGGCCTGCACTCCGACGAATTCCAGGCGGCTTTGCTGTGGATCGGCGGAGTAGCCGGTCGCGGGGCCCGCGGCGCTCGCTGCGGCCGAGAGGGACAGGGCGGCGAGGCAGGGTACGAGGCGTCTCATCATGATCATTTCTCCAATTTGGCCTTCTCTGATTTGATAAAGGGCAGCATGCGCAACAGCACGTCGTCCTTGTTCCAGAAGTGATGTTTGAGCGCCGCGAGAATATGCAATACCGCGATCGACAAAAGGATGAAGCTCATGGTGTCATGCGTGGCGCGCAAAAAATCGAACGCTGCCTCGTTCTTGCCGATGAGATTGGGCCAGGTGAACAATCCGAACCAGCTGACAGAATATTTCTTCGCGGACGACATCATCCATCCGGTAAGCGGCATCGCAAACAGCAGCACGTAGAACGCGATATGCGTCGCCCGCGCGAGCTTCCGCTCCAGGGAGGTCATATGGTCGGGCAACGCGGGAGGCCGATTCCTCAGCCGCCACAGCAGACGCAATATCGCCAGCATCAGCACCGTCATGCCAAAACTCTTGTGGCGTGCGAGCAGCGCCAGCTTGTGCGCGCCGATCGGAAGATCGTCGGCCATGTAGGCAAGAGTGAATTGAGTCACGATCAACGCGGCGATGATCCAATGAAATGCTTGCGCGACCGCGGTGTAGCGCGTTGATGAACGTTGGTTTGGCATGACATAGGCTCCGCGTGCAGACTGCGCCCGACTAGTTTAACAAGACGGCGAGGCGCTGCTCGTGTTCAAAAACTTGAGTATCGGTGTTCTTGCGCTGTTCCTGGCCGCGTGCGGCGTATTCAAGGTCCGTCCCGCCGCCCCGCCGCCGAAACCCGAAGAATCTATTTCGAGGCCGGGTTTGCCGCCCGGCAGGGTCTATCGCATCGATGAAAAGCAATCCGAACTGCGAATCCTCGTATACCGAGCCGGTCCTCTTGCGCACTTCGGACACAATCACGTCATCGTCAATCACGCGGTCCGCGGCGCGGTCAATCTGGCGGACATTCCGGGCGACTCTGTATTTTGGCTGACCGTGCCGGTCGCCGACTTCGTGGTTGACGACGCCCACGCGCGCCGCGAAGAGGGAGCCGATTTCGCGGCGGACGTTCCGGACGCCGCCAAATCAGGAACTTTGCACAACATGCTGAGCGCGGCGCTGCTCAACGCCGATGAGTTTCCGGTGATCGCCGTCCGCAGCGTCGCCGGTTCGGGAGCTCGAGGCGGCCCGGACGCCGGCGCGTTGACCGCAACCGTCGCCATCAGCGTCGCAGGGCATGAATCGACGGTCGATGTGCCGCTGACTCTGCACGTCGATGCTCGCCGCTTGTCGGCGGTAGGCTCGCTGGAAATACGCCAATCTGCCCTCGGACTCACTCCGTTCAGCCTGATGCTGGGCGCGTTGCAAGTCCAGGACGGGATGACGATCAAGTTCGAATTCGTCGCGGTGCCGGAGTAGGATTCATCGCGCGCCTGCGTTGTCGAGCCCCGAGGACAGGAGAATCGGCGTCCCCTCGGGTGCGATCAATACTGCGGCGGGCATTTGCCGCAGGGGCGGCGGTATTTCCCCGGCCGGCGAGATGCCGATTTCGGCAAGGCGTGCCAAGGTTCCTCCGACATCATCGACCTCGAACCGCAGGGTCGAGCGCCGCAGATGCGCGGGGTCATACAGCCCCAGATCGATATAATCGCTGGTGCAGGATATGTGCGGCAACCGGTCGCCCGATTCGTCCATCCCGACGAAGCCGAATTGCTCCCAGTAGGCCTTTAGTGCCTCAAGGTCCCGAGCCGGCAGCGCGATTTCCAGAAAATAGCCGCATCGCGACGTGTCGGTCACGATGCGCTTGCTCGGCGAGAAAGTGCGCGCCTCGACAAGCCTCACCAGCTGACCGGTGGGGTCGAACCACCCGACTTCGTTGAACACATCGTTGCCGAGATGGCGGAACTCGAATTCCACGCCCAGCTCTTCCAGGGATCCCAGATGTTTGAGCAATCCGGGTTTGACGAAGGTCACCGAGGGTGCCGGGATCGCCGCTTGATGCAGTCCGAGGCAAATCCTGCCGTCCGTCACGACCGCATAGGGATGCGACCATGCTTCTCCGACCTCCGCCTGGGAGAATTCGAGCCGGGTGTAGAAATCCAAGGAGGCCTGAATATCCGGGGTCGCCAGCGAGAACTCCAGGAACCGTCCCAGCACCGGTTTCTAGCTCACTCCGCCGACGCACACGTACTTCATCTCGGTGTAGTCGAGAATTCCGTACTTCGACCCTTCGCGCCCGATTCCCGATTCCTTGACGCCGCCGAAAGGCGCCACTTCGGTGGAAATAATTCCGGTGTTCAACCCGACGATACCATATTCGATCGCCTCGGAGACCCGCCAGCTTCGCGCCAGGTCGCGCGTGTATAAATACGCGGCCAGGCCGAATTCGGTGTCGTTGGCCATGGCGATGGCCTCGGCCTCCGTTTGAAATTTGAACAGGGGCGCGACTGGGCCGAAGGTTTCCTCGCGGGCGATCAGCATCTTGGGCGTCACCTGGGTCAGGATGGTCGGTTCGAAGAACGTTCCTCCCAGGGCATGCCGCTTGCCGCCCAAACTTAACCTAGCGCCCTTCGCCACGGCATCCGCGATGTGTTCCTCGATTTTGGCCACTGCCTTGGCATCGATCAGAGGCCCTTGGTCGGTGACGCCGGCCAACCCGTCGCCCACGCGCAATTTTCCGACGGCCTCGCTGAGTTTCCCGGCGAATTCGTCGTACACGCCGGCCTGCACCAACAGCCGGTTGGCGCAGACACAGGTCTGACCCGTGTTCCGATACTTGCTGGCGATGGCTCCCTGAACCGCCGCATCCAAATCGGCATCGTCGAAGACGATGAACGGCGCGTTGCCGCCGAGCTCCAGCGATATCTTCTTCACCGTGCCGGCGCACTGCGCCATCAGCTTCTTGCCGATTTCGGTGGACCCGGTGAAAGTCAGCTTACGCACGGTCGGGTTCGACGTCATCTCGCCGCCGATCGCGGCGGCGGACCCGGTGATCACGTTGAATACGCCCTTCGGGATTCCGGCTCTATCGCTGAGCTCCGCGAGCGCCAGCGCGGAATACGGGGTCTGCGTCGCCGGCTTGCACACCAGCGTGCACCCGGCAGCCAGCGCGGGACCGGCCTTGCGCGTAATCATCGCGGCCGGAAAGTTCCAGGGTGTGATGGCTGCGACCACGCCCACAGGCTGCCGCAGCACGAGGATTCGCTTGTCGGCTTGATGTCCGGGGATGACGTCGCCGTACATGCGCTTGGCTTCCTCCGCAAACCATTCGATGAAGGAAGCGGCGTAAGCGATTTCCCCTTTGGACTCGGCCAGCGGCTTGCCCTGCTCGGCAGTCATGAGCATGGCGAGGTCGTCTTGATGCACGAGCATGAGGTCGAACCAGCGCCGCAGCACGGCGGCACGATCCTTGGCAGTGCGCGCCGCCCATGCCGGCAATGCCGCGGCGGCCGCGGCAATGGCGCGCCGCGTTTCGGCGGCGCCCATGTTCGGTATGAGCCCGAGCTTTTCGGCCGTGGCAGGATTGTGCACGTCCAAGGTACCGCCGTTGTCGGCGGGCGCCCAGCCGCCGTCAATGAAGCACAGCTGGCGCAGCAGCAGAGGATCTTTGAGTTTCATAACTACTTGGCCCGGGTGTCGGTGAAAGAGGATAGCGCGTTCATGGATATCGTCAACGCTCGAGAATGGCCGTAACGCCCATGCCGCCGGCGGTGCAGATCGAGATCAGTCCGCGCTTGGCCCGGGATTCATCGAGAATTTTCGCGAGGGTGGCGACGATGCGGGTGCCGGTCGCGGCGAAAGGGTGGCCGATCGCAAGGCTGCCACCCTTCACGTTGAGTTTGGACCGATCGATGGTGCCGAGGGTTCCCGGCAGTCCCAGCTTGTCGCGGCAGAATACGGGATCGGCCCAGGCCTTGAGCGTGCACAATACCTGCCCCGCGAAAGCTTCGTGGATCTCGTAGAAATCGAAATCCTGGAGCGCCAGGTGCGCGTCACTCAGCATTCGGGGAACGGCATAGGCCGGAGCCATGAGCAAGCCCTCCTTCTTGTCGATGTAATCCACGGCGGCCACCTTGCCGTAGCTCAAATAGGCCAGGACCGGCAAGTCGCGCTCGCGCGCGTAAGCTTCGGACGCGAGCAGCACAGCCGACGCACCATCCGTCATTGGGGTCGAATTTCCCGCAGTCAAGGTACCGGCTCCCGCTGTGTCGAACACCGGTTTGAGCTTGGCCAGTTTTTCCAGAGTCGTGTCGTTGCGGATATTGTTGTCTTGAGTGACTCCTAGATAGGGGAGCACCAAGTCCTTGTAAAAGCCTGAAGCATAAGCGGCCGCGGCCTTTTGATGACTCTCGAGCGCCAGTTCGTCCTGCTCGGCGCGCGTGATTCCCCAGGTCTTCACCATGAGTTCGGTGCTCTCGCCCATCGACAAGCCGGTGCGGGGCTCCGCGATTCCCGGCAGGACCGGCCGCAGGTCCCTTGGGCGCAGACCGAACCAGGGGCCCACGCGTTCGCTCAAGGTCTTGCCGCGATAACTTTGCAGCAAACGCTGCTGAAAGCTCTTGGGGTAGACCACCGGGGGATCACTCACGGTATCGACTCCGGCCGCAATCGCGCAATCGATCTGGCCGAGGGCGATCTTATTGCCGAGCAAAATCGCCGCCTCCAGGCTGGTGCCGCAGGCGCGCTGCAAGTCAAGCCCCGGCGTTTCCGCGGCGAGTCCCGATCCCAGCACGGACTCGCGCGTCAGATTCCATTGACTCGAGTGCTTCATGACAGCGCCCGCCGCCACGTCGTCCAGGCGCTGGCCCTTGAGCCCGTAGCGGTCAACCACGCCGCGGAGCGTCGCGGTCAGCATCTCTTGATTGCCCACACGAGCGTAGGCGCCGTTGCCGCGCACGAACGGAATGCGCACGCCGCCGACGATTGCGACGCGCCGCGGACTTGCTCCGACCAACATAGGCTGACTCCCTAAAGTTTAGTTGGGGAATTATGAACCTAAGCCACCGGCTTATTATCGATCGATGGCCCTTATAATCGATCGATGACCCGATTTTCTCATACGGTTTTGCTCGGACTCGCGTTTTTGGGACTCGCCGCCTGCGGCGCGGCGCCTGCACCGCCCCCCTCCCAAACGACGAATTCGGCGGCACCCCACGACAATTTGAAGCGAATCGTCGACCGGTATTGGGACGAGCACGTGCCCCCGGGCAATCCGCTGTCGCCGCAATTCCTGGCGGATTCGTTGAGCCTGGAACGCCGCTTCCTCGCCGAAGTTCTTGCCCTTCCGCGCGCCGGCCTGGACGCGGATGCGGAATTGACATACGACATTTTCAAGAGACAGCGCGAGTTGGACATCGAAGGCTCTACCTATCCGGCCGAGCTATTGCCGGTCAATCCATTCGATGGAATGCCGCTGCAATTCGCGCGCGCGGCCCTGGACACTCAGCAGCACCCCCTCAGGGCAGCAAGAGACTACGAGCATTGGCTGCTGCGGATCGACGACAATGTACGGTGGACGAGGCAGGCGATCGCGAACATGCGTGAGGGAATGCGGCGCGGGTACACCTCGCCGCGGGCACTGATGGAACGAATGCTGCCCTTGCTGCAAGGATTCGGCGAGGATACTTCGGGTAACGTGTTCTATGTGCCGCTGCGGACCATGCCCGAAACCATCAAGGAACCCGAGCGGACGCGCTTGACCTCGAGCCTTGGCGGCGCGGTCAAGGACAGGCTGCTGCCTGCCTATCGTGAATTGCATGCGTTCATTCAACGTGAATATCTGCCCCGGGCGAGGATCAGCGTCGCATTGTCGGCGCTGCCGCTGGGTCCGTCCTGGTACGCATTCCGAGTCAAACGCGCGACCGGCGGGCAACTGTCGCCGAACGAGATCCACGTCATCGGCAGCGCGGAAGTCGAACGTATTCGAGCGCGCATGCTCTCCCTTCCGGTAGGCGCGCCTCTCGCGCCCAAGGCGGAGCTGCTGAACGCATACCAGGAGCTCAAGGTGCAGACTCTTGCGGCCCTGCCGGCGCTATTTTCCGCCGCCCCGCGCGCAGATTTCGAGATTCGAGCGTCAGGCCTCGCGAGCGAGGCCGCGGCACCCCTCGTCTACCAAGCGACTACGCCGGACGGCGGGTCGTCGCCCGCGGTCCTCTATGTGAATGTCGAATCCAATGCGGTTCGGCCCGCTGAGGTTGCGATCGCGGCTTTTCTTCAGGAAGCGATACCGGGACGCCATTATCAATCGGTGCTTCAGCAGGAGCGGGTCGACTTGCCCAAGTTCCGGCGATTCGGCAGCGAGCCCGCCTTCGGGGAGGGCTGGGCCCTGTACGCAGCCTCGCTCGGCGACGAACTCGGTCTGTACCGCAACGACGAAGCGAAAAGGGACGCACTTGTAGGCCAATTGAAATGCGCGGTTGCGCTGGTCGCGGACACGGGCTTGCATGCGCAGGATTGGACGCGCGCCCAAGCGGCCGACTATGTTCGCGCGCAGTTGGGCGTGGATGCAGCCGATGCCAGTCTGATGACCGACCGCTTCGTGGCACTGCCCGGGGACGCCTTGGCGTGCAAGATGGGTGAGCTCAAATTCCAGGCGCTGCTCGCTCATGCGCGGCAGGCGCTGGGCGCGCGTTTCGATATCCGCGATTTTCATGCTGAGATCCTCAAGGAAGGTGCCATGCCCATGGATATTCTCGAGGCAAAAATGAAGCTATGGATGGAGGCTCGACGCTGATGCAGGCCGATCAAAACAACCGCCAGGCGGCGATATTCATCGAACAGTTCGCAGTGTCCGGAGTCAGACTATCCAGTGCGCTATTCACTACTCGTCGTATTCCTCTTGTTTGCCGCCCACGCCCGGCCTGCCGCGGACCTTGCCCAGGAGTCCGCGCAGCATGGCGACATCGACATCGCAGTGACGCTGGACGCCGGAGAACAGAGCGGCAGCGCGAGCGCGTCGGTCAAAATTCATGCGCACCGCGAGGTGGTCTGGTCGCTGATCACCAGCTGTGCGGAAGCTTTGCAGATGATTCCCGGCCTCATGTCCTGTGAGGTGATGGAGACGGCGCCGGACCGGTCATGGCAGCGGATTCGGCATGTGATGAACTATTCCTGGTATGCACCCAAACTCACGTATGAAATTCGCGCGTTTTATGACGAACCGTCGCGCGTGTCCATCGAACGCATCTCGGGCGATTTGGCGCTCCTTCGAGGTTCGTGGGAATTGCGGAGCGACGGGGACGACACCGTCGCGCACTACTCGGTCCATCTAGTGCCGGGCTTCTGGGTTCCGCGCTGGATGGAGCGTGCGGCCCTGCGGCGCGACTTGCCGAAAATGTTGCGTGCGCTGCGCACTCGTGCTGAATTCGTCCAGAAGCAGAAACCGGGATAGTACGCATGTTGAGACGAGTCATCCTCATCGCGTGGATTGCGCCGGCGCTGGCGCTCGCCGCTTGCCATCGTGAACCGGAGCCGCCGCCGGCGCGGGTCAAGCAGGTGTTCCATCTGAATCCCTACGAGAAGGACTTCGGCTATTCCCAGGCCGTGCTGATCGACAAAACGCTGTATATTTCAGGCTCGGTGGCGGCGGATGAGAACGGGCGGCTGGTGGCGTCAGGAGATATGGCCGGGCAAATGCGCACCGCTTACGCCAATATACACCGCACGCTCGCGGCGCACGGGGCGGGCTTCGACGAGGTCGTCAAGGAGACGATCTATACGACGGATATGGACGCCTTGCTGAAGGCCTCTGACTTGCGGTTCGAGTATTACGACAAAGAGCGGCTGCCGACGACCTCATGGGTACAGGTGCAGCGTCTGGTGGATCCGGGATTCCTCGTTCAAATCGAGGTCGTTGCCGAGCTGCCGTAGATCGAGGATCGAGGTATTGCGTAACGTGGTTGATAAGATATTCGAGCGCCGCCTCGCGGGGCTCATCAATTCCGGTGAACGAGGTGTGCTGCGCGGCGGCCGCAAGGGCGTCGAAAAGGAGTCGTTGCGCGTCTCGCCCGCGGGCGACATCGTGCAGACGCCGCATCCCGCCGCCCTGGGCGCGCCCCTCACCAACGAAAACATCACGACGGACTTCTCCGAGTCGCTGATCGAGCTGGTTACCCCGCCGTTCGGCGAGACATGGGAATTGCTGCAGTACTTGTGCGATATCCACCAGTTCGTGTACCGACATCTGGATGATGAACTGCTGTGGGCGACCAGCATGCCCTGCGCTCTCGAGGGCGACGCCGGCATTCCGCTCGCGCAATTCGGCAATTCGAACGTCGGGCGGATGAAGACCGTCTATCGGCATGGTTTGGGAGTGCGCTACGGGCGCATCATGCAGGCGATTTCCGGCGTGCATTTCAACTATTCCTTTTCCCCGCGCGTCTGGGGCGTTCTCGAGGACATCAATCAATCCCGCCAGCCGCTGCAGACCTTCGTATCCGCGCAGTACTTCGGCGTGCTGCGCAACTACCGGCGTTACGGCTGGCTCGTGCTGTACCTGTTCGGCACGTCGCCGGCGGTGTCGAAGAGTTTCTTTGCGGGACGCGAAACCACCTTAGGCAGGCTCGATGCGGATACGTTTTATGAACCGTTCGGCACGTCTCTGCGCATGAGCGACCTGGGCTACCGCAACAAGAATCAAGCGACGGTGAAGGTGTCGGTCAACAGCCTGGACGAGTACGTGCGCGACCTCTCGCGGGCGATCAGCACGCCTTATCCGCCGTACGAGAAGATCGGCGTCAAGGTCGACGGCGAATATCGGCAACTCAACGCCAACATCCTGCAGATCGAGAACGAGTATTACAGCTTCATCCGGCCGAAACGGGTTGCGCGCTCAGGGGAGCGCCCGACCAAGGCGCTGCAACGGGGCGGAGTGGAATACGTCGAAGTGCGTGCGCTCGATGTCAGCGCGTTCGATCCGGTCGGCGTCAATCAGAACAAACTGCGCTTCCTGGAAGCTTTTCTCGCGCTATGCCTGCTGCGGGAGAGCGCACCGATCGAGGAGAGCGAGCAGGCGAGCCTGGATGCCAACCACTTGTTGGTTGCAAGGCGCGGCCGCGAACCCAATCTCATGCTGAAGCGCGAAGGGCGTGATTTTCCGATGCAGGATTGGGCGCGCGAATTGCTCGACGCGATGCAGGGCTTGTGCGAATTGCTCGATCACGGCGAGCCTGCGCGCCCGTACACGTCCGCTCTCGAACAGCAGCGGGCGAAAATCGACGACGTTGAGCGCACCCCCTCCGCGCGGCTGCTGGCGGACATGCTGCAGAGCGGCGAATCGTTTTTTCAGCTCGCCCAGCGAATGTCGAAATTGCACAAGGATTACTTTCTGGACCTATATCCGCCCAACGAACGCCGACTGGCGGAATTTGCCGCCGCCGCACGAGAGTCGCACGAGGCGCAAGCGCGCATCGAGGCTGCCGACAAGACTGATTTCGACACCTATCTCGCCCAGTACCTGGCCGATTGAGCCTCAATTGCGGGGGCGATATTTAACATAATACCGCCCCACTTCGTGCCGCTTTTTTGTTCCAAAGAGTGGCGCAGGTCATTGAGCGCGCAGCCTCCAATGAGTACGGTGCTGTGAATGAGCAGCGCCGATCGACTTCCCACTGCAGATCTGCCGGATTCTCCACACGCCCGCCAGCTGCGGGCGGGCTTCCCCTGGCTCACTTTTCATCCGGAACTCGAAACCGAATTCCGATGCGCTCATTTCGACGAGAACCTGGTGCACACGCGCGTCAACATCTGCCTGGCCGTGGTCATTACCATTGCCTTTTCGGCCATGGAATCGACGGTTCTCGGTCCCGAGCTCAACCGTATTCCCAGCATGATCCACATGCTCGTCATCATTCCGATACTGCTGATCGGACTCGCATCGAGCTTCTCCGCGCAGCGCCATCGGATCTATCCTCCGCTCGCCGTGGTGGCAACGACCATCCTGGGGCTCGGCGTCGGTGCGATTCAGATCATTGCCACTCTGGGCGGCACGTCGATTCTGTTTCCCTGCCTGATGCTCACCATCATCTTCATTTACTTCATGGCCGGGCTCATTTTCTATCATGCGGTCGCCGCGAATGCGCTGGTGATGCTCGCCTATCTTGGCGCGGGCACGGCACTGCAGCTGCCGGGCCGCGAGTTCGCCTACGATGCGCTGGCGATGGTTGCCGCCAATGTGTTCGGCGCGTCAGTCATCTACATGCACGAAAAAA
>Ga0073928_10008895_pt1 | contig 12407 bp, 9 predicted proteins | sample PaiPotPPA55metaG_FD_76969 | JGI IMG/M metagenome (GOLD analysis project Ga0073928, IMG submission 76969) | Iron sulfur acid spring bacterial and archeal communities from Banff, Canada, to study Microbial Dark Matter (Phase II) - Paint Pots PPA... ...
GATGCCTGAGCTCAGCAGTTTGACGTAGTCGGGGATCGCGAGGGCATCGCGTTCCGGTCCGCTCGCGGCGTACACGATGCAATCCGGTTTGAGCGCGATCAGCGCGTCGGCGTCGGTGGTGGCGGCGACGCCGATCGGATCGCCGTTGGCGAGTTCGCCGGCGTCTTTGCCATTCTTCTCGGGCGAGTGCACCCACACCCCCACGAGATCGAGGTTGGGCCGTTGGTGGATGGCACGAATCGCGATCGAGCCGATGCCGCCCGTCGCCCACACCACGACGCGGTACTTGCGTCCTGTCATTTTCTTCTCTCCTGGATCGGTGAAACTCTCACTGGTAGAACGGTCCTGGCTTGCCTGCCCGCTGCAAGTCGCCGTGCGGGTCATAGAGCTTGACGGTCGGATAGGGCCACTTGTCGTAGGCCGGCCTTGGATCGCCGCCGATGCGAAGCAGGCCGAACGCTGCGATCGGCAGGAGCACCGCGCTCAGCAGCACCGCCGTCGTGATCACGGTCAGCCGTGTGGTGGTGATTCGGGCCGCGCCACCGAGGCCAGGAATGGCTTGCGCGACTCTCGTGACGACCGCGGGGCGACCGTTGTCGTCGCGGACACACAGCAGTGCGACGATCGCGAACAGCACGCTGTCGTAGATCACCATCGGCAGCGGAAGCTGTCGACCCGCCAGGTGCAGCACCGGTCCCGCTGCCTCGGTGTAGACGAACAGCCCCACCTTCAACCACATGAACTGCATGAACGCGTTGAGCGGAAGGCCCGCAACGAATCCGGTGAGAAAGACCGCAGTGAACCCGTGGCGGTCCAGCCAGCTGTTCTGGGAGATGCGCGGTTCGATGAAACGTCGATGGATCGAAAGCAGCCCGAGTCCGGTCAGCACGTAGTAGCTCGCGTAGCCGCCAAGGAATGACAGCGTCGGTTCGAGAAGCGGCGAGGTGTTGAAGTAGGGCCACGACGGCGGGAAGTGGGCGACCCGCGGATCGAAGACGGTGAATGTGGCCCAGTTGGCCAGCGGGTCCAGGGCGCCGGCGAACAGCGCGGCGATCCCGACAATGAGCAGCCAATGGGGGCTCCGCGCGCGGATCGACTGCCACACCAGGTAGCCGAAGAAAGTCGTCGTGAGCATGACCGACGTGACGCTCGTGACCAGCGGCCAGTTGGTCACTCTCAGAAACGGGGGATATGGCACGACGCCGGGGTTCGGATTTGTGGTCCGAGGGTCCCCGTGCAGTCCGGTCTGCATGTTGACCAACGCGATGATCGCAAATGCGATGAAAACCACAGCGGCGGTTGCCCATCCAGTTCGCCACGCCCGCCGATGGCTGTCGGGGGCGGTCTGACCGGGCGCCGCTTCGATCAACGGCTCGGTATCGCCGCGGAAGCCAGGCATTCGGTGGTGTCGCGGCGACAGATCATGCGGACCGTGGCCATCGGGCAGGCCTCCTTGGCTGCGATGACGAGCGATACCTAATGTTTGATCCGCAAGCTAGCAGGATGGGGCTTGACGGTCAAGGGTGGGGGTCGGCTATGGCACGTCGACCGGTCGAGGCGATCTGATCGCGTAGAACTAACATTAGGTTAGGGTCGAACGGATGGTTCGCGATGCCCAGGGCGGCTGTCGAGCGCCTTCGGGGTACGAAGTCGCGCATCGCGGAGTGAGGAGATCGTCCATGGCATCGCCCCTCAAACCGTTGCGGACCGTCGTCTGGTCCACCGGCGGCGTCGGCACGATCGCGATCGATGCGATACGTCGCCGTCCCGACCTCGAACTGGTTGGCGTATGGGTTCATTCGCCCGAGAAGAACGGCCGAGACGTCGGTGAGCTGGTAGGCGGCGACGCCATCGGGATGGCTGCCACCAACGATGCCAACGCGCTCATAGCCCTTGGCCCCGACTGCGTGGTGTACGCGGCGAGCGGTCCTGAGCGAGATGCCGGCGCAGTGCCGGATTACGTGCGGCTGCTGGAGGCGGGCATCAACGTCGTGTCGACGACGTCCACGAGCCTCGTGCACCCGCCGTCGTATTACGCGCCGGACTGGCTCGCTCAGCTGGAGGCGGCGGCCAAAGCCGGCAACGCGTCCTTCTACGTCTCGGGTATATTTCCCGGCTTCGCCTCCGACCAGCTCGCGCTGTTGCTGACGACCCAGTCCAAACACATTCGCACCATCACGGCTACCGAGGTCGCCTTAAACGATCACTATCCGGTCGCGGACGTGATGATGGACGGGATGGGCTTCGGTCGCGCACTCGACTTCGAGCCGATGCTGAAGACGCCTGGGTTCATCGAGTTGGCTTGGAAGGCGCCGATTCATCTTATTGCGCAGGGGCTCGGCGTCGACGTGGAGGAGGTGCGGGGCACCCTGGACCGTCAGCCGACTGACCGGGACCTCGAGGTCGCGTTCGGCACGATCAAGGCCGGTACCTGCGCGGCCGTGCGCACGCATGCAGCCGGCGTCGTCAACGGTCGGGAGGCCATCGTCATCGAGCACATCATCCGAATGTCGCGCGACGTCGCGCCGGACTGGCCGACGTCGGAGTTCGACGCAACTTATCGCGTTGACATCGAAGGCGATCCCGATGTCCACTGCGCGATGACGCTCGGGGCAGCTGAGGGCCATGGAGCCGGCCACGCCGCCATGGCGGCCACCGCGATGCGGGTGGTCAACGCGGTCCCGTTCGTCGTCGACGCGCCGCCCGGATTGCTGAACTCCCTTGACATCCCGACGACCCTGCCCCGGCATGTATTCGACTGAGCGGGCCAGCCAGACAAACTCTCGGTACAGGAGCCGGTCATGTTCACCATGAGATTCGACATGCGCGCGCCTGCCTTCGGCGCGCCCACGTCGGCGCTATACGCCGCTGCTGCCGAGATGAGCGCGTGGGCGGAGACCCGTGGCTGCCTCGCCGCGGTGCTGTGTGAGCATCACGGGTCCGAGGACGCCTACCTGCCGTCACCGATCGTTCTCGCTTCCGCGATCGCCGCCCGCACCGAACGTCTACTTCTCACCCTCGTGGTTATCCTGCCGTTCTACGATCCCGTGCGCCTCGCCGAAGACATTGCGGTGCTCGACATCATTAGCACCGGACGGGCGTCGGTGATCTTCGGAATCGGTTATCGGCCTGAGGAATACGAGCACTTCGGCCTCGATATCCACCGCCGTGGCCTGATCGCCGACGAGAAGCTGGATCTGCTGCGCAGGCTGTTGTCCGGTGAGCAGGTCGTGCACGAGGGCAGACGCATCATGGTGACGCCTTCGCCACACACCCCTGGTGGCCCGACGTTGATGTGGGGTGGTGCGAGCCTGGCTGCGGCGCGCCGGGCCGGCAGGTACGGTCTCGGGCTGCTGGCCAACGGCGGCGGACCCGGTATGCAGGAGGCATACGAGTCGGCTGCGAGGGAGCATGGGCACCAGCCGGGACCCGTCCTCGTGCCCGACCGCGACACCCCCACCGTGGTCTTCGTCGCCGACGACGTGGATCGCGCGTGGGACGAAATCGGCGAACACCTGCTTCACGATGCTCGGATGTACGCCGAGTGGAACCCCGATAACGAGACCTCCGCGGGTATCTCGCCCGCCGACGACGTCGCAGAGCTACGCGCGACTTCCACGTCGCACCGCATCCTCAGCGTGGCGGAGGCGGTCGAACGAGTCTCGGGCGGGAAGATGCTCAACCTGTCACCGCTGTGTGGCGGCATGCCGCCCGAACTGGCATGGCCATATCTCAAGCGGGTCGGCGAGGTGGTGTTGCCCGAGGCCGCGCGGGCGGGCGGCGCCTCGGCTCCGAGTGACGGGATTGGGGATGCCTTGAACGAGCTGATTTCGCCGAAGGGGACGGGGCAGTGACTGGCGCGAGTGCTGTTGACCTGTATTACGATCCGTTTGATTTCGCCATCGATGACAACCCTTATCCGATCTGGCGGCGGCTGCGCGACGACGCTCCTCTCTATTACAACGAGAAGTTCAACTTCTACTCACTGAGTCGCTTCGAGGACGTCTCCCGAGAGCTTCCGAACTTTCAGACCTACCGTTCGGGACGTGGCACGACGATTGACATCATCATGAGCGGCCTCGAGGTTCCCCCTGGTGTCATCCTGTTCGAGGATCCACCGCTGCACGATCTCCATAGACGTTTGCTCTCAAAGGTTTTCACGCCGCGCAGGATGGAGGCGATCGAGCCGCTGACACGGCAGTATTGCGTGCGTGCCCTCGACCCCCTGATCGGCTCGGGTCGGTTCGATTTCATCGAAAACCTCGGCGCGCAGATTCCCATGCGCACGATCGGTTATCTGCTCGGTATCCCAGAAGCGGATCAGGAGCAGATTCGGGACAACACCGGCCGGGTCCTTGGCCTAAAGGAAGGCACGTTCAAGACGGTGACGTCAGCCGCCTTCGAGAACAGCTACCAACTGTTCGGCGAGTACATCGACTGGCGCGCCGAACACCCGTCCGATGACCTGATGACGCAGTTGCTCAACGCGGAGATTGACGAGGATGGGGTTCTGCGGCCACTGACCCGCACCGAGGTGCTCACCTACACCAGCATGATCGCCGGTGCCGGCAACGAGACAACCACCCGGCTGATCGGTTTCATCGGCCAACTGCTCTCCGAACACCCCGACCAACGACGAGAGCTGGTCGACGACTTCTCCCTGATCCCTCGGGCCATCGAGGAGGTGTTGCGATACGAGGCACCGTCACCGGTGCAGGCACGGTCTGTTGCCCGCGACACCGAATGCCGCGGCGAGAAGATTCCCGAAGGCTCGGTGATGTTGTTGCTCAACGGTTCCGCCAACCGCGACGAACGTCACTTCCCCGACGGCGAGAGATTCGACATCCACCGCGACGGTGGACATCTGTCCTTCGGGCAAGGCCTGCACTTCTGTCTTGGTTCTGCGCTGGCGCGGATGCAGGCACGGGTGGCGCTCGAGGAGATCCTCACACGATGGCCCTCATGGCAAGTTGACTACGACAACGCCGCGATGGCGCACACCTCCAGCGTCCGTGGATGGGGGAGATTGCCGGTCCTAACGGGCTAGTGCGGGGTTTGCGCCACCCGATTGGATGGCTTGGGAAAGAAGGGTTTTGGTCTGGCTATCAGAGCGCTGGTGATAGGCCGGTGGCCTCAGTCAAGTGTCTCGTTGACGGGCCCGATGCCGTTGGATAGTGTCTGAACAAACGTTAGGTCTGCTTTGTCGGGCCACGCTGCAAAACGCGCCATAAAGGAGTCACATGCCGGAACCGGTCACCTCCGACGAGCTGACACAGGGCGTCAAGGATGCGCAGGCAAAGTTCGACGAAGGCATGGGCGCCGTCGGTGACGCGTCGCCGTATCCGATGCTCGCCGATTTGAGGGCGACGGCAGCCGTTCACCGCGGCTGGCCGGAGATGGGGATACCGGCGAGTCCCGACGATGGCCAGCAGATATTTTCGGTGTACACCTTCGATGCCGTGAAGGCCGTCTTCACCGACAACAAGACATTCAGCACGCGCTGCTACGAAGCGATCGTGCGTCCGCTTCAGGGACCGACCATCCTGGAGATGCAGGAGCCCGAGCACGCCTGCTATCGCAAGCTCCATGAGTTCGCTTTCGCCCGTTCGGCTATGCGGCGGTGGGAGGCTGAGCTGGTCCGCCCCCTGGTCGAGCGCACTGTCGAGAGGTTCCGCGAAGCCAAGCGGGCCGACCTGGTCGAAGAGGTTTTCATGCCGATCCCCGTGCGTGTCATCGCCGCACTGATCGGCCTACCGGAATCCGATATTCCGGAATTCCACCGCTTGGCGATCGACCTACTGGGATTTCACTCCGACATGGACAGCGCGCTGGAGGCATCGGCACAACTGAAGGAGTACTTCATCGGCATCCTCGCTGATCGTCGCCGTGAGCCCAAAGACGACATGGTGACGGTGCTGGCCGAGTCCGATATCGACGGCGTCACGATGTCGGACGAGCAGATCTATGGCTTCATGCGAAATCTGCTGCCCGCGGGAGCAGAGACGACGTCACGCTCGACGGCCAGCCTCGCCCTGGGACTGTTGACCCACCCCGATCAGCTTGCCGCGGTGCAGGCAGATAGAAGCCTGCTGCCGCAGGCGATCGAGGAGGGCATCCGGTGGGAAACCCCGTTGCTGAACTTCATGCGGGAGACGACATGCGACGTCGCGTTCCACGGGGTCGCCATCCCCGAAGGTTCGACGATCGCGATCAACCTCGGCAGCGCAAACCACGACGAGACAAGATGGGTCGACGCTGAAGCCTTCGATATCTTCCGTGATCGCAAGCCCCACATCGGTTTCGGTCATGGTGTGCATGTGTGTCTTGGCATGCACCTCGCCCGACTCGAGAGCACCCTGATCTTCAACACGCTATTCGACCGGCTGCCCGGACTCCGGCTCGATCCAGACGCACCGCCGCCCTACGTCGCCGGCACGTTCTTCCGTTCTCCGCAGCACCTGAAGGCGATCTGGGACTGACGGTGTGCGACCGTGATGCTGGGCCGATTATCGGCTAGGAACTGCGGACGCTGATGCCCCGCAAGATCGTGTCACGGGCCAAGATCAACGCGTTTCGCGTGCCGATCTCTTGAAGTATGTTCTCCGGAATCCACTGCTCACCAATGATGCATCGGGTCAGCATGTCCGCCGTCGGGCTGTTGATGTGGATCTCCCCGGCGCGGATGCCTTCGGACAGCAGAGCCTTCATCTGACGGATTCGCGTCGTGAACGACCATGCGGGGTTGGCGGTATCCGGCGGCGTATGACGCAGCCACGCCAGTTGGATTCGGAACTCGTCGGGGAACTGGTCGAGCGCGTTGATGTTCAGCCAGCTCAACGCATCGAGCTTCTCGATCGTGGTGGAGTCAGTTCGCACGATGTCGCTCCACGCGCCGCCGACCTTGTGACCGAATTCCAGCATGATCGACATCAGCAGCTCGTCTTTGGAGCCGATGACCCGGTACACCGTTCCGGTACCCAATCCCGCGGCGGACGCGATGTCGCGAATGGTCGTCATCTCATACCCGCGGCGGCCGAACTCGGCGCGCGCCACCGCCCGCACGTGAGCGGCCTTGAGGTCGCTGTCGTCCTCGGTGTCGACCCAACGCCTGATCACGTCTTCTGCGGCCGCGAACGCGTCCGATCCGTCCAGGTCCGGATCGGAGGGGATGTCGGCGGCGAGACCTTCAAGAATGATCCGGCACATCAACGTCGCCACGTCGTCTGCGGAGGCTTTGTGCCGGATGACATCGAGCCCGACATGCAGCATCGCCTGGCAGACGCGGTCGGCCAACGTGGGAAGGTCGACGTCAGACCGGATGTATCCGCTCCAGCGGCCTGCACGCAGCGCCTGCAACATCGCGGCCTGGATTTTCGCCGGCGGGCGCTTTGCCAATTCGACGAGCTCTGGGTCCGTGCTCGGGCCCTCGTAGAACGACATCTGAAGAGCGGCCCGATGCTCGACCGCGCAGCGGGCGATCGCGCGTCCAAGCGCCGTGATCTGTTCGGGGGCAGGGCGGGGGTCAGGCTCGTCGAGGCGTTCCAATGCGATGTCGCCGATGTGGTCGAGGTCGGCGTGGTAGCGCCGAATCAGCTCGACGAGAATCGCTTCTTTCGACTCAAAGTGGTGGTAGAGGCTGCCTGCAAGGATGCCCGCCGCGTCGGCAATCTGTTGCAGTGAGCTGCGCAGACCCGACGTGGCGATGACGGAGTTCGCGGTCTGCAGAATCTCGGTGCGCCGCGTCGCATCGACCGACGGTGGGTCGGTGACGGCGGTGAGTTTCGTAGCGCGCTGAGCCTTCTTGCGGGCAGGCCTGCCGCGTCTGGCATTCCGTCCTCGGGCTTCGGCGTCGGCCATGGCTAACCGCGCACACTTCCTGGCGCCGTCGGCTTCGACAGGCCGCGCGCGCCGGACGCTTTCAGCACGGTCCTCCTCTTCCGCCGGCCGCTGTGGTCGACATGCAACTGGAAGCAGATCCTACCGATCGCCGCTCGAACTGGGCGGATGCTGCGACCGTCCTGTCGTGCCTGGCGACTTTCATCCAGCCGGCCATCACTACTTCGTGGGCGCGGGGAAGGCGACATCGGCGTTGTCGGGCATTGCGCTGATGCCAAGGCGGTCGCAGACTTCCAGCACTTCGTCAACGATGGAGTAGGGCACGATGAACTTCTCGGTGGCCGATATCTCGTCGAGGTGCGCTTGGATGTCTTCAGCGGTCGGTTCCGAGTCGGCGCCCGCAAGCCAGCCCTCACTGAGCCCGATGAACACGCGTGCGTAGCGCCCGGCGCACGCCGAGTAGTTGCGATGGGTGAAATCGCAGGCGCGGCTCGCCAGGAACGCCACGAGTGGCACTACCAGCTCTGGTCGGATGGCGCGCATGAAGCCCGACTCTTCGAGGAACTTCTCGTCACCGACGGTCTCAGTCACCATCCGCGAAAAGCCGGTCGGCAGGACGGTATTGGAAAGAATTCCGTGTGCCGCTCCCTCGATCGCGATGACGTTGGACAGTCCGACGAGGCCGGTCTTGGCGGCCGCGTAGTGCGCTTCCATCGGCTGACCGAAGTTGCCCGCCGACGATGAGATGAACACGAACCGGCCGTACCGCTGTTTCGCCATCACCTTGAACGCGGGCTGGCTGACGAAGAAGCCACCATCGAGATGCACCCGCAACATGCGACGCCAGTCGTCGGCGCAGAGTTGATCGAACGGGATGCTGTTGAAGATGCCTGCATTGCTGACGACGGCATCGAGCCGCCCGAAGGCATCGACAGCCGCGTCGACGATCGCCTGTCCGCCCTCCGGGTTGTCCACCGAGTCATGCGAGGCGACCGCGTGACCTCCGGCGTTGTGGATCTCCTTGACCACGTGGTCCGCGACACTGGCATCGGCGCCCTCGCCGTGCATGGTGGCGCCCACGTCATTGACCACTACCGACGCGCCCCGCCGGGCCAAGTCGAGTGCGTAGAGCCTGCCCAGTCCTCGACCCGCCCCGGTCACGATCGCGACTTGTCCTGCGTAGTCGATCATGTTGGGTCTCCTGGTGGCCTCATCTGATTGACTCCAGTCTGACCGGACTCTACGGTGGAACAACTATTTGGTCAACGTTGTGGCGGTTTGGAGGTGACCGTGGCGAACGACGCCGATGGCGACCGGCTGCAGGCGTTGGGGATGTTCGCATCCGCACTCGCCGGCCGACCTGTCGCGGTGGCACCTCTCGATCCGGGCGAGCCCTCGTGGACCGACGGACAGACCGTCTTCATCGATCCGTCTGCGCGTCCCCGCGCGAAGCTGGAATCGGTGGCGGTGCACGCGTCACTGATCGCGGCGGACAGCCTGGCCGCCGACGTCGTTGGCGCACTGGTCCGGCATCCGCGGTTGGCCAGGCGGTATCTGGCGGCCGAGGGGCACCGTGCGCTCGCCGCGAACAGCGACCTACTGCCGGGTGTGTTGATGGCGCTGGCCGATCGGGAAGTAGCGAGTCGCAGCGACTCGCCCGCCTCGTCGCTGTTCATCGCGTCGGGCAAGGACGCGCTTGCCGAACCACCAGCAGGGTTCGGTGTGATCCGCGCCAAGAAAGTGATTGCCGCCAACAGTCGCGTTGCGGTGCGGGTGGACCATGAAACGGCTGGTCACGTCCCGCGGCGCGGGAGTAACGAGGCTCTCGAGGAACTCGTCGACGACGAGGCCGACGACACCGACGAACCCGACCTGTTCACCAGCCCGGTCGGCGGGGGCGGATTCATCGGCAAGTGGTTGAAGAAGATGTTGTCGTCAACGCGGAAGTCGGGACGCGGCGGTGGCGGACCGCCCGGTGCCGACACGCCGACCCATCGCACCAACTCGGCGAACCGGGGTGCGTACGCGGTTTCCTCGGCGGCATCGGTTTCAGCCGAGGAGGTCGCCGACATCAAACCGGGCGGGTTCAGGTACCCAGAGTGGGATACCAACCGCAAGAGTTATCGGCCTGACTGGTGCACGGTGCACGAGGTTGAGCCGCTGATCAAGGCGTCGGCGCCGCAAGCGATCGACGGCGCCATCGGGCTGCGGCGCCCACTGGCGCGCCTCGGTATGGGGCTTCACCGTCGCCACCGCCAGCCGCAGGGTGACGACATCGACATCGATGCAGCCGTCGAGGCACGCGTGGACGTGATGGCGGGGTCGGCTCCAGACGAGGCGGTCTATCTCGACAGCCTGCGGCGTCGGCGTGACCTGTCCGTGCTGCTATTGCTGGACGTTTCTGGCTCGGCGGCCGAGCCGGGAACCGTCGGACTCACCGTGCATCAGCAACAGCGGGCCGCGATCGCCAACCTCACCGTTGCTCTGCACGACCTCGGCGACCGGGTGGCGCTGTACGCCTACTGCTCGCAGGGCCGGACCGCGGTGAACATGGTGCCCGTCAAGCGATTTGACGAGCACCTCGATGCCAGGGTGATCAGAAGACTGAACAGCCTCGAGCCGGGCGGCTACTCGCGACTGGGAGCGGCCATCCGCCACGGTTCGGCCGTTCTGGAGGCTCGCGGCGGCACGTCGCGGCGGCTGTTGGTCGTGGTGTCGGATGGATTGGCTTACGACCATGGCTACGAGCGTGCCTACGGTGCAGCTGATGCACGACGCGCCCTGACGGAGGCTCGCCGCCGTGGCACCGGCTGTGTGTGTCTGACGGTGGGAGCCGGCACCGACGTGGTGGCGCTGCGAAAAGTGTTCGGCAGCGCCGCCCACGCGACCGTCGCCCGGCCCGAGCAACTCACCGGCGTCGTGGGTCCGTTGTTTCGTTCGGCCCTGCGCGCCGCGGAGGTGCGGTGCCGCGGCGCCGCGGCACCGGCTTGAAACAAACATCTGTTCCGGGTTAGGCTTCGTCCACCGCAGCGGAGCGGGTGACGGAAGGGGCGCTATGGCGAACGAGCCTGGGCTCGCGTACCAGAATGGCGCCATGCCGCAGGCGGAATCGCAGCGCCCGTACTACCGGGCGGTGGGTAACGAGGAGACGGTGTTCAAGGCGGCATACCGGCAGGGCCTGTCGCTGGTCCTGAAGGGGCCCACCGGCTGTGGCAAGACCCGCTTTGTCGAGGCGATGGCTCACGACCTCGGCAGGCCGCTGATCACCGTCGCCTGCCATGACGACCTCACCACGGCCGACCTGGTCGGCAGGTACCTGCTGAAGGGTGACGAGACGGTCTGGGTCGACGGTCCGCTGACCCGTGCCGTGCGGGAGGGGGCAATCTGCTACCTCGACGAGGTTGTCGAGGCCCGTCAGGACACGACGGTGGTGTTGCATCCACTTGCTGACTACCGGCGACAACTACCCATCGAGCGGCTCGGCATCACGCTCGACGCGGCGCCTGGGTTCGGCCTGGTCGTGTCTTACAACCCCGGTTACCAGAGCGTCCTCAAAGACCTCAAGGATTCGACGCGGCAACGAATGGTCGCCATCGAGTTCGGCTTCCCCGGGCCCGATGTCGAAGAGGGGATCGTCGCGCACGAGGCCGGCGTGGATCACGCGACGGCTGCCGAGTTGGTGCGGTTCGCTCAGGCGATTCGTCGACTGGAAACCGCGGGACTGCGCGAGGTCGCCTCGACGCGCGTGCTCATCGCAGCAGGCCGGCTCATCATCGAGGGTCTGACCACCCGTGATGCCGCCAGGGCGGCAATTGCCGGACCGCTCACCGACGACGTATCGGTGGGCCGCGGTCTTAACGAGATGATCGACGTCTACCTGGGTGAGCCGGGCGTGGCCCGATGATTGACGCTGCCCAGCGTCACCGCTAGGGTCTGAACAAATATTAGGTCGAGATCCCTGGGGAGGTCAGATGTCCTACGAAAGCACCGCTGAGCCGATCAAGATCGGCTACCTGATGGACTTCACGCTGCCCCCGGGGTTCCCCGAGGAGCTATTGGCCTCCTTCACCCAGTGCTTCGACCTCGTCTTCGAGGAGGCAGTCGAGCAGGGCCTGATGGATCGACCGGTGCAGATGATCTACCGCGAGGTGGAGGGGCTGCCGAAGGGGTCGGTCAAATCGGTGATCGATGCCTTCGGCGACCTCGTCGACGAGGGCTGCCTTGTGGTGTTCGGACCCCACATCACCGACAACTGCGTACCGACGCGCGAGGCGATTGAGGAGCGCTTCAAGGTACCGGCGATCAGCGTCACCGGCACCGACGATTGGCTGGGTGAGTGGACCTTCGCCTTCCCCCAAGGGTCGATGACCGACGAACCCATCTTCCTCGCCGACCTTGTCGCCAAGCGCGGCCTGACCCAGATCGGCGTCCTGGTCGAGCAGAACCTCATCGGTGAGACCTATCTGAAGAACCTTCGAAGTGCCTGTGCTCGCAAGGGTATTCGCATCGTTGCAGAGGCGGCGATCGCTCAGACCGCGCAGGACATCAACGAGGCCGTGCGCACTCTGCAC
>Ga0073928_10008896_pt1 | contig 12406 bp, 17 predicted proteins | sample PaiPotPPA55metaG_FD_76969 | JGI IMG/M metagenome (GOLD analysis project Ga0073928, IMG submission 76969) | Iron sulfur acid spring bacterial and archeal communities from Banff, Canada, to study Microbial Dark Matter (Phase II) - Paint Pots PPA... ...
ACACCGTCTTCATGCAGGAAGACTGCGTCGCCGAAGGAGGTTCGGTGCGGCTGCCGCCGGGCCTGCACCGGGGCGCCAATCGCCGCCGCGCCGGCGAGGACGTGCGGGCAGGCGCGACGGTGCTCAAAGCGGGTATCAGGCTCCGCGCGCAGGAAATCGGGCTCGCCGCCTCGCTGGGCCTGAGCGAGCTTCCCGCCTATCGCCGGCTGCGCGTGGCGCTGCTTTCGACCGGCGACGAGGTGCATGAGCCCGGAGCGAAGCTGCCGGCGGGGGCCATTTACGACGCCAACCGCTACACGCTACGCGCCCTTCTGGAGGGCATGGGTCTCGCAGTCACCGATTTCGGCATCCTGCCGGACCACCGCGAAACCATTCGCGACGCGCTCGCCAAAGCTGCCGAGGCCCACGATCTCATCGTGACTTCCGGCGGCATGTCGACCGGCGACGAGGATCACATGAAGGCGGCCGTCGAGGCGCAGGGGCGCCTGCATTTCTGGCGCCTCGCCATCAAGCCTGGCCGTCCGGTGGCGCTCGGCCAGATCGGGCTTGTGCCGTTCCTCGGCCTTCCCGGCAACCCCGTCGCCGTCATGGTGACCTTTCTGGTGCTGGCGAGACCCTTGATCCTGCGGCTTGCCGGCGCGAGAGAGAGCGAACCGCGCACATTTCCGGTCATCGCCGGCTTCTCCTATCGCAAGAAGGCCGGGCGGCGCGAGTATCTGCGCGCCCGCCTGGAGCCGGCGCCGGACGGCGGCTGGATCGCGCAGAAATTCCCGCGCGACGGCGCCGGCATCCTGTCGTCGATGGTGGAGTCCGACGGTTTGGTGGTGCTCGACGAAGAGGCGGAAAATTTGGAGCCCGGCGTGCTCGTGGCCTTCCTGCCCTTTCGAGAGGTGCTGGATTGACGGGAACGACGGTGCGCCGAGAGCCCGGCGGCATATATTGACCGCGCCGCGCCGGTCACTTAGATCAAATCCATGAGACTTCTCTATTTTGCGTGGCTGCGCGCCAAGATCGGATTTTCCGAGGAGGAAGTCGATCCGCCGGCCGAGGTCGTGACCGTCTCGGCACTCCTCGATTGGCTCCGCCGGCGCGGGCCCAATTTCGCCGACGCCCTCAAGGAGACCGCGGTGATCCGCGTCGCGGTCAATCAGGAGTATGTGCCGCCCAACCATCCCGTGCGGCCGGGTGACGAAGTGGCGCTGTTTCCGCCGGTGACGGGAGGTTGAAATGATTCGCGTCCAGCGCGAGGATTTCGATGTCGGCGCGGAGATCCAGCGCCTCGCCGCGGGCAAGCACGGCATCGGCGGCGTCGTGAGCTTCGTGGGGCTGGTGCGCGACATCCAAGGCGCCGAGCGCGTCGCCGCGATGACGCTCGAGCACTATCCCGGGATGACCGACAAGAAGCTCGCTGAGATCGACGCGGAGGCGTGCGAGCGCTGGCCGCTTGCGGCGACGCTCATCATCCACCGCTATGGCAGGCTCGAACCCGGCGAGCGCATCGTGCTGGTGGCGACGGCGGCGGCGCATCGCCAGGCCGCCTTCGAGGCCTGCGAATTCCTGGTCGATTGGCTCAAGACCAAGGCGCCGTTCTGGAAGCTCGAAGAGACCGATCGGGGCGAGCGCTGGGTCGAGGCGCGCGCGAGCGACGACACGGCGGCGAAGCGCTGGGCCGGAGAGTAGCGATCGAGAAGACCGGCGACGCTAGGGACCAGTGCGTTATGATAGTCCAATGAATATACGTGAACATGCCTGACATAAAATCTGCCGCCAACAATCTGCTGTTCCTCCGCGAGGAGGAGCTGCGCCAGGGAATCGAGCTGCTGTTTTACGCCTATCGCGACTTCACCGCCGAACCCGACCTCATGCTGGGCCGTCATGGCTTCGGGCGCGCCCATCATCGCGTGATTTATTTCGTCGGGCGCTACCCGCAGATGACGGTGACGGAGCTGCTGGGCATCCTGCGCATCACCAAGCAAAGCCTGAGCCGGGTGCTGAGCCAACTCGTGCGCCAGGGCTTCATCGTGCAGAAGCCGGGGCCGCGCGACCGTCGTCAGCGGTTGCTCGAGCTGACGCCCAAGGGCGTCGAGCTCGAACGGGCACTTTCCGAGAATCAGCGCCAGCGCGTCGCCAAGGCGTATCGCGAAGCGGGCGCACAAGCGGTCGAAGGCTTCCGCCGAGTGATGGTCGGCATCCTGACCAGCGAGGCCGACCGTGCGAAGTTCGCGCGCGCGACGCCCGCGCGGCGCTGAGCGGAACCCATTGTGACCCGAGAAGCGCCCCATCTGCTCGTCGTCGACGACGACGAGCGGTTAAGGGGTCTCTTGCGCCGATACCTGGTCGAAAACGGCTTTCGGGTGACCGGAGCGGGCGACGCGGCGGAGGCGCGGCTCAAGCTCAAGAGCTTCGATTTCGATCTGCTGGTGGTCGATGTGATGATGCCTGGCGAAAACGGCTTCGATCTCACCCAGAGTCTCAAAGCGGACCGTCCGGTGCCGATCCTGTTGCTCACGGCCATGGCGGAACCCGAGCATCGCATTCACGGTCTCGAGCAAGGCGCTGATGATTTTCTTGCCAAGCCGTTCGAGCCCCGCGAACTCGTGCTGCGCATTCGCAACATCCTGCAGCGCGCGGCGAGGGAGCCGGCACCCGCCGGCGAAGTGCGGTTCGGCGGCTTTCGCTTCGACATCAAGCGCGGCGAGCTGGCGCGCGGCGAGGAGGTTATGCATTTGACGGCCGCCGAAGCGGCGTTACTGACGGCGCTCGCCCACCGGGTCAGCGTGCCGATGACGCGGGAGGATCTCGCCGAGCAGGCGCATTTCAGCGGCAACGTGCGTACCGTCGACGTCCAGATAACGCGGCTGCGTCGCAAGATCGAGCGCGATCCGAAATTTCCGCGCTATCTGCAGACGGTGAGAGGCATCGGCTATGTCCTCAAACCGGATTGACGCCGTCCGCCCGCTCGGGAGCACCACGGTGCCGCGAGACGCAAGCCACCCGGTGCGCGACCGGCGCTGGCACAAGCGTCTGCTGCCGCGCACGTTGTTCGGGCGAGCGCTGCTGATCATCGTGATTCCGCTCATCCTGGTGCAGGTGATCGCGACCTGGATCTTCTACGATCGCGTCTGGGATACCGTATCGCGTCGCCTCTCGACCGCGGCTGCCGGCGAGATCGCCCAGACGATCGACACGATGCGGCTGCTGCCGCCGGGTCCGCAGCGCGATGATTTCTTCGTGACGGTGGGACGGGCGACCGAGCTCGAATACGTGTTTTGGTCGTGCGAGAAACTGCCAACCGACATGACGCGCATGGGTTCCTTGCCGCTGGCTGAGCAACTCGGCGCGGCGCTGACGGAGCGCGTGCATCGACCGTTCCAGATCGACGCGGAGTTCGATCCACGCGATACGTTGATCTCCATTGCGCTCAAAGACGGCGTGTTGCAGGTCGCGGTGCCGAAGAAGCGGCTGTCGACGCCGACGACCTACATCTTCGTGCTCTGGATGGTCGGCTCCTCGCTGGTGCTATTTGCGGTGGCGACGCTTTTCATGCGCAATCAGGTGAAGTCGCTGCGCCGCCTCGCCGCCGCGGCCGAGAGCTTTGGCAAGGGCCGCGATGTCCGCTTCTTCAAGCTCGAGGGCGCGGTCGAAGTGCGCCAGACGGCTGCGGCCTTCCTGCTGATGCGCGAGCGCATCCGCCGTCAGATAAGCCAGCGCACCGAGATGCTCGCGGGCGTATCGCATGATCTGCGCACGCCCTTGACGCGCATGCGGCTTGCCCTCGAATTCCTCGAAGAGAGCCCCGCGCTCGCCGAGCTCAAATCCGACGTCCGGCAGATGGAGCGCATGGTTGTGGGCTACCTCGATTTCGCCCGCGGCGAGGGCGGCGAGACGCCGCGCGAAATCGACCTTCCCATGCTGCTCGAAGAAGTCGTGGCCAATGCGCGCCGCGAAGGAGCGCCGGTCACCATCGCGGCACCCGAGGCATTTGCGATCTCGCTCCGGCCCGATGCCACCAAACGCGGCATCGCCAATCTGATTTCCAATGCGCGCCGCTATGGCAGTCATGTCTGGGTGACCGTGGTGCCGGTCAAGGGTGGCATCGACATTCTGGTCGACGATGACGGTCCGGGCATCCCGCCCGAGCGGCGCGAGGACGTGTTTCGTCCGTTCTTCCGCCTCGACGCCGCGCGCAGCCCCGCCACCGGCGGCGTCGGGCTCGGTCTCACCATCGCGCGCGACGTGGCGCTGAGCCACGGCGGCGACATCACGCTGGAAGAATCGCCGCAGGGCGGGCTGCGCGTTCGCGTGCATCTGCCGAAATAATACTGCCGCTCTCGCGAAGGAAACGCCGATGTCCCGGGATCTTACCGAATGTTTTGAGCGTCTGCCAATGTTGGTCAACGACAACCAGAGGCTCGTCCATCGCGGCCGACTGGTGAGTGTCGATCTTCTGATCGGCCTCGGCGACATCCCCTATTACGTCCGCATCGAGCGCGGGCGAATCGCGACGCTCACGCGCGGACCCAAGCTGATGGGGATCTGGCGCTTCGCCGTCCGCGGCAATGCCGAGAGTTGGCGCAAGCACTGGCAGAGTGTACCCGAGCCGCACTTCCATGACCTCTTCGCGCTCGCCAAGCGCGGCCATCTCGTGATCGAGGGCGACGTTCAGCCGCTGATGGCCAATCTATTCTACTTCAAGGACGTGCTGTCGGCGCCGCGGCGGCTCACAGGGGAGCATTGACCATGGCCGCGCGGATCGACCCGATCATCGGCCGCTACGTGCACCTGACCTTGGGCGGTCGAGAGCACCGTGTCTACTTCGAGGAAGCGGGGCGCGGCATCCCGCTGATCTGTCTGCACACCGCCGGAGCCGATAGCCGGCAATTTCGCCATCTCATGACCGATAGGGCCGTGACCGAGCATTTTCGCGTGCTCGCCTTCGATCTCCCCTGGCATGGAAAATCGACGCCGCCCGAAGGTTGGCAAAACGAGGAATACCGCCTCACCACGCGCTCTTACGCGGAGGCGATCCGCAGCTTCGCCGCGGCGCTCGAACTCGACAAGCCGGCGCTGATGGGGTGCTCGATCGGCGGACGGATGGTGCTTCACCTCGCGATCGAGCACGGCGCGGAGTTCCGCGCCTTGATCGGCCTTGAGGCCGCGGATTTCCAGGAACCCTGGTACGATCTCGATTGGCTGCACCGTTCGGACGTCGACAGCAGCGAAATCTCGGCCGCCCTGGTATCCGGCCTGATCGCGCCGCAAGCGCCGCAGGCCGCGCGTTGGGAGACGCTATGGTTGTACCTGTCGAGCGCGCCGGGCGTCTTCAAGGGCGATCTGCATTTCTATCGCGTCGACGGCGATTTTCGCGAGCAGGTGGGTAAGATCGACATCACCGCCTGCCCGCTCTATTTGCTCACCGGCGAGTATGATTTCTCATGTGCTCCCGAGGACACGCTGCGCACCGCCCGGCAGATCAAGGGGGCGGAGGCGACCGTGATGAAGGAGCTTGGCCACTTTCCGATGAGCGAGAACCCCGCGCAGTTTCGCCGCTACATCCTGCCGGTGCTCGAGCGGATTCGCGCGGCGGGCTGAGCGGCCGCAACCTCATCGGGAAGGGGCCGCCGGTGCCTCGGGTCGAACCCGACGCGACCGCCGGCGATCGCGTCGGGGCTCACGCTCGCTACATCGATTTGACCGTCCGGGCATCGGGATCGACCATCACCGTCCGGGTCTTGCCATTCTGCGTTACCGTCGCCTCGAAGTTCTTGCCGTCGCGATGGAAGTTCTTGAAGTCGGGATAGCCATTCGCGCCCAACAGATTGAGCGCTTCGGTCTCGCGATTGGCGCTCTCGGTGACACCGGTGGCGTGCTGGCGAGCGATTGCCGACTGTTTACCGGTGCCTTGCCGCGTCACAGGCTGCTGACTGATTGGCGCTGCGGCAAGGGCGCCGCCCGCTGCGACGAACATTAGAGTCGCCGAAAGTGTCATGATTTGGATGGTTCTCATCGGGGATCTCCTCAAGTTGGGGAGGGCGGTCGCGGCCGCCGTTGCCACCACCCGCCAGACCGGCAGCCCTGGCGGTGATAAGGCCCTGGCGGTGATAAAGCGTCGAATGGCAGCGACCATGAATGGAAATGGCTTCGCAGGATTTCAGCGACGTGACGCTAAAATTAAATCCTCTTCATCGGGCGATGAGCGTCGGCTAGAGCGCAAGCCGCTTAGAGTGAACCGGGATGCGCTCTAGGTTCTTTGATTTTGTCGCATTTTTTACGCCGAACCGGTATCCCCTTCGGCGGAAAATGCTCTAGAAAAGCCTGCCGCCATTGGGGACGATCTTGTCCGGAGTAATCAGCACGACCTCGCCGTCACCATCGGGAAACCCCAGCACCAGCACCTCGGACATGAATTTGCCGATCTGCTTGGGCGGAAAATTCACCACCGCCGCCACCTGCTTTCCCACGAGATCCTCCAGCCGATAGTGCCGGGTGCATTGCGCCGACGTTTTCTTGACCCCGATCTCCAGCCCGAGATCGACTTGCAGCTTGTAGGCCGGGCGCCGCGCTTCGGGAAAAGGATCGGCCGCGACGATCGTGCCGACACGGATGTCGAGCTTGGTGAAATCGTCATAGCTGATGGTCATCGGGGGCGCCGCCTGGCGATGCGAAGGTGAGGGACGCTAGCATCGACCCCGATCTCGCTTCAACCTTGGGACGTAAGTTTCTTCACCGATCGCACTCAAGCTCATTGCGCCATGACGCCCAATGCTCGGGGAACGCATCACCGCCCACAAAGAAAAAGGCCGTCCGCGGGAGGGTGGACGGCCTTCAGCTCAGACGTCAGGGAAAAATTACTGACGCGGGGACGTCTTCTTCGCGAGCGAACCCCACTCTTCGACGCTCTCCGCGAAACGCTTGTTCAGGACATCGAAAGCTTCGGTCTGGGTCTTGCCGGCGAGCGCCACGAACTCGCGCGTGCCGTTGACGCTCTTTTCGAAAGCCTGCTTTGCGAACGCCGCCTGCTTATGCATGCGCTCCTCGGGAGTGCCGGTCTCGGTCCACTCACGTACCAGCGCGGACGCTTCGTCCATCGCCGACCGCGCGAACTCGACTTGGCGCTTGGCGATCTCTTGGAAGCCCTGAACCGCCAACTGGTTCGCTTGGGTCAACGCCTCGAGATTCTTGCGCTGCACCGCCATCATCGCCTCCACGTCGAGGCTCGGAAATGGAAAGCCAGCGAACAGCTTGCCGACTTCCGTCTCGAAGAACTTTCCATTGACCATCGCTGCCATCCCATCCTAAGGGGTTAACTGATATTGCTGCAATGCAGCATAACCGGAATATGGCGCCCAGAAACGATTCCGTCAAGACGGTTCAATAATAATTTTGCATTGCAGCATAAATTCCCGACATCTCCCGGGAATCGACGCTAACCTATTGAAATCTAAAAGGCAGATTAGGCCGCGGCGCGTCCCTTGCGCGTGCGCGAGACCCTGCCGAGCCAGCGCTCAGTCTGGCTGAGCTTGCGATCGAGCGCCGCCATCGTCTTGGCTAGGTCGGGACTGTCGTCGCTGAGGAAAGTCCGCAGCGCGCACAGATAGATCACCACCAGTCCGCGGGTGCGCAATCGACCATGCAAGCCCGCGCTGGAGATCCCCGACGCCTCCAGCATCCAGGACATCGACCGCAGAAGCGCGGGGGCGCTCAGCACCGCGGACGGTGGGTCCCGCGGCAAAGCGCACGCGATCGAGTGAAGCGCTGCCCGGTGCGGCTTCATCGTGTCGAAGCGGCGCATCAAGGTCTCGAACAGCCGCTCGCGCGGAGTCTCGTCGGCATTGGGCGCGCCGGCACTCGCGAGCACCGACTTGTCAAAGCGCGCCATCAGCCCTGCCAGGACGCCAGCACGGGAGCGAAACTCGCCATAGACGGCGGCGAGCGGCAGCTTCGCCTCGGCGGCGATCGCGCCGAGAGACGCATTGCGCCAACCCTCCCGCTCGGCCAGCGCGAGCGCGGCGTCGAGGATGCGGTCGCGCGGGTCGCTGCTGGTGCGCGGTTTGGGTCGAGTGCTTCGCTTGGCCATGACGTGCCTCCCGGGCTACAGGGAGTGTAGCGGTCCGCGCGGCCGGAGCAACCTTCGTCAGGCCCGGACCTACGTGACCGCGATCACGGTTCCCCCGGTGAGCCGCTCGAGTTCCGCCGGCGTCAGCGGGAAGACCGCGTGGGGATGGCCGGCAGCCGCCCAGATCGTGGCGTGCCGGCGAAGATCCTGGTCGATGAAGAGTCGAGGCCGCGTCGCGTGGCCGATGGGGGCCACGCCGCCGATCGCGTAGCCGGTGCGATCGCGCACGAAATCGGCATCCGCCTTGCCGATGGACTCGCCGAGCGCCGCGGCGATCTTCTTCTCGTCGACCCGATTGATGCCGCTGGCGATCACCAGCACGGGCTTGCCGCTCGCCGTCTTGAACACCAGCGACTTCGCGATCTCGGCGACCTCGCAACCGATCGCCGCCGCCGCTTCCGCCGCGGTGCGGGCCGTCGCCGCGAATTGCCGCACCTGGGCTTGCGAGCCGGCTTCACGCAGCAATTCCTGGACCCGCGCCGCGGCGGGGCTGAGCGTCTCGGCCATCGCTAATCCGCGAGCTCGCGCGAGCGCCGCGTGGCGGCGGCAATGGCTTTCACCATCAGCGGCTCGAGCCCGTCCGGCGCCATCAGCACGTCGAGCGCCGCTCGGGTCGTGCCGCCTGGGCTGGTGACGGCCTCTCGGAGTCTCGATGCCGGCTCGCTGGAAAGCCGCGCCAGCTCTCCCGAACCGGCGACCGTCGCGCGAGCGAGCCGGGTTGCGAGCTCCACCGGCAACCCCGCGGCCACGCCGGCCTTGGCGAGACACTCGATCAGCAGAAAAACATACGCCGGGCCGCTTCCCGATACCGCCGTCACCGCATCGATCAAGGCCTCGTCCTCGACCCAACCGACCTCGCCCACCGCCGACAGCAAGCCGTCGGCAAGCCGCCGCTGCGTCGGGGTCACCTGCGGGTTGGTGCAGGCGACGGTGATGCCGCGGCCGACCGCGGCGGGAGTGTTCGGCATGGCGCGCACCACCGCGGCGTCATCGTCGAGATGGCGCGCGAAATACGAGAGGGTCTTGCCGGCCGCGATCGACAGGAACAACGAGCGGCCGATGAAGCGCTTGTAGGGCGTCACCGCGGCTTCCATCATCTGCGGCTTGACCGCGAAGATCACTACATCGGGCGCGAAGATATTGGGGATGTCCTCGGCCTTGCGGTGGCGCTCGACCAGCCGGTCGCCGAGGAACCCGTCGGCGCCCGAGCCCGGCTCGACCACCACCACATGACGGGCGGCGCCGCGTTCGAGCCAGGCTTTCAGCAGAGCGCCCCCCATTTTGCCGCACCCGACGAGCAGCAAATTCGTCGCGGGCGGTTTGCCGCCCGCGACCATCACGCTTCTCCCATCGGGTCGATCATGGCCGCGGTGATCGCATCCTCCGCGCCCTTGCCGCCCCAGACCACGAGCTGAAAGGCCGGGTAGAAGCGCTCGCATTCCGTCAACGCGATGTCGACGAGGTCTTCGAGCTGCTCGACGCTGGCCCCCATGGCGCCGCGCAGGAGCACGCCGTGGCGGAAGCAGGGCGAAAGATCCTCGAGCCCCAAGTCGAAATGCCCGATCCACAGCTTCTCATTGACCGCCGCGAGCAGCTCATAGACGGAGGCGCGCCGACCCTTCTGCACTTTCATGTCGAAGCCGCAGGAAAAATGCAGGGCGCTGGTATCCTGGTGCCACAAGAACAGCATGCGGTAGTCGCACCAACGCCCGGAGACCTCGACGACCATCTCCTCGTCACTGGCGCGGTCGTGAGCCCACTCGTTGGCCTGGACGATTTCTTCGACGATATCGATGGGATTGGCGGCCGGATTCGTGTGTTGCTCGACCGAGATCGCGGTCATGGCGCCCTCCTGGGAGACCCCGCTCGCGCCGGACCCGGAATCACAGTCGTGATCAGGCGCCGACATCTGGTGGCTCCGTCCCCATAACCCACCATATGCAGTAGGGTGCCAAAGCGCTCCTGAGCACGCAAGCCAAGATTTTGTGCCGCCCGCGAAACCCCGCACAATAGGGAGTTGCCGCAAGAGGTTAGGCGGAGGCATCGTCGGCGGGGTCGCCGCCGGCGCCCGGCTGCGGCTTTATGCGCCGCGAGCGCGGCTCGGAGGCAAGCCGCGCCTCGATTGCATCCAGGCGTTCGACCAGGCGTTCCTGCTCGGCGCGCGCCTTGGCCGCCATCGCCTGCACCACCTCGAACTCCTCGCGTCGCACCAAATTCATCCGGTCGAGGACCCGCTCGATCTGATCCTTGATCCGAGCCTCAAGCTCCTGGCGCGCGCCCGTCAAGGTACTGAGCGCCCCGGAGGCCATCCGGGTGATGTCGTCGAGAAATCGGTTTTCGCTCTGCATCGCTTGAACCTCCCTGCGGTATTTGTCGAACCTTAGAGATAGGCAGTCCGCAGCCGACCTGCTAGCACGCAAAGTAACGGGTCGCTATAACTCAGCCCGCATGATCCTCATCACCGGCGGCGCCGGCTTCATCGGGTCCAATCTGGCGGCGGCGCTCGAAGCGCGCGGCGAGCGTGACATCGCGATCGTCGACCGGCTGGGCCACGGCGAGAAGTGGCGCAACCTCGCCAAGCGCGAGCTGGCCCATCTGATACCCCCGGAAGCCCTCGCGGATTTCCTCGACGCCCATGTCGCCGATGTCATCGCGATCTTCCATCTGGGCGCGATCTCGTCGACCACCGAGACCGACGCCGACGTCGTCGTCGCCACCAACTTCAAGCTGTCTCTCGATCTCTGGAACTGGTGCGCCCGGCACGGGGTCCGGCTATTTTATGCCTCTTCGGCGGCGACCTACGGCGCGGGCGAGGCCGGATTCTCGGACGAGGACACGCCGGCGGCGCTGGCGCGGCTCCGACCGCTGAACGCCTATGGCTGGTCGAAGCATCTCTTCGACCGCCGCGCGGCGCGACTCGCCGAGCGCGGCGCCGTCCGCCCGCCGCAATGGATCGGCTGCAAGTTCTTCAATGTCTATGGCCCCAACGAATATCACAAGGGCGCCATGGGGAGCGTGGCGGCGCAAATCCATGGGCTGGCGCGCGATGGCAAGCCCGCGCGCCTCTTCCGCTCCCATCGCGAGGGAATTCCCGACGGCGGCCAGCGTCGCGACTTCGTCTATGTCCGCGACTGCATCGACATGCTGCTGTGGCTCTATGATCATCCGAACGTGAGCGGCATCTTCAATTTCGGCAGCGGATACGCTAGAAGCTTTGCCGACCTCGCCGCCGCCGTCTATCGAGCGCAGGGGCGCGAGCCCGCCATCGAGTATGTCGAGACGCCGACGGACATCCGGGAGAAATACCAGTATTTTACCGAGGCGCCGCTCGCCAAGCTCCGCGCCGTCGGCTACCTGCCGCAGACCACGACGCTCGAAGCCGGCGTCGCCCACTACGTCCAGAATTACCTGGCCCAACCGGACCCTTATCTCTGATGCTCACCATCCCCTACCCCGTCATCGACCCTATCCTCATCCAGATCGGACCGTTCGCGATCCGCTGGTACGCGCTCGCCTATATCGCGGGCTTGCTGCTCGGCTGGCGCTATTGCGTGATGATCGCGAAGCGGCCGCCGAAGGTGATCGATCCCGCGGCGCTCGACGATTTTCTGGTCTGGGCGACGCTCGGCGTCGTGCTCGGCGGCCGACTGGGATATGTGCTGTTCTATAATCTGAACTTCTACGCGGAGAATCCGCTCCTCGCCTTCGCGCTCTGGAAGGGCGGCATGTCGTTTCACGGCGGCGCCGCCGGCGTGATCGTGGCGCTCTATCTGTTTTGCCGGAAGCGCGGTATCAACTTCCTCGGGCTCGGCGACATTCTGGTCTGCGCGGTGCCGATCGGTCTCTTTTTCGGGCGCATCGCCAATTTCATCAATGGCGAACTCTGGGGACGCACCACCGATGTCCCCTGGGCGATGATATTTCCCCACAGCGACGGCCTGCCGCGCCACCCGAGCCAGCTTTACGAGGCGACGCTCGAAGGGATCGTGCTGTTCACGATCCTCTTTGGCCTCCAGCGCTTCACCAGACTGCGCGAGCGTCCGGGCCTGCTTTCCGGCGTCTTTCTCATGGGGTATGGCATCGCGCGCATCGTGGTGGAATTCTTTCGCGAGCCCGATGCGCAGCTTCAGGGCTTCACCCATGCCGTGGGCCTCAGCATGGGGCAGCTGCTCTCGATCCCGCTGCTGATCGTCGGCGCGTGGCTGATCCGGCGCGCGCAAACGAGGCCGGCGGCGGCCTGAGGCCGCGCGGCATGGGTCCCCTCTTCGACCTCTTCGCCCGGCGCATTCG
>Ga0073928_10008898_pt1 | contig 12403 bp, 21 predicted proteins | sample PaiPotPPA55metaG_FD_76969 | JGI IMG/M metagenome (GOLD analysis project Ga0073928, IMG submission 76969) | Iron sulfur acid spring bacterial and archeal communities from Banff, Canada, to study Microbial Dark Matter (Phase II) - Paint Pots PPA... ...
ATGCAGGTGCTTGGCTCACGGGTGTTCTCCTACCAAAGTTTCTCGTTGTCGGGGTCAGGGGAGACTTCCACGGCGTCGGTGACAGTGGGCGCCGGCTCAAACTTCCGGGCGCGCAGCTGGCGCTTGTAGGCAGCCGTAGGGCTGTCGCTGCGGGGTGGTTGCTCGGCTCTCAGGCGCTCGGCTCTTTCACGGCGCACTGCCAGCTTGTCAGCGGCGACCTGTTCCGGTGTCATGCCACGGCGCCGGGCATATATCTTGCGCTCGGAGACGGCTTGCTGCGTCTCGCTGGGCGGCTGCGGCGGGATCTCGTAGACGCCCTCTGCATTTTGTTCAAAGTCGGCCGGTGCGACCAGCATCAACTTCGCTTGATCGGGGCTCAGGCCAAGTTCGGCTGCCAGGGCGAGAATGCGGCGATCGGCTTCCGCGTCGCTGGCGTGCCGATGCTCGTGCACATGGTGCTCGCTGATCTGGTGGAACCCGGACCGGTTGAGGAGTTCCACAGACGCCTTCATGCGGTCCTTGGCGTTGTTAGTCTTGTCGTCGCGGATCTCCACTAGGCAGTGAATCGACTTTGGCCCCTGACTGCGCATGAGGGCGCGGCTTTGCTCCAAGATCGCATCCTGCACCACGAGGGTGTGGGCAACCCGTGTGGCGTTGGCGTGGGGGTCCACGTAGCCGGCTTGTCGGGCGGCCTCCACGTCGGTCAGGCCGGCAAGCACCTTGCCGATCACAAAGGCGCGCTGCATCGGGTTGAGCGCCTGCATCGCGGGTCCGAGGTCTACGGCGCTGACTAGGACGTTCATGGGGTAATTCTCGCGGTTATGCTCAGGCTGAGTATAAGATAGCTACGGTCGGGCCCGTAAGTCAAGATCCTGGGCGCTCGCGATGGCGTAAGTATTTCTCTCCGCCAGGTATTTTTAAAGTTTTCTCCCCGCTAGTCCGGTATTTTTTAAGTTATTCTCTACACACGGGCGTTAGTAGACAGACTTCGCGACCATCCGGCGGGATCATCTTAGAGTACACCCCCGGTATCCGGCGACCCCTTTCCAGCGGATAAACCTTTGGCTGTAGGTCTCAAGACTTGGGCAGCGGGCGATGGACAGCCGTGAATACCTCTTCTTAACCACGAATACTAATTGACGGCATGTCCGCAGAAGGAGTATGGCAACGGGCATTGTAAGACTGCGCTGCTTTAGCAGCAGACGCGAACAACGTAGGAGTGACCAGCGTGTACGAGCTGCGCACCGAGGACGCGAACGGCGAGGAGTGGCTTGCCTACTACCGCCATCCGGACCTTGCCCTGATCGAATGGAAGCGAGCGATGCGGCGGCAGACGTGCTTGTGCACGGTACTGCTGCGGTGCCATGGCGACGGCACGACGGAACCCGTGGCTGAGTATCGGGAGTAATAGGGCGATGACGAAGTACGTCAGCTATCTGCGCGTGAGCACAGAGCGGCAGGGGCAGAGCGGCCTTGGACTCGAAGCGCAGCGGGCGGCCGTCGCGACGCACGTCAACTGCCATGGGACGCTGGTCAAGGAGTACGTTGAGGTCGAGAGCGGCCGGCGCCACGAGAACCGGCCACAGCTGACTGCGGCCCTCCGCCATGCCCAAGCGACCGGCGCCGTATTGATTGTGGCCAAGCTCGATCGCCTGGCGCGCAACGTGGCCTTCCTGGCGTCCCTTATGGAGAGCGGCGTCGAGTTCATCGCGGCTGACATGCCGATGGCAAACAAGCTGACAATCCACGTCCTAGCCGCGGTGGCTGAGCACGAGCGAGGGATGATCAGCACGCGCATCAGGGAGGCCATGGCAGCGGCGAAAGCCCGTGGCGTGGTGTTCGGCAACCCCTATGGCGCTCGTGCGCTGCGCGGGCTTGGCAATGCCGCTGCCGTCGAGGCCACGATCAAGGCGGCCGATCGCCACCGCGACCGCATCATGCCGATCATTGAGACGATTCGAGCGGAGGGGATCACAACCTTGCTCGGGATAGCCGGCGAACTCAACGCCCGAGGCATCCTGACGGCGCGAGGCGGGCGCTGGTATGCGAAGACCGTGTCGAACTTGCTCACGAGATAGTGGTGGGGCGGCCACGGGGCTGGCACAGGGCAATAGGCGGCTGCCTGAATCTTGTTTGGCTCCGGCTGGATTGACGCGGTGCCGGCCAAAAAATAGGTGGCTATACACTCATCCATCCAGCCATATTAAGGGATGCGGGTCCAAAAATAGGACGAGCAACGGTGGATTCCCTCGATACGGGGTGCGGAGCGTCGGCTACGGCTATTTGTTGGAGGGTCCCTCCCCCACAACCAACTCTGTTACAAAAGTAGCAGGTGGTAGCAGGTGCTTCCCATATCAGACTGTATAGCGCTGGAAACACCGATAATAGCCTTGTATACAGTCGGATATGCGGAAAGCTGCTACCACCTGCTACCCGGCAGTAAAAACGGCGGAAATGCTGGGGTTTTCCGGTGGATTAGCTCACCACAGCTTTTCACATGCCCCATCGGACGAAGCGGGGGTTGGGGGCACGGGTTTGAGTGGAACGACGTTGTCGGCCGCGGTGGGGAGCCCGATTCCAGTAAAGCCACGTAACCCGTTGCGTCCGGTCTGCAGGAAGCCGTGGCTTTCGAGCAGGCTGTAGAACTTGCTTTCCATGTTGACCGACCACCCGCCATCCGGATGCTGGCGGACATACTCGCGGTAGTTCTCGAACAGCCGGGGTCGTGGCGTCCAGGTAAAAGGATCTCGAAGGCACGTCGCCAGCCACCCATCAAGCGGGTCCTGATCGGCGAAATACTCCGCAGTGAAATCTGTCACGACGGCGGGCGGCAACAGCCCTTTCGGTGTTTGCGTCTTCGCGAAGTCCTCGCCCAGGTATTCGAGGCAGCCATTGATTGCCCATCGCAGGATGCCCGGCGCCTCCGCCAACAGCTTCTCGCGCAACCCCGTGTCGATGGCGGCAGGCGTGATGGTGAACGGCACAACATGCAGCCGGCGCTTGGCGGCATCGTTGACCGTCTTTAACTTCGGCTTGTGGTTGCCGGCGATGACCAGCGTATGCGACGGCCAGAAATCGAAAAAATCCTGGCGCATGAATCGACCGGTGAGCTGGTCACCGCCGGTCAACGCCATGATCATCGCCTCGTCCCAATACCGGTCTTTGTCTGTCTCTTGAGAGCGGACGAACCGCGCCCCGGCCAGCCGCGCAATCCCGGTTGGGTGTTGCTCCCCGTTCTTCTCGACGAACAGCGCGATAGGCGCGACCTGCGCATAGTCCCCCAGGATCGCCCCGACCGTTTCGAGTAACGTGCCTTTGCCGTTGCCGCCCGTGCCGTACATGAACACGAGCAGGTGTTCGATCACCTTGCCAATCAAGGCGTACCCGATAAGCCGTCTCAGATACGCGGGGAACTCGGGGTTGCCTCCCGTCGCCTCACCGAGGTAGCGCTTCCAGGTGGGGCAGTCCTCGTCATCCGCCGGCCCGTACGCGGTCATCTTCATGCAGTACGCTTCCGGCGCCGATGGCCCGAGTTCACCCGTGCGCAGATCGACGATGCCGGCTGGCGTATTCAGGAGAAACGGGTCAACGTCCCAGATGTCCCTGCGTACGAGGAGTCTACCGCGGGCAAGCGCCTCGGACCCAGCAACGGTGCCGCGTCCCGCCAGTTTGCGACGGTCTTTAGCACTGAGCCCGTCCAGCGATCGGGCAACCTCCCTCACCAACGGCGCCAACAGATTCCAGATGGCGGGGGTCGTGACTTCCTGCCACCGCCGATCATCGACAAAGGCCACCCAGCCCCGCATTTCGTCGTAGCGCAGCCGGTGTACGTTCTCCTGAGCGAATCGCACCGACAGCGCGTCCTCAGAGCCCGCGATGGTGTCATCAATCTCCGCTGGCGGGCTCGCTGCTTCGAGAGGTTCTGCCGCCTCGAAGGCTTCCTTCTGAGTGAGGTCGCAACCCTGCACCGGCTCGATCGGCGGCATGTATTCCGGCGGCCTTATCGGTTCAATCTCGGTGCTCATAGTTGTGCCCTCCCTGTGTGAAACGGCGACTGAGGCCGCCATGTGATTGCGATTGAGGCGATTCGCGACGGGTCCTTCCACCCGGCACGCTGGGCGGCTCCATAAAATGTTCCGGCGGTTACGCCATCAGGGTGCGGGGCTGCATTGAAGGCCGTCCGCAACCGCGCGTCATCCATTTGAGAGCCCGGTACAGCGTCGCGAATGCGCGTTGCCTGGGCGAGCCGCACGCTGCCATCGTCGTCGTCCTGTACGGCCGTGCGTGCGGTGCTCATGATTAGTGGGTAGAGCGCTTCGTAGCCGCCTTCCAGCCGCCCGCCTTCCAGTCCCGCAACAATGGCATCGGTCATCGACTCGAACTGCTCCTGCGACATCGGCGCGCTACCGCGAGCAACTCGGATTGACTTCTCCGGGGGCGGGCGTTTCGACTTCTCGGGCAGGTCCGGATACTCGTCGATGCAGAGATAGTCGGCGCCGTCGCACAGGAACGTCTCGACGCGGGGGCGACCCTCAACGTTGCCAATATAGAAGGACTGTGACAGCGCCCAGGATTCGCGCGCCAGCTCGTTGTTGAGGATGGCATTGAGTTGTGAGACGGCGCGCGCCCGAGCTGCCCGCAGTGTCGCAGTGTCGCCAATGACGGGGCGGGCGTAGAACACGAGGACCCGCCACCGTGGCTTACCGGGGGCATCGCTTGGCGTTTTGTAGATCAGCCCGCGGATACGGCGCGCGTGCAACAATTCGGCGGCCTGTTCGGCAGTGATACTCCCGGTGTCGTGATCACCCTCCGCGCCATAGACCGCGATCACGTTGCCGTCGTGACGAAAGCTGCCACCGCGTGGAACCCCGCTCTTGTCGTAATAGACCGGGGAGCGCGTATCACCAAAGATTGCCGCCTTGATGAATGGCAGCAGCCCCTTGTCGGTGGCGTGTGGCAGGGTGACAACCTGGGCAAGGTCCCGCAGCGGGAGGCAGTACCAAAGTGGCTGATGCTGCACCGTCTTGTCGGGCAGCTCGCTGATGACAGCCCAGCCCGGCTCTATGACAACCGGCAGGCCAGTCTTGCACTCGTCGTCTGGTGGTGATATACCCACTTCATTCTCCTATCTACCTGTGTGAAGACTTGAGCCGGGGTGGGTGCCCCGGCTTTCTCTTTTCAGATTGCTGGCTCGTACAGCACTAAGGTCGTACCGCCGGGGTTCCACCACGAAACCACGTTCGGGAGTGCGGTAGCTTTGAGCCCCGTCATGGGAGCCCACGCAAGAGCCTCGTCTACATGGTCGTAAAGATGCGCGGCGAGTGCCACTGCCCGCCCATTCTGGCGGAACCCGTATGGATGATCGAAATGGTGCGGCCACGAAAAATCACGCGGCTGAGCCCGAGCACCACGGCGAGCTAGAAATTCCGGACCCCATTTGTCACGCAGGCTATAGCGCCAACCGCGCGCCTTCCCAAACTCAGCCGCCAGTACGTTCTGCACGGCACCGGCATATCGCGATACCATCCGTTGCTCGCGTGGGCGGTCACGCAATTCAAAGCACTGCTGCCTCAGTCGCTCAAGCCCTGTTACCAGTCTGTCATACTCGGTCATATCGTCCTCCGTCAGTTAAGAGAGCGCAATGGATTCGGTGACGCGCTGCATTTGCAACGCAACGGTCGCCATGTGGTTGAGTGCCTTGATCAGGTGCGAGCGCCAATGCTCAAACCCTTTGTCAGCTTCAGACCATCGGAAGACACTGTCGCCGTCGCTTATGACCTTCCGCTCGTTGCGGATCAGTTTTCGGATTGCCGCGCCCTCGGGCAGCCGGTAGGCCCGTGCCTCGACGTTACAAAAGTCACAACCAAAGCCCCACGACTTTGCCGCGGCCTGCCACGCATCGTCGTGTAACACCTTAGAGGACAGCGCCCATTCAAGGCACTCGACAATTCTACGCTGGTGCTCAGAGATACACTGATGCAGGACCGCGCGGCGTTCTTTGATAACGTCGCCTTTCTGATTGGTCATCACCTGATCCTCCTGTGCGGCACCATTGCCGACGAGAAAAGTTAAGCACGCTTCCGTCCCTCAAAAAACGGGTCAAATAGACGGTTTTATTAGGGACGCTCCGGTGACATCTCTCTTTCACCGACGCGATCGTGTGCGGGAAGTTCCGGGAGGGCCTGGTCAGATGACAGTATTAATTTCGAAGCGGGAGGCGGCAGCGCGGGTCGGCATGCATCCCGAGAGCTTGATGCGACTGACACGTCAAGGGCTGTTCCCGAAGCCGGTGCGCGTCGGCGTGGGGCCGCAGGCGCATGTGAAATTCAGCGAGCAGGAGGTCGAGGCACACGTCGCCGGGCTTCTGGCACAACGTGAAGGATCGTCCAATGCCACCGTTATTTAAGAGTGCCGTCCAAGCCGTCGGGGATCTGCTGGCGGAAACGAAGCGCGAGCTGGCCGACGTTGAGGCGCAATACCGCGGCGAAGCTCTTGAAGCGGCCCTGGCTGACGATCTCGGCCGAGTTGCACCGCTGGCTGCCAAGGTCGCCGAACTCCGCCAGCGTCTCGAAACGCTTGCCACTGCCGCCGCTGAGGCAAAGGACGCCGAGCGCCGGAAGGGCATCGAGGCGGTTGCCATCGCCCACCGCAAGATCGCAATCGAGATCCGCGCACATCTGAAGACGACGTTACGGGTCCAGGCTGAGATGGCGCGCCACGCTGCCAAAATGGTCGAATGCTGGTTGCGGCTGAACCGGTCAGCGAGGCTGGCAGTCGAGGCCCTCCCCCGCGAACTCCGCACTCAGGAAAAGCCGTATCACGAAGCGTTCTCAATGGCGCGGCTGCGTGACGATCTGATGGTCGAACTCTATCGCCTGGCCGGCGGTGAAGGGGCAGAGCATGCCTTCGTCGAGCGAGTGACAGCCCTCGAGCACGGGGTCGCGGCCCACGAGGATTCCCGCGGCAACGTGCGCGAGATGATGGACGAGGTTCGTGGCCTGGCCCGTGATTTCCGTGGCATCAACTACGATCTCGACAAGATCGCTGAGGGAATCGCTCGTGGTGACATCCCGCGGTCGATGCAGGCCAAAGTCGCGGAACCGCCGAAGGCCACACCTGTCCGTAACAAGGCACCCACGCCTTCCGCTACTCCCACTGATCTCCTGATCGCTGTCGATGATCCCGGCTTGATCAACCTTCGCGGCGGCCCTGTGGCTGCAGTGGAGCCCTCCCCGGCTACTACCCTACCCGCCCCGGTCGAACAGGCCCATCAGGCGCGTTCTGTGAACCCGGCCGAGCCAGCCTCAACCACGCCCCCGCTGATCGCGGTCGATGATCCCAATTTGATCAACCTTCGCAGCACCGCCAACTAGGAGAACCCTCATGGACTTAGACAAACTGCGCGCGGCAGCCGACATCGACGCGCTGATCAAAATGCTGGAACACGCGAACCCTGATGTCAGGGCACAGCGCGACACGATCGGCTGGGTGGCGCCTTTCGAGGCCGTCACGGTCAGGCTCCATACCGAATTGTGCCGCCAGCGCGATGCGCTGATCGAAGCGGCGGGAGGCTCCGATGCCGCGTAACACCGATCAGCTGATGAACGCTTTTGGAGCCGCCAAGGACGTGCAGAACCAGATCACCTGGCTTCTCGACACATATCCGGTCTTGCGCAGCATCGCCGACGCGAAGCCTGACGAGACAAAACACTGGCCGGCAATGATAGAAAACCCGGCTTTGCAGGATGCATTGGCGCTACTCGCCTACTTCACAACGCACAGGGATGCATTTATCCGCGCTGCTGCGCTAACCCTTGGAGGCCAATCATGAGTGACAGTTACGAATCCCGCGTGCGCGCCAACGGTGCCATCAGTGCCGAAATGCGCGAGCTGTGGAAGCAGGTCATCGAGAACCCACAGAACTCGATCCAGCATAGACACCTCATCTGGACGACAGCAAGGGAGGCCGTCTCTCGGCTAGGTCAGGTTTTCGATATCGACGAGCCGAAGGACGGTGCGTGATGAGCGACGATTTTAACGACCAGCTCGCGAACGTCCACGGCCGTCACGTCTTCGGCGAGCACCGGCAAGCTGAGCCCGACGATCCTGTCTCGCGGCGTCGTGAGGAATACTTCAAAGCCAAAGAGAGCCTGAAGAAAGTCGAGCAGGGCATGATCGAGGACGAGAACCGAAGGCACCGGCTCGCTCTCGACAACATCGCGGAAATCATGCGCGGTAACTGGGCGACGCTGCACCAACGCGGTGGCTTTCGATGACGCCTGATCGTGTGACGTTCGCGCAGTACGGTCGGCTGCGGGAATACCAGAAGGTGCGCGCAGCGCTAGTGGCCGGCCACACTGACGCCGTCGCGATCCTTCGCACGTCCTTCACCGGGTTCGACCTCGCTGCGAAGTTACAGCACCTCGAAGAATTTCACCGGCAAACGCTGGTGGATCTGGCGCGCCAGTTCGGCGTCGCCACAACTGTGGAGAAGGAACAGGAAAATGGCAACGTTATCACAGATTAAAGCGCATCGGGCCGCAGTGGACACGGCCGCTGCCGTTCGGCAAGTGGCCCTCGTGGGCGCTAGTACCGCCGCTGCTAAGGCCGCGCATATCACGTACTACAAGGCAGTCCTAGCCTCGGCACGGCTCAACGGACACCAGACGGGGGCGTTGGCTGCGCTTCAGGCACTCGGCGTCGATGTAAGTGATGGGCAGACAGGTGACACCTGAAAACTACCAACCCAGGAGTTAGAATTATGGAAAACGACAGAGTTTCGATACCGGGCGCACGGCTTTTACCGCCGAACGACAACCCCGGCAAACACAATCACCGCGACGTTGCGGCGCTTCAAGAACTCCGAACCCGCATCGACAACGAGTGGCAGGCTGCGATTGCGGCAGCGGAGAAGCTGAGCGGGGATCGAGCACACCACCGCCGTTCGTGACGCCGACCGGACGCGCAACGAGGCTCTTCGTGTCTATCGCGAGCAAATGGCGGCATTGAATTTGTGAGGCACCGTGCATCGACGGCGTTAGCGCTGCCTCACCGGGACAGCCAACTTTCGCCCGAGATGCACGACGGCACCGCCCCGGCGAAGTAGGTCGCACGAGTAGGTTTCAACAGCCGAAAACAAGCGACACGAAAAGCCAGGGCGGCCCTCCCCAACAAGGACGACACTCCAATGAGAAAGCATTCCCCTGAGCAATTCAAAGCCTGGTCCGCGGGCATCGGGTGGCGCCCAGGCCAAGTCACAAAAGTCAGTGGCGCCGTTGTGACAGCCGGTCCTAGTGGCTTGCGCCCGGTTCGCTACGTTCGCGGTCGGAAGAGGCTGTTGACCCGGCTCGCCAAAGAGGCCGGAGGTGCGTCGTGAAAACGTTTAAACGAGGTGTCAGTCACGCGGCCCGCCGCAAGCTGAAGGAAATCGAACGCAAGCTGAAGGCAGATGCCAAGCGTCAGCAGAAGCACACCACTCGTGACGAGAAGCCACAGTGACCCGCTACGGCGCCATCCTTGCCGATCCGCCGTGGCACTGGCGCGCGCGATCTTCGAAAGGCGAAGGCCGGTCTGCAAAGCAACACTACGGCATCATGTCGCTTGACGACCTGTTTGCGATGCGCCCGCAGATCGATGAATGGGCAGCCTCCGACTGCGTGCTGTTCTTATGGGGGCTGAATTCGATGCGGCAGGAGAGCCTTGACCTGATCGAGGCTTGGGGATTCGAGTTCAAGACGGTCGCCTTCACATGGGCAAAGACCAACCTAAAATCGCCGGGGTACGCATTCGGGCTGGGTTTTTGGACCCGGCAAAATTCAGAGCAGTGCCTTCTGGCGACGCGCGGACGGCCGCAGCGTCTCAATCGCGATGTCCATGAGTTGATTGTGAGCCCACGGCGAGAGCACAGCCGCAAGCCGGCCGAAATCTACGAGCGGATCGAGCGCCTTGTCGCTGGCCCCTACCTCGAATTATTCAGCCGAGAGAGCGCGCCGGGTTGGTCGGCATGGGGCAACGAGGTCGGCCTGTTTGATGAAGCGACGCCACGTGTCAGCGGTTCTCCGGCGGCGCCAATTTATGAAGGGATGCCGCTGTGGTAGGTCAGCCACCGAACGGGTAGTTGTCCATATTGCGATGCGCTTCCGCGATGCGCCGGGCACGTTCTTCAGCCTTCTGTTCCTCATCCACCTTGTAGGCGCCTGCCTTATGCGAGAGCGTGTTTTTCCCCCGGGGGCGTTTGTCGGCCGGCAGATACGCCTTCACGAGGGTTGTTAGGTCGCTGGGCGAAAAGTCGTCGCCGCAGACTGTCACAAGGATGTCGTAGCAGACGGCGTAAGCGGGATTCAACGGCGACCCCTTCGGGCGCCCTGGCGCCGCTGATGACCAGTCCTGCTCCATGTACTTAAGGGTGTCTTCGATCCAGCGCAGTATTGCGACAAGGTCGGGCATCTTGCCGGTTGCATCGGCCAAGTCGCGGTGGTCGAAAACCGTAACCATCTGAGCGATTAGGAAGCGGCTGCCGCGAAGCGTGCTGGTGTCCGCAGTCAGCTCCTCGAATTCCTCCCGCAGCAATGTCGCTGCCTTCGCCATAGCCAGATCGCGGTCTTCGTGTTGCTCTAGGTCGGCGGCCTCGTGGTCGGCGTCGGTCCTGCCCTGCCGATCTTCGTGCCGAGCAACGGCGTCTTTGATTACCTGGGCCAGGTCGAGTTCGGTGTCGGGCGCGATTCCACGCAGCGCAGCGAGCAGGGCCGGGGCAGCGGGCTTCTGCCGTTTAGCCGCTTGGGCGGGCTCCGCTTGGGTAGGTAGCGACTTAGCCACCCCGCGCATCGGCGACAATGGCTTTCGGGTAATCATCGGGCCGCCCTTCTCAATTCGGTTACGTTGTCGGCCGGCGGCTCAACGATGCGGGCGAGGCGCTCGCCCCACAACGTTAAAGCTTGCCGCTTGGCGTCTCTGTAGTCGTGCAAATCGTATGTCCTCGCCAGGGCCGGCGGCACGTGGGCAATCACAAGCTCCCTGATGTCGTGGGGCACCGACGGCAGAGCACCGAGGCCGGTTCGAACGGCGCGGCGAATATCGTGCAGCGTCCATGGGGCTAGTGGCTCAGTGATAGCGCGGTCGAGGCGGGTTTTCAGGGTGCCGAATCCGGTGATCGGGTGCTTGCCCCCGTCGGCACTGAAAACGTAAGGGCCAGTCCCACGATGCTCCCGGAGTTCTGCCAGCAACGCGACCATCGCCGGCGTCAAAGGGCACTCGTGCGGGCGCTTCGCTTTCATTCTCGCGGCAGGAATCGACCAGACATGCTCCCCGTCAAGATCGAGCTCGTTCCACGTCATGTTGGCGACCTCGGAGCGCCGCTGGCCGGACAGCATCAGCATGTGGAGGTATGGCCCCATCGGATCGCCGAGCGCCTCTGCAGCCTGCCAGATCGCCCGTAAATGGGCATCGGACAACTGCACCTGCCGCGCAGTCGCTCGCCATCCAAAATCCGAGGCTGCCAGGTCGCGGGCCGGGTTGACGGGCAGGCGTACATCGCGGGGGCGAGCCGGGCTGGCGGCCCAGCGAAGCAGCTTTTTCAGGTTGGCGAGAAGCCGGGTCGCCGTGGCGATTCCATGTCCCTCCGCGATCCGGCGAATAACCGAGGCCACGTCGTCAACGTCGAGGGATGCGATTGGCCGGTTGCCCCACACCGAGACGAGGTGCTTTCGTAGGTCGGAGGCGTTGCGCTGGCCGGTTCGGAGGTTGACCACATGCTCGGCAATGAACTCCTCAGCCACGACGGCGAAGGTGGCCCGTGTGGAAGCTGCTACGGTGGCCGCCAGTGCCCTCTTTTCCTGCCGGGGGTCGATGCCGCGGCGCATCGTCAACAGCACCTCACGGGCATGCTCACGGGCGACGGCGAGGCTTAGGAGGTCGGTGCTGCCGAGCGTGTAGGTAATCGGCTGCAGGTGCCCCCGCACGCGAGCCCGCACAACGAAGGACTTGTGCCCCTTCGGCGTGATCCGCACGGCCATCCAGGGGAGCAGTTGGTCGAACACGTCGAGGCGGCCGGCGGCGGGCGGCGCCAGCTTCTCGATTGCCGCGGCGGTCAGGTTGCGCTTGCCCATTGTTCGTCTCCCCGGGGTCACGTCGGAGGCACGGTAGGGGCTGCCAAGCCCGGTTGCGCCTCGTTGAGCTTTGTGCCGGATGGTAGAGGAAAAGGCAAGGCTTTCCAAACGTTAACGCGGGGAAACCGCTGATCCTCGTCGGGGCATGTTGAGGTATGCGAAGGCCCTAGCACGAAAATGATTATAACATTGGCCGGAGACGGCCCGCGCAATCGCCGTTGGGGGGGTGCCTCAGCCGCGGCGGGCGATGAAGTCGAGCGTCGCCTTGGCGCTCTCCGCCGCATGCGTCGCCGCGACAT
>Ga0073928_10008899_pt1 | contig 12402 bp, 7 predicted proteins | sample PaiPotPPA55metaG_FD_76969 | JGI IMG/M metagenome (GOLD analysis project Ga0073928, IMG submission 76969) | Iron sulfur acid spring bacterial and archeal communities from Banff, Canada, to study Microbial Dark Matter (Phase II) - Paint Pots PPA... ...
CAGCCTTTGTTTGAGGGCCTCGATCTGCGCGTCTTTGGCAATGAGTCGCTCTTCCAGTTTTTGATTCAGGCCTTGGATGGCCGCGAGCGCCACGCCGCCTTCGTCCACCATGTTGATGTGCCGGTCATCCTCTCCAATTCGAAAAGCCGCCGCGAAATCCTGGGCCATGGGTCCGAGATGGCGTATGGCGGGCGCCTGGGTTTTGTAGTTCCAGGTGGCGATAGGCAACGCTGCCACTTTGTCGAGCACATCGCGGCCATCCGCCGGCCGGACATTGTCCTTGAAGTTCTTGTCGCTAAATGCCGCCCACATCCCGCTGCCGGGCGGAAGCATGGCTCCAACACCGAGGCCGGAGCTTGTGTAGAACGTGTAGCCACCCGAGGCCCGCATGGTGACGCTATCCGGCCCGGTCGATGAAACTGTCCCCGATGAAGAGTCACCCCAAACGAAGCAACCGGGACTCGTGACCGCAGCATTGTGCCCTGCGGCGAAGCTGTAGGTGCCAGCGAACGAAATCGTGTTTCCATTACCGCCCGGGATGGTTCCATAAGAACCGTTGTTGAAGTTGAGATAGCCGCCGCCAATCGCGGCATCGCTCGAGCCGCCAAATATGACGTTGTAAGTTCCGCCGGCGATGACCGATTCGATACAGCCAGGTTCGATGCTGTTGCCGTCGCCGCTAAAGATGCCGCAGGAAGTGTCGATTCCCAGCAGAATATTGCCTTTACCTCCGCCGACGACGGAGTTGGTGCAACCGCCTTCGAGCAGGTTGCCCAGTCCGCCGGCGATGACACAATAACTGTTGCTCATTTGAATTGTGTTGTTGGCTCCCCCGCCGATGGCGCAGGCGATGCCGAGGGGCTGGATTAGATTGGTAAACCCGCCGGCGATCACGCCGTAATTATTGTCGTGATCGATGAAGTTGCCATAGCCGCCGCCAATCACTGAATTGGCCGTGGCGAAGCTGATGAGGTTGATGCCCCCGCCGCCGATGGTGTTGGTCTTCGAGTTGGGGCCGATGCCGTTGCCCGCGCCGCCGCCAATGGTGGAGTTGATTCCCGCGATTAAATTGCTTTGGCCACCGCCGATGGCTGCCCAGTTGGCGCGTATGAAGTTACCCAAGCCGCCGGCAATGGTCGCGTTGATTCCATCATAGACCTGGTTGAATTGGCCACCGCCAATGGTATCGCCGGTGGCGCTGACGGCGTTGGCTTGGCCGCCGCCGATGGCCGAGTAGTCGCCTTGATTTATCATATTGCCCAAGCCTCCGGCAATGGCACCCCAATTGGCACTCACTGAATTGGATTGGCCCCCGCTGATGGTCGAGTCCTGCGCCGGCAAGGTAATCGTGTTGCCATTGCCGCCGCCGATGATGGAGTCCGGCGCGCCCGCGAGAACGGTGTTGCCGTTGCCGCCGCCGATGGCGGATTCCCTGGCGAAAACCTGATTGGCGATTCCACCGGCAATGTCCGAGTCCGGCGCGCCAGCGGCAATGTTGTTGCCGTTGCCGCCGCCGATGGCCGATTCCTTATCGGACACCTGATTGGCGAATCCACCGGCGATGGCGGAGTCCGGCGCGCCTACGAAAACCATGTTCGCGTTGCCGCCACCGATGGCGGACTCGATGTCCTTGACCTGGTTAAGGGTTCCGCCGGCAACGGTGGAATTCTTGGCGCCGGTAGCGACGACATTGGCACCTCCGCCGCCAATGACCGATTGGCTGCCAACGGCAGAATTGTTAAATCCGCCGCCGATGAAAGCATAGGAAGCGCCCGGAGAAATGGTATTGGCGTTGCCACCGCCAATGGTGGAAAACTTGTCATTGATCGTGTTGTTGATTCCTCCGGCAATCGTGGAATCACCCATGCCGGTTATGGCATTGCCTCTGCCGCCGCCAATGGCGGATTCGACAGCGGCGACCGAGTTGTTGGCGCCACCACCCACGGAGCCAAAGTTTGCGCTCACAGTGTTGGGAATGGGCGCCGCGCCGCCGCCGGCAATGGTAGCGGCATCAGCGCCGCCAGCGACGGAGTTGGCCGGCGAACCGCCGATCACGTTTGGTCCGTTTGCTCCGGCCGGCTCCAGGCGCAAGGCGCGCCCGCCGTTGACGTGCAACTGAAGCGGCTGATTGTCGGTGGTGCCGACGAAGTTCGGCCCCGGCGTGGTGCCGGCGTTTCCGGGGAGCAGCCAACCCGCGCCGCCGCCCAAGGCGGGCAGATTGGTCCAGAGCAGGTGGCCGGTGAAGTAGCCAAGGAACTGGCCGTTGGTGGGCGGGAACGGCGTGTTGAGTTGCGCCGCGGCGACCGCACCCGTGGCGACGGTGTTGGCCAGCACGGCGTCGATCGCAATTCCGGCGTTGGCGGAGTACAGGGCGTAGGGGACCGGTGTGAGCTGCTGCCGGGGTGCGAGCGGGGAGAACGAGCCGCTGCCATTGGTGCGGGCAGCAATATCCAGCCAATAATTGGTGCCGCCAAAGACGCCTGGGCCGAAGTCGAGCGTGACGGTGAACAACCCATTGCTGATGGCGGTGTTGGAATTGGTGAGCGGACCGGCGATGAGGGTGCCGGGAAGGTTGGTCGAGTCGTAAATGGCAAATCGCAGATCGTAGCTGCCATTGGCGAGCTGGCCGTTGTTGTTTAGCGCGCCTTGATAGGTGAAGGCCGTGCCGAGCGCAAAGGCAGAATCTGACGCCGCGGTTATCAAGCTGCAAAGTACGATGGTTCGAGGTAATGAGGTTCTCATAGTTTCAGCCAATTGAGTTCATGAAGTTGTGACCCAGAGAGGCCGTCGGAATAAGTGGCCCTGGCTAGCGAGCCAGAAATAGGGGCGACCCGGAACTTTTGTATCACCAATAGTTGCTTTACGGCAAGCAAAATCTATTGACAATTTTTCATCCGCACCGGGAGTGACGCACACGTTCGCTCGGCGGATTACAGTCGTTGCGGATAGGGCAAATGCGAGAGAACCAATCAACCGCAGAGGCGCGAAAAACGCAGAGAAGACCGAGGGCGAAAGATTACGGCGTCAGCACGCGGTAAAAGGATTGCGGAAACGCCCCGCTTTGCGGGTCGAGAAACGTAAGCCTGCCTTGATTGGTGCCGATGCCTGGGAAGGTGTTGGTCCAGACGGGCAGCCAGGAAACGAGATCGGTCGAAACCTCGACGACGGCCAATTGACCGGCCGGCCCCGTGAGTGGGAAGCCGAATTGGCCCGCACGGAAACCCAACGCCGGCGTCGTCGTCACGATGACGGCGGGCGCGCTTTCTGGATTACCCACGCGGACAGTATTATTGTGGCTGTCCACCACATAAATATTGCCCGCGCTGTCAGCGGCCACGTCAAAGGGCTGGTAAAACCTCGCGGCACTCCCTGTTCCATCTAAGTACTCGTTAAAGGCAGCCCCGGCCAGTGTCGTGACGACCCAGTTCATCCCCGCTGGTGTCACTTTCCTGATGACGCTATTACCGCTATCCGCCACATAAATGTTGCCTGCGCCATCCAACGCAATGCCGGAAGGTTGACCGAATCGCGCAGCGCTTCCCGTGCCGTCGGCGCTGCCAGAATTGCCTGCCAATCCGGCCAGCGTCGTCACGACTCCCGCAGGCGTCACTCTGCGGATGTCATAGTAGGTCAAGTCCGCCACATAAACATTGCCCGCCCCGTCCGCCGCAACATCCACAGGAATCCCAAATCGAGCGGCGCTGCCGGTTCCGTCCGTGCTACCACGATGACCCGCCAATCCGGCCAGTGTTGTCACCACCCAATTCGTGGCCACCGGCGACAACTTGCGGATTGTGTAATTACCAGTATCGGCGACATAGACATTGCCCGCGCCGTCCGCTGTGACGCCGAACGGATCTCTAAATCGCGCCGCGCTCCCGACCCCGTCATTAGTGCCCGCTTGGAGCGGCGATCCGGCCAAAGTCGTCACGACCCCTGCCGGCGTCACCTGGCGGATGGTGTCGGCGTCCACGACGTAAACATTGCCCGCGCTGTCCGCCCCGACGCCGACTGGAAGCCAAAACTTCGCGTCGACCCCCGTGCCGTCGTTTGTGCCGGGGAAACCCGCCCCTGCCAGGGTCGTCACCACGCCCGCCGGCGTCACTTTGCGTATCGTGTAATTATAAGTATCGGCGACATAGACATTGCCCGCGCCATCCACGCTTACGTCGGACGGAGCATTAAAGCGGGCAGCGCTGCGGGTCCCGTTATTCGTGCCGGATGCGCCGGCCTTCCCGGCGAGCGTAGTAATCGTGTAAGGAGTGTAAACTGATTGGGCGGACGTTGTAAGGGCGAGCGCGAAATAGATCGGCAGCAGCAGCAACACAAAAAAACGCTGGTTCATGATCATCATTGGATACTGTGCAACTCGCTTGCTTCAAAGTAAAGCTGGCGTCCACTGGTACGTCAAGACGAAAACTGGCGAACAACTTGCTATTAGGCGCTGGCCATTTCATTTTCGTGTTCGCGAGTCCGGCGGAAACCAACCGATGACCGTCTTCAAGCCAACGGCCTGAGGACAGGAAGCGAACGTCTTCTCTACTCCACAAACTCCAACTCCTGCCGATGCGGAACCAGGCCGCGTTCGAAGGCCTGGCCCAGGAAGCGCCGGATGGATTCCCTGCCCTTTTCGCCGTAATCCAGCGTCCAGTGATTGACGTACATCCCGATGAACTTGTCCGCGAGGTTGCGGCCCATGTCGCGGGCGTATCGCAACGCATGACTCACGGCTTCGGGCCGATGGTCCAGGCTGTATTGGATGCTCGACGTCAAAATATCCGCAATCGTCTTACGCTCGGCCGGGGCAAAACGTTTGTGAATCACGTTGCCCCCCAGCGGCAGCGGCAGGCCGTCGTTGGTTTGTCCCCACCATATCCCAAGGTCCTGGCAAACCTGCAAACAATGCTTCTGATAAGTCAATTGCCCCTCATGAATAATCAACCCCACCTGCGCCTGGCCCGAACCCACCGCCTGGAAGATTTGGTCGAAGGGCATGACGACGTGATCCAACTCCGCCGCCGGTTTGGCCAGCCATAATTGGAGCGCGAGAAAGGCGCTGGTCATCGTTCCCGGCACGGCAATTCGTTTCCCGGCGATTTCGGCTTTGGTGAATTTCTCTTTTGCGACGAGCATCGGTCCGTAGCCATCGCCCATGCTCGCGCCGCTCGGCAGCAGCGCATATTTGTCGCTCACATAAGCATAGGCATGAAGGCTGATGGCCGAAACATCCAACTCACCCCGGGTCGCCCGCTCGTTGAGGGTCTGGATGTCCTGAAGAATGTGCTCGAATTCGAATCCGTCGAGAGGGATCAGCTTCCGGGCCAGCCCATAAAACATGAAGGCATCGTCCGGGTCGGGCGAATGGCCCAGCGTCACTGTGCGTTGCGACATCGGCGGAGATTACGCAAAGCCGCTGGACTTGTCACGCAAGGGAGAGCTGGTCGCACCGAAGCGGCGTGAATGGTCAAACTGCGCGGAGCGTACGGAGCAGTGCGGGCGTTCGCCGCGCCGACTCGCCGCGCTGGCGCTGGCGCAGCGGGAGGGGCTACGGCCCCGCAAGAGGGAGCTTGCTCCCGCATTTGAATGGACAAAGCGCACTCGAATGCGGCGGCAAGCCGCACACACTCCAAACGCCTCGCGAAATCCGCTCAGCCCTGACAACACGAAGCGTATCGAGAATTGCAGAAACTGTTACGCCCCCGCCGCCACCAAAACCGAATTTCGGCCGCCAAAGGGGTTTTGCACGCTCTCCTTGGCGTTCGGGTCCGGCACCCATTGGCCGTCCACCACGAACATGTATTCGTACCGGCCCGGTTGGACAGCAAGGTCTCCGACCCAGCGGTCGCTGCCCTGTCGAACCAGCGGCATCTTCTCGGGTTTCCAATCGTTGAACGTGCCGGCCACACAGACCCGGGTGGCGCCCGGCTTGACCAACTCCAGCGATACCTTACTCGCTTTCGGCGCGGTCGCCTTCACCGGTTCGGGTTTCGCCTGCACGACCGGTGCGGGTGCAGGTGCTGGTGTGCTCTTCGGTTTTTTCGTCGTCTTGACCATAATATCATGGAGCGATTGAACTCTTGTCTTGTTCAATCTTTCCTTCCACCACGCCGAAAGCATTCAGTGTGCCGCCTGTTGCGAATTTTACGTCGATGGCGTTTTCCAAAGGAAAAAATCTCCTCGGACGGCCACATCTTCTCCTTTGACTCGATGCTCGATGTCGTCTTTTTTTCAGTCTGCTAAAAGATATGCGTTTACAATCGTTCCGCGCGCGGTGAATATCACCTCGTCAGCCAGCGTCGCAGTTTCGAACGCAGCATGAACTTGCACACGAAGATAACCCTCATGAATACTTCCCCTTCCCTTCGCCGCCGCCCCGGTCTTAACCGCCGCCAATTCATCCAACGCACGGCCACAGCCGCGGCTTTGCCGATGATCGTCCCTGGTTCTGTCCTCGGACTCAACGGCGCCGTTGCGCCCAGCAATCGGATCGTGTTCGGCGCCATCGGCGTCGGCAATCGCGCCCGGGCCATTCTCCCCAACTTCCTGGCCTTCAAGGAACTTCAATTCGTGGCGGTCAGCGATTGCCGCGACGACCGGTTGAAATCCGCCAAGGAAATGATGGACAATCATTACGGGAACAAGGATTGCCAGGCCTATCCGGATTTTCGCGAAATTTTGGCGCGCAAGGACGTGGACGCGGTGTTCATCGCCACCGGCAACCGCTGGCACGGCCTGGGGTCCATTTACGCCGCCCGCGCCGGCAAGGACATTTACTGCGAGAAACCCGTCACGCTGACCATCAAAGAAGGCCGGATGCTGGTCGAAACCTGCCGCCGTTTTGGAACGATTTACCAGGCCGGCACGCAACGCCGCTCGACGTCGTCTTATCGATTTGCCGCAGACATGGTCCGGCAGGGCAGGATTGGCCGCTTGCACACGGTCGAGATGCAGGTCTGGGCCGGAATCGGTGTTCCGCACGAAAAGGCGGTGCCGGTCCCGCAAGGTTGGGATTACGATACCTGGCTTGGTCAAACTCCGTGGAATCCGTTCGTGCCCGGTCGCGTCAATGCCTGGCAATACTTCTGGGACACCGCCGAAGGGATGGTGGCCGATATGGGGTGCCATTACACCGACCAAATGCAGTGGGTGCTGGGCACCGATGACAGCGGCCCGGTGGAATTCGAGGGCCAAGGCGAACTGCCCGATCCCGCGAAGTTTTGCAGCGATGCGCCGATCACTGCCACCATGCGCTGCAAATACGCGAACGGCGTCACGGGAATCATGTATCAAAGGGGCGCCTTCAAAGACCGTTACATCCGCTATATCGGCGACGCCGGATGGATTCAAGTCGATGACGACACGGATATCGTTACGGCCGAACCGAAGTCGATTCTCGACCTCAAAGAGTCTGGCGCTGTTGGCTGGGGCGACGCTTCGGATCATGTGCGGAACCTCATCAGTTCCATCCGCAGCCGCCGGCCAACGTCCTGCCATCCTGAAGTCGCCCACCGGGCCATGACCATTTGCCAGGGTTGGAACCTCAGCCTGCGCCTCGGACGCAAACTTGGATGGGACCCGGCGAAGGAACAATTCGACGTCGCCGAAGCCAACCGCATGCTGTACCGCGAGCCGCGCGCGCCCTGGCGGGCTTGACGCCGTTGGAAACCGCTTCTTGGCGCACCGACGAACTGCAATATGAAACCACAATCTGGAGCGCGTTCGGAAAATGTAGCCGCCGACGTGAGGAGGCGGATTCTCCTGCACAATACTCGCACCAGTCCGCCTCCTCACGTCGGCGGATACGGGGGCGCGGCATTTCTTGCTGGCTTCGTTTGTCTTGCGCTGGGATTGACGCTCGCACAGCCGGCGTTTTCCGAGCCGCCGACCACGGAAGCCGACATACCAAACCTTGTCGCAGCCGCCGCGACCTATCAATCAGGCGATAGCTTCGAACCCTTCCGCCGCCTGGAGGAACTCGTGCGCCAATCAGAACCTGGAGCGCGCAAAAAGCTCGAAACCGGATTGATACAACTGCTCACTCCGCCCTCGACTTTCGAAGCGCGCCGCTTCGCGTGCAAGCAATTGGCAATTATCGGAAGCATTAGGGCCTTGCCCGCGCTGGGAAAACTATCAAGAGACGACGAGACCGCCGGCATTGCGTGTCTGGCCCTCACCACTTATCCGCCCGGCGATGCGGACCGCGTGCTCCGAACCGCGCTGCCCGCGGCGCATGGTCAGTCGAGAATTCAAATCATAAACACGCTGGGCGACCGCCGGGATGCGAAAGCGGTCCGGCTGCTCGTCAAGGCCGCGCGCGAGCCTGACCAAGCCGTCGCTGAGGCGGCCATCGGCTCGCTAGGTAAAATCGGCAGCCGTTCGGCGTGGAAAGCGATCGCTTCCCTCCGCGAGCGGTCTGACCCTGCGTTGAGAACAGCTTTGGCCAACGCCACTCTGCGTTGCGCCGCAAACATGGCGGCCTCGGGCGATCTCAAAAGGGCGGAGGCGATTTATCAAGATTTGCTGTCGGATTCCTCGCCTCCCTATCTGCGCCGCGGCGTCTTCCTCGCGCTGCTTCGACTGGATCCTGACCGAGGCGAACAGCGGGCACTTGCCATGTTGCGAGGCTCGGATGCCGAACTCAAGCCGGTCGCCATCGCCGCTGTTGCCTCGTTGCCTGCAAACGACGCCTCGCAGAAGTTCGCGGCGGAGATGGATCATCTCCAACCTCAAGAGCAGATTTGGTTGATTGATAGCGTGGCCTCACGAGGGGACGCCCCGGCGCGCGCCGCCATCCAAAATTGCCTGGCCGCATCCGACGCCGGCGTCAGGCGTGCCGCCATCGACGGGCTAGCTCGCGTCGGCGACGCGTCTTCGGTCGCTTTGTTCTCGCAAGCTCTCGCAACATCCAAGGACGCCGAGGATGCGCGGGCAATCGAATCAGCCCTCGTCGGCCTGGGCGGAGGCGCGGAGACCGACCACGCCGTCCTTGCCGAATTAAAGAAGTCAGAGGGCCGCGCGAGAGCAGTTCTGATCGCCGTCCTGGCGCGGCGGGAAGGCGCAGAGGCCAATCCGGTATTGCTCGAGGAAGCCGGCGAATCCGATCCCACCGTGGCCAAAGCTGCTTTTCGCGCGCTCGGAAAGACCGCAAAGGGCGACGATCTTCCTGCGCTGCTGGAGAAGTTGGCTAATCAGCGCGACCCCGACGCGCTTTCCGAAGCAAGGAATGCCGCCACACACGCATTGGCAAGAATTGAGGACAGCTCCCGCCGTTCTTCCGTTGTACGCGACAGCTTGGAGCACGCCTCGTCAAAGGAAGCTCGAATCTCGCTAATCACCTTGCTCCCGGCCTGCGGTGAGGCGGCTTCGCTCACGACGCTCGAAACCGCCGCCGCCGATTCCGACCCGGCCATTCGCGATACCGCAGTCCGTGCTCTCGCCGACTGGCCGAATGCCTCGGCCTGGGATGCTTTGGCCGGCGTTGCGGCTCAGACGGACAACGAATCGTTGCGCGGCGTGGCATTGCGCGGTTTGGTGCGCCTCGCGGGCGAACAGAACGCTCATCCAGACGCCAAACTGGTCGAACATTATCGTCAGTTGCTGAGCGACGCGCATGGCGACGGCGACTTGAAATTGGTTCTCGGCACCATCGGCGGCGCGGCCAGTCCCGAAGCGTTGCAACTGACTCTCCCCCTGCTTGCCAATGCCGGGGTCCGCGCCGAAGCAGAGGTCGCCGTCAAGAAAATCGCCGAATCCATCAAAGCCGACCACCCACAAGCAGCCCAGGAAGCCCTCCAGCAAATTCAGGCGAAACAGTAAGGTTGCGGTCGTCGATCTGTGGAAGGCCCTTATCGGAGGCTTATTCAGCTATGAGTTCGTTGCAGGAAATCAAAAATGCAATCCAGGGCCTCTCGCGCAAGGAAATCGAGGTGTTGCAGGATTGGATTGATAACTACTTGGAGGAGACTCGCGAAATGACTCCCGAGTTCAAGGCCAGTATTGAGCGCGGGAATCAAGACATCGCCGAAGGCAAATATCGCGTCCGCAAATCCTGAATCCCTCTGAGCGGCCGAGCCCGGAACTCGAAGGCCCTGGCGCGTTCGGAATTCGGATTTCTTTCGGGTTTCGGCATTCGGATTTCGGATTTCGCTGAGGGATTTGCCCCGGACATAATCGAAAGATTCGCTCGGGGCTCGGCATTCCTCTTGTCTTCGATTTGGCCCGCACTAAACTCCGCGCGCGATGTTGAATCTCGCTTCGTTAAATCCGCAGCAACGACTCGCCGTCGAAACCATCGACGGACCGGTGTTGATCCTCGCGGGCGCCGGCACCGGCAAGACGCGCGTCATCACGCATCTCGTCGCGCATCTGCTCGAACGCGGCATTGCGGCGGGAAATATTCTTGGCGTGACCTTCACCAACAAGGCGGCGCGCGAAATGCAGGAGCGCGTCTTCAAACTCATTCCGCGCCGGCCCAAGTCCTCTGCGACCGGAAACGCGCGCGCCGATCGTCCGACCCTCTGCACCTTCCACTCTCTGTGCGTTCGCATTCTGAGGCAACACATCGACAAGCTCGGCTATAAGCCCAACTTCGTCATTTACGACGAATCCGAACAGCTCGGTGCCATCAAAAAAATCCTGTCCCGCATTTCGACCTCGCCGGGCAGCGAGAAGACCGATCCGGCCGCCATCCTCAGCCTGCTCAGCCGGTTGAAGAACGGCGGCGAACGCGCCGCGATTTTCGCGGACGAGAGCCTGAAGGCCATGGCCGAACACATCCGCTCGCACTACGAATCCGCCCTGCGCGCCTGCAATGCGGTGGATTTCGACGATTTGATCCTGCTCACGCTGCGGCTCTTCGACGAACATCCCGAGGCGCTTGCCGTCTGCCGCGCCAAATATCGCTACGTCATGGTGGACGAATATCAGGACACCAATGCCGCCCAGTTCCAGCTCATCCACGCCCTGACGCGAGAGCACCGCAACCTCTGCGTCGTCGGCGACGATGACCAGAGCATCTACGGCTGGCGCGGAGCGGAGATCGCCAATCTGCTCGACATGGAAAAGCATTATCCGGAGGTCAAAGTCATCAAGCTGGAGCAGAATTACCGTTCGACGAACACGATTCTCAGCGCCGCCAACGCCCTCATCAAACACAACGTGCGCCGCCGCGCCAAGAAGCTTTGGTCGCAAAAAGGGGACGGGCCGAAGATCACGCTGCACACTTTTTCCGATGAAGAGGCCGAAGGCCGCGGCCTCGTCGAACAAATCGAATTTGCGCGCCAGATGCGCGGCGTTCCCTGGGCGCAGCAGGCGATTTTGTTTCGCACCAACATCCAGTCGCGTCCGCTTGAAACCGCACTGCGCCAGGCCAGCGTCCGCTACCACCTCATTGGCGGCCAGAGCTTTTTCGACCGGCGCGAAGTCCGCGATTTTCTCGCTTACCTCAAGACCTGCGTCAACCCTCACGACGACGTCAGCCTGCTGCGCATCGCGAACGTGCCCGCTCGGGGGTTGAGCGACTCCACAATGGAGCGGCTGGTGCACGCCAGCCACGACCGCAATTGTTCCGTCTATGCGGTGATGCAAAATCCCACGGTGACCATATCGTTCCCGGGCAAGACGCGCGAATGCATCGAACGTTTTGTGGCGTTCATCGAGCGCGCGCGCGGGGCGTTGGCGCTTTCCGAAGCTCCGACGTTGGGTTCGGCCTCTTCGCTCCAGGCATGGGCCGATCGATTCCTGGATGATCTCGGATATTACGCCGAGTTGCGCCGCTCGGAGAAGAATCCCGAAGCCGCCGAAAGCCGGATTCGCAATCTGCAGGATCTGGTTACGACACTCGACCGCCAGAGTGAGGATGGCACGGAAGGGCCGCATTCGCTCCTTGATCGATTGCAAACCTTTCTCGAACAAATCACGCTCGACTCGGAGCGCGAAGCCGAAGACGATGGACCGGGCGACGCCGTGACGCTCATCACCGTGCACAGTTGCAAGGGGCTGGAGTTTCCGCATGTATCCATTGCCGGTGTGGAGGACGGCCTCCTGCCGCATACGCGCTCGAAAGTGGAGGGCACATTGGATGAAGAACGGCGGCTCTTTTACGTGGCCGTCACCCGCGCGATGCACAGCCTCACCATCAGTCATTGCGCCGCTCGCAGGAAATACGGCTCGCTGACGCCCTGCCATCCTTCCCCGTTCCTTTCGGAACTGCCGCCCGAACTCGTTGAGCACGCCGATGAACAGGTGAAGAAGCCCGTCTCCGTCGAAGCGGGGAAAAATATTTTTTCCGTGATGCGTGATACGGTGGGTTGATGGGTTCCAATTCCGTTGTCTATGGCCAATCGCCCACCGCCGGTATATAAGGGCGTGTGAATTCCGCGGTCCATGAGGCGGCGCCACCCG